>ERZ795053.4299-NODE-4299-length-15522-cov-20.753475_pt1 | contig 15522 bp, 12 predicted proteins | sample MGYA00375137_ERZ795053 | MGnify/ENA primary metagenome ERZ795053 (study PRJEB30182, sample SAMN05720284) | activated sludge metagenome | isolation source: Anaerobic digester | place: Hong Kong | collected 2014-12-17 ...
GTGCACTACGTGGAGATCGTGACGCCCGACGTTTCCGGCCACTGCGCCATGCTGGCCGCGGCACAGGGCCTGACGTTCGGCGACGCCGTGGCCGACCTGGGCGGCGCCCATGTGGCCGAGACCCCCGCCGGCACGCTGGTGGGCGTGCGCGCGCCGCTGGCGGCCCATGAGGAGCCCATCGTGCGCGTCTACATGACGGTGGACGACATCCAGGCGGCCGTGGCGGCCGCCGAAGCCGCGGGCGCCATGACGGCCTACCCGCCCACGCGGCAGGGGGACACCGGGATGTGGGCCATCGTGCTGCGCGAGGGCGTTCAGCACGGGTTCTGGCAGCGCTGACGGTGCGGCCGACGGGGTAGCGCATCGGGTGTCGGGTTTCCGGCCCGGACTGCGCGTAAGGGGGCATCACGCCGGAATCCACCTGGCCTGCGTCCGGGCGGCTCCGGCCCCGGCCCCCCCTCCCGGAGCGCGCCATGAGATCCGTCCTCCTCCTCCTCGCCCTGGCCCTGCTCGTGACCCTCGCCGCCTGCGGCGGCGGCACGTCGGAGCCCGATCCCTCCCTGCCTGCCGCCCTGACCGTGACCCCGGCCGACGGCGCGCCGGGTGCCCTGCTGGCGCTGGCATCTCCCGCGTTGAGCGGGAAGGCGGAGGGCGCGCTGGCCGTGCGCATCGGCGGCCTGGACGCGCCGCTGCGCCTCTCCGAATCCGGCGGCGCCGTGACCGTGGTGCCGCTGACCGCCGCCGGGCCCGCCGGCGACACGCCCCCCGCCGCGCCGGTGACCGTGGAGCTGCTGAGCGACGGCGAGGTGATCGCCGTGGCGGCCGACGCCTTCACCGTGCAGGCCGTGACGCCCGCGCCCGCGGCCGCCGACTCGCTGGCGGCGTCGCTCCGGGCCCTGACCGGATCGCTGCGGGGGATCATGGCGGCGTTCGAACCCGAGCCGTCCGAGACCGCCGGCTACGCCCACGCCGTGCTGGCGGCATGCGACACGCTGCTCGCCGGCGCGGGCGAGGGATCGCTGCGCGGGGCGCTGGCGCAGCTCGCGGCGGACGATGCCGCGGCCAAGGACCTCATCGACGCCTTCATCGCCTCCAGCGGCATGCTGGAGTCCACGCGGCGGCTCGCCGCGGCGCTGGGGCAGGTGACGTGGGAGCAGGAGAAGAGCGGGCCCCTCGCGGCGCCGCTGGACGCCGGCGACATCCCCATCTCCGACGTGGCGCTGGCCCGCAAGCTGCAGTTCCAGGTGCTGGCCGGGCTCTTCGGCCAGACCGTGGTGAACGAGACGGCGGAGGAGTACGCGCTGACGGTGGGGCTGGCGTCGGGGGCCATCGGACTGGTGCGGGGGGTGCCGGGCTCAGCGGTGATCAGCGCCATCGTGTCCGTGGCCGATTTCGCGGTGAACAAGATCCTGCTGGGGCTGCTTCCGTCGGAGGTCACGTCGTTCACACTCACGCTGGAGGACGCGGACCTGCTGCTGGGCGAGACCACCACGGCGCGGCTGGACCTCACGGCGCGCAACGCGCCGCCGCCGGTGGGCATCCAGGATTTCGTGGGGCTGACGCTGAACCTGCTGGGGCTGGGCGACACGCCGTCCGAGACGTTCCGCGACATCCTGCTCAACACCGCCAACTTCTTCCTGGGCACCATCCAGGCCGGGGTGGCGTCGTACGCCAACGCGCATCCGGAGCTGAACCTGGACGTGTCCTTCGCCCTGGTGCCGCAGCGGACCTGGGCCGCCGTGATCCATGATCCGCGCCTGGTGGACCTGGAGACCTTCACGCCCGCCATCATCACCGGGCTGGACACGGAGGTGGACTGGGTGGCGAGCGGACCGAGCATCGGCGAAGGGCGGATCTACGCGCGGACCGCGACCGACGTGGAATCCGTGCTGATCGAACCGCTGCCGGGGTTCACCTATGCGGGCGGCGCCTTCGGCGAGAACGTACGGAGCACGGAGACCGTATCGGTGCAGGTGACGTCCACCCTGTACCTGGAGGTGGACTTCGCGCCGGTCATCGCCGAGAGCGGATTCAACGTGCTGGGCGTGCAGGCCGGGTACGTGGACGTGAACGGCTCGCGCGAGGGCGTGGCAGGGCTGGACGTTGCGCTGATCGTGGACGGGGGCACGCTGGAACGGAGTGCAGGCGTGACCGACGCCGACGGGGACTTCATCACCACGGCGAGCCTTTCGCCGGGGTCGCAGCGGATCCTGATCACGGTGACCGTGTCCGACGGCACCGGGCAGCAGCTGGTGCGGACGGTGCAGGCCGACCTCGCCTCCGGCGCGCCGGTGTTCCTGTTCGAAGGCGGCGCCATCGAAGCCGACGCCAGCGCGAGCGGGTGCAACACCTTCGAGTACGACGACGAAGTGCAGTCGCAGGAGATCTCCGAACCCGGCTCCTTCGCCCTGGACGCCGGGGCCGGCGTGAGCATGAGCTGCAACGCCGAGCCCTCGTCCACCAGCGCGGCCGGCGGCACCTCCGCCATCTCCTGCGACGTGAGCGTGGATCCGGTCTCCGGCGTGGTGGTGATCACGGCCACCGCCCAGGCGCAGTTCAGCGCGAACGTGAGCGGGCCCTACACATCCAACGGAGCCAGTGGACACGCGTCCGCCTCGGTGGTCCTGGACTTCCGACTGGACGACGCGGACGACAAGACCGTGTCCTACGACTACGAGTTCACCGCCTCGGCCAGCGCGTCGGCCAGCGGCGAGTTCACCACCACCCTCGGCTCCGCCACGCTCTACGAGGACGGGGTGATCCTGGTCTATGCCGGCGCGTCGTTCTACAACGGGTCCACGACCACGCCCACCTCGGTGTCGCGCCAGGAGAGCGGGGTGCTGTCGGCGGGCCGGTACACGTTCCGCGCCGATGCTTCCGCGGGGGGGGCGGCCTTTGCCAGCTTGCCGGCGGCGTCCGGGGATGGAGCCACCACCTACACCCTCCGATTGACGCCGCGGTGAGACCTTCCCGTTGTGCCTCGGAAAATGTGCCTCCACCGGATTCAGGGGTCAGCGGTCTCGTAACTTCAATGATTCCATTGCTGAATTGCATGGAAACTGTCCCGAAAACACGGAGGAACAATTTCCGCGGCACAACTTTTTGGATTGCCAGCATACCAACTGGTTGGTATGATTACTCCCATGATGACACGACCCACACCCCCCACCCCAGCCCCTCGCGACGACACCCGGAGCAAGCTCCTGGATGCCGGCGTGCGCCTCATCCGCGAGAAGGGCCTGGCCGCCACGCGCGTGGACGAGATCTGCGCCGCGGCGGGCGTGACCAAGGGCGGCTTCTTCCATCACTTCGCCACCAAGGCGGCGTGGGCGGAGGAGGTGGCCCGGCACTGGTCGCAGACCACAGGGGCCCTGTTCGAGACCGCTCCCTACCACCAGCCTGCGGACCCGCTGGACCGTGTGCTGGGCTACATCGACTTCCGCAAGGCGATCCTGCAGGGCGGCACGGCGGACTTCACGTGCGCCGCGGGCACCCTGGCCCAGGAGACCCATCTGACCGGCCGCGCCATCTGCGATGCGGCCGGCAACGCCATCTTCGACCATGCCGCAGCGTTGGAACCCGACATCGCCGCCGCCAAGGACCTCTACGCCCCCCACGCCGACTGGACGCCGCGCAGCCTGGCCCTGTACACGCAGGCCGCGCTGCAGGGGGCGTTCATCCTGGCCAAGGCGGCGGGCGGTCCGGACGTGGCGCAGGACATGGTGGACCACCTCCGCCGCTACGTGGAGCTGCTGCTCCCGCGCGACGGCTCCTGAAAGGACAGAACCATGGAACCCGTCATCTACCTGAACTTCGCCGGCGACTGCCTGCAGGCCATGACCCACTACGCCCAGACCCTGGGCGGCGAGATCATGGGCGTGTTCCGCAACGCCGATGCCCCGGACGCCGAGAGCCGCATGCCCGGCGGCGACGACCAGGTGCTGAACATGGCCATGCGCCTGGGGTCGGCCGTGGTCATGGCGTCGGACGCGCCCGCCGAGTACTACCAGGCGCCTCAGGGGTTCAGCGTGTCGCTGGCCCCGGCGTCGGTGGAGGAGTTCGACCGCCTCTTCGCGGCCCTGGCCGCCGACGCCCGCGCGGTGGTCATGCCGCCCATGGAGACCTTCTGGGCGGAGCGCTTCTGCATGTTCACCGACCGCTTCGGCACGCCGTGGATGCTGAACTTCGAGGGCGGCAAGGCCATGGATTGCGGGGAGGGATCATGAGCGGCGGCGAGCACATGCTGCGCCTGGAGCGCACCCTGGCCGCGCCGCGCGCCGCCGTGTGGCGCTGCTGGTCCGAGCCCGCGCTTCTGGAGCGGTGGTTCTGCCCCAAGCCCTGGTTCGTGACCGACGCGCGGCTGGACCTGCGCACCGGCGGCGAGATGGCCACGGTGATGAACGGGCCGGAGGGCGAGCGCGTGGAGAACACCGGGCTGTACCTGGAGGTGGAGCCCGGTCGTCGGCTGATCTTCACCGATGCGTTCACGGCGGGCTGGAAGCCGTCGGCCAAGGCCTTCATCGTGGCGGAGATCACCCTGGACGACGCCCCCGACGGCGGCACCCTCTACACCGCCGTGGTGCGCCACTGGAATGAAGAGGACCGCAAGCAGCACGAGGAGATGGGCTTCCACCCCGGCTGGAACGCGGCGGCGGATCAGCTGGAGGAGCTGGCCCGGAGCCTGGGAGGGGACGCGTGAAGCCGGCGGTGAGCATGTGATTCCGTTGGCGCCACGGTATCGAGAGACGAGGGCGGGACCCGCGGGTCCCGCCCTTCGCCGTCGTCCATACAAGCACGCTCAACGGAAGAGGCGCTTCAGCTCCCCGAACGCCCGCGCCTCGTTGCCCACCGTCTGAGCCGTGAGCTGCACGCCGTCCACCGCCATGCGGGCACGGTGCGCGCCGCCGCCCTCGGCGATGCGGTCGCGGGCCGTGAAGGTGAGGTCCAGCGTGGAGAAGGAAGGCGTGAACGTCATGCTGTACGTGTGCCAGGTCTGGCTGCCGAAACCGTCGTGCGTGATGATGGGCGTCTCCTGGGTCTCGCCGCCCAGCGTGACCTGGATGCTGCCGGCGCCGGTCTCGGTGGCGTACGGACCGCCGGTGTTCAGAAAGCCGGCGTTGGCCGCGTGGAAGGTCACCACGTAGGACTCGCCCGGCACCAGCCCGCTGACGTTCTGGCTGAACCACTCCTGATAGGTGCCCACGCCCACCGAGCTGACGAAGGTGCCGCCGTCGGGAGAGGCGGGAATGCCGCTGGCATAGACGCCGTAGCTGAAAACCACGCCGCCGGGCTGCCAGGTGTCGGACGAGAAGCCGGACCAGGAGGAGGGCAGCACGGCTTCGCCGACAGGGCCGGTCAGGCTGCCGTTGACCACGCCCTGGGCGAAGACCGTGGAGGCGGAGAGGAGGCACGTCAGCAGGAGGACTCTGGTGTGCATGGGGGACCTTTCCTTGATGGGACGATGTCGGATCGAGATGAATCGGGACATATGTTATCATGATTTTCGATGAACAGAGCATGGATTCACCTGTTCCATCAAAATTACGACATATGACGCAGGTCTGAGTCTTGCCGGAAGAAGGGCGGGATCCGCGGCGTCAGGCCCGGAAATCCCGATGCTCGGCAACCGTGATCTGGATTCTTGGCTCCCGCGGTCCCCGCGCGGTACACTCCGCGCGGGGGTTTCCGCAGGGGGAGACGGGCGGCGCCGCTCGATCGGGAGGACCCCTGTGCGTTCCCGAACCCGTGCCATCCTGACCTGCTGCACCGCCGTGCTCCTGGTGGGCGGCCTGCTGCGCGCGGTGGGACCGGAACGCACCTGGGGACTCTGGAACATCCCGCCCATGTCGCCCTGCTTCGCCGACCTGCGCACCATCACCCACGGCGCCGACGCCCACGCGCTCGGCCTGGATCCCATGCTGGTGAATCCCACCGATCCCTGGGGCCGACGCCTGGACTATCCGCGCCTGTGGCAGGGCCTCTACCGCCTTGGAGTGGGTCCCGACGATACCGTGCTCCTGGGCGCGTTCATGATCCTGGCCTTCCTCGCCGGCATCTGCCTGATCCTGCCGGACGCCGATCCCCCCTTGCTTGCGGTCATGCTGGCCGGCCTTCTGTCGCCCTCGGTGCTGCTGGGCGTGGAGCGCGGCAACACTGACCTGCTCATGGTCTTCCTGCTGGCGGCGGCGGCGGCGGCGGTGCGGCGCAGCGCGTGGGGTGCGGGCTCGCTGCTGGCGGTCGGGTTCCTGCTCAAGCTCTTCCCCCTGTTGGGCGGCGCGGTGCTCCTGCGCACGGGGCGGCGCACGTTCCGGCGCGCGGCGCTGGTGCTGGGCGCCGGCGCCGCGGTCTATCTTCTGATCACGGCGCGTGACCTGCGGCTGATGCGCGAGGCCTCCCTGCAGAGCGTGGACATGAGCTACGGCCTGGACGTGCTCTGGCGGAAGATCGCGGGGCTGCGGCCGGCCTGGGAAGGCGCGGCGAGCACGCTGACCTACCTCGCGTTGACGGTGGTGGGAACCTCGGCCGCGGTGACTGCGCTGCGCACGGACGACGCATCGCCGCGCACCGAGACCCTGCAACTGGACGCCTTCCGCGCCGGCGCCGCCGTGTACGTGGGCTCGTTCGTCTTCGATGTGAACTGGGACTACCGCCTCATGGTGCTGCTTCTCGCGGTGCCCCAGCTCCTGGCGTGGGCGCGGGAGCGCGGGCCCGCCGCGGCCCGGCCCACCCTGGCGTGCGTGTTCCTCTGCCTGTGGTCCGGTGTGCTGACCCGCGCGGCCGGCGTGAGCGGGCCGACCGCGCTGGCCTGGTACCTCCTGGAAGACGCGGCCACGTGGGTGGTCTTCGGCGGGCTGCTGCATCTGCTGCTGTGGTCGGCGCCGGCGTGGCTGCGGGCCGACGCGCGCGGCGGGAGGGCGGCGTCGGCGTCGTGATGGGCCGGGGGCCTGGAAATGATATCGTGTTTTCGGTATGATCCGACCGGTCGCCCGCCCCCCGCGGACCCGCCGATCGGAGGAAGCCATGACCACCCGTCGCGCCTGCCTGCTGCTCGTCCTCGCCGCCCTGCTCCTTCCCGCGCCCGCCACCGCCACCTGGTCCCGCAGCTTCGCCCCGCCCGGCGTGGACGGCGAGGTGTCCAAGATGTGCGGCTGGAACGGCGGCCTGGTGGTCACGGGCTGGTTCGACGAGGCCGGCGGCGAGGCCGCCGAGTGGATCGCCTACTGGACCGGCGACCGCTGGGTGAGCTGGGACGGCGGGCTGACGGCATCGTCGGAGCCGCATTTCGTGGTGCCGTACGGCACGTCGGTGCTGGTGGGCGGCCACCACTACGACGGCATCGACAAGTGGGACGGGCAGGAGAACCGCTGGATCGCCATGGACGGGTTCGGCGGGATGCCGTCGAGCTGCACCATCGGCACGGACGGCACCATCTACCTGGGCGGCTACTTCTTCACCGACGTGCCCTCGCTGCCCGTCACGCCGCTGGAACAGTGGACCGGCGGCGGCTGGCACTCGGTGTACGACTCCACGTGGGAGATCGACGATCAGCACGTCTACGACATCGAATACTACTGGGGCCGCATCTACGTGGGCGGACAGTTCGAGAACGCCTTCGCCGTGTTCCCGGACACGAGCCGCGGCGTCTTCGGGCACGTGACCGACACCGGCGACCACGAATGGTACGGGCAGGGCGTGCGCGGCGCCGCCACCTGCCTGGAGCAGGGCGATCTGGGCGTGTGGGTGGGCGGCACCTTCACCCAGGCGGGCGGCCTGCCCTCCAACGGGCTGGCGTGGCTGGGGACCGGCGGCGGCTGGATGCAGGTGCAGGACCCGACCAGCGAGCGCCGGATCATCGACATGGACCATTTCGGCGGCACGCTGCGCGTGATCGAGATGACGGGCCAGTACCCGCAGGACTTCCGCGTGCGCTCCTATTCCAACGGCTGGTACGACTGGCACGGCGGCGTCTTCGACGACCCCCTGTTCTGCATCGGCGACGACGGCACGGACCTCTACGTGGGCGGCCAGATGCCCACCGGCGTGGCGCGCTGGGACGACGGGGAGTGGGTGCTGCTGGGCGGCGGCATCGGCAACCGCAACCAGGGCAGCTACACCATCCGCGGGCTGGCGGCCTGGGACGACGGCGTGGTGGCGTGCGGCACCTTCGACCTGCCGGCCATCATGGACGGCCAGTACGCGTGCGAGGACGTGGCCTTCTGGGACGGCGACGCCTGGCACCGCATGGCCGGCGGCCTGCCGTCGGGCCAGGCCGAGTGCGTGGCCGTGTTCCAGGGCGACGTGTACGTGGGGCTGCAGTCGCAGCAGCGGCTGGCGCGCTGGACGGGCGATGCCTGGGAGGCGGTGGGTGGCCTCAACGGCGGCGTGTACGCCATGACGGTGCACGGCGACGAGCTGATCGTGGGCGGCACCTTCACCGAGGCGGGCGGGCTGACCGTGAACCGCATCGCGGCGTACGACGGCACGGGCTGGCGGGCGCTGGGCGGCGGCGCCGACAACTCCGTGTACTCCCTCCACTCCACCGGAGCGGGGCTGGTGGCGGGCGGGCGGTTCACTTCCTTGGACGGCGTGGATGCGTTGCGCGTGGCGCGCTGGGACGGCGCGGCGTGGCACGCGCTGGGCGACGGGCTGGACGCGTCGGTCAACGCGCTGGGCACGTACGACGGCGAGCTCATCGCCGGCGGCGTGTTCACGGCCTCGGGCGCGACGGCGCTGGGCGGCGTGGCGGCGTGGGACGGCGCGGCATGGCGGCCGCTGGGCGCGGGCCTGGGCGGCGCGGGAGTGATCTACGGCGTGAACGCGCTGCTGGGCACGTCGTCGGGGCTGTTCGCGGGGGGCGACTTCACCACCATGGACGGCGCCGAGGCCAAGGGCCTGGCGGTGTGGGACGGCGCGGCGTGGAGCGAGTTCGAGGGCGGCGTGACGCGGCCCGACGTGACCACGCCCCGCGTGTACGACCTGCAGGCGGTGGACGGCGACCTCTGGTTGGCGGGATCGTTCCTGACGGCGGGAGACCGCAGCAGCTGCAACATCGCGCGCTGGACCGACGGGACCATCGTGGGCAACGAACCCGCGCCGGACGACGACCGCGCGGAGCTGCCCGCGGCGCCGCGGCTGCTGGGCGCGTCGCCCAATCCGTTCAACCCGACGGTGCGCCTGGCCTTCGAGCTGGACCAGCCGGCGCGGGCGCGGCTCACGGTGCACGACCTGAGCGGGCGGCTGGTGGCGGTGCTGGCGGATGAGGCCCTGGCGGTGGGGCCTCACGCGCGGCTGTGGCGCGGCCTGGACCGCGACGGCGGCGAGGCGCCGTCGGGCGCGTACGTGGCGCGGCTTTGGGTGGACGGGCGTTCGTCGGCGGTGAAGATCATGCTGCTGCGTTGACGCATCACCCTGCGTCGGCGTGGGCGAGGGCCGCGGTTCGGGCGAGGCGCGGCCCTCGTCGCGCCCGGGACGGCCGATTTGCATCGCCGCGGCCCGGCGCCTACCTTCCGGACTTCCGTCCCGACGCGCTCCTGTCATTGAAAGCGGTCCATCGTCATGAGCATCTGGAAGAAGCTGTTCGGCAACTCCCCCACGCCCCCCGACTCCGCCCGCGACATGAGCCGCAACGCGGCGTGCTGGTGCGGATCGGACAAGAAGTACAAGCACTGCCATTTCGAGGACGACCGCTCCTACTTCACGGCCAAGCGGAAGGAAGGCGTGCAGGGGCCGCGCTGAGGCCGCCCGCATTCCCGACTGGTGCGGTGAAGCCGGACGACGCTAGACTGTCGTCGCCATGAGCCCACGCCAAGACCCCGAATCCCGCCGCCTCGCCGCGGCCGACCACGCCGACCATCCCTGGCTGCGGTGGGGCCCCTACCTGTCCGAGCGGCAGTGGGGCACCGTGCGCGAGGACTACTCGGCCGACGGCGATCCCTGGACCTACCTCCCCTTCGAACAGGCCCATCGCCGCGCCTACCGCTGGGGCGAGGACGGGCTGCTGGGCCTGACGGACCGCGACTGCCGGCTCTGCTTCGCGCCCGCGCTGTGGAACGGCCGCGACCCCATCCTCAAGGAGCGGCTCTTCGGCCTGGGCAATCCGCAGGGCAACCACGGCGAGGACGTGAAGGAGCTCCACTACTACCTGGACGCCGTGCCCACCGCGTCCTACCTGCGCGCGCTCTACCGCTACCCCCAGGCCGAGTTCCCCTACGCGCGGCTGGTGGAGGAGAACGCGCGGCGCGGGCTGGAGGACCCGGAGTTCGAGCTGGAGGACACCGGCGTGCTGGACGACGGCCGCGTGTGGGACGTGGGCGTGGAGTACGCCAAGGCCTCGCCGGACGACGTGCTGATCCGCCTCACCCTGGACAACCGCGGCCCCGACGCCGCCGCGCTGCACGTGCTGCCCCAGCTCTGGCTGCGCAACACCTGGAGCTGGGGCCGCGAGGGCGACGGGTTCTGGCCCCGCGGCGCGATCACGCGCGCGGAGGACGGCGGCCTGCTGGCCGACCATCCTTCCCTGGGCCGCTACCGTCTGGCCTGCGCCGCGCATGATGGCGCCGCGCCCGATCTCCTCTTCACCGACAACGAGACCGACGCCCGCGACCTCTTCAGCTCGGCCGACGCCACGCCGTATGTGAAGGACGCCTTCCACCACCGCGTGATCGACGACGACGCGGGCGCCGTGAACCCCGCCGAGCAAGGCACCAAGGCCGCGGCCTGGTACCGCGTGAGCGTGCCGGGCGGCGGACGCGCCGTGCTGACGCTGCGCCTGACGGCGGCGGACCAGGCGGCGGCGGATCCCTTCGCGGATTTCGACGACGTGTTCGCCGCGCGCATGGCCGAGGCCGACGCCTACCACGCCGCCCGCCGCCCCGCGCCGCTCACGGACCAGGAGCGCCTCGTGGTGCGGCAGGCCGACGCCGGCCTGATCTGGTCGCAGCAGTTCTACCACCTGGTGGTGCGCGACTGGCTGGACGGCGACCCCGGCCAGCCCGCGCCGCCGCCCGAGCGCCGGCAGGGCCCCATGCGCGGCTGGGAGCACCTGCACGCCCGCGACGTGATCCTCATGCCCGATCCCTGGGAGTACCCGTGGTTCGCGGCCTGGGATCTGGCCTTCCAGTGCGTGGCCCTGGCGCGCCTGGATCCCGCCAACGCCAAGCGCCAGCTCCTGCTGCTGGGCGACGAGCGCTACATGCATCCCAGCGGCGCGCTGCCCGCCTACGAGTTCGCCTTCGGCGACGCCAACCCGCCGCTGCACGCCTGGGCCGCATGGCGCGTGTACCAGCTCAGCGCCGACGACGGCGAGGCGGACCGCGATTTCCTGCAGCGCGCCTTCCACAAGAGCCTGCTCAACTTCACGTGGTGGGTGAACCGCGAGGACTCCGACGGCAACAACCTGTTCTCCGGCGGCTTCCTGGGGCTGGACAACATCGGCGTCTTCGACCGCTCCAAGCCGCTGCCCGGCGGCGGCCACGTGGAGCAGGCCGACGCCACCGCCTGGATGGCCTTCTTCAGCTCCACCATGCTGGCCATGGCCGTGGAGCTGGCGCGCGGAGACGCGGCGTACCAGGACATCGCCGCCAAGTTCCTGGCCCATTTCCTGGGCATCGCCCGCGCCATGAACTCGCTGGGCGGCACCGGCCTCTGGGACGACGCGGACGGCTTCTACTACGACAAGATGTGGCAGGGCGACCACGCCACGCCCCTGCGCGTGCGGTCGCTGGTGGGGCTGATCCCGCTGTTCGCGGCGGAGGCCATCGCGCCGACGGACCTGGAGGCGCTGCCGGCGCTGCGGGATCGGCTGCGCTGGTTCCGCGAGCACGAGCCGGAGCTGGCCGCCAGCGTGGCCTGCCTGGACGCCGACGCGTGCGGCGAGCACCTGCTGCTCTCCATCCCCACGCGCGAGCGCCTGGAGCGGATCCTGGCGCGGGTGCTGGATCCCGCGGAGTTCCTCTCGCCGCACGGCGTGCGGTCGCTGTCGCGGGCCTACGCCGACGCGCCGTTCGTGCTGGAGCTGGACGGGGAGCGGCACGAGATCCGGTACGCGCCGGGCGAGAGCGAGTGGGCCATGTTCGGCGGCAACAGCAACTGGCGCGGGCCGGTGTGGGTGCCGCTGAACTACCTGCTGATCGAGGCGCTCAAGCGCCACCACCACTTCTACGGCGACGGCCTGACGGTGGAATGTCCGGCGGGCTCGGGCGAACGCCGCACGCTGCTGCAGGTGGCCGAGGAGCTGGAGCGGCGGATCGGGTCGCTCTTCCTGCCCGATGCCGACGGCCGCCGGCCGGCCCTGGCCTCCAGCCCCATCCACGCCCGCGACCCCCACGCGCGCGGCCTGCTCCTCTTCCACGAGTACTTCCACGGCGACGACGGCCGCGGCCTGGGCGCCAGCCACCAGACGGGCTGGACGGCGCTGGCGGCCAACATCCTGGAGCGCGTGGCGATGGTGCGGGACCGCGACTAGTCGCGCTCCCAAAGGCGGAAGCCGCCCAGGAACGCGTTGGCGTTGTCGCCCTGGCGGCAGCCGGGGGGCAGGGCCTCGAGCTTGCGCACGTCGCCGCCGCCGAGCACGGTCTCATCGGGCACGAAGGCCTCCTGCAGGATGGCCACCACGCGCGCCACGTGCTTGCGCCACTTCTTCTCGCCCAGATGATCGCGGCCGGCGCGGCCCACGTAGTGCTCGAAGCTGTGGCCCTTGCGGTACGGCAGGTGCCCGGCCTCCATGGCCTTCACCTTGCCGTCCACCACCAGCGCCGTGCCCAGGCCGGTGCCCAGGCCCAGGAACAGCATGGTGCCGCCGCGGTAGCTGCCCAGGGCCTGCATGGCGGCGTCGTTCATGATGCGCACGGGGCGGCCGAAGGCCTCGGCGAAGTCGAAGCCCACCCAGCCGTTGCCCAGGTTGCGGGGCTCCGCCAGGATCTCGCCGTCGCGCACGGGCCCCGGGAAGCCCATGGCGATCACGTCGTACTCCAGATCCTCGGTGATCCTCTGCACCGCCTTCACCAGGTCCTTGGGCGTGAGTCCCGGACCCGAGGGGGTCTTGCGCCGTTCGGCGTCCCCCTGGCGCAGCACCTTGATGTTGTTGCCGCCCACGTCGATGGTGAGCACGCGTCGCGTGTCGGTCATGAGGTCTCCTCTCCCGCCGCGTCGGCGTCCACCAGCCAGGTGCGCACGCCGGACGCGGGCCGCACGATCTGCGCCGGCAGCCGCTCGGGATCCTGCGGTCCGTGCCGCACCGCCCGCAGCGCCGCGGTCTTGCCCGCCCCCGACACCAGGAAGACCGCCTCGCGCGCGGCGTTGAGCGCGGGCGGCGTGAGGGTCAGACGCCAGGCGTCCAGCTTGGGCACGTGCTGGGCGGCCACCCAGCGCTCGCGTTCGTTCAGCGCCGGCGTGCCGGGGAAGAGCGAGGCCGTGTGGGCGTCGTCGCCCAGGCCCAGCAGGACCATGTCCAGCGCCGGCCGGCCCGCGCCGCTCAGCAACGCGTTCAGCTCCGACTCGTAGGCGGCGGCGGCGGTCAGAGGATCCGCCTCGCCGCGCATGCGGTGGATCTGATCCGACGGCAGCGGCACATGATCCAGCAGCGCCTCGCGGGCCATGCGGTAGTTGCTGTCCGGGTGGTCGGGCGGCACGCAGCGCTCGTCGCCGAAGACCACGTGCACGCGGTCCCAGGGCACCGCCGCCGCCAGGGGATCGCGCGCCAGGCGTTCGTACACCGGTCGCGGCGTGCCTCCGCCCGCCAGGGCCACGGTGAAGCGGCCGCGCAGGGCCACCGCGCGCAGGGCGGCCCCGGCCACGTAGGCGGCGGCGGCGCGGGTCAGGGCGTGGGCATCGGGATAGACGGTCAGCCGTTCCATGGACCTCCCTACGCCGTCCGCCCGCGCCAGCGGCGGTAGCGGCGGATCAGCGCGTTGGTGGAGGCGTCGTGGCGCAGGTCCGGCGCCTGCTCCGCCGTGAGCTCCGGCACGATGGTCTTGGCCAGCACCTTGCCCAGCTCCACGCCCCACTGGTCGTAGGAGTTGATGCCCCACACCGCGCCCTGCACGAAGACGCTGTGCTCGTAGAGCGCCACCAGCGCGCCCAGCACGCGCGGCGTGAGCTGCTCCGCCAGGATCACGTTGCTGGGCCGGTTGCCCGGGAAGGTGCGGTGCGGCACCAGCTCCGGCGCCGTGCCCTCCGCCGCCACCTCCTGCGCCGTCTTGCCGAAGGCCAGCGCCTCCGCCTGGGCGAACACGTTGCTCATCAGCAGGTCGTGATGGCCGTCCAGCGGATTGAGCGAGCGGGCGAAGCCGATGAAGTCGCAGGGCACCAGGTGCGTGCCCTGGTGCAGGAGCTGGTAGAAGGAGTGCTGCCCGTTGGTGCCGGGCTCGCCCCAGACGATGGCGCCGGTGCGGTGGTCCGTGATCTCGCGCCCGTCCAGGGTCACGCGCTTGCCGTTGCTCTCCATGGAGAGCTGCTGCAGGTAGGCGGGGAAGCGCTTGAGGTACTGGTCGTAGGGCAGCACGGCGGCGGTGTCGGCGCCGAAGAAGTCGGCGTACCACACCGACAGCAGGCCCATCAGCAGCGGCATGTTGGCGCGGGCCGGCGCGGTGCGGAAGTGCTCGTCCATGGCGTGGAAGCCCGCCAGCAGCTCGCGGAAGTTCTCCGGCCCCACGGCGATCATGGTGGACAGGCCGATGGCCGAGTCCATGGAGTAGCGGCCGCCCACCCAGTCCCAGAAGCCGAACATGTTGTCCGTGTCGATGCCGAAGGCGCGCACCTTCTCCGCGTTGGTGCTCAGGGCCGTGAAGTGGCGCGCCACCGCGGCCTCGTCGCCCAGGGCGTTCAGCAGCCACGCGCGCGCCGTGTGGGCGTTGGCCATGGTCTCCTGGGTGGTGAAGGTCTTGCTCGCCACCAGGAAGAGGGTCTCGGCGGGATCCAGGCCGTGGACCGCCTCCGCGAAGTCCGTGCCGTCCACGTTGGAGACGAAGCGCAGGGTCAGCGCGCGGTCCGAGTAGTGGCGCAGCGCCTCGTAGGCCATGACCGGCCCCAGGTCCGAGCCGCCGATGCCGATGTTCACCACGTTGCGGATCCGCTTGCCCGTGAAGCCCTGCCACGCTCCGGAGCGCACGGCGTCCGCGAAGGCGGCCATGCGGTCCAGCACCGCGTGAACGTCGAGCACCACGTTGCGGCCGTCCACCAGGATCTCGCGGTCGCGCGGGGCGCGCAGGGCGGTGTGCAGCACGGCGCGGCCCTCGGTGGCGTTGATGGGCTCGCCGCGCAGCATGGCGTCGCGGCGCGCCTCCACGCCGCGTTCGCGGGCCAGGTCCAGCAGCAGGTCCAGGGCCAGGTCGTCGATGCGGTTCTTGCTGTAGTCCAGCACCAGGCCGGCGGCCTCCACCGCGTAGCGCTCGGCGCGGCCGGGATCGTCGGCGAAGAGGGTGCGCAGATGCGTGGCGGCCAGGCTCTCCTGGTGGGCGGCCAGGGCCTGCCAGGTGGAGGACTGGGTGAGGGCGTCGGGCTCCGTCATGACGGTCTCCTTCAGGA
>ERZ795053.4300-NODE-4300-length-15522-cov-4.622875_pt1 | contig 15522 bp, 9 predicted proteins | sample MGYA00375137_ERZ795053 | MGnify/ENA primary metagenome ERZ795053 (study PRJEB30182, sample SAMN05720284) | activated sludge metagenome | isolation source: Anaerobic digester | place: Hong Kong | collected 2014-12-17 ...
GGGGAGGTTAGGAGGGGGTATCGCCTTGTCAACCCCCTGAGATCCTATTGAACCCTCTTCTTTTCCTCTTGCCCCAACTCTGCCGCAAAGAGCCAGTACACAACGGCCCAAGTAAGACAGTAGTTCAGTAAGACAGTAGGATCGGCTCGACAACACTACTGTCCTACTGTCCTACTGTCCCACTGTTTACTGAACTACTGTCCCACTGTCTCACTGCCCAACTGTACTAGGCGCGGGTTGACGGGGAGATCTGCCGATCAGTGACCTTCCGTCTCATAGACTTTCCCTTCCGCAGCCGGTGGCCGCACGCGACCCACCAACCCGGAAACGGCTACAATGGTCACCACGTAGGGTATCATGCTAATAAATTGCCGCGGAACATTGATCACGCCGATGCCGGGCAAGGTGAAGGAGTTGATACCGGCTAGCAACAACTCATTCTGGAGCGCCTGCGTATAGCCAAAGAGCAAAGATGCGCTCAACGCACCAAATGGGTTCCAGTTGCCAAAGATCATCGCAGCCAGTGAAATAAAGCCGCGTCCCGCCGTCATTCCCTCCTGAAATTGCCCCACTGCCTCCAACACGAGAAAGGCCCCGGCCAGCCCGGCCAACATGCCACCGATACTCGTGTTCACATAGCGGTAGCGGTTGACGTTGATCCCCACCGTATCCGCCGCCCGCGGGTGTTCCCCAACCGCGCGGGTGCGTAGCCCCCATCGGGTGTAAAAGAGCGCGACATGGACCACAACGACGAGGATCAAGGCCAGGTAGGTGATTGGGGGATTGAAGAAAAGCACCTCACCAACCACGGGGATTTGCGAGAGGAGTGGAATACGGACAGCGGAAAACTTGCCGATGGCCACGGCGTCGCGGTTAAAGAGGTAGGATGAAAATCCCGTGGCCAAAATAATCAAGACCGTGCCCGAGATGATCTGATCCATACGGAAGCGAATCGAGAGCAACGCGTGGAGCCAACCCATCAGCGCTCCGGTCAACAGGGCGATGAGAACGGCGAAGAGCAGGCTCGCCGCCAGCGGCCACTCATTGGTGGCTACCTTGGCAACAAAAGCCGCAAAGGCCCCTGCCAACATCATGCCCTCAATGCCAATGTTGATGATGCCTGAGCGCTCACAGAGAATCCCGCTGAGCGCCCCAAGGACCAGTGGCACCGTGGCCCGCAGCGTGAAGTTGAGGGCGCTGATGCCAAAGAGGACGCGCAGCCAGCGGTACTCATTCAGCACCCCTGTGTTGACCAAGATCGCCATGACAATGAGTGCCACCGCTGCCACCATGGCAACGATGGAGGAGAGTCGCCAGAAGTGCCGCATTACGAACCTCCCCAACTCACGGTCGGTGCCCTGTCGATGGTGTCATCCGCTCTGCGCAGCCGGAACAGCGAGCGGATCAGGAGCGGTGCGGCGACAAAGGCCAGCACCAGCGCCTGGATCACTTGGATGATGTCCGCGGAGACACCCGAGTCAAATTGCATTTTGGCACCGCCGGCGTCGAGGGCACCCAGTAAGAAGGCGGCAACCGTGACACCTGCGGGATGGGTTTGCCCCAGGAGGGCCACGGTGATGCCATCAAAGCCGACCGAGCCGGTGAACTCTGGGGCGAACTTGTAGTTGACGCCCAGCGTTTCAATCGCCCCGGCCAATCCGGCCAGCCCGCCGGCAATGATCATCGTCAGGACAATGGTCCAGTTGACCCGCATGCCGGCGTAGCGAGCCGCTTTGAGATTTTGACCAACTGTGCGGATCTCAAAGCCAATGATGGTGCGATAAATGAGCCACCACACCAACAGGGCAACCACCAGCGCCAAAAGAATCCCCCAGTGAATTCGGTAGGGGGGACCGATGAGCAGGGGCAGACGCGCACTTTCCAACACATCGGGCGTTTCCGAGACAGCCCGTGCCGTGGGATCCCACAGCGGCCCTGGTGTCTGTCCTTGGGTGCCGCCGGCATAGACCGTCCACCCGGCAAAGAGCGCAGCGACATAGTTCAGCATTATCGTGACAATGACTTCATGCGCGCCGGTGGTCACCTTGAGCAGGCCAGGCAATGCCCCCCAGAGCATGCCACCGAGGATCCCCGCTGCAAGGGCCAACGGCAAATGGAGAACCATCGGTAACCCTTCAAAGTGAATACCAACCGCCACCGCCGTGATGGTGCCCATGAGGAATTGGCCGGACGCACCAATATTGAGCAGTCCGGCGTGCAATGGGACTGCCACGGCCAGTCCTGTTAGCAGCAACGGTGTCATCTTACGGATGGTCGATGACCAGCCGCGTGCACTGCCAAAGGCCCCGGAAAAGAGCCCCCAATATGCTGTGATCGGATCGTCGCCGAAGACCAACATAACAATGGCACCCAATAAGAGCGCCGCCACCAGGGCCAGGGTGGGGATGAGTAGTGTTCGGCTCAAGCGTTGCAAGAAGTGTGAGTTCATGAGGTGTACGAGAAGTTGCTTGTCAAGAAGTTACTCGTCAGGGAAGATCCATCTGCACTGGCGGGGTGGGCAGATGTGCTGCTGGATGAAAGCAATTCGGCGTTACCCGTGTTCTCGGGTGGCGTCAGAAGATCCGTTTTGCTAGTCAACTTAGCTTAAGCTGGGTTGTGTTTAGAGAAACGGGAGGTCGTACTTAATTGACCTCCCGTTTCTTTAGAATATCAATGTGTAAATCTAACGACTACATGGGTGGATCTATGTTTGAGGATGACAGAAGTGGGCCTGGTAAGCGGCATTGCCATTCAGTTAAGACACTTGCTCGTTCCACGCTCCGCGTGGAATGTCAGTTTGAGACGCTCTGCGTCCCGAGACGTAGAGCGTGGAACCGGATTCGCTTAACTTAATGGCAGTGCCGGTAAGTGTCCGCTATAAGCCTCCAACTGTGGTACAGACCCACGGCGATCAATCCCTCAGCCGCCTGGATTGTAGCCGGTTTCCAAGCTGCCGTCCTTGAGACCAGCATCGATCTCGGCCAATTTGTCTTTGACCTCTTGGGGAATGCTCTCTTCAAAGTCGTGGAAGGGTGCCAGACCGGCGCCACCGTAGTAATTCCCACCAGGGAAGGTGCCCTCATTGGCCATGCCCACCAGTTCCACAACGCCGGGGGTAATGAGCTTCATGGCGCTTGAAACGAGACAGGCATGGGCAGCCGGCAGCGTTTCCCACTGGTCGGTGTCCACGCCGATGCAGAAGAGGCTATCGCCGGCACCTTCCGCCGACGCAACCTCTTGCAGCGCACCGTTGCCTGTGCTACCGCCGGCGCCAAAGATGACATCGGCACCCTGGTCGAGCGCCTGGCGGGCGGTGCTGGCGCCCCATTCCGGATCGATAAAGGCTTTGTCCAAGCCACCGGGATGGTAGGTGGTGCTTACTTCGATATCGGGATTGATGTACTTCGCACCCAATTCAAAGCCCTGGCCAAACGCCACGACCGGCGGAACCAGATCAGTGCCCAAAACGGAAGCGACTTTGCCGGTCTGCGAGAGCTGCGCCGCAAGGGCCCCGGCCAGGAAGCCTGATTGATCCTCATGGAAGATCAGGCCAGTGAGATTGGGGAGTTCATCAACCTGAAATTGATCAACCCCGATGAACATAATATCCGGGTTTTCTTGCGCAGCAGCGGCGGTCGCTTCGCCCAGTGCAAAGCCGACGCTGACGATCATATTGAAACCGCCGTCAATAAACTGCTGGATGTTATCGGCATAATCCGCGGGATCTTGCGTTTCAATATATTTGCAGTCATCGCCCTCTGCCAGGCCCAACATTTCGCAGGCCTGCAAAACGCCCTCCCAGGCCGATTGGTTAAAGCTGCGGTCGTTGACGCGCCCAACGTCTGTCACGAGCCCAACTTTGACATTGGCTGCCATGGTGCCATTGCCACTGTCGCTGCTTGCTGTTTCGCCGCCACTGGTATCGCCTGCCGGCATTGGTGCCACACACGCTGCAAATAAGAGTGTTGCCAGCAAGAGGCTGAGTAAGAGAAAAAGTCGATTCTGTTTTTGCATGGGATCTGGTCTCCTGCGACTTGTCATGAGATAGGATTGCGTTTGCTGATAGTACACGTTATCTGTGTAATTGCATCTGTGTAATGGCAATGGTGATGCCGTCACGTGATGAAGAGGTTTGGCAGATTGCGTGTGGAGGAAAGGTACGCTTGCCTGTAAGGTTGTACACTCTATACAGATACCTTGTTCAAAGGTTTATTGCCGATCTGTCGAACAGGCACTGTCATTATACTTGCCACACAAATATCCTGCAAAGTCTACTGTGTGACTGGATGGATTTTACGCGGTGGTCGAGTGGATTGTTTGGGCAGCCGGATTGGTCGCCGTTCTGCGCTGTGATACAATCGGCAGTTATAGGTTATAACAAGAAATACAAGGGATGATTGGGAAGAATCTATGAAGTACGCGGAAGTTGTGACTCGCTTACATGGTCAGGGCTATGGTGGTTGGCGTGTGCACATGCGCGCCCGTCAACTGATTGCGCAGGGGGCCGATATTATTCTGTTGACCATTGGTGATCCGGATTTTGATACACCGTCTGCCATTGTGGACCGAGCAGTCCGTAGCCTGCGAAACGGCCGAACCCATTACACGCCTGCTGTCGGTGACTTGCCCTTGCGCGATGCCATTGCTGCCCGCCACGCGGCGCAGACGGGGCAGGCGGTCACCTACGAGAATGTGGCGGTTACGCAAGGCGCCCAAGGCGCCCTCTATGTGGCTGCCATGTGTACGTTACAGGCCGGTGACGAAGTGATCATGAGCGATCCCGTTTACAGTACCTATCCGCCCGTGATTGGGGCGACCGGCGCAACGGCTGTTTATGTGCCGTTGCACGCCGATCGGAACTTCCACCCTGATCTGGATGAAGTCGCGGCGGCCATTACCCCCCGCACGCGCGCCATTCTCTTCAATACGCCCCACAACCCCACCGGTGCTGTCTTGTGGCCGGAGGAAGTCGAACGGCTCGCCGATCTTGCTTTGACCCACGACCTCTGGCTCATCACCGACGAGGTCTACAGCAACTTCACCTATCACCATCCCCACACTAGCCCGGCAATGTTGTCGCGGATTGCCGACCGCACAATTACTGTCTCCAGCCTCTCAAAGTCGCATGCAATGACCGGTTGGCGCGTCGGCTGGGTGGTGGGGCCGGCGACAATGATCGAACACGCCGGCAATCTCCTTGCGGTGATGGCCTATGGTGGTCCCCCGTTTATTCAAGATGGTGCCGTTGAAGCGTTGACCACCGACCTCGCTGAAGCCGCAGAAATGCGAATGGCCTATCAGCGCCGCGCCGAAATTGTTGCTGACATACTGACAGATCTGCCCGGCATTCACTGTTGTGAAACCGAAGGGGGAATGTATTCTCTATTGGATGTGCGGCAGAGTGGCCTCTCTTCGATGGAAGTGGCCGATCGGCTCTGTGAAGAGGCGGGGGTGGCACTATTGCCGGGAGATGCGTTCGGCCCCAATCTGCAAGGGTATCTGCGCCTCAGCCTGGTTGTTGCCGAAGAACGGCTGCATGAGGCTTGTCAACGGCTACGGCGCTATGCCATTGCAAATTTTTGATCGTTCTATTTGATCGTTTCTATAGGCGATGGGATTGAAAACGGCAGTTCTCTGTTGGTGCATTCCTGGCAGATTTTGACGAAAGTCTGACAATGTTTGGCGTGTATTTTGGTGTTGTCCCTCGAGTGCAGCGACCAATTTGCTGAACTTTGCCAATTTTGGAAAATTCGCCGTAACTTTCCTGAATCGGCTGCGTCATGATATATGAGGCAGGCTGATGTGGAGGCTGTGTGGGGTGTTCAAGCGAGTGCTCACTCAAATGAACACCCCACCATCCATCTACCTGGCACTCCCTTTCTATGCTAGATAAACTCTCTCTACTGCTTGAAAAACAAGGGCTCCTTTTTATAAGGGAGCCCTTGTTTGTTATTGGTGTTTCTGCAAGCGCTTGTGCTTCCGTCTTTGTCGGTAGAATTTACGCCGCTATAGTCCGGGCGGTATCGCACGAATCGTGTTAATCGCGATTGGCCCAGAGGACGGATTGGCGATTTACACAATTTTCGGCATACCGCCATAGTCCGTGGGGCGGAGTGGTCTATCGGGAATGGGAGCAGAGCCAACGAATTTAATGAATTTGAAAAACTGGTCGTAACTTTTTTGCAACGGCTGCGTCATGATATACGAGGCAGGCTGATGTGGAGGCTGTGTAGGTGTCCCCAACAAAGCGCCAGCTTTGTTGGGGACACCTACCACCCATATCCATCATCTACATCCCGATTAGCGCTTACTCGCCAGATTACAGCATAGATCCAAAAATGACAGTCCCTTGAGAATGCAAGGGATTTTTTTGTTTCCCCAGCACACATGCCAAAGATGTGGTGTGCACCCCCACAAGTCAGAACACTTTGTTGCATTTCCACATCAATGATACAATTTTGCCATATCGGTTCAACTTGCTAACCTGTGACAGGCAAGGATTGTAACGCGTGCAATCGCCTATCTTTCGTCTTTTTTCGGCCTTTATCACATTGGCCCTCTTTGTCGCATTGATCGCTGTTATCTGGCTTGTGGTGCAAAACGATCCCCCCGCTTCTTCCCCTGCGTCTGCACTGCCGTCTCTCTCCAATGCGCGAATGGTCGCAGCGGAGGAGGCCACCGCCAATCCCATGCCTCTCTCAACAGGTGTCGATGCCACGGCCACATCGCTGGATACCCCGCGCACTGTGACCATGACTCACGAGGTATCCGCAACCCATGATGCCGGACAGGCAAGTGCTGGGGCGATGGCAACACCGTTTAAGATGGGGGCAACCAATCGTGCGGCTACTCCGACGACCACCTTCGCCATCTTGCAGCCAACTGCCACGCCGACCCCTCTAACCGCGCTGGATACGCCCCTCGACCTCTCGCCGAGCCCATCCAAGGGCTGGACCTTTTACTCCAATGGCAATTATGTTGTTGATCTCACTGTGTTAAACAACACAATCTGGGCCGCAACCGGTGGTGGGGTTGTGGCCTGGAATCGCAGCAACAACGCCGCAACCAGGTACAGCACATTGGATGGTCTCGCCGCCAATCGCACCACGGCCGTGGTGAACTGTCCGCTGCCGGGCTTTGGCCTGATCTTTGGCACGGCTCACGGTTTGCAGATCTACGATACCCGCCGCGAACGTTGGACGTTGCTCAATAGCGGCAACAGCGAAATGCACCATGACGATGTCGCCACGCTCAACTGTAGTGTCGATGATGGTTTTTTGGTTGTCGGCTATCGGGAACATGGCCTTGATATCTTTGATACCGAGAGTGGGGAATGGCAACTCATCGACCGGCGCAGTGGGTTGCAGAGTGACGTGGTCGATGCTGTTACCGTTGTCGGGGATCTGGCGGCCCTTTGGGTCTCATCGGGCAATGGTATCTCTGTGCTTACCCAAGACGGTGTGCTCTTTTACGATGAAACCACGACGCCACTGGAGACCAATGCGATCAATGTGATGGTGAGCGATGACAGTGGTGCGGTTTGGTTGGGCGCCCAGGGCAAGGTCTACGCGATCAATGGCGAAACGTGGACAATTTACAGCCCCTCCTATGTATTGGCTTCCCAATTCCCCACTGGGGCCATTACAGCTTTGGCCCTCAGCGGCGGTAACACATTGTGGATCGGATCGGATCGAGGTGAGCTATGCAAATTCGATCTCGTCGCCGTCACCTGTGAACCTTTCTTCACTGCCACCGATCTTGCCATTACCAGTGCGATTACCGCCTTAACCGTCGACAATGTGGGACGTCTCTACGTGGCCACGGCGCAGGACGGTGTGCATCTCTACGAGGAGGAGCGTGGCGGTAGCAACCGTGTCACCAACTCTGCCAATAGCACGCAGTGGCGTACCTTTACCATTCCCAGCGAAATACGCGGCAACCATCTCCTCGCCTTGAGCCAGGATGCCGCCGGTTATCTGTGGCTGCTCACAGAAGCCGGACTGCAACAGTGGGATCCGGCTTCGAATCGAGGAGCGCTGCTGTTTACCGATACCAACAGCCGTTACCCCATTAGCTCGATTACCACGCTGACCGCTGATCCGGAAACGGGGATCTGGGTTGGGGGGCAAAATGCCGGCTACTTCGACGGCACCAACTGGACAACCTTTGCCACCACCGATGGTCTGGTGAACCGCCAGGTGCGTACGATTGCTATCGACGGCGAGCAGCGTAGCTGGTTTGGTACGGAGGAGGGGCTCAGTATTTGGAATGGGGATAGCTTCTTTAACCTGACACAAGCCGATGGGTTGCCGGGCAATGTGATCAGTGCGTTTCTCGTGGATGGGAATGCCATTTGGATTGGCACGGACAACGGTCTCCTGCGCTTTGCCGAGAATCGTTTGCAAATCTTTACTACCGCCACGACCCGGTTACCCAGCAATCGAATTACTGCCCTGGCGCGCGATGAAGAGGGTGCCATTCTGATTGGCACGGAGCAAGGACTTGCCCGCTTCCTCGCCGCCACGATGAGCCTCGTTCCCGAATTGAGTGGCCAATCCATTCAGGCCTTGGCTGTCCTCCCGGGCAATGCGATTTGGGTAGCCACGGAAAGTGCCGGGATCCGTTATTTTAACGGGCTTCAATGGACCACGCCACCCGATATCACCGTTCCCCCGGCGCCGGCTGTCAATCTCTTTTTTGTCGATCAACAAGCGACACTTTGGATCGGCACCGAGGGTGGGCTCTTGCGGTACGTTCCCTAGTGAATCCCGGCGCACGTGTTGCCGAATCGAAGCTCGAATACGATGATTCCCGCATAGCAACATCAGTTGAATTGATGTAATATGGGTTTCAGTGATATACTGCTTGACCCAGGCAGCTGTGTATGGTCCAACCGTAACCAAAACTCGCGTCGAACATGCGGTCGTGGCCCAGCGGGAACAGAGCATGTTCGGATAAACACAAAAACTCGCGCCGAACATGTGGTCGTGGCCCAGCGGGAACAGAGCATGTTCGGATAAACACCCAGTGCAATCAGAAGTGAGCCATTCATGTCGGAGATGATACCTCTCGTTGTTCACGCAACCCATGAAGCTGGTGTAAAAGTTGGGGGCATCGGCGCCGTGCTTGATGGTCTGTTGGGTGCCGAAAGTTACAATCAACAGGTCGAACGCACGATCCTGGTAGGGCCGATGAACTTACAGGACAGCACCGAAATGGAACGGCTGACCAGCCCGCGCAACGGCTTGACGATTCTCTATAGCAGCATGCACGCCATCTTCGACAATGTGTCCACGACTGTACGCGCTGCCTTGCAGGGAGTCGAGCAGATCTTCGGTGTGGCAATTCTGTATGGGGAGCGCACCTTTGGTCGCTTTCGCCATGAGGTACTTCTGGTCGATGCCAGCCAACCCAATCAACAGAAGGTCGATAGCTTCAAGTTTGATATTTGGCAGAATTATGGCTACGACTGCGTTCGCTACGAGTGGAATCCCGAATTTCTCCAATACCTTACCATTGCGCCACCCCTCTTTGCCGCAGTCAAAGCCATAGACGCCGACGCGGGTCTCACCCCCAACGAGAAATTTATCATTGCCCATGAATGGTTGGGCCTACCGGTGGTCTTTGCCGCACAGATGACGGAGCCGGAACAGTGGCGCACCATCTTCTATGCCCACGAAATGGCGACAGCCCGCATCATTGTGGAGGCCGATGGCGGGCACGATACACGGTTTTACAATGTGTTGTTCAAAGCCAAAGAGTGGAACATGAGCCTGGAGGAGATCTTCGGCAATCAAGAGCACTTCTTCAAGCATCCGCTGCTCCACCAGGCGGTCCGCTGTGATAATATCTTTGCCGTCGGTGATCTTGTGGTCGAAGAACTACGCTTCCTGGGAGGTGCCATGCGTACCGCCAATATTGATCTGGTATACAATGGTATCCCGGCTGCTCAAATCACATTGGCCGAAAAGATGGCATCCAAGCGCCGGCTGCAAGCCTATTGCGAAAATCTGCTCGGTTATCGCCCCGACTATGTCTTTACCCATGTAACGCGCATGGTGCCTTCCAAGGCGCTGTGGCGTGATATGCGTGTGATGGAACATCTGGACCACCGGTTGCAAGAGGCCGGTAAACGGGCTGTGCTCTTTGTCCTCAGCACCAGCATTCCGGCGGGGCGCCGCCCGGAGTGGGTGGCCGCCTGGGAAGAGCAGTACGGTTGGCCCGTCGGTCATCGCGGTGACAACGGCGATCTTGTCGACAACGAGGTCAACTATTTCTTCCAAACTGTCGAGCCCTTCAACCAACGCGCCCAGAATTGCAAGGTCGTCTTTGTCAACCAATTTGGCTGGAGCCAGGATCGCTGTGGCAAACGCATGCCGGCTGAGATGGACTTTATGGATATCCGCAAGGGGAGCGATTTGGAATTTGGGCAGAGCATCTACGAGCCCTTTGGTATTGCGCAGGTGGAACCGTTGAGCTTCGGAGCCCTTTGTTGTGTCTCCAATGTCTGTGGCTGTGTGGGCTTTGCCACCCGTGCTGCCGGTAGCTTGGAAGAGCTACCCAATCTGGTGGTGGCCGACTACACCTCGCTCCCTTATGGCCAATGGTTGGGCAGTCCGCACGATGCCATGCGGATCGACCAGGGAATGCGCGACTGGATCGAGGGCACCAACAGCGATGCCGCCGCCGCAACAATCTTTGCGCAATTGCCCAACAGTGACGAGGCGTATGAAGCGCTGTTGCAGCGGGGGCAGGCGGTGGCCCAAAAGATGAGCTGGGAAGTCGTCACCAACGAATATCTGTTGCCGGGCCTGCGGCGCGCAATGCGCTGAACCAGCTGGGATTCGTCACCGGGTCGCCTTGGGGCCGAGATAATGTTATGCCAGGCCAAAGCATCACACCTGTTTTCCGACTTGCGATTGTGCGCAAGAGATTGATAAAACTATGACCAAAGCAAAGCAACCAACACCTCTCTCCGATCCCGCTGAAGTCGACGCCATCGTTGGCGGCTACCACGGTGCACCACAAACTTTCCTCGGCCCCCACCCCATTACCGTCAAACGCAAGAAAAGTACGGTTGTCCGTGCCTTTCGCCCGCTTGACCAAGCTGTGGAGCTGCTTCTGCTGGATGAAGGCAACGAGACGGTTTATCCGATGGTATTGATCCATCCGTTGGGCTTTTTTGAAGTGCTGCTGCCTCTGCAAGCGGAAACGCTGCGCTACCGCCTCCGTCTCCATGATCGATCTGGTGGAACCCAGGAGGTCGAAGACCCCTATCGCTTTCCGACCCTGCTCACCGATTTTGACCTCCATCTTCATGGGGAAGGAAACTTTTTCCAATCCTATAGAAAACTCGGTGCCCATTTCCACACAATCGATGGGGTCACTGGGGTCCATTTTGCTGTTTGGGCGCCCAATGCACAGCGCGTCAGTGTCATTGGCCCTTTCAATGAGTGGGACAACCGTACCCACCCAATGCAACTGACCGAAGGGACGGGAATCTGGCAGCTCTTCATTCCGGATTTGGCGGAAGGTACCAGCTACAAATACTCGATTAAATCGCGCTTCATGGGCTATGAGATCGATAAAAGTGACCCTTATGGCTTCTACGCTGAGCTGCGCCCAAGTACCGGCTCGCGTGTCTGGGCGATTGATAAATATCAGTGGCACGACCAGCATTGGCTGGACGACCGCCCGGCGCGGCAAGGGCTGGACAAGCCGGTGAATATCTATGAGGTTCACCTGGGCAGTTGGCGCCGTGTTCCTGAGGATAATGGCTTCCTCAGCTATCGCGATCTGGCCCATCAATTGGTCGATTATGTGACGGAGATGGGCTATACCCACATTGAGTTGCTGCCAATCACCGAATATCCCTTCGATGGTTCCTGGGGCTACCAGGTTGTAGGTTACTTTGCCCCCACAAGTCGCTTTGGCACGCCGGATGACTTTAAGTACTTCGTCGACTACTGTCATGAACATGGTGTTGGGGTTATTCTCGATTGGGTGCCCGCCCATTTTCCCCGCGATGCCCACGGCCTCGGCTTTTTTGACGGCACTCATCTTTACGAACATGCCGATCCCCGCCAAGGGGAACATCTCGATTGGGGCACCAAAATCTTTAACTATGGGCGCAACGAGGTCTGTAACTTTCTGCTGAGCAGCGCGATCTTCTGGCTTAAAGAGTATCACCTCGATGGGCTACGCGTCGATGCAGTGGCCTCAATGCTCTATCTCGATTACAGTCGTGAGGGAGGGGATTGGCTCCCCAATAAATATGGCGGGCGCGAAAATCTCGAAGCCATAGACTTTCTCCGCCGTTTCAACGAACTGGTGCACCAGGAGGCACCCGGCGCGCTCACCTTTGCCGAGGAGAGTACGTCGTGGCCGATGGTCACCCGCCCCACCTATGCCGGTGGCTTGGGCTTTGACATGAAATGGAACATGGGCTGGATGCACGACATGCTCAAATACATGGAGTATGACCCCATCCACCGCCGCTACTACCAGAACCAGATTACCTTTAGCCTGATCTATGCTTTTAGCGAAAATTTTGTCTTGCCGTTGAGCCACGATGAAGTGGTCCACCTCAAAAAGTCCATGTTACACAAGATGCCGGGCGACCGTTGGCAACAATTTGCCAACCTGCGCGCGCTCTATACCTACATGACCGGCCATCCCGGCAAGAAATTGCTCTTTATGGGTGGGGAGTTTGGCCAGGGCAGTGAGTGGAGTGAAGCACGCAGCCTCGATTGGCACCTTTTGCAATACGATGAGCACCGTCAGTTGCAACAGTATGTGGCCACGCTCAACCATCTCTACCGCACCGAACCTGCGCTCTACGAAGTGGATTCCAATTGGGAAGGCTTTATGTGGATCGATCTGAGCGACGCCGATCAGTCCGTGGTCAGCTTCGCACGGCGCGCAGCAAATCCCCATGACCTGCTCGTCTTTGTCTGCAACTTTACACCTGTACCGCGTCTTGGTTACCGCGTGGGGCTGCCCAATGGGGGCCGCTATCATGAGATTCTCAACAGCGATTGGACTCAATTTGGCGGCAGTGGTGTGGCAAATCAGGGGGATCTCCCGGCAGAGGAATTGCCCTGGCAAAATTGTGACTACTCTGCTGCACTCAACTTGCCGCCGCTTGGTGTGATTATCTTAAAACCCGAAGGATCTTCTTAATGCAAGCGACACAGCCCCCTACCTCGGCCACAGTTCTTGTCGTTGAAGACAATGTTGATCTCAACATGGCCATCTGTGAAATACTGGAATCTTTTGAGTTTGAGGTGCACTCTGCCAAGGATGGTTATGATGCCCTCGAATGGCTCAAAGAAAACAAGCCGGACATGATTCTATGTGACATCATGATGCCCGGTATGGATGGTTACACGCTCCTTAAACATACTCGTGGGGACAACAGCCTGCGCACGTTGCCCTTTATCTTCCTGACTGCACGTACCTCTGTTGCTGACCGTCGTATGGCGAAAGAGATTGGTATCGAAGATTATCTGACGAAGCCGGTCGACAGCAATGATCTGATCGCTGCCATTAACAACGCTTTGCGCCGCCGCCAGATTATGCAGGCAGAAATGCAGGAACAATTAAATGGTCTGCGCGATCGGATCGTGGGCATCCTGCGGCATGAATTCCGTACGCCTCTGACTTTTGTCTTGGGCTATGCCGAATATCTTCTGGATGTGACCAGTGGTGACTTCAATGTCGATGAGCTCCGCACCTCGGCCTCCGCGATTCTCGATGGAGGGCGGCGGCTCCAGCAATTGATCGAAACGTTTCTGCTCTTGGCCGAGTTGCAGAACCGTGAACTCGATATGCAGGAAATCGGTCGGGTTCGGGCTACCGAATTGTGGATGGACACCAAGCAAGAATTTGCCCCGCAATGTGATGCTGCGGGTCTTCACCTCGATCTGAACTGTGCCAACGATGATGCTTACCTCTTTGCGGATACAGAGATGGTGCGCGAAGCATTGCGCCGCTTGATGGACAATGCCATTCGCTACCGGCGCCCGGAATCGCAAACCATCTGGCTTTCCGTCGAGCTTGTCCCACCTGCGACCTACGTGGGCCTGCGTATTCGCGACGAAGGCGCAGGTATGCCTACCGAACAGTTAAAGCGGTATGCCACGGCCTTTGAACAGTACGATCGGGACAACCGGACAGAACCAGGGGCCGGTCTCAGTCTTGCCCTGATCCGCCATGTTGCCCACCTGCACGGCGGCAGCCTGGAAATTGAGAGTGAACTCGGTGTCGGCAGCAGCTTCACTCTGTGGTTGCCGGCGGCCGTCAGTGGAGACGTATAAAGTGGAGACGCATAAAACAGACAAGTGACATTGACATGCCCCCCCTGTCGCTGTGAACTGTTATTTCATGCCATAACAACATGACGATTACCACCCTTAGCACCGCCATTGGCTTTATCCTAATCAGTTTGGGGTTGATTGGGATCATTGTTCCGCTGTTGCCCGGCCTACCATTGTTGTGGCTGGGCGCCTTTGCGTGGGCCTGGGGAAATGACTTTCAACAGGTGGGGTGGCCGACGTTGATCGCACTGGCGCTGTTGGCGGGCGTGGGCATCGTCGTCGATCTCTTTCTGGCTTCGGCGATCAGTCGGCGCGCCGGCGTTAGTTGGCGGGCAATTGGGGGCGCAATTCTCGGCGGCCTGCTCGGTGGGATCTTTCTGACCTGGATTCCCATTCTGGGACCGCTGGCCGGGGCGCTCATTGGCGCTGTTGTTGGCATGTGGTTGATTGAATACCGTATCCGCGGCGACAGCGAGGCCGCAACCAACGCGGTTTGGAGCTATCTCAGCGGTGTCGCCTTTAGCTCCCTTGTCAACTTTCTTCTTGCTCTCCTCATGCTTGCCCTCTTTTTCTGGCAGGCTTATTGGAGCTAATCATTGATGCGCGCCATTATCTTTGTCAATGGAAAAGTCGACGATTACACGGCTCTGGCGCGTCTGATCCAATCCGATGATTATCTGATCGCTGCTGATGGGGGAGCCAAGCATTGTCTAGCCCTGCAGCGCACGCCTCATGCTTTGATCGGCGATCTGGACAGCGTTGACCAGGCGACGGTCGATACCTTTCAGCAACAACAGGTCTACATTGAGCGTTACCCGCCGGATAAGGATCAAACAGATCTTGAATTGGCGCTCGACCATGCGCTTGCCGTTGCCGAAGCGCGCGCAATCCAGGAGATTATTCTTGTGGGTGGCATGGGGGGGCGGCTGGACCAGATGCTTGGCAATGTGTTGATCCTCGCCCAACGGGATTGGCCAATTCCCGTGATTTTCGCCGAGGGGCGTACCCGCGCCCAAATCGTGCAGACAGATCGCCCCCTCACCTTAGCCGTCAACGTCGGCGACACCGTCAGCGTACTGCCGCTGAGTGACCGCGTGACTGGTATCACCTACACCGGTATGCGCTATCCCTTGGAAAACCATACCCTAACCCTGGGCAGCACCCGTGGCATGAGTAACAACGTGGTGGCACTGCCTGCGACTGT
>ERZ795053.4303-NODE-4303-length-15516-cov-8.932540_pt1 | contig 15516 bp, 15 predicted proteins | sample MGYA00375137_ERZ795053 | MGnify/ENA primary metagenome ERZ795053 (study PRJEB30182, sample SAMN05720284) | activated sludge metagenome | isolation source: Anaerobic digester | place: Hong Kong | collected 2014-12-17 ...
TAGCTCCCTGATCATTCACAACCGACCGCTGACGATACCACAGGGCAGGCCTGCCTGTATACAATGCAGCATCCTGATCCATGGTAGCAGGAGTCAGATCGCGCAGAAAGCTATAGTCATCCAAGATGAAAAATCCACGGCCGAATGAGGCTGCCACCAGGTCATTTTCTTCAGGCTGGATCACCAGGTCCCGGAAAGATATGGTGGGCAAACCACCCTTCAGACTGACCCATTCCATACCCCCGTTCAGAGAACAATAAATCCCGAATTCGGTAGCCAGGAACAGCAATTCTTTTTTAACCGGATCCTGGACCAATCTCCAGGTAAGTGTGCGTTCAGGCAGATTATTTACCAGGGAAGTCCAGGTTTTGCCCATATCCGTACTTTTGGCGACGTAGGGATGATAATCACCGTATTTATGATTATCGAGGCAAACATAGACGGTGTTGGCATCGAATAAGTCCGCTTTAATGTCATTGACAAAGGCCGTTGCCGGTACGCCGGGTAGTGATCCAACTTCGATGCGTGTCCAGGTTTTGCCCCCGTCCTGGGTGGCCTGGATGATACCATCATCGGTCCCTGCATACAGAATGTTACCATCTACGGCAGATTCGGCAATGGATGCGATGGTGTTGTAATTTGACATGGCTAACACATCCCAGGGGGCATCCCAGCTCTGTTTTTTACCCATGATCTCCAGCTCCATACGGTTTTCATTTTTCGTCAGGTCTCCGGATATCGGTGTCCAGCTGTCGCCGCGGTCGTTCGAACGCCACATGCGCTGTGAAGCGAAATACAAACGGGCGGGATCGTGACTGCTGACCACAATGGGGGCATCCCAGTTAAAACGTTCGTAAGGTTCACCAGCAGCCGGCTGGGGTTGTATGTAAACTTGCTCTCCGGTGATCCGGTCAATGCGGTGCATCCCACCCTCCTGCGTTTCGGCATAACCGATGTTTGGATTTCCCGGTTCTGTGGCTGACTGATAGCCATCGGCACCAAGTGTGATGTACCAGTCCGCATTACGGATTCCCTGTCTGGTATCTGTGCGGGAAGGGCCGCCATGGCTACCGTTATCTTGGGTACCTCCGAATACGTGATAGAAAGGCTTTTTGTTATCAACCGCTACTTTATAATATTGGGTAATGGGCAAATTCCCAAAGAATCTCCAGTTACTCGCAAGATCAAAGCTCTCCCACAAACCTCCGTCGCATCCAACCAGCAAATAGTTCGGATCATCGGCGCGGAATGCCATGGCATGATTGTCGGAGTGTTTGTCACTCTCGTTCAACGTACGGAAAGTCTTCCCGCCGTCGTCGGAAACCTGGATGCGAACATCCATCAGGTAAACCCGGTCAAAAGCATGTGGGCTGGCATAGAGTTCCTGGTAATAATGCGGTCCGGTACCTCCCGAAACGGCATCAGACATTTTCTTCCAGGAAGCGCCACGGTCATCGGACCTCCAGAAACCACCCGTCCGACGATCGAGCTCGATGTCGGTATAGATGACATCCGGATTTTGAGGTGAAATCGCCAGACAAATCTTACCCATGTTCCCTTTCGGCAATCCGTTGGTTAACTTGGTCCAGGTCTTCCCACCATCCGTACTTAAGTGGATAGCAGACTCAGGTCCCCCGCTCATAAAGGAGGCGATGGTACGCTGGTGCTGCCAGGTGGCCGCATACAACCGGTCCGGATCACGTGGATCCATGACCAGATCCGTTACACCGGTAAAGGCATCGTCGCCCAGCGTCTTGGTCCAGGTTGCACCGCCGTCTTCAGACATATATAGTCCCCGTTCGCCACCAGAGCTCCATAACGGCCCCTGGGAAGCGACCCAGATCTTATTGGAATTATTTGGATGAACGATGATCTTGGCGATGTGTTCGGACGCTTTAAGTCCCATGTTTTTCCAGGTATTCCCACCGTCCGTACTGCGGTAAACGCCATCGCCGAAACCAATATGACGCCCACCATCATTCTCGCCGGTTCCGACCCATATTACGTCCGGGTTATTTGGGTCGATGGTGATGCAACCGATCGAGTAGGATGCTTCATGGTCAAAGATAGGTGTAAACGTGACGCCGGCATTCTCGGTTTTCCACACGCCGCCGGAAGCAACCGCCACATACCAGACATTATCGTTATTCGGATGGATAGCCAGGTCGACAATACGACCGGAAGTAAAAGCAGGGCCAATGTTGCGCCATTTTAGACCTGACAAGGTCTGGTCGTTGATCGCTGATTGTGCCTTTTTTTCCGGCATCGGAGCCGAGGCAGCATCACGCGAACGAGGCCGTTGTGCCCAGGTACTGGCAAATACCAGCGCTACCAGGGGCAGCAAAATCCATAGTTTTTTCATTGTGAAGCGTTTTAAATAATCGAATTGGCTAATGACATTAAAAGTACAACAAATAGAATCTTTAGATCACTTCACCGCTGATCTACAGTCTTATAGAAATGTTAATACTTTTCCAGTCCCGGATGGAGGTGTTGTTCAAATAAAGCCTTGTTGCAACTCGTTGATTATTGCCCCGGAGGCGGGGTTCTCCTGCGCATCACCAGACTGTCGGGCGGATATTGCGCCTTCAGCTGGTCCATCTGTGCATGTGCCCAATCTATCAGCGTTTGTCGTTGCGCATCCGACAATTTAGCATCTGGATGCAAGCCCAGATAAGTGTACGAAGCCAGAGGCATTTCCTTTTTCTCCAGCATTTCAGCCGTTTCTTCGAGTTTATGATTTTGATAGGCAACGGGACGATTGGTAAAGCTGGAAAAATTCAGGTGCCGCTTTCCGTTGTTAACATGGTTGGCCAGCCACCAGGCTACCGGCTGAACATTGGCATACCAGGGATACTTCGTGTAATTGCTGTGACAATCATTACATGCCCCTTTAAGCAGGCTTTTTACTTCGGCAGGTACCGTGTATTTTGTTTCCAGCCCGTAGGTTTCATCACCGGACAGGTTGCGCTCCGGACGGAAAAATTGGATAATAACCAATATCGCAAGTAGTCCGATCAATACTTTTTTTGCCATAAGTCTCTAATTAGCAAGTTATCCGGCAAGTAATTTACGGATTATTCCTTTGGCGATGCATTTCTATTCGCTTTCACCCAGTGGAATTAGTTCCGGCGGCCATCCATATCGGTAACAATGTGCTGTGCTGGCATCCGGATTCGTCAACCAGGCTTCCTCTATTTTTTGCCCTCCCATCCGCTCATAAAATCGAATTGCCTTTTCATTAGCAGCAAGTACCCACAGGTAATACGGCACTCCGGGGGTGTTTTTTGCCAGCCACGTACGTCCGAGTTCCATCAACTGCCTCCCCACCCCGGAATGTTGATACTCGGGAGCTACATGGAGATTATCGATCAGGCTGCCATATAGCGGATGATCGCCGGCATACAAGCACAATAAACCGATGACCTGATCAGCTACCTCAGCAACCAGACAATATTGATTACCTGGAGGGTCGATCATTCTTTTAGTCCAAACTCGCTGCCGGTCTTTCAGCACAGGTCCATCCAGGTATGCGTCACTAAAACTTCCCCGGTAATGAAGCTGCCAGCTTCTCGCATGCAAGTCCGCTATTGCCAAAGCATCCTTTTCAACTGCTTGTCGGAATACCATCCGTTTTATATTGCTTTTGGTAAAAAGACCGGAAGTTTGATCAAATCCGGGGCTGGATGAGATCCCACTTATTCCCATAAATATCACTAAAAACAACCACCAAGCCATAGACTTCTTCACGGGGAGTTTCTTCAAATTTAACGCCCCGTGATTGCCAACGGCGATAAACTTGCATCAGGTCGCTGGTATGCAGGAATAAGAAAACTCTGCCTCCCGTTTGATTACCGATTGCATGCTCTTCCCGCGCGTTTTTAGCCCTGGCCAACAACAACCTGGTAGCGCTTCCCTGGGGGGCAACCACCACCCACCGCTTTCCATCGCCCAGATCAGTATCTTCAACCAATTCGAAATCTAACTTTTGCGTATAATAGGATATGGCTTCATCGTAATCCGGCACCACCAGTGAGACCATCGTCAATTGTTGCATAGCAAAGGTTTAAAATTGTAGTTTACCCAAGAAAGACAACGCATTGGTACTTTCATGGTAACCGGCGAAGTCAAAGTGTCCCTGGTCGCCTTTCCATCGCATGCTGAGGTGCTCACCAGCCAGGGTCTCCCGCAGATAATTGATCGAAATGTGTCGTGGATAGTGCTCCAGCCAATAGTCCAGGGGCAATGCATTGCACATAAAATCCAGGTATCGCGTCGCAGTAACGTGCTTATTCAGGTCATAGTCTGAATAGCCGGTGGAGAGTTCTTTGACCAGCAGCGGCTCCTGGGGGGCGCCGAGTTTTTCCGGTGGTTGGATTAGGGCCGATTTATTACGCAGTCTGGTAAAATAATCCTCTGAGCGTCCGGAAACCGTCGTGGGTCTTTTCCGTTCCAAATCAATAGCCAGCCAGGCTGAGGTCGCCAGGGCAAATGGCTGACCCCGTTCATCCCTTGCCACAAAATCCCTCAGATAGAGCAATCCCTGCACGTCTTTGGGCCAGGTCTCAATGGTAAGGACGGCAGGCCACCGGGGATAAGCCATGATTTCAATCGTAATCCGGCTGAGGACCCAAAACAGCTTTTGCTCCCGTAGTCCGGTGAATCCAAATCCTAACCGATCGGCAGAGCGGATTGCGGACTGAATGAAAAGGTTTTCCAGGGCTCCCGGCCTTAGCCGGCCTATTAGATCCGCATCCGCCGAGGTGACCTCTGCATCCATCACGAGGACCAATTGCTCTTCCGGCAAGTTCTCATTTTTATCCTTCATCGGGTCCGAAGGTAGTGAAAGCTAATGTTAGCAACCATTACCTAACCCTTTATCATCGGCTGGCGAATGATGGTTTTTAATTTATCCGGTGCACTCCTTCGCGGATCGCCGAGATAAATCTCCCGGTGTCTGCCATGCAACTGGTACCCTTGTTCAAAAATGAACGCGTGCAAGGCCTGTATGGTGGGTCCTTCATCCGCGTAAGGACCAATGTATAAGGTCTGGGCCGCCATACCATCTTCGATGTGCCCCAGGTGCAACTTGGACAATGCTGGAAGATTTTTCTTCTGCCCGGCCGCCAACTTGGCTTCCTCTGCCATCTCCGGAGTAATAAAATCAGGCTGCAGGATCATCATTGCCCACTTCCAGTGATCTTTATTTGCGACGGAAAATTCATTCATGTCATCCATCCACCACTGGCCTTCCAGGGGCATGACCCCATAATCTGTGGCCATCGGACCCTTCTTTATTGAAAATTTCAAGGTATATGCAACTGAATATAGGGCTTCAATGGCCTGGATGTATTCCAGCGACGTATTGGGATTACCCTGGCCATAAACGATCAGGTAGGGTAACAATGGGACGTCAATGATTTCAAACTTTCCTTTTTTGGCTGAATAGATCGAGGCAAATTTTTTTTTCAGATCTACTTTTTCCATGGGTTTCCATTTAAGTTGCGGCAATTATTTTGTGAAGTTAACCACCACCTTCGGGACTTTTCAAGCATGGAGGTCATGCAATCATGTGACTCAAAATCGAATTAAATTAATATTCATTTACGGACAGAACGAATTTTCCAAAACCTTTTGGATAGGGAGAAGATATTGGCTCCACCATCTGGCGGTTTCTAAAAAGCAGGGAGCAAGCCTCCCGCCTAATCGGGCGGTTAAGATTAGCACCTTGATCGCTCAATAGTCTGAACAGTTAATCAAGACGACTTGACCTCATTTTATCGATTGTTAGCAACAACTAATCGAACATCCGGGCAGGAACCAAGCGGACAGCCAATAAGAATCGTATTTTAGTGGAAAATCAAAACCACAGATCATGGGAATACTAATTGTCCTCATTCTTGTAGCCGTAGTCATCGTTTTTTACGCCGTAGGCTTGTACAATAAATTCGTGCGCAAACGCAGCATGATGGAAGAAGGCTGGAGTGGTATCGATGTTCAATTGAAAAAAAGACACGATCTGATCCCGAACCTGGTAGAAACGGTAAAAGGATATGCCAAACACGAACAAGGTACCCTGGAAAAGGTGATCCAGGCACGTAACAGCGCCCTGAAAGCGGATGGCGTCAAAGCGCAAACCCAGGCGGAAAATCAACTGAATTCTGCATTGGCCAATGTATTTGCGCTGAGTGAATCGTATCCGGATCTGAAAGCGAATACCACCTTTATCCAGCTGCAGCAGGAGCTATCTAATGTCGAGAACGACCTGGAAAAAGCGCGACGATATTACAATGCGACTGTACGGGAAAACAACATCATGGTTGAATCCTTTCCCAGCAACCTGATCGCCAACACCTTTAATTTCCGGCAGGGCGAGTTTTTTGAAATTGAAGAGCCCACCGAAAGAGCGACACCACAAGTGAAGTTTTGAGGTGCCATTTCTTTCGATTGATTGCATTTAGCTATTGAGGCTTCATATCCTCATTTGAAAACAACAGCAATGGAAGGCTTTCCAATGAATCGTATGCTATATCCCGTCCGGTGGCTCCGAATGATCGCCCCATTCTTATTGATCATTTCAGGCGCAACAGCCGGTTTTAGTCAAACGGAAAAGATTTTCAGCTACGATGTTCAGATTGACATACATCCCGATCGGTCGATCCTCGTGACGGAATACATCGACGTTTACGTCAACGGAGATCTCATAAAACGGGGTATAACCCGAAGTTTACCGCCAAGACGTAATCTCAACGGGCATTCCATGCGGATGCACTACAAAATCCTGAAAGTCGAAAGGGACCATAAGCCGGAACCTTACCATACGGAATCGGGTGAAAACGGATTGACGCTTTACCTCGGACAGCAAGATGTATTTCTTGATCCGGGCCGCTACCTCTATATGATCCAATATGAAGTCAATGACCAGATCGGCTTCTTTGAGGATTACGACGAACTGTACTGGAATGCCATTGGAAACGATGTTCAGTTTCCGGTGGAACAAGCATCCTGCCGGATCTATTTACCGCGGGGCGCGCAGCTTATCCAGCAATCCGCCTATACCGGTGGATATGGCCTGCAACAACAGGACTACACCTTCAGCGATGACGGGACTGCCCTGGATTTTCGTTTGACCCGTGCCCTAAACCCAACCGAATCGTTTACCGTTGCCGTCGGGTTTAGCAAAGGAGTCGTCGACCAGCCTGGCCTTTTGAACCGGATTGGCACCTTGCTTTTAATCATCCTGGGTTCGATATTCCTTTTGCCTTATTATGTATACACCTGGTGGAAATACGGACAAGATCCGCCCAAGCCGGCTTCTTATCCGCAGTGGGAATCCCCCGATAAATTGTCTGCTGCATCCGTCGGATACATCAGTAAGGAACGACATGACAGTAAGAGTTTTACGGCTTCCATCATCCATCTGGCGGTAAAAGGTTATTTGCGGATTGAAGAAGTGGAGGAATCCGGATTTTTCTCCAAATCAAAACATTTTGACCTGGTTCGAATTCATAATGATGATGGTAAAATGCCCGGCGAAGAAGCGACCATCCTGCGCAATTTATTTGCAGGAGGCGATCGCATAAGCATCCGGCGCAAATACAATCCGATTGTCGAAGATACTTTCTTAAGTCACAAGGGGTCGATTGATGCCCAGCACCGGGCGTTTATCCGGGAAGGCAACAACCTGAAATTTCTGGCCATCCCGATCCTGTCTACGATTCTTATTTTCGGATTGGGGTTAGTCCTGCTGATCAGCAGCGCCTATGCGACCATAGCCAATATTATTGCATTGGTCGCTTTTACGGTAATTTCATTCATTGTACTCTTTATCTACGGGTATCTGATAAAAAAGCCGACTCCGCAGAAGCTGGAGCTTCAGTCTCGCATCGATGGATTTAAAATGTATCTGGAATTAGCTGAAAAAGACCGCTTACGTTTGCTAAATCCTCCCGACATGACACCCGACCATTTTGAGGCATGCCTGCCTTATGCTTTTGCACTTGGCGTGGAGCACTCCTGGTCAGAGAAGTTTAAAACCATCCTCGAACAGGCCAATTATCATCCGCAATGGAATAACAGCCCAAACACCATCTATTTTGCCAATCACTTCGGACAGGATTTTTCGCAAAGCGTAGCCAGTGCGGCAACCAAGCCTTCCGATTCAGGCAGCGGTAGTGGGGGCGGTGGTTTTTCCGGCGGTGGCGGCGGCGGTGGCGGCGTCGGTGGATGGTAAGCCTTTCTGAATTCGAATTCGCAATACCTGGTAAAATGAAGTACGTTAAACAAACTCTGATCTTTCTGGTATTTGGCAGCATGATGTATTCCTGTTCCGGAGGAAAATCCATGGTCTACCAACTGACTAAAAATTACCTTCCGGATGATCCGGCGCTTTATGACACCATCGTCAAACTAGATCAGGAATTCTTCGGTGCGTACAACACTTGTGCACAAAACCTGGACAAATATGCGTCCTTCTATGCTGAGGATCTGGAGTTCTATCATGATCAGGGCGGCCTCTCCACTTCTAAGACAGAGGTGGTGGAGGGAACCAAGAGAAATATCTGCGGAAAGGTAACCCGGGAGTTGGTTCCCGGGAGTATCGAAGTTTATCCCATACCGGGTTATGGAGCCATCGAATATGGATTCCACAAATTCCATAATAACCAGAACCCACCCGGAACAGAATCTCATGCAGGTCGTTTTACGGTCATTTGGAAACATAATTCTGATGGATGGAAAATCACCCGGGTGATCAGCCTACATTGAATGGATTTCGCCATGTTCCGGTTTGAAGCTACCCTGGAGATCATCGGGATCAACCCCTTTGTCTTCGTTCCTTCCGAGATTCTCGAGGAAATCTTCCGCCTTGCCGGCAAAGATCGCAGCCCGATTCCGGTTCGGGGGACCATCAATGGAAATCCCTACCTCCAGACCCTCGTAAAATACGGCGGTGCCTGGCGCCTCTATATTAATACGTCCATGCTCGCTAAGTCTCCCCAGCGAATCGGAGAAACTCTCTTACTTACAGTGACTTATGACCCATCCGACCGTTCCATTCCCATTCCAATCGCGTTAAAGGAAGCCTTAGAAGCAAATCCGGCTGCGACAGCGGTTTTTAATGCAATCATTCCGTCCAGACGGCTCGAGATCGTACGTTACATTGCCCATCTAAAATCGGAAGAGAGCATCCGGAAAAATGTCCGGAAGGCCGTGGAGTTTTTACTGGGAAATGGTCGCTTTGCGGGAAGGGATAAACCTTAAGCCGGTACCGTTGTAAACTTTGGCATTACTTCTGCTGAGCGTACAGGACTCCAGGTGCTGATAAAAAATAAATCGCACGCTTTAATCCTTTTACCTTTATGACGGTCTAAAGGCCATTGCAATAAACTAAATTCTGGCTATGAAGCTTTCTTCTTTTCGGCAAAATGCATCACGCTTTATCTTGTTTTTAGGGCTCAGCCTCCTGATAGGTATAACCGGATGTCAACGAAATGTGGTAAATCCTCCAGAAATACAATATGGTAAAAACCGATTCACCACGAATGTGGACGGGTATTCCAGGGAGTATTATGTACATGTACCTGCCGGATATGATGGCAAAAAGTCACTCCCGGTCGTCTTCATGCTGCATGGGACAAGCGGAGATGGCGAAAAATTTTATAATATATCGGGCTGGAAAGAAGTCGGAGAGCGGGAAAACATCCTGACGGTATTTCCCTCCTCCTGGCACCACTGCATCGTCGAAGATGGCGAGGTACTGAATACAACGAAATGGAATATTTATCCCGGAGCGTTCACCTATTGTCCCGGAGAGCAACCCCTGGATGACATTAAATTTCTGCGTCAGGTGATCTCTGAAATGGAAGACCGATATGCCGTTGATGAAAAACGCATTTACCTGGCCGGTTTCTCCAACGGGGGACAGATGGCTTTTCGCTGTGCCGTAGAGATGAGTGACGTATTGGCGGCGGTGGTGCATTGTTCGGCCGGAATACCACGAGACACCGTCTTCGAACCAAAGCGCAATCTCCCGATATCCTTTCAGCTCGGTAATGAAGATGACCGTTTTTTTACCCAACCGGTGCCATTGAGCGGATTTGCGACCGGATTGGAGCAAATACCCATTTTCCGGGATATCAAGGCCACCGAAATTGCCACTTTTGATTACGCCGATCATTATACGCTGTCCGGTGATACGACGAAGGTCGAGGTCGCCACGTTCCCAAGCATAGAGGCTGGTGGCAACCGGGAATTCAATATGGCGCTCATTGCCGGACTGGGCCACAATTATCCAAACGGCATCAATCATTGGCTACATGGCGCAGAAGTACACTGGCAATGGCTCAAGCAGTACACCCTACCCTGACGGAGAATACCGGATCACATATGCGATTTATTGATATCAAAATAGCTAATGATAACGATCATTGCCAAATCGGGGATTTAATGCCAATATAGCAAGGGCATATTCTGCGGACAGCCTTTTGAGGAGCCAATAATAAATTGAAACGTGATGCAAGGTCAGCACCGGTTGGCGGCGATTATGTTTACCGATATCGTTGGATACACGGCTACCATGCAGCACGACGAACCCTTAGCACTTACCCGGGTAGCCAGACATAAAAAGGTATTGGAGACGATGGTACCAAGGCATGGTGGCGAGGTGCTGAATTATTATGGGGATGGCAGTCTGAGCATTTTCCCTAGTGCTATCGAAGCCGTGCAGTGCGGCATGGACATCCAGACCAGTTTGCACACTTTAGACGACCTTCCCTTACGTATCGGAATCCATCTGGGTGAGATTATTTTTGAAAACGGACAATATCTTGGTGACGGGATCAACATCGCCTCCCGGATTCAGTCGGAAGGCAAAGCAGGTTCGATCTGCTTTTCAGAAACCATCCGGGACCTGGTAAGAAATAATTTTGCCCCACGCATCAACTTCATGGGTGTCCGGCAACTGAAAAATGTTGAGAATGCAATGCCACTCTATTGCATAGATCCATTCCAAAAAAGTGCTGTACCTCAAACGGCCTCACCGTCGGGATGGTCAAAATTAAAACTTGCCTACCTGGGCATATTAGTACTGGTCATCGCTGCTTTCGCCATTCAGCCCTGGAAGTTTCTTACTCAAAAAGACATGATTACTGAGCGGCCGTCCATTATGATACTACCTTTTAAAAACTTGAATCCGGAAAACAATGAGGATTACCTGGGTGAAGGAATAGCTGACGAGGTCCGGTCCCAATTGTCTTTTATTCAGGGCTTAGAGGTAAAATCCCGGGCAACGTCCCAACACTATGGAGAGCAACATTTACCCGCATCGGATATTGCCGGTCAGTTGGACATCCAATATTTACTGGAGGGAAGTATCCGGCGATCCGGCGGCCGGTTTAAATTGGATTTATCGCTGAGTGATGTACGTAACGACAAGGTAATCACCCCTATAAAATATGAAAACCGGGATGAAAAAGATTTAACCAAGCTGCAAAATGAAATAGCCCAAATTGTTGTCGCAAAAATCAAACCTTCCCTGAGTCCGCAGGAGGATCAACGGTTAAATACCCTGCCTACCACTAGTTTCGCTGCCTACCAAAATTATCTCATGGGTAAATACTTTACCATCAAAAGCAGTTCCAGAGAAGATCTGGATCAGGCAATGGACTATTTCCGCAATGCGCTTAAAGAGGACCCGAACTATGCCCAGGCATACGCCGGCTTGTCCGAAGTCATCTGCATGTATGCCGGCTGGGCCCTGATGCCTGTTCAGCAGATCATCGATGAAGCCGATGAACTTGCCCAAACGGCAATCACTCTTGATCCCTATCTGGCAGAAGCTCAGCTGGCCAAAGGAATCGTACAAGCTTATAAAAAAGAATTTTCCGCAGCAGAATCCTCCATGCTAAAGGCGGTAGAATACAACCCCTATCTCGATTTGGCGCACTTTAATTTGGCGCATGTCGAACTCATGCTTGGTAAATACGATCTGGCTATAGAAAGCTCGGACAAAGCCAAGCAACTAAATCCCTTCTCGCCGCTGCTTTTTATGTCCAAAGCACGCGTTTTGCGTGACGCCAACCATTATAGCGAGGCTCTCAGTGAGTTTGAGGCTTCGTTAAAAAGATATCCGGGAGACAATACCATACTTTGGCAATATGCCGTCTATTATGTGGTCCTGGGTGATTACCAAAAAGCGATCAGCGTGTTGGAAGAACGAACCGTGGGCAAGACTAACTGGATCTATGGTTATTGCTATGGTCAATTAGGCCAGGAAGCTAAAGCCCGTGAGATCCTTGACATCCACTTAAAACTTGCTCAAAAACAATACATTTCCCCAGCTTTTATTGCCAGCATTTATTGGTCGCTCGGTGAAAAAACCAAGGCTGCCGAATGGATTAAGAAGGAAGAAATGTACTACTTCAGTTTATTTCCATTTATCCGGGAAATTGAAGCGTTTGCCAAGTCGGATACCTGACCGAAAATCCGGGTAAAATCCCCTCCAATTTATTGGTTAGTCCACTTGTCCCTTTTCGGGTAGTTCCAGCGAGAGCAGGAACGAGGACAATGTCTTGCCATGGGCATCCAGGGCTAATGAGCGGGTTACACCCCCACCGAGCGCATCGTACAGCACAAAATTAAAAGCACCCAATTCGGGAAGTTCATACCGAATGACCTCACCGCGTACCATGCCCAAAAAATGTTGCCTGACGCACTCGACCGTCAGGACAGATTTTAACCAGGCATAATCTTCCCTTTTATAAATGATGACAGAAATATTGGAGGTATTGCCTTTATCCCCCGTTCGGCTGTGGGCAATCTCGTGTAATTTCATATCAGATTTTTTCCAGGTGAATTTGAGGTTTAACCAATTCCGCAGGTATTAAAACGGATTGTATCGCAACGATTTCACGGACCTGGGCGACGGCGCCGCCACCTCCGGCAGGACCATTTGTATACAACGCTTCTACCTCCCTGCCAACTTTTGCGGCAATGGATGGGGACATGGATCGCACTGTAACTCTTAGGCGAACTTCTGCCGGCGCAACGGATTCCGTACCTTTCCCGTAAAGTGCATTCAACCCAATTAAATCGAAGCGCAGGTCCTCAGCAGGAATCTGCCATCGGGCAAATCTCTTTTGCAGGATCTCCGATGCAAGTTGGCCGCGTGCAACGGCATTGACCCCACCGTAGCTGATCTGGCCCTCACCCTGGTATCCGTCCCTGTAACCTATGGAAACTTTTAGTTGGCCGGACGGTGGATGACCTTTCCCGCCACGGACTGTGACACAATCACTTCCCTCCTCTGTCAAGCTCACCCCGCTAAAATCGGCAATCACATCCGGAGTAGGATAGCGGGCAGGATCATGAATCTCATACAGCAGCTGCTCCGTACAGGTCGCCTGGTCAATCCGTCCTCCCGAGCCATCAACTTTACGGACCGAGAAAGTTCCTTCCCGTAGCACTTCGGCGAAAGGAAATCCCAGGTGATCCAATCCGGAAACATCTTTATAACCGGGATCGGCAAAATAACCACCCGAGACCTGACCGGCGCATTCGAGCAAATGTCCCATCACAATTCCCTGACCCATCAAGCGATAATTTTGCCGGTCCCACCGAAAAGCATGGACCGCAGGAGCCAGGAACAATGCCGGGTCAGCAACCCTCCCTGTTAGGACGATATGTGCTCCCTGATCCAAAGCCTCAACGATCGGTTCCATACCCAGATAGGCATTCGCTGAGATGATCCTGTCCCGGATAGAATCCAGTGGGGCGCCGGTTTCCAGCAAAGTATATTCCCCTCCTGCCAATAATGCTGAAACTTCATCACCGGTAATCGCCGCCAGTGACAGGTTTTTGATGCCAAGCGATTGGGCTATTGCTTTTGTTTTAGCCAATGCTGCCTGCGGATTGGCCGCTCCCATATTGGAGATAATCCGGATGCCTCGTGAAGCACAACCTGGTAAGCATGCCCGCATACGTTCTTCGAGCAGTGGGTCAAATCCGGATTGGGGATCCCGGCTTCGTCTCAATTGAGCCAGTGCTATCGTCCGTTCAGCCAGGCACTCAAATACCAGGAAGTCGAGGTTACCTTTTTCTACCAGTTCGATGGCAGGATCGATCCGGTCGCCTGAATAGCCAGCTCCCGAGCCGATGCGGATTACATCAGGAATATCGCTCATCCATAATCTGTTACAATGCAAATAATCCGGTCAAAACAGCGATTGCTGTCATGACCAATGTCGTATAGAACGCATACTTCATCCCAAATCGTTGGTGATCAGCCAATTCAATTTGAGTAAGCCCGATCAATAAAAAGGTCGTTGGTGTCAGTGGACTGAACGGAAAGCCGGTTGTCATTTGCCCGAGGATGGCTGCTTGTCCAATGGAGACCGGCTCCACGCCCATGGTTTCGCCCATACCGGCCACCACCGGTAATATTCCGAAGTAGTAGGAATCCGGATCGAATAACAAACTCATGGGCATGCTGGTCAATGCAATGGTTACGGGAAGGTGCCTTCCAAAGGAGGCCGGCAATAAGCGGACGGCAGCCTGAGCCATGGCCTCGATCATCCCGGACTCTTTCATTATTCCCGTAAAAACGCCAGCAGCTATCAAAATACCAGCCATTAATATCGCGGCTTTGGCATGCGCGTCGATACGAGCTTTTTGATCCTGGACCGATGGATAATTAACCAGCATGGCCAGGGTGGCAGCAAGAATAAATATCAGGGCTGGAGGAATTCTCCCCCCTATCAACAAACCGATGGTAATTAAGGTCAATAAGACATTTATCCAGAACCGGTTTGGCCGCCGAAGACCTTGTTGTTCCCCGGTCAGGTGTCTGGCCTGATGGGATCCTGAAAAGTCAAATCCCCCTGCTGTTAAACGAAGGCGTTCACGCCTCCCCAACCGGTAAGCTACCCAGAGCACAAAAGCTAACCCGGCCAATTGTGGCAGAATTACTGGATTATACAGGGCCGTAATGTCCATATGTAATGCCGTTGCTGCCCGGATGGTCGGACCACCCCAGGGAACCATATTCATTGTCCCGGCACCAAGTGCAACGGTGGCAGCGAGTACACGCCGATCCATGTGCAAGGCATCGTACAACGGCAACATTGCCGGAACGGCTATCAGAAAGGTCACCGCCCCGGAGCCGTCCAAATGTACAACCATGGCTAACACAGCGGAACCGACAGCGATGCGCGTCGGATCTCTTCCAACCTGCCTTAATATGAAATCAATGACCGGATCAAACATGCCGGCATCGGTCAGGATGCCAAAAAACAGGATGGCAAATACGAACATGGCCGTAACCGGTGCAATGTTTTTAATCCCCGAAATCGCAAAATCAAAGGTTTGAATTCCAAATCCGGCTATCAATGCACCGATAACGGGCACTAACACCAACGCCGACAACGCGGAAAGTCGTCTGGTCAAGATTAAAACCAACAATAACAGGAGGATTCCTAATCCCGCTCCGACCAACATCATTCTAAAAAATTGGAACTATTT
>ERZ795053.4304-NODE-4304-length-15515-cov-5.942238_pt1 | contig 15515 bp, 12 predicted proteins | sample MGYA00375137_ERZ795053 | MGnify/ENA primary metagenome ERZ795053 (study PRJEB30182, sample SAMN05720284) | activated sludge metagenome | isolation source: Anaerobic digester | place: Hong Kong | collected 2014-12-17 ...
CGTTGTGACGATTTTGGTCGCAATCGCCACCTACTACCTCTTCAGCATTGCGCCCGGTGGTCCCCTAACGGGTTTACAGCAACAACAACAACAGCTTACCAAAGAAGATATTGCGCGAATCCGCGCCCAATTTGAGCTGGATCTCTATTGGCCGGTGCGCTTTATGCGCTGGTTTGCTGGTTGGCCGAATGGCCCGATTGTGATCAACGGCCAGTCGCTCTTTGCCAATGTGCCGGTCGGCTGTTATTTGGAGGGGGAGCAGGGCCGGGGTTGCGCCGATTACGTCTATTTGGACGAGATTCCCGTGCTTCATCCACCGATCAAGAGCAGTCGGGGCATTATTCGGGGTGACTTTGGCCTTTCTACGGTTATTACGCCGGGGCGCCCGGTTGGCGATCTGATCTGGAGTCGGTTGCCGGCAACGCTGGAGTTGATGCTCACTTCGGTCTTTTTGTCGCTTCTGATTGGAGTTCCGATCGGCGTTTATAGCGCGGTACGCCAATACTCGCGCTTTGATTATTTCTTTACTACCATTGCCTTTATCGGGTCATCGATGCCGGTCTTTTTCTTTGGCTTGCTGTTGATCCTCGTTTTTTCGGTTTTGCCCATTTTTGCACAGGACACGCTGCCCTGGATCCCGCGTCTTCCTCCTGGTTCACGAGAGGCGATTCGCCCCTATGAAATTGCAACCTGGCTACCTCGCATTGACGCCGGTTCGTTTGCTGACCGTATTCTACACCTCATCATGCCGGTTAGTGTGCTGACCTTCTTCACCATGGCCACGTGGAGTCGCTTCGTGCGTTCCTCGATGCTGGAAGTGTTGCGACAAGATTATGTGCGCACGGCACGGGCCAAGGGCTTGGTGGAAAGCGTGGTGATTTCAAAACATGCCTTACGCAATGCACTGATCCCGTTTGTGACGATCTTGGTGCTTCAGATACCCAATGTCTTTTCGGGTGCCATTATTACGGAGACCGTTTTTTCGTGGAATGGGACCGGTTTTCTTTATTTTGATGCGTTGGGGCGCTCCGATTGGAATGTGGCCTTGGCCTTTATTTTTATTACGGCGGTACTGACAGTGTTTGCTACCCTGATCGGTGATATTTTGTATACAATCGTCGATCCACGCATTCGCTATTCGTGAGTCTTCTTTTGGACCATTATTTTCATTGAGGGGCAGAGCGGAGAGTTTCTATGGCTTCAACTGCATCGGCACTGACAATCAAATCAGCGCGCGAATCGGGTAAGGGCGAAAGTCAAGCAGCAATTGTCTTTCGCCGTTTTTTGCGTCATCGATTGGCGGTGATCTCGGTTGTCTTTTTGACGGTGATCTTTGTGGCTTCACTGCTGGCCCCCTGGATTACTACCTTCCCACGCGATGCCGTGGACATTTCGGCCCCGAGCCGTCCGGGGATACCTGGGATTGCGGGCAGCGATGGCCGGATTCATCTCTTCGGTATCGACCACCTGGGCCGTGACCTCTTCACGCGTGTGCTCTATGCCGGTCGCATCTCCCTTTCCATTGCCTTTGGCGTGGTACTTCTCTCTGAAACATTGGGGGTGATTATCGGCGCGTTGGCTGGCTTTTATGGTGGCAAGGTTGATGCAATCATCTCGCGGGTGATTGAGTTCATGCTGTCTATTCCTCTCCTGCCCATTCTGCTGATCATCTCCGCCATCATGATCCGCACCGACGCCCAATTGCCGCTACCGTACTTTGTTATCCGGGGAATCAGTGCTATTCTACTTTCATCGGATCGCGAAGCGAATCAGATTATGGTGCTGATATTGATTTTGGTGGCCTTTAGTTGGTTGGGCGCGGCCCGCCTCATGCGGGGGATGGCGCTTTCGCTCAGCAAGCAGGATTTTGTCGAAGCGCTGCGCGCGCAAGGTGCCAATGACGCGCGGATCATTTTTCGCCATGTGATCCCCAATGGTTTGGCGCCGATCTTGGTCAATGCCAGCTTGAGCTTGGGCGGTGTTATCATCACCGAAGCCGCCTTGAGTTTTTTGGGTTTAGGTGTACAGGATCCAACACCAACCTGGGGAAACATGCTCAGCATTTCCCAAAGCTACATGTTCCAGCACCCCTGGTTGCCCCTGGTTCCCGGTATTCCGCTCGTGCTTGTTTCCCTATGTTTTAACTTTATCGGCGACGGTCTACGTGATGCCCTCGATCCACGGCTCAAGCGCTGACGTGTAAAGCGCGATTTTCCTGGTAGCGGGTTAAGTGGTCAAGATCGGCCACATGCCTGCCTGCTGTTGCAAATTCGCTCATCAGCCGAAAGTGTGAGTTGAGCACTACAACGATTTATTCCCGTCTCTGGCAACTCACACTTTTCATAGATGAGCCTGCAAATTATTAGTTTAATGAAAGTCCTTTGTTTGTATGGTTGATCAAACAACAGCCCCTTTGCTACAAATTGTTGGGCTGAAAACTTATTTTTATACCGAAGATGGTGTTGTACGAGCAATCAATGGCGTCGACTTTGCCATTCGTCCCGGTGAGATTATGGGGTTGGTTGGCGAATCGGGGAGCGGGAAAAGTGTCACCTCACTCTCGATTATGCGACTGCTACCCTCATCGGGTCAGATTGTCGAAGGTGTCATCACGCTGGAAGGCAAAGAGTTGACGGCGCTGCCGGAAGATCAACTGGTAAAGTTGCGCGGCAACGAAATGTCTATGATCTTTCAGCAACCCACGAGTTGTCTGAATCCTGTCTTCCGCATTGGTGATCAGATCGCTGAAACGATCCGTGTCCATCAGAAGGTGAGCAAATCGGATGCGCAGAAACAAGCTGTTGAAATGTTGCGCACTGTGGGCATTCCGGATGCGGCAAAACGGGCAAATGCGTTCCCGCACGAGATCTCCGGTGGTCAGGCCCAGCGTGTTATGATTGCGATGGCATTGGCTTGTTTGCCCAAGTTGTTGATTGCCGATGAACCGACCACGGCACTAGATGTGACGATTCAGGCTCAAATTCTCGATCTGATGCGCAAACTGCGCGATGAGACTGGCACGGCGATCCTGTTGATTACCCATGATATGGGGGTGATCGCCGAGATGTGTGATAGCGTTGCCGTCATGTATGCCGGCCAAATTGTGGAATACACCGACGTTTACACGATCTTTGATAAGCAACTCCACCCTTATACCGAAGGGCTCTTGGCTGCAATTCCGGTGCTTGGCGATGTCTCAGATTATCTAGCTGTCATCCCCGGCTCCGTCCCCAATTTGGTGGAGTTGCCAGATGGCTGCAAATTTGCGGCGCGTTGTCCTTATCACAAAGATCTCTGTAGCGAACGTGAACCGCAGCTCTTGGAGGTTGAAACCGGGCATCGCGTGCGCTGTTTCATGCGTGATCCGGAAACAGCCCATTTGTGGAGTGGTGTGGAACGAACGGACTGGCGCTTCCAAGGGGAAGAGGTACTTGCCGAACTATGATAGCCAATGCTGCGAAAGTTACATCGAAAGAGATCCTGAGCGTTCAAAACCTCAAAACCTATTTTCCCATTCGTGCCGGCGTGTTGCAGCGGGTGGTTGCCCACGTGAAGGCAGTGGATGATGTCAGCTTTTCGATCCGGGAAGGCGAAACCTTTGGGCTGGTTGGCGAAAGTGGCTGTGGCAAAACGACAGTCTCGCGGACTATTCTACGGCTGCAAGAAGCAACGGATGGTGCAGTCTTCTTTGATGGGGAAGAAGTCTTTGCCAAGCGCGGCAGCGAGTTAAAGGCACTGCGTCGCCAGATGCAGATCGTCTTCCAGGATCCCTATTCTTCGCTAGATCCGCGGATGCCGGTAGGTGACATCATTGCCGAAGGGCTACAAATTCACGGGATCACCAAGCGCAAGGAACAACTGGAGACTGTCCAGGCGATGTTAGAGAAAGTAGGGCTCAATCCCTACCATGCCCATCGCTATCCCCACGAATTTTCCGGTGGGCAACGTCAACGGATTGGCATTGCTCGGGCACTGGCGTTGGAGCCGCGCTTCATTATTTGTGACGAACCGGTCTCTGCCCTGGATGTCTCCATTCAGTCGCAGATTCTCAATCTGCTCAAGGATCTCCAGCGGGAACTGGGTTTAACTTACCTGTTTGTGGCCCACGATCTCAGCGTGGTCGAGCATATCAGCAGTCGAGTCGGTGTTATGTACCTCGGCAAGATTGTGGAGACGGCAACGCGCGAGGAACTCTATCGCAATCCCTTGCATCCCTACACACAGGCGCTGCTCTCCTCCATTCCTGTGCCTGACCCGCGGCGTAAAGGGAAACGCATTATGCTGAAGGGCGAGGTGCCATCTCCCGTCAACCCCCCGTCGGGCTGTCGTTTTCACACCCGTTGCCCGTTGGCGGTCGATATCTGCAAGCAGGAAGTGCCCGCCTTTGAAGAGAAACGGCCTGGCCACTGGGTAGCCTGTCACCTGGTTGATCAATCGGGGACTCTGCCGGAGATTCCGCCCACAGAAGTGGAAGTGAAGTTACCGGCCGCGCTGATGGATTCACCGTGAGAGTCTATCTATCACCATCTTCTATCTGCTGCTCAATTCGCCTGAGTTGGGAGCACTAACGTAAAGGAGCTGCTATGAAGAAAAGAACATTCCACGCCATTGCGCTTGTGGCAATCTTTGCCATGCTGCTAGCCGGTTGTACGCAACCGGTTCCAATTATACCCGGCGACGACGCCCCCGCTGCCGATGCTGGCAGTGACATGACTGCCGACAGTGGTGACGGCGCCATGACCGGTAGCGGTGAGCCCGGGGGTGTTTGGACGCGAGCCATCTTAAATGATGCATCGATTCTCAACCCGATTCTCAGCAGCGATTCGACAAGCAGCGCTGTGCACACAATGATCTTCCCCGCCTTGATTGGGCAAGATCCCTTTACCGGTGCCCTCGTGCCCGATGGTTCGATCTCAGAAGGTTGGACCGTATCCGATGATGGTCTGGTTTGGACCTTTACACTGCGTGATGATGTCTTTTGGAGCGATGGCGAACCGGTCGACGCCGCCGACTTTAAGTTTACCTATGACGCCATTGCCAGTGATGCCGTCGAGTCCCCACGCAAACCCAATGTGGAGAAGATTGCCAGCATTGAAACGCCCGATCCGAAGACCGTGGTCGTTACCTTTACGGAAGTGAAGTGTGATGGCCTGGGTGATCTCGGTTTGGGGTTGCTGCCAAGCCATCTCTATGCCGATGACTTCAGTGACATCATGGACAACGAATTGAATGAGTCACCGGCGGTGAGCGCAGGTCCCTTTGTCTTCCAGAGCTGGACTCGTGACGACAATGTCATCATCACCCGCAACGATAACTATTTCTTGGGCGCGCCCTACATGGATGGCATGATCTACAAGATTATCCCCGATCCGGGTGCCCAATTGTCGGCGTTGCAGAGCGGTGAGATCAGCGTAATGGGGCTGCAGCCGGCGCAGGTGGCTTCCGTTGAGAATGATCCTAATTTCAATCTCTTCCACGCCAATGACGATGGCTACGATTATATCGGCCTGAATCTGGCCAACCCCGAAAATCCCCAACCGGGTCGCGACGAAGATGGTAATTTGGTGGAGCAGGATCCCCATCCAATTCTGAGTGATCTGAATGTGCGCAAGGCCATTGCGCACAGCCTCGACTACGATGCGATCATCGAGCAGGTTTATCTAGGACAGGGCTACCAGATCGCTTCGAATGTACTACCGGCGGTGCCATGGGCCCATGATTCTTCGATTGCGCCCTATGCCTATGATCCGGAACTGGCTGCCCAGTTGCTCGAAGAGGCAGGTTGGGTGGACAGTGATGGCGATGGTGTCCGTGAAAAAGATGGCCAGACCCTGACCTTGGGTCTGCTGACTAATGCCGGCAATCGTACCCGAGAAAACCTTGGTGTGTTGGCGCAGGATCAGCTCAATTCGGTTGGCTTTGATATTCAGTTCGAGGCGATCGACTTTGGCACCTTGGTCGGCCAACTGTTGGGCCAGACCTACGATATGGTCATCATTGGCTGGACGGGGCTGGGCTCCGATCCAAATGATGATGCCTTCTGGAGCACCAAATATGACACGCCGGATAGTGGCTTCAACTTTGTCAGCTATCAAAATCCGGAAATTGACCAGCTGTTGGAAGATGGTCTAAATGTTCCCGGTTGTTCCGAGGAAGAGCGTGCCCCGATCTATCAGCAGATTCAGCAGACCATCCACGATGACGTGCCCTATGTCTTTATCTCTGGTGGCGTGGGTAACACCGCGTATACCAAGGATTGGGCGGGCATTGATCCAGGCGAATGGCTCTTCTACTGGAATGTGGAACAGTGGTCACTCACCCAATAAGGTGGTATGCCGAAAATTGTAGGATAGAGTCCAAGCTTGTGAACGAGTGAGTTTTCCATTTCGCTCGTGGGAACATGGTAACACTTGTTCCCACGAGCGAAACTTTGCAGTTGTTTGACAGAGGGTTTGGTATTCTGTTCTTTGCTCTGTTTCATGCAATACCACATGCCAATCCGGTAACCGCCTATGATTCGCTATATCATTCGTCGCCTCTTACAGGCAATCCCCACCTTGCTGGGCATCAGTGTGCTGAGTTTCGTCCTGGCCTATGCTGCGCCCGGTGATCCTGTGACCTTTATGACCTTTGATCCAAACATTGACGCCGCAACACGGGAACTCATGAAGCGGCAGCTGGGGTTGGATCAGCCACCACCACTCCAATACCTCAGCTGGTTTGCCGGCATTAGCCTGCGTCAGGGCGACCAGGTTGCCGAATTTACGAATGACAAGACAAGTTGTAGCTATTGGTCCCGCGTTGACCTGACCTTTTGTGATCGCGGTGATGGGGTTATACGCGGGCAGCTCGGCACCAGTATCCAGACCAAACAGCCCGTTTGGGATCGGTTGGTGGAACGCATGCCGGCGACGCTCGAATTGGGGTTGGCCAGTCTAGTCATGGCTTTGGCTGCGGGGATTCCCTTGGGAGTGCTCAGTGCCGTCTATCGCGGCTCCATCTTTGATAACTTCACGCGATTTTTGACGGTGATTGGGCAAGCGGTGCCCAACTTCTGGCTTGGCATCATGTTGATCTATTTCTTTGCCGTTGTCCTGGGTATCTTGCCGACCGGTGGGCGACAGACGGCTTCGCTGACCGGTGAGACAGATCTCCTTGACCGGTTGCGGCACCTCATCCTGCCGGCTGCGGTACTCGCTTCCGGCCAACTGGCCGTCTTTGTGCGGCTCATGCGTACGGAAGTGCTAGAGGTGATCCATACCGACTATATCCGCACGGCCCATGCCAAAGGGTTGGCTGGTAGCACCATCTGGTTTGGCCATGCATTGCGCAATGCGTTGATCCCCATGATGACCGTGCTCGGCCCTGCCGTTTTTGGCCTGTTGAGCGGTGCGGTTGTCACCGAATCGATCTTTGCCTGGCCGGGTATGGGGCGCTTGACCCTTGCTGCTGTTTTCCAGCTCGACTATCCCATGGTACTGGGTTCGGTCATGTTCTTTTCTGTTTTGGTCATCATCGGGAATCTTTTCTCTGATGTTCTCTATGCCGTGGTTGATCCGCGGGTGCGATTGTCGTAGTGACTGCGCAAAAGTTCTCTTAAGGTGTCTGCCATGAGTGTGCAACAAGCCTCCGTGTCAACCGGTGTGGGCAATCGCCCGCGGGTTGAGCCTCTGTTGAAACGCAAGCCCCAAACCTATTGGACGATGGCAATCGCCAGTCTGCGCAATGATCGATTGACATTGACGGCGATTGTCGTGGTGACTGTAATGGGAGTCATGGCGCTCTTTGCCCCGCTGATCGCCCACGCTGTCGTTGGCATTGGCCCCAATGATACCAACCCCAACAACGCCTTTGCTCCACCCTACATCATTCCCTACGTCAAGTGGCAATTGGGGATGGATCCGACCACGGCAGCCATGATGTTGGGCAAAGCCGACGGGATACCCCATTGGTTGGGCACCGATCAGTTGGGGCGCGATCAATTTGTGCGCTTGCTCTATGGGGGGCGCGTCAGCTTGGGGATTGCCTTTGCCGCCGCAACGATTTCGTTGGTGGTTGGTGTGATGGTGGGCGCGGTGGCCGGCTACTTTGGCGGTTGGGTCGATGATCTCATCATGTGGTTTATCAACACCGTCGTTTCTGTGCCCACAATTTATCTGTTGATCATTGTTTCGGCAATCTTCAAACCCAGCCCGAACACGCTGATTCTATTCCTGGGGTTGCTCGGGTGGTTTGGCACGGCACGCTTTATGCGCGGCAATGTCTTCAAAGTGCGCCAACTGGATTATACGCTCTCGGCCCGTTCCATCGGTGCCACCAGTGGTCGAATCATTATGCAGCACATCCTGCCCAATACGATCCCCGTGATCATCGTGATTACGGCGATTGATGTGGGGGCGTTGATTCTCACCGAATCGGTCCTCAGCTTTCTCGGCCTCGGGGTACAACAGCCAACTGCCACTTGGGGCAGCATGTTGAGCCGCACACAGGAATATTTCTTCCTGATCGATCCGGCAACCGGACGCAACCGTGCCCTTCACCTCATGATTTCGCCAGGGGTGCTGATCTGGATTGCCGTGCTCTGTTTTTACCTCATCGGTGATGGTCTGCGCGACGCGCTTGACCCCACGTTGAAGAACAAGAAATAAGCGGGCAAGGCGAGACCTTGTTGGGACTTATGCACCCCCACTCTAGTGCTGCGAACATTTAATTTTTAGAAATCGCCACCGGTGTACAAGCCGCCTGGGATTTCTAAAAATTAAGCAGCCAAACTACTAGGAGATTTGTCATTCATCTTGTTTCGTTGTAGGCTTCCTCTATTATTTTGAGGGAGCTTCTTCTGTGAGCCATCGACGTGCGCTTCAACTGTTTACGCTGTTGCTACTCATTGCAACAGCCGTTACGGTAACTGTATATCTTTGGCGCTATACCCATGATGACGCCGCGTTAGCGACCAGCACGAGTACACCGTTCCCTGCCTCGGTCGAGCGTACCGCGTCGACTTCTTCGTCGGTTGAGCCCCATGCTTCCACGCTCTTTGTTGAGGCCGTTGCAGCCGATGCGGACAACTTCAACCCTATTTATTCGACGAATCCCACAAGTCTGAAAGTTATCGAAAAGATCTATCCTCTGCTCATTGGTCGGGATCCCTATACTGGGGCCAACAATAGCTCCGGCCTGGCCGAAAAGTGGCAGTTCAGCCCAGATGGCCGCACCCTCACCATTACTCTCTATCCCAACCTACAATGGAGTGATGGCGAACCGATTCGTGCCGAGGATATCGTCTTTACGCTGGATTTGGTTCGCGATCCCTTGATTGCCAGTCCCTATCGTCAGAATTTTGGTAACATTGAAACGATCAAGGCCATCGATGATCAGACCCTTGTCATCCAACTCGCAAACCCAGATTGCGCGATCTTCCAGAGCCTGCGGCAACCCATTCTGCCGGCCCATCTTTACCACAATGATCGCAGCGAATTTCGCAGCACGGATCCCAATCGGTTACCCACTGTGGGGGCCGGTCCCTTTCTCTTTGCCAGCCGTAGCGGGAGCCGCATCGTCCTCCAGCGCAATGAGCGGTATCGTCTTGGCGCACCGTTGTTGGAACGGTATGAGTTTCACATCATCGCCGACGAGGCAGAACAGCTTGCTGGATTGGCTGACGGCCGCATCGATCTCGTTGCGCTTTCCACAGAACAGTTAGCGTTTTATCAGCCTATACCTGCGGTTACCCTCTACAAAACCCCGCTCGATAGCATCACCTTTTTGGCCCTCAACCTGGCTAATCCCCAGCACCCACAGCCGGGACGGGCCAGCGATGGGTCATTGCTCCCGCAGGAGCCTCATCCCATTTTGGGCACTCTGGCGGTTCGCCAGGCTCTTGCCCACGCCTTGGATTATGAAACATTGCTGGAACAGGGCTTTCAGCATCAGATCCTGCGTCACAGCGGCTACCTGCTGCCGACCATCACATGGGCCTATCACAAGGACTTGGCGCCCTATGGCTATGATCCAGGACTGACCGCACAATTGTTGAGCGACGCCGGTTGGGTCGATGCCGACGGTGATGGCATCCGTGAGCGTGATGGTGCCCCTTTACAACTCACCTTGCTGACAAATGAAGATAGCACGCTCCGTGCCCGTCTGGCTGAACTGATCCGGCTGCAGTTCCAGGCGGTGGGCATTGATCTCCAAGTGGCAGTCCAGCCCTTTGATCTGTTGACCAATGCTTTGCTTGGTCAACGTTACGATATGGTTTTGATCGGCTGGGATACATTGGGCGCGGAGCCCGGTAACAGTGATTTCTGGCTCTCTCAACAGGATCTGCCCACAGAATTTGATGACAATGGCATCGGCGGCGCGAACTTTACGAGTTATCAAAATGTCGCAGTGGACCTCTGGCTCACGGAAGCGCGCACGCATCCCAGCTGTGATGGCGGTTATCGCACCCAGCGCTATCAGCAGGTGCAAGAGCGCATTTACGCAGATCTGCCGTACATCGTACTGGGATCGCCTTACCAAGGTTGGGTCTACCGTGCCAAATGGCAGGGCATCACCCCGCAACCTTGGAGCTTTGCCCACAACATCCAGCGCTGGTGGCGTGCCGACTAAATACTATCCGGCTATACCATGCCTGTGTCAAGCATCTGTGTTTGTCTGTGAACATCTGTGGCACAAAATTCCTGAACAATCAATCATGGGAGGCTGTGGACAAAATCAATTGCTTCGCTGTATGATAGTAGATAACCGCCGGCGGTATGCCGAAAATGGTGTCGATCGCTAATCCCTCTCTGCGACAATCGCGATTCACACCATTCGTGCTATACAGGTACCCTCCTTCCAGGAAGAGGCGAGCACGATCTTGTTGAACAGAAGGCGCTTGCCTCTTCCTGGAAGGGGATCCGGCTGTATAGTTACCACCATTCGTGCTATACGCCTAATCGCTAACGTAACACCCTGAAATCTCGAGGAGAACCTGAATGATCAGTGCAGAAGCGCGTGCTTTCTATGATAAGAACGGTTTTGTAATTATTCCCGGCCTCTTTTCCAAGGCTGAGGCAACCTATTACCTTGATTACTACATGGCGTTGCGCCACCATGAACGCGCCAATGCTGACCGGCGCATTCACGACCCCAAGAAGAAAGACCCATTGTTGGAATTTCCCCGTCTCATGCAAATGCATCGCTGGGACGAAGTTACGCTCAAGTGGATGCTCGATCCACGTATCAACACCTGTATGACCGGGCTCCTTGACCGTGAGCCGCTCGCCGTACAGACAATGATGTACTTCAAGCCGCCAAAGGCCCGCGGCCAGGCGCTCCACCAGGACAACTACTATTTGCGCGTGCAGCCTGGTACCTGCATGGCGGCGTGGATGGCCCTCGACCGCTGCGACGAGGTCAACGGTTGCCTACGCGTCGTCCCCGGCAGCCACACTTGGCCGATCCTCTGCACAGATAAGGCAAACACCAAAGAGAGCTTTACCGATGTCATTGTGCCAATTCCCGAAGGCACCGAAGTCACCTCGGTGATCATGCAACCGGGTGATGTGCTCTTCTTCAATGGCTCGCTCGTCCACGGTTCGCTGCCCAACCGTTCGCGCACTCGCTTCCGTCGCAGCCTCATCGGCCACTACATTGAGGGGGACAGTCAGAAGGTGGCGCGCTGGTACAACCCGGTCCTGCGCATGGACGGCTCACCGGTAAAGATCGAAACGAGCGATCGTGGTGGACAATGTGGCGTTTGGGTCACCGAAGAGGGCAAGCCGGTGATCGAAGTGTCCGGCTACGAGGTGGTTGAGAAGGCGACAGAGTAGCGTCAACCATCGCTCGGTAAAAGCTACAAGGCTCATCTGTGAAAAGTGTGAGTTATCAGAGGCCGTGATGAACTACTCTGGTGCTTAACTCACACTTTGGGCTGATGAGCGAACCAACAATTCATCAGAGACTTCCATGAACGCCATCGGTATACTGGATCGATGGCGTCTTTATTGCTCCGCACCACCTGCTATATCAGCGGAGTACGCGCCATCAGCCAAGTCACTATTTGCTCCCATAGCCAACCTACAAAAACCACCTGATCCACGGCCAAGATCGTGAAGATGATGGTCAGTGGAAAATTGACTATTGCTGCAATCAAACCACCCATACCGGTGGAAGTTACATCGATTGCAGAGGGGCTACATGACAAACTCGGTTCAACAACATTAAACACCTTTGTCCACTTTTCCCAGCCGTCATTCCACCATCGTCTACATAAAGATGCCGCGACGATGAGCAAAAACCCTACAATAAGATGGGGTCCATAATCTCCAGAAATCTCAAAGATAAAATTGTCTGTTCTAATTTGCATAGGGCAATACCACTGTACATGATCATTGGTATGTTGTTGCGTGTATGAATCTCACATAAATAGGCTTAATGTGCTGCCGTGCCTTGAGCCAAAGAAAAACTGTTTCAATTCTCTTGACAGAACATATGTTCTGTTTGTATAATGTAGGAATTGAACTGTATGACATATATGGGAGGGATCTCATGCAAGCCCTAATGGATTTTCTTGATAATTTCATCTATGGACCGTTGGATGTTTTTGACCGTCTAGAAGGGCTGCTAAAAGGTGTTTATTACCGTGACTCTGGACATCGCTTTGCAATGTTAAAGCTCGAAAAGGGTGGCAAACACACGCGCTCTGAAGTTGAAGAATTACTAACTCGCTATGGCATTGCAGTCTATGGCCGAACCTTCGACGCAACCTACAAGTACTTTCTTGTAAAAAAACGCCAAGCCAAGTGGGCGGAATATCTAATGTTGCATGCAGGTGTTCAACTACATGGCCCACTAGTTGATTCCCGGAACGCTCATTATGTATCAGAACACGCTACCGGCTGGATGCCACAACCATGGTCTGCTTGGGAAGAGCACGACGATACTGGTGCAACGCCAAAAGCTCACGAAAAGGCAGCTACCGAAGAACAGACGGAGACAAATGATGTTTTCCGTACTTTCAAAAAACTTGTAGAATGGTAGTGTTATTGATCTTGACAATGTAGTATGCATGACAATCAGCACAAGCTTGTTGTCGTTCTCGAATCTCACGCGTTAATTGACAGGGGCAACGAGCGCTTACGACAAAATTCTACATCGTTTCAACGGGATGGCCAAATTGGTTCTTCGGATACAGGGGTGGCTGTCAGCGGGGGGAAATGTTCTCAAAACGTCGGGCCGCGAACTAGCCGTGGCGGTTGGCTTTCTAACGGTACTACCTGTGCCCACCATCGCGTTTGCACCGGGGCTATTGGGGCGCGCTGGTCGCTGGTTTCCGCTGGTGGGGTTGCTGCTGAGTGGGTTGCTCCTGAGCGGCGCTTGGGTGGTCACGCTACTCTTTCCCCCCTTGCCGGCGGCGGCCCTGCTGACGGCATTGTGGGTTGTGCTGACGGGGGGGCTGCACCTGGACGGCGTGGCCGATTGCTGTGATGGATTGCTTGCACCGGTGTCAGTTGAGCGTCGGTTGGCGATCATGCGCGATCCACGGAGTGGGGCGTTTGCTGTGATTGGTGTGATGCTGATGCTACTGCTTAAATGGAATGCCATCGCTGCGCTCTTGTCGAGCCCAGCCGGCGGACTGCCCGCTTTGGTTGTGGCCCCGATCTGGTCGCGCTGGTTCCTGTTGTGGATCGCCCGTCGGCGCCCAGCCCGCAAACAAGGCCTGGGCACTGAGTTTAGCCAACATTTGACACAGCGGGCGTTGATCGTGGCATTAGCGTTGCCGATTCTCGCTTTGGGAATATTCTTTCATGCACAAATCGTGTTGGCAGTGCTGCTGGCATTTTTTGTTACTCTATTGATTGCCCGTGGTGCCAACGCTCGCTTGGGCGGTGTCACCGGCGACATCTATGGGCTCACCGTGGAACTTGGCGAGCTTATCATTCTCTTGGTCTGTGCGGCCACGTTGCGCAGCTAGTACAACTTGGCGTAAATACCTGGACAGGTATCAGTCAACAGTAATCAGTTTATGCGCCCACTGGCAACTGTCTACTGACTTCTGCCCATTGGTACTAGTTAATCCCGGCTTAAGTAAAGCCAGCGCAATTTTCGCCTTTTGACACGAGTGGCTTGGCTTTATTTACTGTCGTGCACCACCATTTGGCGCGCCACTACAATAAGTCTGACTGACATGGATAGTTGACTTCGTGACAAATCCAACCCATTCTGCTCTCCCCTTTCGGCTCGGTACCACCTCCTACATCATCGAAGCCGACCTCGTTACCAATGCAGCTTTCCTTGCCGACAAGGTCCGGGATATGCAACTGGTCCTCTTCGACCTGCCGAACGGCCCCAGCAATCTGCCCTCCCCCGCTGACGTTGATGCGCTCAACAGCATTGCCCAAACAAGCGGGTTGCGCTACACGGTTCATCTAGTCGATGATCTGCGTCTCTCCGATCAGGGCACGCTCGAGCACCCATCGCTGCAAAAAGCAGAGGCTGTAATTGCGTTGACCCGGCCGCTGGCGCCGTGGGCCTACGTTCTCCACCTGGATGGGCGCCAGGTACAAGCGCCGACAGTGTCGGCGAACGCACTACACACCTGGCGCCAACATGCCGTCCGTGCATTACAACATGTGACAACATGGGTGAGCAATCCGGTGCTACTGGCCGTTGAAAATCTCGAAGGCTATCTGCCCGATTTTGTCACGCCGGTTGTGGCACAGTTACCCGTCAGCCGATGTGTTGATATCGGTCATCTCTGGCGTGATGGGCACGATCCGCTGCCCTGGTTAGACCAGGCGTTGGCGCAGACACGGGTAGTTCATCTGCACGGTGTCACGCGGAATAAGGGAGAACAACCACGCGATCATCAATCGCTAGCACACCTGGCTCCAGGGGAACTTGATCGGGTTATTAATCGTCTCATCTCTGCCAACTATACGGGAGTACTGACATTAGAAGTCTTCGGTGAGATCGATTTCGCGGAATCGCGCGCGGCGCTGCTCGCCAGTGTGGAACGCTGCAACGCTGCATTCATGTGCTGAACTTGTTCGCTCCTACCGCGATAAATGAAAAGCGTTCCGAACGAAAAAGCACAATTTCGGCCGCCGCCCGAAACGCACCAATGGAGTGGGACGCGCCCGACTGACACATGAGCTTGCACCGTAGGTCATTCTTCAGTATACTTGCTGGTGTCATAGGAGAGCCGTCAAGCCGACCATTGCACTTGAAGGGCTCATCCGTCGACGCTCACCTGAAATTGTTTTAGAAGCCTACTGGGAAATTTCTTATGGCTTACCACTGTAGCTCTGTGCTTGTCACAAACGCACTTGGGGACCATCGAATTCCCGGAGAGGTTCTTGTACCCACGGACAAACCATGCATCAAGAAACTTCTGTACCCCATCGGAAAGTACGTTTTGTGGTCGTAAACGGTTTTACTGCTGCGAGCTTGATCCTGGGCTTTGCCTCATTGATCTTCACGACTGCCGGTTTCCTCACCACAGCTGCCATCTGTCTTTTAGCCAGTGT
>ERZ795053.4306-NODE-4306-length-15512-cov-8.914796_pt1 | contig 15512 bp, 16 predicted proteins | sample MGYA00375137_ERZ795053 | MGnify/ENA primary metagenome ERZ795053 (study PRJEB30182, sample SAMN05720284) | activated sludge metagenome | isolation source: Anaerobic digester | place: Hong Kong | collected 2014-12-17 ...
GGCGGTGATGCCGTATTCCTCGGCCGCGATCAGGGCGTTGAGCACCCAGCGGCCGATGTCGGCCCATTGGTCGTCGCCCTCGCGCACCAGCGGCCCGAGCGGTTCCTTGGAAATGATCTCCGGCAGGATCACGTGATCGCCCGGGTTCTCGAAGGTCGCGCGCGAGGCGGCGAGGCCCGAGGCGTCGGTGGTATAGGCGTCGCAGGCGCCGGCCTGGTATTGCTGCAGCGCCTCGGAATTGGTCTGGATCGGCACCGGATCGTAGGAGATGCCGTTGGCGGCGAAGAAATCGGCGAGGTTGAGCTCGGTCGTGGTGCCGGTCTGGATGCAGACCGTGGCGCCGTCGAGCTCGCGCGCGGATGTCACGCCGAGCTCGGCCGGCACGATGAAGCCCTGGCCGTCGTAGTAGTTCACGCCGATGAAGGTGAAGCCGAGATCGACGTCGCGGGTCAGGGTCCAGGTGGTGTTGCGCGACAGATAGTCGACCTCGCCCGAGGCCAGCGCGGTGAAGCGCGTCTCGCCGGTCAGGGGCACGAACTGGACCTTGTCCTGGTCGCCGAGCACCGCCGCGGCCATCGCCCGGCAGAAGGCCACGTCGAAGCCGACCCAGCGGCCGTTCGGATCCGGGCCGGCGAAACCGGCGAGCCCGGTGTTGACGCCGCATTTCAGCACGTCGTTCGACTTGACCGCATCGAGCGTCTGGGCGGAGGCGGCGCCGGCGGCGAGACCGCCGACAATGGTGGCGGCGATCCAGATCGCATATTTCATGAAACTTCTCCCCGTTATGGTTGTGGCGCACGGACCCGGCATCGCCCGGCCGCCGCCGCACTCGTGGATCCGATTATTACCCAAACGGTTAACCTAAGGTCCTCAATATAAACATCAAGGTAAACGGTGGGACGGGCGAGCATCCGCTCATAAATTGCGGATTCCGGAAAGATTCTGCAGCATCATTGCGGCAATCCTGAAATCGGCTTGCTTTTTTGTCGCGGCCGCTTCCGCCTCGGCGTCTAGACCCCAGTGCTCCGCCTGCCAGGTCTCGTCGAGGCGCGACAATTGCCAGGCCCGCTCGGCCGGGAGCGCGCCCCGCGCCACTGCCAACGCGAGCACGAGCGAGCCGGAGAGGGCCACGAGTTCGTGGAGCGCGGCCAGCTCGAAGGCATCCATCGCCGCGACCGATGCGCGCAAGGCCGCGAGGCTGGCGTCCGGCTGGGGATGGGGCATGAGGCCGAACACCGCGATCAGCGGCGCCCCGAGGTCGCGCGCGCACCAGGTGAGCCAGGGATCCCAGGCCGCGGCCTGCCGCGCCCGGAGCTCGGCGGGCGCTTCGGCGCGGTAGCAGAGCAGGTCGCTGGCGCCATAGGCGGCGACAGCCTCGATCACCGCGTCGCGGGCGGGCAGCACGCGGTCGATGGCGGAATTCGCAAAGCGCGTCAGCGGCAGGCGGTCGGGATCGATCTCGCCTTCGAGCGCGTTCCATTCGTCGGCGATCGCCTGGGCCAGCGCCGCGGTGGGCAGGACCACCGGCGCGCCGGCGGGCGTGTTGAGCGGGCGGGTATCGAGGTCGATGTGATGGCCCTCAGGCTCCGCGCGCACGCAGGCGCGCGACCAGAACCGGCGCCCGGGCATGCCGCTCATCGCGCGGCGCTCCGCAGACCGTCCAGCGCCCCGTCGAGATCGTCGAAACGCTCGATCACCACGTCGGCGCCGGCGGCTTCGAGCCGCGGGCGGGGATGATAGCCCCAGGCGACGGCGACGGTCGCGAAGCCGGCGGCGCGCCCCATGGCGATGTCGAATTCGGTATCGCCGATCATCACCGCATGGCGCGCGGCGCAGCCCGTTTCCTCGAGCGCGCGCAGGAGCATCGAGGGATGCGGCTTGGAGGGATGCCCGTCCGAGGTCTGGGCGGTCGCGAAATAGCCGCCGATCCCATGGGCGTCGAAGCTGTGCTCGAGCCCCCGCCGTGCCTTGCCGGTCGCCACCCCCATCAGCGTCCCCGGCGCGACCGCCAGCCGCTCGAGCGCCGCCCGCGCCCCCGGATAGAGCGGCGCATGGGCCGCGGCACCGCCGGCCGCCCGCTGCGCCACGAAGCCCATGCGGTATTGCTCGGCCAGGGCGAAGACATCCTCCGGCGCGAGATGCGGCGCGAGCGCGCCCATCGCCTCGGGCAGCGAGAGCCCCACCACCGACAGGATCCGCGCGCGCTCCGGCGCCGGCTGCCCGACCGCGGCGAAGGCCCGTTCCATCGCCGCCACGATCAGGTGCTGGCTGTCGATCAGCGTGCCGTCCATGTCGAAGACGACGAGGCGCGTCGGCCCGCTCATGCCGCCTCCCCGAAGGGGTCGGCGGGCGCATCCCCGGGCTGCCAGCCGAAGAGCTCCCAGGTGCGCGCCATATGCTCGGGCAAGGGGGCGGTGAGCGACAGGAGCGCCCCGGTCCGGGGGTGGATCAGGTCGAGCGACCGCGCGTGCAGGTGCAGCTTGCGGCTGACGCCGCCGCCGAGCTGCGCGCCCCAGCCGGTGCCGGTGTTCTCCTGGGCGTTGGTGCCGTACTTGCCGTCGCCGACCACCGGATGGCCGATGGCGGCCATATGCGCGCGCAGCTGGTGCGTGCGGCCCGTCACCGGGCGCAGCGCGACCCAGGCCGCGCGCTGCGCCGCCGCCTCGATCACCCGGTAGTCGGTCGTGGCGCGCTTGGCGCCTTCGGTGCGGGCGATGTCGTCGGGGGGGATGCAGAGCATCTTCTCGCCCTCGCCGCCCGATCCGTGGCCCGGCGCCTTGACCAGCCCGTAGCGGATGGTCCCCGCCCGCGGCGAGGGCAGGCCCGCGACCGCCGCCCAATAGGTCTTGCGCGCGGTGCGGTCGCGGAAGGCGCGGGTCAGCCCGGCGGCCGCGCGCGCGCTGCGCGCCATCAGGAGCACGCCCGAGGTGTCGCGGTCGAGCCGGTGCACCAGCCGCGGCTTTTCCTCCGCGCCGAAGCGCAGCGCCTCGGCCAGCCCGTCCACATGCCGGCGCTGGCCGGAGCCGCCCTGGACCGCGAGCCCCGGCGGCTTGTTCAGCGCCAGCACGTCCTCGTCGCGCCAGATCACGCAGGCGCGGATCATCGCGGCATCGGCCTCGGAAACCGCCGGCTGCGGCGCGGTCTCGGCGCCGCCGTCGCGCAGCTCGGGGAGCGGCGGCAGGCGCACGGTCTGGCCCGCCTCCAGCCGGGTCGCCGGGCGGACCCGGCTGCCGTCGACGCGGATCTCGCCCTTGCGGCACATTCGCTCGACCAGCCCCTGCGGCACATGGGGATGGCGGCGGCGCAGCCAGCGGTCGAGCCGGAGATCGGCTTCCTCGGGCGCGACCGTCACCTGCTCCGGGCCGCTCATCCCGTGCTCCAGGCCCGGAGCGACCAGAGCCCGAGCGCGAAGGCGGCGAGGCCGAGCACGACCGAGCTTCCGGCATAGACCAGCGCCAGCCCCGGCCGGCCGCGCTCGACGAGCAGGAAGACCTCGAGCGAGAAGGCGGAGAAGGTCGTGAAGCCGCCGAGCATGCCGGTCATCACGAAGGGCGCGAGATGCTGCAGGTCGGAATCCATCCGGCGCAGCAGCAGCGCCGCCGCGAGGCCCATGACGAAGGATCCGAGCACATTGACGGTCAGCGTTCCCCAGGGAAACGCCAGCCCGGCCCTGCGGGCGACCTGCGCCGAGACCAGATAGCGGAGCATCGCGCCGATGGCGCCGCCCAGGGCGATCTGCAGAAGCGGAGGCATCTCGGCATCCTGTCGGGAACGAATGCCGCTCAAAGGCCCGTCCGGGCCGGGAATGTCAAGGCGGAGGCCGGGAAGTTCGCCTTCAGGTGGTGGCGCGAACCGTGTCGCGGGCGTCCTCGGCGTCGCCTTCGAGCGGCAGGCAAGGCACCAGTGGCAGGAAGCGGAGATTGCCCGCCGCGCCGACCGAGCGCAGCGCCGCGGCCTCGCCAACCCCGAAGCCGACGGAGCTCCAGGTGGTGAACCGCCGCGCGAGGATCGGGCGGAAGGCGCTGATCGAGATTGAGCCGTGCCGGCGGTCGGTCAGGATCCGCGCCGAGAGCGGCATGATCGCCGACCAGCAGCCTTCGAGGACCTGGGTGAAGCTCCGACCGTCGAAGCGCAGCTCCCCGGTCAGCCCGTGTTCGAGATTGAATCGCCGCGTCTGGGCCTCCAGCCGCAGGAGTGCGGAAGGCGGAAGTTCCGACGTCGCTTCCGATACATAGGAGAACTCGACCAGCGATATGGCGCCCGACCTGTTTGGCATACCCGATCCGCAGAAATAGAAGTTGGTGTTCACTCACCCCAAAAAGTAGCAAGAGTCAATGTTGTCGATGCATAAAATCGAAATACGATTACCCTCGGTCACATGCGCCGGGCGAAGTCGCGGATGAACTCGACGGTGGCGCCCTGGGCGGGCCGGATGGGCACCATGGGCAAGGTGCCGAAGCTCCAGTTGCGGAACCGGCGCTCGGTCACGGTGTCCTCGCGCAGCACCACGACGCGGCGGTGGCGCGGATCGGTTACGATCGCCTCCATCCGGGCGAAGAGCGCGCGGGTCGGTCCTTCGAGGACGCCGTAGAAGCGCGGCCCCTGGTGCAGCAGGAACCCGGTCAACCCCGCCTTCTCGTTCCTGCGGCGCGAGACCTCGGCGATCGCATCGAGGTCGGCGGGGCGCAGCGTCTCCGCTGCCGTGCTGACATAGACGAGCTGGATGATCTCGTCGCTGCGCGTCTGCCGAACCCTGGCGATGACCGGCGACCTCCCTCTTGTCGCGGCTGGTCCCTGCCGTCTTGTTCGGCGGCTACTCGGAACCCGATTGCGACAGCCTAGCGCGCTCTTCTTCGAGGTACAAAGCCCTTTTTCGCAGATCCTGCTCGGAACCGCGGTCGGTCGGTTCGTAGAACCGCGGCCGGGCCATGCCGGGCGGGAAATAGTCCTGGCCGGAGAAGCCCGACTCGACATCGTGGTCGTAGCGGTAGCCCCGGCCGTAGCCTTCCTCCTTCATCAGCCGCGTCGGGGCGTTCAGGATATGCTTGGGCGGATCGAGCGAGCCGGTCTTCTCGGCCGCCGCCATGGCCGCCCCGAAGGCCCGGTAGGCGGCATTCGATTTCGGGGCGAGGGCGAGGTAGATCACCGCCTCGGCCAGCGCCAGCTCGCCCTCGGGCGAGCCGAGCCGCTCGAAGCTCTGCCAGGCGTCGAGGCAGAGCCGCAGCGCCGCGGGATCGGCGAGCCCGATGTCCTCCACCGCCATGCGGGTGATTCGCCGCGCGATGAAGCGCGGGTCCTCGCCGCCCCGGAGCATGCGCGCCAGCCAGTAGAGCGCGGCATCGGGGTCGGAACCACGCACGGATTTGTGCAGCGCCGAGATCAGGTTGTAATGGCCGTCGCCGGATTTGTCGAAGAGCGCCGCCCGCCGGGTCAGGCGCTTCGCCAGCGCCGCGGCGTCGAGCGTCTCCCTCTCGCCCGCGATCTGCTCGATCAGGTTGAGAAGCGCCCGGCCGTCGCCGTCGGCCATGCCGGAAAGCGTCGCGCGGGCCTCGGGCGAGAGCGGCAGGGGATGGCCGAGATCTGCCTCCGCGCGTTCGGCCAGCCGCTCGAGGGCCGCATCGTCGAGCCGGTGCAGGGTGAGCACGCGGGCGCGCGACAGGAGGGCCGCGTTGAGCTCGAAGGATGGATTTTCGGTGGTGGCGCCCACCAGCACGATGGTGCCGTCCTCCATCAGCGGCAGGAAGGCGTCCTGCTGCGCCTTGTTGAAGCGGTGGATCTCGTCGACGAAGAGCAGGGTGCCGCGGCCGTTCGAGCGGCGGAGCCGGGCGGCCTCGAAGATCTTCTTGAGATCCGCGACGCCGGTGAAGATGGCGCTGATCTGGACGAAGGCGAGATCGGTGGCGTCGGCGAGCAGCCGGGCGATGGTGGTCTTGCCCACCCCGGGCGGCCCCCAGAAGACGATCGAGCCGAGGTTTCCGTCGGCGAGCATGGCGCCGAGCGGTCCGCCAGGGCCGAGGAGATGGCCCTGCCCCACCACTTCCTCCAGCGTCCGGGGACGCAGGCGGTCGGCGAGCGGCCGCGGCGCCTCGCGCGCGGGCGGGGCGGGGCGGTCGGCGGGTCGGGGATCGAAGAGGTCGGCCATCGCCGGCAATCTACACCGGCGGAACCGCAGGGCAAAGCCGGCGGAGCCGGGCGGGCCCGACGGCAAGGTCACCGACCGGAAATAATCTTTCGCGCGCTTGCACCACCACCGTTGCGCGAATCAGTGCTACCATGTATAGGCCGCCTCGCTGAAAGGCTGTGTCGGGAGAAGGCGGGGTCACCCGCCGCCGAAGGAGCAACCGCCCCGGAAACTCTCAGGTCCAAGGACCGGCACGGCCTCTACACTCCGGAAAGCGGCTGGAAACAGCCCACCGAAGGAGAAAGCCCGATTCTCGCGGGCGAAGCTCTCAGGTTCCAAGCACGGAGGGGGTGATGCGGCAGGAGCCGCCCGGACCCTAGGAGTGTGACCAGATGACCAAGATTGCCGTGATCGGCGCCGGCGTGACCGGCCTGACGACCGCCTACGAACTGCTCGACCGCGGGTTCGAGGTGACGGTCTTCGACCGCAACCGCTACGCCGCGATGGAGACGAGCTTCGCCAATGGCGGCCAGCTCTCGGCCTCGAACGCCGAGACCTGGACGCAGTGGGGCACGGTGCTGAAGGGCCTGAAGTGGATGCTTCAGGCCGACGCGCCGCTGCTCGTCAACCCGGCGCCGACCCTGCACAAGATGCGCTGGATGGCCGAGTTCCTGTCGAACATCCCGCATTACAAGAAGAACACCGTCGAGACGGTCCGGCTCGCGATCTCGGCCCGCGCGGTGCTCTTTGAGATGGCGGAGCGCGAGGGCATCGACTTCGACCACGAGAAGCGCGGCATCCTGCATTTCTACTCCCATCAGAAGGAGCTCGCCCACGCGCGCATGGTGAACGGCCTGCTGGCCGAGGGCGGCCTCGTCCGCCGTGAGCTCTCGCCCGCCGAGATCCGCGAGATCGAGCCGGCGCTGCACGGCGAGTTCGTCGGCGGCTTCCTGACCGAGAGCGACAGCTCGGGCGACATCCACAAGTTCACCGTCGGCCTCGCCGCGGCCTGCGCCCGGCGCGGCGCCGATCTGCGCTTCGGCACCGACGTCTTCGAGGTTGAGGCGGTCGACGGCGGGGTGCGGATCAGCTCGAGCGCCGGCGAGGACAAGTTTGACGGCGTCGTGGTCGCGGCGGGCGTGCGCAGCCGGGCGATCGCCGCCGCGCTCGGGGACCGGGTGAACATCTACCCGGTCAAGGGCTATTCGATCACCGTCGCCCTCGAGGACGACGCGAGCCAGGCGGCCGCCCCCTGGATCAGCCTGCTCGACGACAAGTCGAAGATCGTCGCCAGCCGCTTCGGCAAGGATCGCTTCCGCATCGCCGGCACCGCGGAATTCACCGGCGCCAACCGCGACATCCGCCACGACCGCATCCGGCCGTTGGTCGAATGGTGCGAGAAGCACTTCCCCGGCATCTCGACCGAACATGCGACGCCCTGGGCGGGCCTCCGGCCGATGACGCCCTCGATGCTGCCGCGGGTTGGCCGGGGCAAGAAGCCGGGGGTGTTCTACAACACGGGCCACGGCCACCTCGGCTGGACGCTTTCCGCCGCGACGGCCAGGATCGTCGCCGAGAGCGTCGCCGCCGAACTGGCGCCGCGACCGGCTTCGCTGCCGGCTGCCGCGTGAGCAGGCGCCGGGGCGTCTCGAGCGGCGCATCGCCCTGACCTGCGGCTGCCAGCTGCCGCCGCCCGGCGGCGGCTGGCCCCAAGCGGGAGGGTGACGCTGGCCTATCCGGAGCTCGGGCGAAGCCCGAGCGTTGCGGAAGGCGATGCCCTGGTCGGACGGTGACGGGGCGGTCCGGCCGCTGTCCCTGCCCTATTCCATCGCCGCGGCGGGCGTCTCGCCGCTGCGCGCCGGCGCGCCGGGACGGCGGAGCAGGAAGACCAGCGGGATCGCCGCGAGCGTCAGGTAGAACATGAGCATGAAATCGTCGATATAGGCGACGATCGCCGCCTGGGCGCGAAGCTGGGCCTCGAGCTGCGCCAGCGTCGCGGCGATGTCGGTCGAGCCGCCGAGGAGGCTGTCGAGGTTCTGGTTGAAGGGCGTCAGCCCGGAGACGAGATCGCCCCGCGCCGCCGCCATGTTATGCGCGAGCTGGGTCGCCACGATCGAGATGCCGACCGAGGAGCCGATGTTGCGCACGAGGCTGAAGAGCGCGGCGGCCTCGGCGCGGAACCGCGGCTCGAGGGTGGCGAAGGCGAGCGTGGAGAGGGGCACGAAGACCAGGCCGAGCCCGAGCCCCTGGACCACCCCCGAGACGATCAGCGGGCGCTGGTCCATCGCCGGCGAGAAGCCGGTCATCTGCCAGAGCGAATAGGCGGTGAGCGAGAGGCCGGCGAGGATCAGGATGCGGGCATCTACCCGGCCGACCAGCCGCCCGACGACGATCATCGAGACCATGGTGCCGACCCCGCGCGGCGCGAGCACCCAGCCGGTGGTGATCACCGGATAGCCGTAGAGGTTCTGCAGCATCGGCGGCAGCAGCGCGAGCCCCGCGAGCAGGATCATCCCGACCATGAAGATCAGCACGAGCGCGGTGACGAAATTCGGGTCGCGGAACATCGCCGGTTCCATGAAGGGGTGCTCGCGCCCGGAGGTGATGTGCAGCACGAAGGCCCAGAGGCCGGAGACGGTGAGGCCGAGATAGATCCAGGTCTCGGCCGAGGCGAACCAGTCGACCTGCTCGCCGCGGTCGAGCATCAGCTGCAGCGCGCCGATGGCGATCGAGAGCATCGCGAAGCCGAAGAAGTCGAAGCTGCGCATCCGGCGCGGCGATTCCGGCAGGAAGGCCATGAGCCCGGCGAGCGCCAGGATGCCCACGGGCAGGTTGACGAAGAAGACGTAGCGCCAGCCGAAGGTCTCGGTCAGCCAGCCGCCGAGCGTCGGGCCGATGATCGGGCCGACCATGATGCCGGCGCCCCAGATCGCCATGGCGCGGCCGTGCTCCTCGCGGGTGTTGATGTTGAGGAGCACGGTCTGGGAGAGCGGCACGAGGGCGGCGCCGAAGACGCCCTGGAGCACGCGGAAGAGGATCATCTCCTCGAGGCTGGTGGCGAGGCCGCAGGCCATGGAGGCCACGGTGAAGCCGGCCGTGGAGACGATGAAGAGCTCGCGCAGGCCGAAGCGGTCGGTGAGCCAGCCGGTGACCGGCGTCATGATCCCGGCGGCGACGATATAGGAGGTCAGCACCCAGGTGATCTGGTCCTGTGCCGCCCCGAGCGAGCCCTGCATGCTGGGCAGCGCCACATTGGCGATCGTGGTGTCGAGCACCTGCATGATCGTCGCCAACATGATCGAGACGGTGATCAGGCCCTTGTTCGGGACCCGGCCCGCCTCGGCCGCGGCCGGGGGCATCACCGGTCTCCGGTCGCGACGCTGGCGGTGGTGCCGGCGGAGACGAAGCCGGGCAGGCCACGGGCATGGCCGGTATCGACCGAGACCCGCGCGCTCATGCCGGCGCGCAGCGTCGGCAGGTCCTGGCCGGCGTCGATGCTGATGCGGACCGGCACCCGTTGCACCACCTTCACCCAGTTGCCGGTGGCGTTCTGCGGCGGCAAGAGCGCGAATTCCGAGCCGGTGCCCGCGCCGATCGAGGCGATCTCGCCCGTGAGGGCCACGTCGCCATAGGTGTCGACCGTGATCTCCGCCCGCTGGCCGGGGTGCATGTGGGTGAGCTCGGTCTCCTTGTAATTGGCCTCGATCCAGCTGTCGCCCGCGGCGACGAGGCTCAGGACCGGCACCGCCGGCGTCACGTACTGGCCCCGCTGCAGCCGGTCGGTCTGGCTGACGATGCCGTCGTCCGGGGCCACCACCCTGGTGCGGGCGAGGTCGAACTCGGCGGCATGCAGCGAAGCGAGCGCCTCCAGCACGTCGGGATGCCGGTCGGTGGCGATCTCAGGATCGCCGGCGAGCGAGGCCCTGGCCGAGACCACGGCGCTTTCGGCCTTGGTGACCGCGCCCCGCGCGATCTGGAGCTTCAGCGCGCTGTCGTCGGCGGCGGACTGGCTGACCACGCCCGAGCCGAGCAGCTTCTGCTGGCGGTCGTCCTGGGTCCGGGCGGTCTCGAAGGAATCCCGCGCCGTGCCGGCCTCGGCGACCGCCTCGTCATAGGCGGCCTTGAGCCGCTCGACGTCGAGGCGCGCCGAGGCGAGGCGCGCCTGCGCCTGCTCCACGGCGTTGCGGTAGCTCGCGTCGTCGATGGTGAAGAGGGTCTCGCCCGCCTTCACCCGCTGGTTCTCGGCGACATTCACTTCGGCGATCTGGCCGCTGACCTGCGGCATCACCGAGACGCGGTCCTGCTGGACATAGGCGTCCTCGGTTTCGACGTAGCGCCCGCCGGTCACCCAGAGATAGCTGCCGCCGAGGGCGAGCGCGAGCGGCAGCGCCGCGATCAGCAGTCGGCGCCGGCGGCGGGCGTTCGGGCGCGCCGTCGCGGGTGCGGCCGGGGCGGCGGCATCCGTGGTGACGAGGCGCGGGGCGGGCTTCGTCTCGGTGGTCGGTTCCGGGGCCGGGTCGCTCATGGGTCAGCCTCCCCTCGCGGCACTGCGCCGGTCTTCGCCCGCCGCTTCGGCGGCACCGGTGCAGAGGTTGGAAACGATGGTCTGGAGATGGGCGACGAGCGCATCGCGCTCGGCCGGCGCGAGGCCCGCCAGCGCCTCCTCGTAGACGGTGGCGGCGCGGGCGCGCATCGGCTCGAAGAGCGCGCGCGCCGTTTCGGTGGTGTGGATGCGCCGGGCGCGGCGGTCGTTCGGGTCGGGGCGCCGCTCCACGAGCCCGGCGGCCTCCATCCGGTCGATGTGGCGGCTGAGCGTCATCGGCTCGATCTCGAGCAGCGCCGCGAGCGCCGCCTGGCCGAGCCCCTCGTTGCGCTTCAGCCGCGCGATGATCTGCAGCTGCGCCGAGGTCATCGGGATGTCCCGGCTCTCCTGCTCGAAGCGGCGCCGCAGCAGGCGGGCCGCATCGATCAGCAGGAAGCCGAGGGCGGGAGGCTCGATTCTGTCCATGCGTCGCAATATACTAAGCTAGGTTATGATATGCAAGGCTAGGTCCGCGCGGCGCCGCGAAAAAGAAGAAGCCCGCGAACCGGCCGGTTCGCGGGCTTCCTGAAGGAAGTCGAAGGAATGCCGTTATTCGGCGGCCGCGGCGGCCTCCTCGGCGGCGACGCGGGCCTTGTCGCCGGCGCCCTTGGCGGCGGGGTCGCGATCGACGAGTTCGAGGATCGCCATCGGCGCGGCATCGCCGTAGCGGAAGCCGGCCTTGAGCACCCGGGAATAGCCGCCCTGGCGCTCCTTGTAGCGCGGGCCGAGCGTCTCGAAGAGCTTGGCGACGGCGGCATCCTGCTTGATCTCGGAGGCGGCGAGGCGGCGGGCGTGCAGGTCGCCGCGCTTGCCCAGCGTGATCAGCTTGTCGATGATCCGCTTCATCTCCTTGGCCTTGGGCAGGGTCGTCTTGATCTGCTCGTGCTCGATCAGGCTCGCCGCCATGTTGGCGAACATCGCCTTGCGATGCTCGTGGGTGCGGTTGAGCTTGCGATAGCCGGTTCCGTGGCGCATCTGGTCATTCCTTTGTGCTTTGTCCGGCGGCCCTGCGGCGGGGCCGCCTCCTTGGGGCGGGATTGCCCGTTCAGGGTCGGATCAGAACTGGTCCTCGAACTTCTTGGCCAGGTCCTCGATGTTCTCGGGCGGCCAGTCGATGATCTCCATGCCGAGATGCAGGCCCATGCCGGTCAGCACCTCCTTGATCTCGTTCAGGGACTTGCGGCCGAAGTTCGGGGTGCGCAGCATCTCCGCCTCGGTCTTCTGGATCAGGTCACCGATATAGACGATGTTGTCGTTCTTCAGGCAGTTGGCCGAGCGCACCGAGAGCTCGAGCTCGTCGACCTTCTTCAAGAGAAGCGGGTTGAATTCGAGATCGCTTTCCTCGTCGGTGCGGGCGCCCGCGGTCGGCTCCTCGAAGTTGACGAAGACCGAGAGCTGGTCCTGGATGATGCGCGCCGCATAGGCGATGGCATCCTCCGGCTTGATCGAGCCGTCGGTCTCGAGTTGCAGCGTCAGCTTGTCGTAATCGAGCACCTGGCCCTCGCGGGTCGGCTCGACCTTGTAGCTGACCTTCTTGATCGGCGAGAACAGCGCATCGACCGAGATGAGCCCGATCGGCGCATCCTCGGGGCGGTTCTTCTCCGCCGCGACATAGCCCTTGCCCTGCTCGACGGTCAGTTCCATGAAGACCGAGGCGCCGTCGTCGAGGTGGCAGATCAGATGCTCGCGGTTGAGGATCTCGATGCCGTTGGTGGTGGCGATGTCGCCGGCGGTCACCACGCCGGGGCCGGTGGCGCGGATCTCGATGCGTTTGGGCCCCTCGACCTCCATCTTCACCGCGACGCCCTTGAGGTTCAGCACGATGTCGGTGACGTCCTCGCGCACGCCCGGCACGCTGGAGAATTCATGCAGCACGCCGTCGATCTGCACGCTGGTGATCGCCGCCCCCTGGAGCGAGGAGAGCAGCACCCGGCGCAGCGCATTGCCGAGCGTGAGGCCGAACCCGCGCTCCAGCGGCTCGGCGACCGCGGTGGCCTGACGGAAGGGATCGGCGCCGGCCTTGATCTCGAGGGCGGTCGGCCGGATCAGCTCCTGCCAGTTCTTGTGGATCATCATGTTCATGGCCCTCCATTCCTGTCCGCCGACCGATCCAGGTGGCCGGCGAACGCCCGAGGAAATGCAAACTGAAACCGCCCGCCGGAGGGGCGGGCAGCGAAATCTCTCCCGTCTGTCAGACGCGCCGGCGCTTGGGCGGTCGACAACCGTTGTGCGCGATGGGTGTCACGTCCTTGATCGCCGTGATCTGGAAGCCCACGGCGCCGAGCGCCCGCAGTGCGCTCTCGCGGCCCGAACCGGGGCCCTGCACCTGCACCTCGAGCGTGCGCACGCCGTGCTCCTGCGCCTTGCGGCCGGCGTCCTCGGCGGCCATCTGCGCGGCATAGGGCGTGGACTTGCGCGAGCCCTTGAAGCCCATCGTCCCAGCCGAGGACCAAGCGATCGCGTTGCCCTGGGCATCGGCGATCAGGATCTTGGTGTTGTTGAAGCTGGCGTTCACATGCGCGACGCCGGTGGAGATGTTCTTGCGTTCCTTGCGCTTGATGCGCGCCCTTTCGCGAGCCATTGGCCTGCCCCTTATTTCTTCTTGCCGGCGATGGCCTTGGCGGGGCCCTTGCGCGTGCGTGCGTTGGTGTGGGTGCGCTGGCCGCGCACCGGCAGGCCGCGGCGGTGCCGCAGGCCGCGGTAGCAGCCCAGGTCCATCAGCCGCTTGATGTTCATCTGGGTCTCGCGGCGCAGGTCGCCCTCGACCGCGAGATTCGCGTCGATGTATTCGCGGATGCGCAGCACCTCGGCGTCGCTCAGGTCGTTGACCCGGCGGTTCTCCGCGATCTCCAGCGCGCCGCAGAGCTGCTTCGCCGTGGTGCGGCCGATGCCATGGATATAGGTGAGGGCGATCTCGACCCTCTTGTTCGTGGGAATGTTAACGCCAGCTATGCGCGCCAAGTTTCAAGCTCCGTTCGTCCGAGGGGCCGCCCGACCCCGCTCAACAGCCAATGCCCGCCGATGCCTTCGGCAGGCTTCCGACGCCCATGTCCCTGGGCAGGCATCCCGCGTTCCCGAGGTGAAATGCGTAAGGAACGACTCTCCCTGATGAGAGAGCGCGTACTATAGGAATCGCCGGAGCGAGGTCAAGGCGTTAACGCGCGCTTTCCAGAGCTGTTGAATCCGGAGCGCATTTCCTCTTCTCCGACCGCCCCGCCACGCGAGGAGGGCAGCGCCCGGCGGGGCCTGCCGGGTGGGACAGTGGAGCACGGACCGCCCTGAATTCAGGCGGACGGCGTCACATTGCGGAAAGCGATACCCCCGGCGCGGATTCTCACAGGCCGAGGCGGGTCCGGATCTCGCCGGCGATCGCGTCGATCGCGCCGAGCCCGTCGACCGAACGGAGCTTGCCCTTGGCGTGGTAATAGCCGATCAGCGGTGCGGTCTGGCGGTTGTAGGCGCCCAGGCGCACGCGCACCGATTCCTCGTTGTCGTCGGAGCGGCGCACGAATTCGGTGGAGCCGCAGACGTCGCAGACGCCATCCTTGGCGGTCGGCTTGGTGCGGTCGTGGTAGACCTCGCCGCATTTGGCGCAGGTGAAGCGGCCGGTGATGCGGTCGACCAGCGCGTCCTCGTCGACGCGCATCTCGACGACGGCGTCGAGCGCGCGGCCTTTCTCGGCCAGGAGCGCGTCGAGCGCATCGGCCTGGGCGAGCGTGCGCGGGAAGCCGTCGAAGATCAGCCCGTGCTTGCCGGCCTCGCCGTCGAGCTGTTCGGCGATCAGGCCGATCACGATGTCGTCGGTGACGAGATCACCCCGGGCCATCACGTCGGCGACCTTCTTGCCCATCTCGGTGCCGCTGTTCTTGGCCGCGCGCAGCATGTCGCCGGTGGAGAGCTGCACCAGCCCGTGCTCCTCGACCAGGCGGCGCGCCTGCGTGCCCTTGCCCGCCCCAGGCGGTCCCAGAAGAATGATGTTCATCGTCGTGCCTTTCCCCGTCCCTTGCCGCGCAGCCGCGACTTTTCGATCAGACCTTCGTATTGATGCGCGAGCATATGCGACTGGATCTGGGTGATCGTGTCCATCGTCACCGAGACGACGATCAGGAGCGACGTGCCGCCGAAATAGAAGGGCACGGCCAGCTGGGAGATCAGCACTTCCGGCAGGAGGCAGACCGCCGCCAGATAGGCCGAGCCGATGACCAGGAGCCGCGACACGACATAGTCGAGATATTCGATGGTCTTCTGGCCGGGGCGGATTCCGGGGACGAAGCCGCCCTGCCGCTTGAGGTTGTCGGCCACGTCGTCGGACTTGAAGGCGACATTGGCGGTGTAGAAATAGGTGAAGAAGACGATCAGCGCGCCATAGGCCAACAGGTAGAGCGGCTGGCCGTGGCCCATGTAGGCGGCGACGTAGTTCAGGATGCCAAGCCCCTCGGCGGCATTGCCCGAGAAGGTGGTGATGGTGGAGGGCAGCAGCAGGAGCGAGGAGGCGAAGATCGCCGGGATCACGCCGGCCGGGTTGACCTTGACCGGCAGGTGCGAGCTCTCGCCGCCATAGATCTTCATGCCGACCTGGCGCTTGGGATACTGGATGTGGATCTTGCGCAGCGCGCGTTCCATGAAGACCACGAAGGCGACCACCGCCACCGCCATCACCATGATGCCGATGATCACCGCCGGCGAGAGCGAGCCGGTGCGCCCCTGGCTGAAGAAGCGCGCCAGCGCGCCGGGGAATTGCGCGACGATGCCCACGAAGATGATCAGCGAGATGCCGTTGCCGATGCCGCGCGCGGTGATCTGCTCGCC
>ERZ795053.4308-NODE-4308-length-15506-cov-4.922270_pt1 | contig 15506 bp, 3 predicted proteins | sample MGYA00375137_ERZ795053 | MGnify/ENA primary metagenome ERZ795053 (study PRJEB30182, sample SAMN05720284) | activated sludge metagenome | isolation source: Anaerobic digester | place: Hong Kong | collected 2014-12-17 ...
AAGCAGTTGAAGATGACTCAAAGGGCTATATCCTTTATGTGCGTGACTACAATATTGAACAGACATATATTAATCTTTTGTTAACGATTGTAGAAGACTGTTATTTAGAACAAGATCGATTTTTTGGAGGGTCCATAAAGCCGGAAAAGTTCATTATTAACTATACAGATGCTAATACTTTTTTAATCGAATACGGAGCACGTCTTGCAACTGAAGGTTATGAAATACGTTTTAAACAGAAAAAAATTCGACCCATCTCTGCTGGAGGGAGGGTACAGAAAAGAGTTACCAGCGGAATTGACTGGTTTGAAATCAGCCTTAGCTATAAGGATTATGAAGGGGAAGAGTACTCTCTGAAAATTGAAGAAGATCTTTTAAAATCCGGCCTTATCAGACATAAAGACGAATATATTCCGTTAAGCCCCGAAGACATCCAGCAACTAAAGACAATTAGCCAAAATACGATTTATAAAAATGACAAATATAACATATCTAAGTATAATTTCGCTCGTATCGAAGAGTTAAAAGAGACCGTAGCGGACAAAGAAAAAAAGATATTTGAAGAAACCATGGCTCTTTATGAACGTCTTAAAAATTTCAAATCGATTAAAAAATATGCCTTACCAAAAAAATTCAAGGCAAAACTTCGTGATTACCAAAAGGAAGGCTATCGTTGGTTAATGTTTTTAAAAGAATATAAGGTTAACGGCTGTCTCGCAGACGACATGGGACTGGGAAAAACTATTCAGACACTGGCACTTTTTCAAAAACTTAAAGAAGAGGCTAATTTTAAAACTTCTCTACTTGTTGTTCCGGTAAGCACAATACCTAATTGGAGTTCGGAAATCGAGCGTTTTTGCGATAATTTTAATGTTGCGATACACCTAGGTCAAAGCCGAATTCGAGAAATAAATTTTATATTATCACATGATCTGATCATTACAAGCTACCATACCCTCGCCCGTGATATTAAATTCTTTAAAGATATTAAATTTTATTATATCGTTATCGACGAAGCCCAAGCAATCAAGAATTCCCGATCTCAGTCATTTGAAACCATCACATCCATCAATGCCAAGCATCGTATTTCACTCACAGGCACACCGGTTGAAAACTCTTGCTCCGATCTTTATTCTCAGATGGAATTTCTTCACCCAGGCCTTCTTGGCACCCAGCACTCTTTTAGAAAAAACTATCTTTATCCAATAGAAAAAAGCAACGACAAAGAGGTGGCGGAAGATCTGCGAAAAACAGTTTTTCCCTTTATAATGCGACGCAAAAAAGAGGATGTGGCTAGAGATTTACCCGAGAAAGAAGAGATAACCTATTATGTAGAGATGCACCCCAAACAGCATAAACTTTATGAAACATACCGTAAAAAAATCAAAGGTGATCTTGACAAAGAGATAGAAAAGAAAGGTCTACCCGGAGCCTCAATGGCAATTCTTGAAGCAATGTTGCGCCTACGGCAGATGGCACTATTCCCACAGCTGGTTAATCAATATTTTGATCCGGTTGAATCTGCAAAATTTGAAGTATTAAAAGATCTTTTAGAAGAGATAACATCCGAAAATCATAAAGTTCTTGTATTTTCTCAATTTGTAGAATCACTAAAAATAATTAGGTCATATTGTGACTCTATGAAATGGGACTACTCATATATTGACGGATCCACAAAAAAACGTGAGATCCAAATAAAAAACTTTCAGTCCAACGAAAAGATTAAAATTTTTCTATTAAGTATTAAGGCCGGTGGAGTAGGGATTAATCTGACTGCAGCCGATTATGTAATCATCTTTGATCCATGGTGGAACCCGGCTGTTGAAAGCCAGGCGATTGACCGTAGCCATAGAATTGGTCAAATCAATAAAGTCATTGCCTACAAGCTAATTGTTAAAAACACAATTGAAGAGAAGATGCTAGAACTTCAGAATCGCAAAAAAGATCTGGTAAACAATCTTATTACAGAAGAAAAATCCTTTTTTAAGTCACTAACAAAAAATGATATAGATTATATTTTGAGTTAAATTTTGCAAAACTTAATGAATATTGACTTTTTTTTGTGGGTATTAATAATTGACGCATGGCAGATATAGCAAAACTGAATATTATAAACTCCTCACGAATTATCCGGCAAATTTGGCAAAATCCGGGTATAAGTCGTATCGAAATTGCCGAACAGCTAAAACTAGACCGTTCAACCATCACAAAAATCATGAAAAACCTTATGGACAAGGGTTGGATACTGTCGCAGAGCAAGGACAGCCGTGAAAATGTAGGCAGAAAGCCAGTTGGACTGACACTCAACACTCAGCTTGGACTAATTTTAGGAATAGAAATAAAAACGGAAAACTGCTCGGCTATTGTAACCGATCTTAATGGCGAAATTATCCATTCCGAGTTATTCAGTTTTGAGCCCGACAAAGAGACCATCGAAGACATAAGTTTAAATATTTATAACTCCATAAAAAACAATGCCTCTATAAATGGTCGAAAAATTCTTATGGTCGGCATTGGTATTTCCGGAATCGTAGACCCCTTCACGGGAACAGTTCTAATGTCTAACCCCATGAAAATTGAATCACCGCGCAATTTGTCTGAAACCATTGAAAACAAGATAAAGATTCCGGTTATAATTGAAAACGACGCTAACTGCTGCTGCTGGGCTCAAATTGTTTACCGCAAAGAGAGCTCGTTTAAAAATTTTTTATCATTGATGGGCGAATTCAGAAGCACTGATCTTTATGGCTTACGTGAGCCCGGGGTTGCTGTTGGTATCGGAATGGTTATTAACGGAGAGGTCTATTACGGTGAAAACTTTACTGCCGGTGAATTTCGCAGTGTTGACTGGAAACCGGGACTCATTACCCAATTCTCACTCGACAACGCCATAACCAATTCGATCAGTAATAAACCCGAGGCACTATCGCTGATGTTTAAAGAGCTAGCAAAGAATATTGCACTTGTTATTAACATCTGTAATTTTAACCATGTTATGATCGCCGGCGACTTCGTTAAACACAAAGATGAAATTTTAAAAACATTAAAAAATGCCGTTACCGAAAATTGGGTATACAGCAATCTGGAAGAAAAAAAGATATCCATTGATTTTTTGCCTTTCGACGAAAATGCGATTGCCTTTGGTGCCGCATGTCATGTTCTCTCCAGAATCTTTTCCATTCCCCAGCTTGGTAAAGAAAAATTGATGCGCGGCACTATTCTTTTAGAACATTTAATTGGTTTATAATTTAACATTTATAATTGACTAAAATAATGATTTTAACCATTATAGACCAAAATTGCTAAATTACCGAGGAGAAAAACATGAAAAAAATACTTTTGCTCGCACTTTTCGTTTCGTTATTTGCGTCTTGCGCAACAGCCAAGATTAATGTTGTAGAAAGTCAGCCAACTTCGACCATAACAATGTCAAATGGTTTTACAATGTATAATATTGATGGCAAGGCGCCTTCCAAACAGCCATCCGGTCTATTTTCAAGAACCTATATCGTTCCAGCAGGTACTCACACAATTAGTGTTCAGCAAACTAACTCAATTCTGTTAAAAAACGTCAAGGGAACAATTACTCATAACTTTTTGGCTAACAAGACGTATAAAGTCGTTAAAAAGAACTCTTTTAGTGTCGCAAACGCAGATGCTTTTGAACTAGTTGAAAAATAGATTCATTTGAGTTTCTGCATTTCCAAAATTTTAATATGAATCCAAATATTCTTAATATAAAAGCCGGGCTTAAGCCCGGCTTTATTATTTTCACAAAACCCTATATTATTTTCCAAAAGCCTTAAAACACTCATCTTCAGCTTTTACTAAAGATGAGGCAATATGGTCTCTCAATGTGGACACATCTTTAAAGACCGAATCCATCACTTTTGTCGCAGTCGCGTCGTTTTCGGCCATAGCCTTGGTTAAATAATCATCCATAAACTTCTTTTGGTAAGCATCGGCTTCGGACTGTTTGCCCTCGGCGACCAGTTTACTGTAATTTTTTGCACCAAGAAGGTCATAAGCCGCTGTTGCTCCCATTACAGCAAGAGTCGCATCATGACGCGCTGTATAGTAAATACCTGGCCTCAAAGACTTGCTAAACGACTGTATCTGACGACCACCATAGTTCTGGTTCAGAACAACCGAAACTACCGGAATCTCTCCAAGTACATTTTCATCCAGCGAGTCAGCACCAATCGCCTGTATCCTATAACGTTCTTGCTGGGATCCCGGAACAAAACCAGAAGAGTTCGAAAGCATTACAAGAGGAATGTTCTTTCTGTTTAAAAACTGAACAAAAACCCTGAATTTTTCGGTACCTAGGGCATCAGCGCCCCCACCCTTGATCTTTGGCTGATCGGCTACTATTCCCACAGCCCGTCCCTTAATACGAGCAAGGCCAGTAACCAGATTCGGACCGCTCGGTTGATTAAACGGAGCATAAAACTCTACAAAGCTCTCATCATCAAAAGCCGGCGTAATTACCGAATCTATAATGTCAAAAGGAGTTCCCTTATCATCAGGCACATTTATCTTGTCTTTGCCACTCTTCACTTCCTCTGTACTTCTTTTTTCAAGAAGGGCAAAAATATTGGCCGAAACGTCAAAAGCTTCTTCCATACTGTTTACAACAAAAGCAGCGTTTTGTGATGCAAATTTTTCATCCAGTTCACTTAACGATTCGTTTTTAACAAAGATTACCGCGTCCGCACATGAAGTCACCTCGAAATTATGAAGTGCCGCAGCCGAAGTAACGATATGTATGCGATGCGAGCTTCTGTTTGTAAGCTCGTTCATAAAATCGTAATATGCACGCAAATGAGTTCCCGATGTCGAGCGTCGTATCCAACTGTCTCCATATATGAGTATCTGTGGAGTCGATGTCCGGTATGCCATTCTTAAAAGTTCACGCCCTTTGGTCACACATGACTTGGATCGTAATCCACTGTTTGTACGTGCGCCCATTATCAGTGTTCGTGTTCCACCAAGCAGGGCAAATCCTGCGAGAAGAGCACCCGAAGCGTAATAATCTTCTTTATAAATGAAAAACTTGCCCTCATCAACATTGTTACGAACAAGAGCCTCATCAATAACTGCTCCCTGGTATTTTTCAGTAAACGATACCAATTTCTCGCTATTTCTCTTAATAACTTCAGATTTTGTTTTGGAACAGAAGATATATTGTATTTCGTTAAGCTTACGAATCATGTCCGGCTTGTCACAAGCAACCAGATCAACTATTCCAGTCCATTTGCCCAGAATGGTTGCTCCGCCAATATCATAATTAGAGATATCCTCTCCCATTACAGATTTTATTACGTTAGATCCCGTTAAAACCCTGTAAGAATTTTCAGAATCAAGAATTATCTGTACGGTAGCTTGGCTAGAACCGTAAACGTCAAGTCCAGCAGAGGCGCCTGTACCAATAGCCACTACCATCGTTTTTTTATCTCCCCTGTCCTGTTCCAGCGAAAGACCGTATTTAATATCCATATCTTTGAAGACAGCCTTAACATCTTCATCATAGATATTTGTAACATAGTTTTTAAACTTTTCAAGGGGAACATTAGCCGCCAAGAGGGAGTTCATCATAAAGCCCTGTCCGCCACGATTTAACGAGACCATGCCTTCCTTGATATTCGCACCAGCCGAATCGTTCCACACGTAAAGAGGCCAACCCTTCATATAGGCAAGATAACAGGCAGCCGAATATTTAAGTCCTTCCCTGTTTCCTGTAGCACCACCTATTACACGATAGTCTTTCATATAAAAGCAGGCTTCACTACCTCCTACTTTTCCTGTGAATATCTTTGATCCGGCAGGTTTTTCTCCTCTATCCGCCAACTCAACAATCACCTCTTCATAGTTGCCACCATCAAACATCACAGCGGCCCAATTTTCGATAGGCCACTTATCAAGGGCATACATCTTTGAATCGGCCGCAGAAGGTTCTACTTTTTTATACGGATTTAAAGGATCATTGTCGAAAAGCAGATCAAGTACCATACGGTTATTAACAGAAGCAACCTTGAATACTGAAGCTTTACTGTTTCCGTCACATGTCAAATCGGCATGTATAAGGCCATATGTTATATCACCAGCCAATATTGATTTAAAAAGAGGCTTGGCTATCTGTACAAGCTGTCTATACCCCGAAGCATTATGCTCACCCGCTTCAAGAGAAAAGAGAGCCTTATCCAGAACAAGTTCAAAACGACAGGCACTTTTTTGGTCATTTTTTAGCTGAGCAAAAACAGCAAGTGCAGTTTTGACATTGCTTGTACATGACACAATCTCTTTGTCTCCCGGATATTCCGCAACATAAAGAGCTGCACATGTTTCGTCGTTGCCACATATCAATAGTCCATGGTCTTTTTCATAACTGTATTTGGCATTGGCAAGATCGCCAGACGAGACAATAGAATAGAGCAGTTTTCCCCCATCAACTTTTTTTACTCCGTCAAGAGAGGATATATCTTTACATGTAGAGCAAGCCGTTTTATTATCAGAACCATCAACCACTCCTGCGTAAAGTTCGGCTTCACGTTCGGGAAAATAGTTATCAATAACTCGCTTCAGAAATCGCTCCGATGAATCATCGATTTGATGCCCAGTATGCTCTACAAGTTTCTTAAGAGTCTGCTGCGTTAGCGGAGATGTAGGGTCAAGATTCCCTACAATATTTGTCTGTTTGCCAACACGACTCCAATTTCGCAAGATTGACTCATACGACAAGTTTAGGAAATAGAAGAACCTGAAGATATTGGATCTGCTGTTTCCGGCTCCACGCTTCCACCGACGAATACCGTAAGAGTTAAAAGTGTCCATTAGCATGCGGTAAAAGCCGTCAGAAAACTCTATCTCGGCACTATTCCATCCGCGAATAAAGTTATCAAGCTCGTCAGGAAAAGAGAAGCCCTCTTCAGATACAACAAGCGAATATAGACGACGAACGTATGTGTAATGAAGAATCAATTTACATATCTGATCACTGTGTTCCCTTGTCATAAGAGCCTTCCACTGTTCTTTGGGAAGCTTGTTCATTATCTCTTTTAGTCTTTCAATAACTGCAGCCTGACGAAGAAAACCTTTTATCATAGCAGTAAAAAGAAGCATTAGATTGTCAAAATGATCTTCTATATTTTCAAGAAGCTTGTCACAACCGCCTTCGGCAAGAAGAAGCTCATAGGTGTTTTGAGTGTCGGAAGCGTTAATAACTGCCGCTGTTTTTCCGCTCTCCTCTTCTTTTTTATCACCATCGATACGAAATATAACCTCTCCCTCCTGAACAGCCTTGCCTATCACGCGTCCATCAGAGGTTGTACCTATCTGAAGCCGGGATACATCACCGTCTTCAATTATATAAGATATGGTTCCATCAACGGGAGCAGTAATTATTGTCTCCATCTTCATAGCGGATAAAATAACAAGTTTATCGCCCTCTTTAACTTGATCACCAACCTTATGAGTTCCACAAAAAGAGACAAATGTTCCTTGAAAAGGCGAACAGACATGGCCTGAAGTGTCAGCCTCTTCAACACCTTCTGGAACAATGTTCATACGGTAATAATTATATTTATTACTGTCATCTTTCATACGCACAATACAAAAGCCTATATGACGTTCAACACGCACCCTGCGTATGCGCGAATCAAAGCCGATCGCAAGGTCATCTAGACGGTCATTAACCTCATGAAGTGAAAGTTTTCCACGATATTGATTATCAAGCAGTACATGAACTGTATCGATATTCTCCTGCATAAATTCAACAGTATGTGCTTCGCCTTCAAACTCAACATTAAAGCGGTATGGGAAATCGGCAGCATCTGTATCCAGTATGCCCTTAGAAGCGGCAACAACACTGAATTTTTGTGCGTTATCATACTGATACTTAACGTATTCACCGAAGGCACCAAAAATAATCTGCCTGCTGCTTGATACGGCCGATAGATACTTGTGATCGGGCCCTAAGAAGCCAAGTTCATCGTTTTTTGGTATTAGCAGATTCGTGTAATCTTTATCTTTAAAACTATCGTGACGTACAATTTTTAAAAGCTGATTTATATTTGTCTTTACACCTTTTATGTAGAGTTCCTGAAGAGCTCTCTCCATTCGGATCAATGCCTCTTCACGGGAAGACGCGTACGCGATTAGTTTTCCGATCATCGGGTCATACATCGACAAAATCTTGTCACCCTCACCAAAACCGAAATCACAGCGTATTCCGTTAAATGCCGGCAGATTTATCTCCGTGATTGTTCCAGGAGACGGGCGATAATCATTTTCCGGCTCTTCAGCATATATACGACACTCTATAGAGTGCATACGTGCAAAATAACGATACTTTATGGCAGCAGTATCTTCTATCTCATCACCGCGTCCGTCAAAATAGAGGATCTGCCACTTCGCAAGGTCAATACCAAGCGACTGATCCGTTACACCGTACTCTACCTGAAGTCTGGTATTCATCTCCATAAAGCCAACTTTACCAGTCGCTGCATCAATCAAAAACTCGACGGTTCCTGCTCCACAGTTACCGTATCCTGACTCTATAGCAAGTCTCTCAGCAGCAGACAGAAACGAAAACGCGAGGTGGTCTGGTAAGAAAGTATGTCCCGACTCTTCAATGATTTTCTGATTGCGCCTCTGTACGGCACATTTTCGAATACCAAGTGCTCTATCATTAAAAACCTGTACCTCTATATGCACAGGCTCCTGTATATACTGTTCTATAAAAAAGCGTGAATCGTTATACAAATCCTTTCCAATACGCACGCACGAATCCACTGCGTCTTTCAACTCTTCTTCTTTGTAAACAGGGTACATCCCCTTTCCGCCGCCACCGGCCGAGAGTTTAACAATAACGGGGTATCCCACACGTTCGATCTCTTTTTTAATACCTTCAATATCTGTTGGATCAACACATTCGGTACTCTCAAAAAGCGGAACTCCGTTCTTCTTTGCCAATTCACGCGAACTTACCTTGTCACCCATAAGGCGCATGGTCTGCGATGTTGGCCCCATAAAGAAGATGTCTTTTGAAGAGAGCTTAGCGTATTCATCAATATTTTCGACAAAAGAGGCATTTTCAGAAAGAAAGCCATAACCGGCATATATTGCGTTAGCCTCAACCAATGCTGCGGCTCCAATTATAACCGGAATATTGGTGTAGTTGGTCTCTTCTCCGATAAACACTACCTCATCCGCAAACTCATACCAACTTTGGCCGCGGTCAACCTCTGTTACAACCGCAACAGATGGGATCTCTTCTTCATGAAGCGATAAAAAAAAGCGTTTCGCGATCTCCCCGCGGTTTGCTACCACAACCTTCTTTAACCTGTGAGGACGGTTGGTTCTGATAATTGTATCGCCGTTGATTTCAGGATTAAGCTCCTTCAAACGATCAATTGACTCATTAACCGCCTTAAGAATATCAGCGCTCATACACTTCTCCATGTTGTATTGTTTTTTTTACCGGGTCTTCTCAGACCCGGTATTATATCTACGACTTGTATTTTACTTCTGAAGTTTAATCTTATCCTTGATACTCATACCCGGCTCAACATCACCTACCTGAATCATCTCAAAATCAAGAATTTCAAGATAAACCTGTCCATCTTCTGAACATAGTGTTAAATTATAAGTATTGATGTCTGCCGTTGCCGCGGTCTTTTCTGTTATACAAAGATACGGTACATTTTTCTCAGGCTTACGGTAAAACTTCATCTCTTTCATCATGTACGGCAAAATGATCTTTTCTGTGGTCATTACATCCAGCATTCCGCCTGTCTGAAACATAGCGTCAACCAGAACCGGATCAGTTGTAAATTCCGGATTCTGAACTCCCGCAAAAAACTCACGGTCACTGCTGTTACAAACTCTTGTGATCATTCTCTCTTCTTCGAAAGAAAGGAGTTCTTCAACTGTCTTGAAAAGACCGTGCATAAAAAGACGCTTTGGATGATAGATAAGATCCTGAAAGCTTCCTGTAATCAATGCTGGCTTAAATTCGGGAACTGTTATCTTTTTATCCGCAAGCGGTTTGCCAAAGATAAACTCGGCCTGATAATGCAGTTTTGGATCCCCCATAACCTTGCCAGCCGGATTCTTGAATACCGAAGTAATTTGAGCCAATACCGAAGCCCCTCTCTTTTCTGCAGTAATATCCAGCGCCTTTGGACGGTTCTTTAACAGTTTGATACCGTAAGGAATCTGATATTTGGCCATACCTATAAGTTCACCGTCACCGACTCGGCTTGAGGCTTCCGCCATAGTCTCTAGCCCTGTTGCCCCAAGAAATAGTGGAACTCCATCCTTCTCATGATCAAATAGAAACAGGTCACGTTCGGCAGTCAAAAGTCGCTCGAACTTTTTATAACCATCCTTTGATTCAACTTCACGATCCAGAAAATAATCCACACCGCCCATACCAGGCTGAGGAAGAATCTTGTCCGGGTCAAACGCATGATCCATTCCCGAAACAAGAACCTCTGTTCTATCAGCAAAACAAAGATCGTCCATAAAACATTGCACGCCAAAATCAAGTGGCACAAACTCCAGTCCTCGTGCTTCAAGAACCTTTTTAACAGTCTCTTTGGTTGCCATACCGGCACCTTCCCAAGCGGTCCAGTCATAAACTTTGTAAGCACGATCAGGATTAAGCTGCTTTTGACGCTGAAGCATTTTGCCTATCATATCGTTAGCCGACGTATAGCTTGTCTGGCCCTCATTACCAAATCGGGCTGTTACAGAAGAGAATGTCATCATATATCTGTAATCCATATCCTTAAGGGCTTCTATCAAATTGCGCAGACCGTTAACCTTGACATCAAAGACCATGTTAAACGACCAAGCATCCATCTTGGTTAAAAACTGACTTATCTCTACACCCGCAGCATGAAGCACTCCATCAATTCTATCATACGAAGAGACTATTTGTTTAACTCTTTTACTATCAGTAACATCACAGGCGTGATAATCGACCTGAACGCCCTGATTTTTAAGCTCTTCGATGTTTCGCACTGTTTCGACCAGAGTCATGATTTTAGAGGCTGCTTTCTTAATTTCAAGAGGTTTGCTTCCTGTCATGCTTGTCTTTAGATCATCAAAGATTGTCTTCTCTGTAACCGATGCATCCAGATACTTTGGATCAACCTTCGAAACATCACTTCGACCAAGAATAACCAGATCCGTCTTGTACTCCTTAACAACCGACATCAATATGTTAAATGTAATTCCGCGAGCTCCCCCTGTAACCAGAAAGCGATCTCCGTTTTTAACTATTGAATCACCCTTAACCGGAACTTCATCAACAAGTCGTATTCCATAGCGCTTGCTGCCTTTATAACCTGCCTCGACCTCTTTGTTATCAGAAGCAATTTCGGTAATAAAATTTTCCATAACACTTTTACTACTCTTTTTGGGATCCTTAACATCGAAGTCCACAACCTTGACACGAGCTGGCGCGATCTCTTTGTTAAGAGTCTTGTAAAGACCTGAGACTCCGGCAAAAAGCGGCTCCATTTTGTTCTCGGTTTTACCGTAGGCAAATACAACCGAGTTAAATGAAAGTGCCGCAATTAAAGAACCGTCCCTGTTTAAGTCATCAAAATACTTTTGAGCCAGAATAAACTGCGATTTAACCGCAAGATTTATATCAGAATCGCTCAATTTCTTGGCGTAATATCCATCAACAGCACCAAAATGAATTATGCCGTTAATATCCTTTACCGCGTCAGCTATGGCGTCTGCCGATTTTTGTAAAGAATCGTAGGTTTTAACATCAAGGCTGTAATCGCAACCCTCTCCGGTACCGGCAGTCACTATTGTGCTTCCGGCATTTTTCGCGAATTCTATAAACTCATCAGCAAATCCATGCGAATCCTGTATTACGATATATCGTTTACCCTTAAAAACATCACTCTTTTTAGCGTTTAGTGGACGCTCCTCGACAGTCATCGAGAAACGATAAATTCCGTTCTCTTTCGATACTGTCTCTGAAACAGCACTTTTTACTGGAGCCTGAGCTGCTGGTGCTGGTGCCACCTTAGCTGGAGCCGCGGCAGATCCCGCGCGTTCAGCGATATAGCCGGCTAATTTATCTATCGTGTTAAGATCTGAAAGCTGAAGATCCTCTGGTACTGCAAGAGAATAGCTCTCTGATATTTTACCGAATATCTCTACCTGTTTAACGGTATCTATTCCGAGGTCAGCCTCAAGATCAAGATTATCATCAAGCATATCGGTCTCGTAACCTGTCTGCTCGGCAATGATTCCCTTTATCTTGGCTGTAACACCACCCTTGTCGACTCCTCCTGCTGTTGCCGCCGGAGCCGCAACTGCTGGTGCAGCTGAAGATCCACCCGCACGCTCAGCAATATAACCGGCGAGTTTATCGATTGTATTAAGATCTGAAAGCTGAAGATCCTCTGGCACCGCAAGTGAATAGCTCTCTGATATTTTACCGAATATTTCTACCTGTTTAACGGTATCTATTCCGAGATCGGCCTCAAGATCAAGATTATCCTCCAGCATCTCTGTATCATAACCTGTCTGCTCGGCAATGATTCCCTTTATTTTAGCTGTAACCGCACCCTTGTCTGCTCCACCCGACTGCGCCGGTGCTGCAACTGTAGAAGCCAACGAGCCTCCTGCTTTAGAAGCGATATAACCGGAAAGCTTCTTTATCGTATTAAGGTCTGAAAGCTGAAGATCTTCCGGCACCGCAAGCGAATAGCTCTCTGATATTTTACCGAAGATCTCTACCTGTTTAACAGTATCAATTCCAAGGTCAGCTTCAAGATCAAGATCCTCTTCAAGCATCTCGATATCGTAACCTGTCTGCTCGGCTATTATCGCTTTGATGCGTCCCATAACTTCACTTGCATCTGCTCCTGCAGAACCAGCTGTAGATGCCGGTGCCACTGAAGAGCCACCGGTCTGTGCAGCGATATACTCTCCCAGCTTTTGTATGGTATTAAGATCCGATAGTTTAAGATCCTCCGGTACTGCCAGATTATAACTATCAGAAATCTTACCAAATATCTCGACCTGTTTAACCGTATCGATACCAAGATCGGCTTCAAGATCAAGATCGTTCTCGAGCATATCGGTATCGTAACCGGTCTGATCGGCAATTATTGTCTTGATTTTGGCAATGACAGAGGAGGTATCCGCAGCTGGTGTGGCAACCGGTGCCGAAACGGCAACTGGTGCCGAAACAACCGGAGCAGATACCGGTGCAGAGGCAGCGACCGGATTAGCTTTGCCGTTGAATATTCCCGGCACACTGTCCGCAACAAGGATGTTATCCTTTATTTCAGTAACCGGATTCTCTTTACCTGTCACAGACTGTAACCATTTTGTATAGGTCGGATTGTTAACTACACTATTCTCTTTTTCTTTTCTTATAAACAGAAAAGCAAAATGCGAACCAAACCCGGCACCAAGATGGAAACCGTATTCGAAATCACCCTGTTCTCCCTTAGAAAATTTGAGAGATTTGAAGTTTTCAGGTATTTTTGTAAGGTTTGCTACTGGCGGAACCGTTCCTTTAACAAGTGCCTTGACCATTACAGCATCTTCAATACCAGCACCGAGCGTATGCCCTGTGTAACCTTTTGTATTTGTAACTGTAATGCTGTTTACATTAGAACCAAAGGTATGAGTTAAAGCCGAAACTTCCGCGTCAGCTGATCCCCCGCGAGCCGGAGTATAAGTCTCGTGAGACATAAATACCATCTTCGAAGCATATTCGGCTCTATTTAATCCATGAAGATTATCTATCTTATCAAAGAAAGCGACCATCTCTTCTGTAAGATGGTTAACATCTATCTTGCTCACATGAAAAGCGGAATTGCCAATATGTGTTCCAAGAATTTCAGCCTGACCGCGTAAGCCGCGAGCCTCGACCTTGTCTGAGCGCTCTACAACGATACCGACAGCGCCGCTACCAACAATCATTCCGTTTCGGGTCTCGTCAAAAGGTTTGGCACCCTCTTCTACACTCTTCTTGACTGTGGCTGCTCCAAGAGCCAAAAATCCTGAACCAATCCACTGGTTCATGTTCTTACTTGTAGCGTTTTCACCGCCGATAACTATAACTCGCTCACAACGTCCCATACGAATCCAGTCTTCTGCCATTGCGACCGCCTGTGTTGTTGAGGCACAAGCAGCATCGATATGAGTATTCGGACCTTTTGCACCAATAAACTGGGCAAAATGAGCAGAACCCAAAGCGAGTATTCTTATCAAGAAGTTGCGATCAAAGGAGTAGTGCCCCTCTTTAAGCTCTTTTTTGCGGTTAAAGAACCACTCGGTCAGCTTGTCTTTAACAGCAGTATCACCGACTTTTTCCATTAGAAAATAGTAGAGTGACTCAAACTCTTTATAAGGTGCTCTTACAAACTTCTCATAGTAATATCCGGAAACCTCTTCGAGCAAGGATTCGAATCCAGGGAAGATGGATGTAAAGATTACACCTGTACTCTCTTGCATATCTTTTGGAAGCATTATACGATCAGGCAACATCGATCCGGTTGAAGTTGTTTTGTGACTTAATATTAACGGAATATGCGCGTCTTTAAGAGCCTCGATACCAGCTGCTATCGCAAGCGCGTAAGCCGAATCGTAATCGTATTTAAAACCATATTCAGTTGTCAGGTCAAAATAGCCAAGCTGACCGGCAAGATGCATAACATCGTCGGTTGAGCTTATCTCGACATAACGGGCGTTTCCGTTTGCTTCTTTTAAAATGCGTGTAATATTTTTGTCTATTACAAGATTCTGATTCTCTTCAGAAACAGCATCGATAAGGTTTGTTCCTTTTAAAAGCTTGTCGAAGTTGTTCTCAGAGAAAACCTTGTTCGAAAGCCCTGGAAGGCCTATAGAGACACCCGGAATTACAACCTTTCCTGTGTATATTCCCCGTTTTTCTACTGCATTGAAGGCCTCTTCCTTACGGGCTTTGATATACTCCTGATACAACAGCTCCTTAAGCTGAGCATCATTATTTTTAAGAAAACTCTCAAATCCCGCATCATCGGCCTTGAATGTATAAGACGAAGCAGACGGAGCAATCGGCGCGGCTACAGCAGGTACAGCTGCTGTCGAAACTGTTTTTGCTCCGAAGAGAGCTTTTACCTTTTCAAGTGCAGCAGCAGTCGAAGCAGCCTCACCCTTTTTAGGGTCAACAGAAGCAATTACATCATTGAATGATGTCTCCATCTTGCTGACAAGATTACATAGCAGACGTCCCGGACCAGCTTCAATCAGGGTATTTACTCCAGCTTTTTTAATATTCGCGATAGATTCGACAAATTCGACCGGAGAAACCATCTGTTTTTTTAGAAGATCTTTAATTGCAGATTCATCAGCCGGATAAGGTTTAGCAGTGACATTTGATACAATACGTACCGCTTTAGTAACATCTATCTTGACCGAAGCGAGTTCTTTTGCCAGGCCTTCGGCAGCACTGTTAAACATTGGAGTATGAAAAGCCC
>ERZ795053.4309-NODE-4309-length-15505-cov-10.611197_pt1 | contig 15505 bp, 14 predicted proteins | sample MGYA00375137_ERZ795053 | MGnify/ENA primary metagenome ERZ795053 (study PRJEB30182, sample SAMN05720284) | activated sludge metagenome | isolation source: Anaerobic digester | place: Hong Kong | collected 2014-12-17 ...
GGCGGCATCTCCGGGGGCACGCTGGAGCGACCGGCACTGCAGCGCCTGCTTGGCGACATCGATGCGGGTCTCGTCGACCAGATCGTGGTCTACAAGATCGACCGCCTGACCCGGTCGCTGGCGGACTTCGCGAAGATCGTCGACCGGCTCGACGCGGCGGGGGCCTCCTTCGTCTCGGTCACCCAAAGCTTCAATACCGCGACCAGCATGGGACGGCTGACGCTCAACATGCTCCTCTCCTTCGCACAGTTCGAACGCGAGGTGACGGCCGAACGCATCCGCGACAAGATCGCGGCCTCCAAGCGCAAGGGGCTCTGGATGGGGGGACAGGTGCCCCTCGGCTACGAGGCCGACGGACGGACGCTGAGGATCAACGCGGAAGAGGCCAGAACGGTCCGGACGCTCTACGCGCTTTACGATAGGCTCGGGACGGTGCGCGCGGTCAAGGCGGAGGCCGACCGGCTTGATCTCGTCACCAAGGTCAGGAGCAAGCCGGACGGATCACGCACCGGTGGGCTTCAGCGAAGACAGCGTCGCGAAGGCACTGAGGGATTTGTTTGATCGTGAAGGGCTTGAAGTGGACGTGAAAGTTGTGAAGTGAGGAGCCATGGGAATAGATTGCCGAGTAGAGTTTGACTGGCTGCCGAAGCGAGAAGCGGTACTGGCGCTATGGGTGCAGGTGCTCTTGGCGTTCGTGCGAAATGGCGTTCTACCATCTGTCATGTATCGGACGGCGAACTCAAAGAAAGCGGCTTTGCAACAGCCGATTAGCCTTAGAGATGAAAAACAGGTACGCAGCTTCGTCACCGAAGCGTTAAACGACAAGGCGTGGCTAGATGGGATCGTTGTGGAAGGTCTATGGCACGAGGAGGAGAATGGTGGTGTGATCCGGTTCAGCTTATTTGATTTTCGACGAGTGAACCAATTAACATTGAAGACTGAGCGTGCTTCCGATGCTGAGCTTCGGGCCGCTCTCGTTGAGGTTCAAACGCAGACGCCAATCGACCTTAATGTAGTCAATTTTTAGGTATCAGACGCTCCTAGCACGGCCGGGGACCAGGCCTTCAGCTACGACGCCGCGGGCCGCCAGCGCACAAGCAGCCGGGTCGGCAGCTACGCCTATGCGAACCCCACGGTGGCCTACGACCGCGGAGAAAGAATAGCACCGGTTCCTGCAGAATAAGTAGAACTGCTGTGGCCTTAACCTATCTCACCCCCTGGCCAGGGCGCTCGCCATCGACCTCGGCGCGATCGATCCCTCGGCGCTCTGCATCACCGCGCCGTTCCGGAGCCGCAAGCGCGGGGTTGAGACGAAGCTGATCCTGAACGGAACCGCACGCCCGGTGGACCAGGTGCTGCTGGCGAATATCGCCCGCGCTCACTCCTGGTTCGCGATGATCCGCGAGGGCAAGAGCTACGAGGAGATCGCGCGCGCCACCGGGACCTCCCGGCACCGGGTCCAGCAGATGCTGCACTTCGCTTTCCTGGCCCCCGACATCGTGCGGTCCATCACCGAGGGTCGGCAGCCCGCCCTGCTCACCACCAAATGGCTGACGCGCCATCCGCTGCCGTCCGACTGGCAGGCGCAGCGTCGGATCCTCGCGACTCTCTGACCGCATCCCCCCAAACCGCATCGCGAGTGCCATCGGCGCCCCTGCAACCGTGCAGTCCGGAAATCCCGTGGCGAGACAGGCGCCCGAAACCGACCCCGTCCCGCGCAACACGGCGGTCTCCGTGCTCTCGGTATGCCGCCAAGCCGCGGATATCACGCGCCTATTCAGGGCGAGACAAAGTAGACAGGAATTCTGGAGACTGGATGGCTGGGGCGCCAGGATTCGAACCTGGGAATGGCGGTACCAAAAACCGCTGCCTTACCACTTGGCGACGCCCCATCCGGTGCCGGGGTTCTTATCCAAGCCCATTCGTCGCCGCAAGCCCAAAAACGCATCCTGTTGACGTTGAGCGGGCGGCAAAACCCGGCTATGGCCAGCGGATGCGATCCTGTGATGTCCTTGTCCTCGGGGCCGGCGCGGCCGGTATGTTCGCCGCCGCGGAGGCCGCCCGGCGTGGGCGCCGTGTCGTGGTCGTCGACCATGCCGCGCGGCCGGGGGAAAAGATACGCATTTCGGGCGGCGGGCGGTGCAACTTCACCAATCTGGCGACCGCACCCGACCGGTTTCTTTCGGAAAATCCGCGCTTTGCAATCTCTGCGCTGGCGCGGTTCGGCGCGCTGGATTTCCTGGCCCGGATCGATGCGGCGGGGATCGCCTGGCACGAAAAGGCGGCGGGACAGTTGTTCTGCAATGGCTCCGCCCGCCAGGTGGTCGACATGCTGGTCGGCGATCTGCGGGGCGGCGGGGCGGAGCTTTGGCTGTCCACCTCCCTCCACTCGGTCGAGCGGGCAGGCGGGGGGTTCGTGACGCAGACCGGGGCGGGGGCAGTCGCCTCGGCCGCGGTGATCGTGGCGACCGGCGGCAAGTCGATCCCGAAGATGGGGGCGACGGGTTTCGGGTACCGGGTTGCAGAAGGCTTCGGGCTCGGGGTGACGGAAACGCGGCCGGGGCTGGTGCCCCTGACTTTCGCCGAACAGGAGCTTGCGGCGATCCGGCCGATGGCCGGGGTGGCGCTGCCCGCCCGCGTCTCATGCGCGAAGACCAGTTTCGAGGAACCGCTGCTTTTCACCCACCGGGGGCTTTCCGGCCCTGCCGTCCTCCAGATCTCCTCCTACTGGCGCGAGGGCGGGGAGATCGTGGCAGACCTCCTGCCGGGGCGGGATCTCGCGGCCGAGATGGCGGCGCTGCGCCCCGAGGCCGGGCGCCAGGCGGTGCATAATGCGCTGTCGCGCTTTCTGCCCGACAAGGTGGCCGCCTGGGCGGTGGCGCGTGCGGGGCTTGCCGGTCCGCTGGCCGCGCAGTCCAACGCCGCGCTTGGCCGGCTGGCGCAGGCGGTGCATCGCTGGCGCATCCGCCCCGTCGGGTCCGAGGGCTACCGCACCGCCGAGGTGACGCTGGGCGGGGTCGATACCGCCGGTCTCGACGCCCGCACGATGGAGGCGAAGTCGGTCCCCGGGCTTTATTTCGTGGGCGAGGTCGTGGATGTCACCGGCTGGCTTGGCGGCTACAACTTCCAGTGGGCCTGGTCCTCGGGCTGGGCCGCGGGGCAGGCCGCCTAGGCCAAAGCGCCCTTCGCTTCAGCGAAAACACTCCCGCCGGGGCACCTGAGCCGCCGCCGCCGACGCCGGCGGGCGGCGAGGCAGGTGGATTGCGCGCGTCAGCGCGCCCCGCCGGATCGCGAGGCGTCAGACCCGAAGCGGATCGGCCTTGGCGATGCGGTCAAGCGCCATGAGCGTCTCAAGAAGTCTCGGCATCTGGTCGAGCGGGACCATGTTCGGCCCGTCCGAGATCAGGGGATCGGCGTCTGGCGCCTGGTGCGTCTCGATGAAGACGCCGGCGATGCCAAGGCTGACGGCGGCGCGCGCCATGGCCGGGGCAAACTCGCGCTGCCCGCCGGAGGCGCCGCCAAGCCCGCCGGGCTGCTGGACCGAATGTGTCGCATCCATGATCACCGGATAGCCCGTCTTCGCCATCGTCGGCAGCGCGCGCATGTCGGCCACCAGGGTGTTGTAGCCAAAGGACGTGCCGCGTTCGGTCAAGAGGATCCTTGTGTTGCCGGTGCTTTCGACCTTGGCCGCGACATTGGCCATGTCCCAGGGGGCAAGGAACTGGCCCTTCTTTATGTTGACGACGCAGCCGGTTTCACCGGCGGCCAGCAAGAGATCGGTCTGGCGGCACAGGAAGGCCGGGATCTGGATGACATCGACGACGGCGCCCGCAACCCGCGTCTGTTCGATGTCGTGGACATCGGTCAGGACCGGCATGCCAAGCGCGCTGCGCACGCCTTCCAGAACCTTCAGACCCGCATCCATGCCGATGCCGCGCTTGCCCTTGAGGGAGGTGCGGTTGGCCTTGTCGTAGCTGGCCTTGAAGATGTACTGCGCGCCGACCGCGCGGCAGGCCTCTGCCATGCGACCCGCGATCATCTGCGCATGATCGGCGCTTTCAAGCTGGCACGGCCCCGCGATCACGGTCAGGCCGCGGTCGTTGCCGACGGTCAGGCCGCCGATCGTCACATCCTTCATCATCGGGCTCTCCCCCTCAGGCGCTGACCTGTTCCCGCAGGATCGAGACCGTCAGCGACAGCATCAGGTAGATGCCAGCAAAGATCAGGAAGGCCAAGGCCGTATTTTCAAAGGCGCGCGGGTAGGTCGGTTCATCGGGTGCGATCGGGCTCACGCCGGTCGACAGGTAGCGCACCTGCCGGTTCGCCTCGATCCGTGCCAGTTCTAGCTGCTGCAAGGCCTGCGACAGCATCAGTTGCCGGGTCTCGAGGTCATGCTCCGCGATCCGCATCTCGCCGGTGACGGCCGCCAGCGACGCGCCCGACGCGGTGCTTCCGGTCAGCTGTTCGCGAAGCCCCGCCACCATCGTCTCGATCCGCGCGATATCGCCCTTCACACCCTCGACCCGGGCCTGGTTCGGGCGCGCGTTGTCCAGAAGCTGCTGCAGCTCCAGCCGCTTCCTTTGCGCCTCCAGATCCAGCGCCGAGATCTGGGACTGGATCGCGCCGGATTCCGACAGCGGGTCGAAGACCCCCAGCCTCTCCTGCAGTTCCTGAACGCGCATCTGCGCCGCGAGAAGCTTCTTTTCCGCATCCTCGTAGACCTCGCGGGCGCCTTGCATCTGGTCTTCGCGCAGCCTGAGCGACAACCTGTCGACCCGTTCCTCGGCATAGCCGATCAGCGCCTCGGAAAAGGCCTGCGACGTGGCCGGGTCCGTGGCGATGACCTCAAGCTTGATGATCCCCTCGCTCGGGTCGAAGCCGATGCGGACGTTGCGCTTGTAAAGCTTGTATGCGGCCTCGTTCGAGGCGTCCGGCGCAAGCCGCTGGATCGGGTCGATCCGCTCCTGGCTGAAATGAGCCTTGAAGCCGAGGTCCGCATCAAGCCGCGCCATTGCGTCACGCGACTGCAGGTAGCTCTGGACGGTGATCGAATCCTGCGAGGTGGCGAACTGTGTCCCGCTCAGAAGACCGCCGAAGGGCGATCCGCTTGCGGTCTCCGCCTGCTGGATCAGGAACTCGCTGCGCGTGGCGAAAAGTGGCGTGGCGATGGCGAAGAAATAGTATCCGACAAGCACCGTCGGCAGCACGATGAAGGCGGCCAGACGCACCATCAGCGCGACAAGCGCGCGGCGCCTGCGGCGGACGATGTCGCGCTGCATCTTCAGGATCTCGCGCGCCCTCTGGCCTTCACCCATCGGCGCGGCCGGCACCATCTTTTCCGGCGGAGGGACGACCTGGGGCAGGGCGCCCCGGTTCGCATCGGCGCGCTCCGGCACACCGTCCGCGCCCTGCTGGCCGGCGATCCCGACAAGCTCCGCGCGGGCAAAGGGGTCGATTCCCGCCTGACGCAAGAGCCGGACGGCGTCGAATTCGGACGTGGCAGCGAAGCCCCGCCGCTGGGCGATGCGCTGGGCCGTGCGCAACTGGTGGCCGGTCAGCCCTTCGGCCTTGATCGCGGCAATGGCGGCGTCCTCCGCGGGCGGCGTGGCGGTCGGAAAGCGTTCGTTGCCGAAGCCGTCCTCCTCCTCCTCGACCATAGGGGCGGCGGTTGTCGCGGTGTCGCGACGGATGCGGAATCTCGTGGCCTTAGGCTGCATATTCGTACATCCGTTTCGCTTCTTCGAGGGTGTCGAACATGTGAAGGCGGCCGTCGCGCAGGACGGCGGCGGACCGACAGAACTTCTCAAGCGTCTTCGCCTGATGCGACACGATGACGACCGTCGCATTGCGCAGCCGGTCGCGCAGGATGTTGCCGGCCTTGCGGTTGAATTCCACGTCCGTCGTGCTCGGCATGCCCTCGTCGATCAGGTAGATGTCGAACTCGAGCGCGAGCAGCAGCGCAAATCCAAGCCGCGCCTTCATCCCGCTGGAATAGGTCGCCACCGGCCTGTCGAAGTACTCGCCGACATCGCAGACCCATCGGCAGAAAGCCTCGACATAATCCGGGTCAAGACCGTAAAGCTGGGCAAGGAAGCGTGCGTTCTGCTTGGCGCTTTGTGTCGCGTTCATCGTTGATGGCGCGCCAAGCGGAAAGGAGACGCGGCAGGTGCGACGGATGCGCCCTTCGTCGGGGCGCACGAGGCCCGCCATCATGTTGATGATCGTCGTCTTGCCCGTACCGTTCGGCGCAAGGATGCCCAACGAATTGCCCAGCTCGACCCGGAAGGTCGCCTGGTCCAGGATCACCTTGCGCCGTGTGCCCGTCCAGTAGGACTTGCTCACTTCCATGAATTCGAGCATCTGCCCGCCCCGATCTCTGCTCTCGCTCCGTCGTCCTTACGGCAATTTTCTTAACAGGGACGATACACGATTTCCGGGCGCCATTATGACGTCTTCGTGCCCCAAAGGGGAAGAGGGTTTGCCATCGGGGCAGGAATCAGCCGCGGACTTTCTCCACCCGGCAGAGCTTGCCCGCCAGGAGAGAGATCAGCGCGGCCCCGAAGGAGAAGAGCGCACCCATCTTCGCGGCATCCTGCACCGCCCCGCCCGGGAAGGCGACCGAGGCGACGAACAGCGCCACGGTAAAGCCGATGGCGGCGACACAGCCCACGACCACAAGGTCGATCGTCCGCATGCCCATTGGCAGACCGAATCGCAAGGGATAGGCGGCGATCCAGCCCATGATCGCGATGCCCAGGGGCTTGCCGATGATGAGCCCGAAGAAGACAAGCCAGGTCGGTTCCGAAATCGCCGAGAACTCGACCCCCGCGTTCAGGAGGCCAAAGAAGAACAGGATGATCTCCACCGGGTATTTCAGGTGGTGTTCCATCCAGTTCAGAAGGTCGGTCAGGTGTTCTTCGGCAGCGGCGAAGATGCCGAAGGCGCGGTCGGCATGCGGGATCGTCGGCACGATCGGCAAAAGGCCAAGCGCCGGGTGGATCCCCGCCTCCTGGAAGCCGAACCAGCTTGCGGCGCCGGCGATCAGGTAGGGCCAGAACGACAGCCGGGCGCGCACCCAGGTGGAATTCGGGCGCAGCTGGTTGCCCCGGTCAAGCCGCCGCGGCAGCCAGTTGAACAGGAAGAAGACCGCAAGCGCCGCACCCAGCGACAACAGCAGCCATTCCGGCGCAAGCTCTCCGGTCGGGTAGAAGATCGCCAGGATGATCAGGCCGGCCGCGTCGTCGGCAATCGCCAGGAGGAGAAGGAAGCGGATCGCCGGGTGACCGGCGCCAAAGACCATCCGGCCGACAAGGTACGAAAAGGCGATGTCTGTCGCCGTCGGGATCGCCCAGCCCCGGCTGACGCTTTCGTAGACGCCAAGGACGGCGGCAAGGCCCAGATAGACCGCGACCGGCCCCAGCATCCCGCCCGCCGTCGCGATCAGGGGCGTCACCGCCTTGCGTCCGCGCAGCGCGCCGTTCTCCAGGATCACCGCCTCCCAGACCTCTTTCGCGGCGATGGCGAAGAAAAGCGCCATCAGCACGTCATTGATTAGGAAATGCAGCGTCAGCGTACGGGTGACATGGCCGCCCTCCGCATGGGGATGGCCGATCCAGAAGTTGTCGATCAGCACATATTCGACGAAATGGTGATAGCTTTCTGCGTCGATATTCGCCCAGACAAGGGCCAGGAGCGCGCCCGCGATCAGCAGCAGGGAATAACTGGTGACGAAATTCCAGACGCGATACATGCGGTTCCCTCCTCCCGGCATTTTCCCCGTGGCTTACTGGAAACCGGCAGACGGGGCAACCGGCAGGATCGCGCGGGCGCCACGCATTGCCGCGCCCGGGCAGCGACCCTAGATAAGGGCGATGCGCAGCCATGATCCCCACCTGCCCGAGGCGATCGCCGCCTGCCGCCTGTGCGCCGGCGATTTCGCCGCGACGGCGACCGCGCATGTGCCCCGCCCGGTGGTCTGGTTCCGCCCCGGCGCCCGGCTTCTGGTCGCGGGGCAGGCGCCCGGCGCGCGGGTCCACGCCTCGGGCCGGCCCTTCACCGATCCCTCGGGCGACCGGCTGCGCGACTGGCTGGGTCTGTCCGGGGACGCCTTCTATGACCGGGCGCGGGTGGCGATCGTGCCCATGGCCTTCTGCTTTCCGGGCTACGACGAAAAAGGGGCCGACCTGCCGCCACCGGCGCGGTGCGGCGCGACATGGCACGCAAGGGTGATGCGGGCGCTTGGGCCGGTCGCCCTGACGGTTCTGGTCGGTGGCCATGCCCACCGCTGGCATCTGGGCGCCGCCGCCTGCAAGGGGGGCGTGACCGCCACGGTGGCGCGCTGGCGCGATCTCGGCCCCGGCGTTTTCCCCTTGCCCCATCCGTCCTGGCGCAATACCGCGTGGCTGAAGCGAAACCCCTGGTTCGCGGAAGAACTTCTGCCCGTCCTGCGCCGGCGGGTGGCCGAGGTGATGCACGATGACCGAGACGACTGCGCTTGATCTGGCCCATGCCGCGATGGAAGCCGCGCCCGAGGATAACGCGGCCCGCCTGCGCTTCTATCACCGGCTGGCCGACAGCGAGCTTTTTCTGCTTCTGAGCGCCGAGCCCGATGGCGAAGACATCGCCCCGCAGGTCTTCCGGCTGGAAGAGGGCGCCTTTGTCGCCGTCTTCGACCGCGAGGAACGCCTGGCAGCCTTCTGCGACGCCCCGGCGCCCTATGCGGCGCTACCCGGGCGGGTGATCGCGGCCCAGCTGGCGGGGCAGGGTGTCGGCCTGGCACTGAACCTTGCCGTCGCGCCTTCGGCCTATCTGTTGCCCGCCGGGGCGGTGGACTGGCTGGCGCGGACGCTGCGGCAGGGTCCGGGCCGCGCCGAAGCCGGGCAGGCGCCGCGGCCAGAAAGCTTCGCCGCGCCGAACGATGCCGCGCCGGAGCTGTCGGACGAACTTGCCGCAAAACTTCGCGGGTTCGCCGCCTTTGCCAAGGGGGCGGGGCTGGTGCAGGCCGATCGTGGCGACGGGTCGCAGAGCCTTCTGCTTGTCTTTCTGGGCGCCGCACCCGCGGCCGAGCCCGCGCTTGCCAAGGCCGTGGCCGAGGCGCTGGCCTTTTCCGGCGTCGATGCGGCACTTGATGTCGCCTTCCTGCCGGCGGACGATCCTGCGGCGGATGCGGTCAAGCGGGTCGCCCGGATGTTCGATCTGTCCGGTTCCACGCCCGCCGATGCCCCCCCGGCAAGGCCCGTCCCGGCCGAGCCCCCTGTCCCCAATCTGCGCGGCTACCGACAGCGGGATACTTGATCGGAGGATCTGCCGCGCGCATCGGGATTCGCGCGCAAGGCCCTGAATATCGGAAATTTATCCGGTTCAGTAACCCAGCGCCCGGTCGACCTGGAACAGGAACGGTTCCCCCGCTTCGCCACGCCGGATGTTTTCGGCAATCACCCCGGCGGCGGTGTCGGTTCGCGTATCGGCGGCGACATGCGGGGTCACCGTCACCTTGGGATGCGCCCAGAAGGGATGCGCGGGCGGCAGCGGTTCGACGCGGAAGACATCAAGCGTCGCATGGGCGATCCGCCCCGCGTCCAGCGCGGCCAGAAGCGCCTCGTCGTCGATCAGCGGCCCGCGTCCCGGGTTGATCAGGAAACTGCCCATCGGCATCCGCGCGAAGCGGTCGGCGTTCATCAGGTTTTCCGTCGCGGCGGTGCGCGGCAGCAGCGTCACCAGGATGTCGGCCCGCGCCAGCGCCTCTTGCAGGCCGTCCTCGCCGCAAAGACAGGCGATCCCGTCGATCCGTTTCTCGGTCCGACTCCACCCCGTGACCGGAAAATTCAGCGCGGCCAGCGCCCTGGCGCAGGCGGTGCCGAGTTCGCCAAGACCAAGGACCGTCACGCGGCGATCCCGCGCCAGCGGCGGTTTCACCGCGCCGCGCCAGACGCCGTCCTGCCCAAGGATATGGGCATCCATCCCAAGGTGATGGCGCAGCGCATGCCCCGTCACCCACTCGACCATCCCCTCGGTCAGGCCGCTGTCGACCATCCGGCACAGGGGTTGCGTCAGCGTCGGATTGGGCGCGATCCGTTCGACCCCGGCCCAAAGGCTTAGGACCGCCTTGCAGCGCGTGAAGGGGGTGAAATCCGCGATGGGCGCGTTCGGAGCGTGGACGATGTAGTCCACCGCCCCGGGGTCGGGCGCGGTGTCGGCCAGCACGACATCCAGGCCAAGGCGGGCGCAGGAAGATTGCAACGCGGTCCGGTAGTCGGGCCACAGGTCCGCGCCCGCGGCGAAATAGACGTTTGCGGTCATTGCGTTACCTCGGTCTGTGAATGTGCGCGCTTTGGACAAGCCCGAAGGCCAGGAGCAGGATCATCATTGCCGTCCCGCCATAGGACACCAGCGGCAACGGCACGCCCACGACCGGGATGAGGCCCATCACCATCGACATGTTGACGGCGAAGAACAGGAAGAAGGTCGACCCGATCCCGATGGTCAGGAGCGCGGCGAAGCGGTCCTTGTTGGACAGGCCCGAGACGAGGGCGAAGATCACCACAAGCGCATAGAGCATCAGAAGGGAGAACGCGCCGACAAAACCGAATTCCTCTGCCAGCGTGGTGAAGATGAAGTCGGTGTGTTTTTCGGGCAGGAAGTTCAGCCGCGACTGCGTGCCCTGCATGTAGCCCTTGCCGGCCCAGCCGCCGGAGCCGAGCGCGATCTGCGCCTGCATGATGTTGTAGCCCGCGTTCAGGGGATCGCTGCCGGGGTCAAGGAAGGTGTCGATCCGCTTGAACTGGTAGTCCTTGATCAACTGCCATTCGGTGCCCCGGCTTTCGAAAACGGCAAAGACAAGGGCGATGACAAGGGCGATGACGGTGCCGAAATACCAAAGGCTGACGCCTGCCGCGAACATCACGATTCCGCCACCCGCCAGCAGCAGGATCGCGGTCCCGAGGTCGGGCTGCTTGAGCACAAGGACAGTCGGCAGAAGGATCAGCGCAACCGGGATCGCAACCCAGACCGGGCGCGATACCTTTTTCACGTCCAGCCAGTCGTAGTAGGCCGCCAGCAGCATGACGAGCGCGATCTTCATCAGCTCCGACGGCTGCAACCTGAGCGGACCAAGCTCGATCCAGCGCTGAGCCCCCATGCCGATCGCACCGAACAGCTCGACCGCGACCAGAAGCAGGAGCGAGACGAGGTAGGCCAGCGCCGAGAGGTTTCGCCAGACCCAGATCGGGACGAAGGCCACGGCGAACATGCCCGCCATTCCGACGGCGAACCGCTTCATCTGCGGCTCCGACCATGTTTCCATCCGCCCGCCGGCGACCGAATAAAGCATCAGGAACCCGATGGAGGCGATGGCGGTCAACAGAAGGACGATCGGCCAGTTGACATACAGCACCTTTCGGATGCCGGTCGGGACCGTCTTTACGTTGTACTCAAGATAGCTCATGCCCGCGACCGCGCCCCCTGGCTGCCTTCGCGTTCCAGAAGGTTCAGTTCCTTCTGCTGCGCCTCGATCCGGTCGCGCTGGTTCGCCGGATAGGCGCTAAGCGGCGGCAGATCCTTGTAAAGCGCCTGAAGCAGGATGTCGCGGGCGATGGGCGCGGCCGCCGCCGACCCGCCGCCGCCATGTTCCACCACGACCGAGACCGCGATTTCGGGGGCGTCGTATGGCGCAAAGCAGACGAACAGCGCGTGGTCGCGCCGTTCCCACGGCAGGTCGTCGTTCGAAATCACGCCGCGGTCGCGTTCCGCCTTGGTGATGTTGCGCACCTGGCTGGTGCCGGTCTTGCCCGCCATCCGCAACGAATCCTCGACGATGCGCGACCCGTAGGCGGTGCCGCGCTGGCTGTTCATGACATCGAACATCCCCTTGCGCACCGACCTCAGCGCTGCCTCCGACAGGCCAAGCGGGCCTGGCGCCGGGGCGGCTTGGGGCTTGCCGTCCTCGGCCCGAACCAGCCTTGGCCTGACGTCGGTGCCACTGGCCACGCGCGCGGTCATCACTGCAAGCTGAAGGGGCGATGCCAGGACGTAGCCCTGACCGATGCCCGCGTTCAGTGTGTCTCCGATCAGCCACTCCTTGCCATACTTGCCCAACTTCCAGGCGCGGTCGGGCGCGATGCCCTCGCTGATCGCCGACATCGGCAGGTCGTGGCGCACCCCGATGCCAAGTCTGCGCGCCATTGCGGCGATGCGGTCGATGCCGACGCGCTGCGCGACCTCGTAGTAATAGACGTCGCAGGACTGTTCGAGGCTCTGGGCCAGTGCGACATGGCCGTGCCCGCCGCGTTTCCAGCAGTGAAAGCGCCGGTTGCCAAGTTCGGTGTAGCCGGGACAATAGACCGTCTCACCGGCGTCGATCACGCCGGCTTCCATGGCGGCAAGTGCGGTAACGATCTTGAAGGTGGAGCCCGGCGGATAGGCCCCCTGAACCGTCTTGTCGGCCAGAGGGCGATGGTCGTTTTCCGTCAACGCCTTGTAATCGGCCGAGGAAATGCCGCGCACGAAAAGGTTCGGGTCGAAGGTCGGCGCGGAAACGATCGACAGGATGTCGCCGTTTCGCACGTCCATCACCACCGCCGCGGCGCTTTCGTCGCCAAGCCGTGCCTGGACATAGTTCTGCAGGTAACGGTCAAGGGTCAGTTGCAGCGTCGTGCCGGGCGTGCCTTCCTTGCGATCCAGTTCGCGCATGACGCGGCCGGTCGACGTGACCTCGATCCGGCGCGTGCCGGCCTTGCCGCGCAGGTCTTCCTCAAGCCGGCCCTCGACGCCGACCTTGCCGATCTGGAATTTCGGGATCTGCAGAAGCGGGTCGGGGTTCTCGATCTTCGACAGGTCGTAGTCGCTGACCGGGCCGACATAGCCCAGCACATGCGCGAAATCGCCACCCTGGGGGTAAAGCCGCGACAGCCCCACCTCGGTCGTGATCCCGGGCAGGGCGGGGGCGTTCACCGCCACGCGCGAGATGTCTTCCCAGCGCAACTGGTCGGCGACGGTGATCGGCAGCGTGGGGCTGCGGCGCATGACCTCTTTCAGGGTGCGAGAGATGTCGTCCTCGGTCATCGGGATCAGGCGGGCAAGGCGGCGCAGGATGTCCTCGACATCGCCGGCATCCTCGCGGGTGACGACCACACGGTAATTCTGCCCGTTGCCGGCCAGAACGCCGCCGTTGCGATCGAGGATCAGGCCGCGCGCAGGCGGCAGAAGGCGGATCTTGATCGAGTTTTCTTCGGCCAGCAGGCGGAACTCGTCGGCCTGTTCGACCTGCATGAAGCGCATGCGCAGCGCCAGCGTCGCGATGGTCGCGGCCTGCAAGCCGCCGATCACAAGTGTCCGGCGGCTGATCCGGCGGGCGCTTTCCAGCGTGTCCTTCGGCGATCGTCTCATAGCCGCTGGCCCATCGCGTCAACCTCGCCCGGCGCGGTCCGGCGCAGGCCAAGGACCGCCTGAAGCGCAAAGGCAAGGACAGGGTAGGCTGCCACCGACACGATCACCTGCAACATCGACATGCCAAGCCCGGCCTGCGGCACCACGAAGAGCGCAAGCACGGCCCGGTTGACCAGCATGATGGCAAACATCGCCAGCGATGCAACCAGCCATTCCAGAAGGAAGTTCACTTCGCGCAGGCTGATCCTGTGCGACCGCAGGAATTCGCTGACCAGAAGGACGATCGCCGTCCAAAGGCCGGGCGGGCGCATCGTCATCAGATCCTCGATCAGCAGGACGGCGACGATCAGCGGGGCGGGCACATGATCGGGGCGCCGGATCACCCACAGGATCGTCAGCAACAGCACGAAGTCCGGCCCCGGCACGCCGACCGGAAGCGTCGACAAGGGCAAGAGGCGCAGGAACAGGAAACCCAGACACAAGGTCGCGTAGATGACCGGATAGCCAAGGCGGCGGGCAAGGACGGGATCAACCATTTTCCGGTTCCTCCGCCGCCGTCTCCGCCTCCGGTTCCTGCATGAGAAGCGGGGGCAGGGGCGGCGGGATCAGGACGCCCGGTTCGGTGATCTGTTCGGCCGGATGGCTGCGCAGGACGCGCAGGAACTCAAGCCGCTGGTAGTCGGCCGAAAGCCGCACCCTGAGCCGCAGGTCGGTGCCCTGCGCCACCTCGCCCACCAGAAGCCCCGCCGGAAACACCCCGCCATCGCCCGAGGATATGACCCTGTCCCCCGGCCGGACGTCATCCGCGCTTTCCAGAAAGTCGATCGCCGGTGTCGCGCTGTTGTCGCCCACCAGCATCGCCTTTTGCCCCGACGGCTGGAGCGTGACGGGAATGCGGCTGGAGGCATCGGTCAGGAGGATTACCCGCGACGTGGTCTGCCCCACGCCGGATATCCGGCCGACGACGCCAAGCCCGTCCATCGTCGCCCAGCCGTCCACGATGCCGTCGCGCGCGCCCACGTTCAAAAGCACCGATTGCCGGAAGGGCGACCCGGCATCGGCCAGCACCACGCCCGAAACCGTCGTCAGCTTGGGATCCAGCCGCACCTGGTTCTGCGCCAGAAGCTTGGCGTTTTGCTGTTCAAGCTGAACCGCCGCTTCCTTCCAGGACTTCATCTGCTGCAGTTCGCGGCGCAGTTCCTGGTTCTGTTCGTAAAGGCTCGCGTAGGACTGGAAGCCCTCCACCATGGCGGCAAGCCGCGTCACCGGCACCATCGCCCAGTCGAAACTGGGCACGACCCGGTCGATGAAGGCCGCGCGGAACCGTTCGACGCGCGGGCTGTCGATGCGCCAGATCAGGAAGGTTCCGGCAAGCGCAAGCGCAAGAATGGCGATCAGCACGCGGCGGACCGGACCCTTGTAGTCGGCGCTGTCATTCTGGCGTGCCATGCGCGGCCTTGTCCCGGGGGCGCTGGGCAGGGGCTCAGCTGTCGTAGTCGATCACGTGGCGAAGCTGCTTTTCGTATTCAAGCGCCTTGCCGGTGCCGAGCGCCACACAATTCAGCGACTGGTCGGCGATGGAGATGGGCAGGCCGGTCTGTTCGCGCAGCGCCAGATCCAGTTCGCCCAGAAGCGCGCCGCCGCCGGTCAGCATGACGCCACGGTCCACGATGTCGGCGGCAAGGTCGGGCGGCGTCGCCTCGAGCGCGATCATCACCGCCTCGCAGATCTGCTGGACGGGTTCGGCCAGCGCCTCGGCCACCTGGGCCTGGTTGATCTCTATCTCCTTCGGCACGCCGTTCAGAAGGTCGCGGCCGCGGATCTGGATCGAGGCGCCGCGCCCGTCGTCCGGCATCCGGGCCGTGCCGATCGAGGTCTTGATGCGTTCGGCCGTCGATTCGCCGACCAGAAGGTTCTGCTGGCGCCGCAGGTAGGAGATGATCGCCTCGTCCATGCGGTCGCCGCCGACGCGGACGGACCGGGCATAGACGATGTCACCCAGCGACAGCACCGCGACCTCGGTCGTGCCGCCGCCGATGTCGACGACCATCGACCCGGTCGGATCGGTGATCGGCATCCCCGCGCCGATGGCCGCCGCGATCGGTTCGGCGATCAGCCCGGC
>ERZ795053.4311-NODE-4311-length-15502-cov-6.771088_pt1 | contig 15502 bp, 8 predicted proteins | sample MGYA00375137_ERZ795053 | MGnify/ENA primary metagenome ERZ795053 (study PRJEB30182, sample SAMN05720284) | activated sludge metagenome | isolation source: Anaerobic digester | place: Hong Kong | collected 2014-12-17 ...
GACCAGAGCCACCAGGCAGCATATGCCTTGAGATTTCCGTTCAGCGCCTGGGTATGGGCCGGATAACAGAGGTACCAATCTGTCCCCGAAATATGAACATCCTGCCATTGGAGGGCCCAATTGGCATCGCGGATCTGATCCCCGTCTGAATCGTAATCACAATTATCATTGGCCAGCAGGGACAGATATTCCTCCCCGTCGGGATCATAACTCTCGATGTCGGCAAAATCGTAGAGGATCTTCTCATACTGCCTGCAGTAGGAGCGGATCTGTTCATTTCTCTGATGCAGGTTTCCGGCCAGGCCCGTTCCGTCCAGATGCCCGGTCATATAGACAAAAGCGACTCCGGGATAATCGATCTCCAGCTGATTCATAAGATTCAGATAGGTCAGGACATCCTCTTCCGAGGCATCAGAGACCTGTCCGCACCAGGACCATATCACCACATTACATTCAGGATGAGTGTCCAGATAGTCCCGGGTCGCCTGGGCCCAGGAGACCCGGTCGGGGTTCCCCAGGTCGCTAGCTCCGCTGAAAGGGGTGTCCTGAAGATCCAATGCTCCTCCGCTCCCGCCTTCATTCCAGGTATAGAGCCCCTCCCCCCCCATAAAGGCATCCAGGGCATTCATCCCGGTAATGATCTGGCTTCCATGGGAAGTATGGCCGTAGGCGATATGGAGGTTCGTTTTAGCCGCCTCTATGGCCGATTCAGGGATCGCGTTGATGTCAGTACAAAGATGATCCACGATAAACCCGTCGCTTAAGACAGGGTCCAGGATCTTCGACTCCGTTTTGGCACATCCCCACAGAAAAATCAAAAGAATAACAAGGAAAAAGAGCATTTTTCTCATATGACCTCCTCCGTCTTCAGGTATCCTCTTCTTTTTGAATGGTATGAAAGGATGCTAAAAAGACCTTTTCACTGATAATATTCCCCAGCATCGTAAAAAAACGTTCATCCTGCTGAAAAGAATAGCGGTCCGATCCCATCTCCAGATAAACCGAAACATTGTAATGCTCATGGATGGAATAGGTATTCAGCCTGGCCCCGCCTAACCCCCTGTCAGACTCCATCTCTCTTTTATCCACTCCCTGGGCAGAGGCTTTTTTTTCGTAATAAGTAAAGTGTCTGTTTCCGCCCATGAGGATTCCCAAACGCGTAGCTTGAAAGAGGGCTACGAGAATATCATAAATATCCGAAACGACTTCTTCAACGGGCATGAAGGGGTCGATCTTCTCTTCAATGTCCAACAGGGCATCCAGCTTCTCTTTCTCCCGGACAGGGTCATCGATAGCCTTTTTATTGTTTTTCTTTTCTCCCGCTGCACTCACCGGTATGGTCTCATAGGGGATGGTCACATTACGTCCGCTCGATTTTGCATAATAGAGAGCTTCATCGGCCTGTCCCAACAGAGAGTCTAAAATTTCTGCATCCCTGGGATAGAGGGCATATCCTATGCTGACGGTCAGGTTGAACTTTTTGTTCAGGGCCGAACTCTGTACATTCGCCCGGATCCGGTCGGTGATACCGGAATAGGAAGCTTTCGGGGGAACCATCATGGACAGGACGATCTCCTCGCCTCCATAGCGTCCGACGATATCTGAGGCTCTGACAGTCTCTTTGATAATAGCACTCACTTCTTTTAAAACAGCATCTCCCCTGGCATGGCCGTATCGGTCGTTAATATTCTTAAAATGGTCGATATCAAGGATGGCTATGATCACCTGCTGGTCATTGTTCAAAGCATATTCCATGAGTTTTTTGGTCAGATTGATCCAGTGTTCCCTTTTATAAAGGCCCGTAAGCTTGTCCATGAGAGCCGTCTGTTTCAGGTAATCGTAATAGCCTGCGGCATTGATGTAATCTCTCAGCGGACCCAGCCCCTCTGTGATTTCCGCATCAGGGACCAGCAGCATCCTGTCGCTGTCCAGATAGATACATCCCCTCAAGGCAAAGTAGTGGTAGCTTGACTGGCGCTTATTGTCCCCTCTGTATTTATTGTGACCCAGTTTTTCTATGTCAAGCACCGGGATCACCATGACAGCACTGGCAGAAGAACCTTTTCTGGCCGGTTCCCGGCTGAAATAGACATCCCGATGGGATGATTCAAAAAGGACCTCGTTGATCGCCTCTTTATAGACAGGAAGAGGGGGATGATATCCGGTTCCGAGGTCCAGAATCACCTTCTGCTGCCACCCTTCATACATGTCATACTCATAATAAGCTGCCCGGGTCATGCCGGTGATCCGGATCAGGTCTTTCAGAATGGACCTGTAGAGATTCTCACCTTCGCTCATAGGAGACAACCTGTAGTTTTTCAATGCCCGTTTTTTCTCTTCACGGATGAAACGCCGGGCTGTCTGCTCATGTTCCTGACGAAATGAATCCAGATGAAATTTTTCGGACTCATACCCCTGTTCCCGGAGGAGCTTACTGTGGAAGCGCCATTCAGGATTCTTCTTTTTAAAGGAATCCCTGTATTGATAAGGGATATGCGCCAGCCAACGGCTCATGATGGAAAGAAGCTGGGCACAATATTCCAGATGCAGAGCTTTTTTCGTCTTCTCTTTCCGGATAAGAGCGTTAAGGACAAACATGGACCTGGAATACCCTGTAAACTCCCCCATCCCCTCTTCATCAAACTCCCTCTTCTCTCCGCTGAGAAAGAGGATGACATCCATCATCTTCCTGTCCCCCGGCTCCAGAGTCTCCAGGGAGCCGGAGTTGATTTTTTTCACGTAGTCAGCTGCATCCTGATAGTGGCCTGCACATAGGAGCTGAAGGGCAGCGGTCAGAAGGACGATACTGTAATAGGCCTGGTCTTCAGCGGAAGAAAAACGTGAAAAGAGGCCCTCGATAAACTCGTCCATAGACTTCTTCCCTTCTGTCTGAAAGAGAAGAGCGATTTTGACGTCGAAATACTCATAACTTACTTTTAAAGCGCTCCGTTCTTCATAAAAGGGAGCTGCTTCCTTCAAATGGGCTTTAGCCTGTTGATAATCCCCCAGTTCCATAAGCATATCCGCGTAGAGAAGATGAAGCTTTGAATTTTCCCGAAGTGTAGGAGCTTCAGCCAGGTAAAGCTCTATTTTTTTAAAGGTCGCCAGGGCTTGCTCATACTGATGGAGAAGTTTGTAGACTAAAGAGAGGTTAATCGAGTTTGTGACCATTGAAAAATAGATCTTTGCCTGCTCAGCAGCTTTCACAGCGCTTGTCCATGAGGCCGTGCAAGCTTCATAATCTCCCGAATAGTAGTGGATGACACCGATATTAGTCGCCACAATAGCTTCGTAGCGATAGTTTTCCAGTGTCCGTGCGATCTCAAGTGCTTTGTTATAGTGGACCAAAGCCTCCGGAAGACGTCCCTGTCTGCGGAGAACGATGGCCAGATTGTTATGGCTGCTAAAGTGGGCATCCAGCCCTGTTTTCTCTCCTTTTTTTTCAACGATCTCAATCATGGACCGGGCCGCCTCCTGCATCTTTTCAAGATCCATCTTATCCATATAGCAGGAAAACATCTCATTCATGACCATGACCCGGTTTTCATCGTTCAAGGATTCTATGGGCTTTTTATATTTCTCCATGAGCTGTTCCATCTCTTCATAGCGGCCGAGAAATTTCAACTTCAGCAGGACATGCCGTAGAACGAGGGCCCAGGTATCGTTCTCCTTCCGGTCATAGGCATCCAGAAAAGGGTACATCGCCCTTACATCATCCAGAGTCGCTTTATCATCCAGAGTCAGCTTCAAAGCCTTTGTGACCTGCTTCTCTCGTTCCGTCCGACTCTCTTTTTCTAATTTTTCCAACAGGAGGGAATTGTCATAGACATGATTATGATCCAGCTTCAATAAGTTCAGATAGAGGTCAAAGAAGTGTCCCCCTATCATCTCCCCGATATTTTTTTCAAAGGCCCGGAAGAGGCGAAAAAAGAGGACACGGTTCAGAGAACGCTCCCTTTCACTCAACCGGTTGTAAAAAGAGAGGATCTTTTCGTAAGCTTCTTCCCCCTGCCCGGTGTTAAGCGAATAGAAGACATAGCTTTCAAGATAAGCCTTCTCCTGAAATGCAAGTCTTTCCAGCTCATCATACAAAGGACGTTGATCCGCAGGATTAGATTTTTTTCGGACGAGGTCGCCGGGGATCCTGTTCAACCGCAGGATGAAGAAAAGTTCGTCCCGGTAAAAAGCTTTCTCTTCCATGAGGTAGACAAGGGCCTTTTTTTCTTCAGAAGAGAAGAGATCAAAAAAAGAGGAAGGTATCTTTCCTCCCATGGATCGGGCCAAAACCACCACATCTTCTACAGCTTTTCGCTCAGAGCCGGGAATCTCCTTTAAGGAAAGGGAAAAATCGAAACTCTCTTTCCCCTTATCCAGCGATACAGTCCCGTTTTTGAAGATAAGAGACTCCCCCGCAGCCATTTGACGGATAAGCCTGAGAAGGAGGGATGGCTCTCCTTCCGACTGACGCCACAGGGTCTTCGCGGCCTCTTCACCTACGTTCAGATAAGGAATATAATACCGGAGGACGCGAAAGGCTTCTTCTTCTGTCAGAAGCGTGCAGGAGAAATTTTCAAACTCTTCAGCAGGCTCACGCTGCCAGATGAAAAAAGAGATACGGTTGTTTTCAAAATGGTTCGCAATCTTTCTGAGCAGACTACGATCATCACAGCTCATGGATTCTGCCGCTCCCAGCCCAATGGCCACCGGCCCATACCCGGCTGCATCTTCAAGAAAGCTCAGGAGCCCGTCTTCTCCGTCTGCGCTGTTGACTGCCGCCATAAGCCTCTGAGAAAGTGGTCCCGGGCCTTCTGCCCTGTAAAGCTCGATCCCCTCAGCCTGGATAAGAGACAAGACCGCCTCATACCAGATACGGGCATTATCAGCACCACGATAATCATAGATCACCGTCACGGGCTGTATAAAAGAGAGCCCGTCCGGGTTCCTTGACTGTATAAGGCGTTCGGCCGGGAAGGGAGTGGCCCTGATATGCTCCAGTGTCACAGCTTTAACGTAATCAGCCGAGATAAGAGAACGGAAACCGGGCAGCGAGAAGAGCTCCGTTGCATCCTCTTCCCTGAAGGGAAACCCGAGAGACCTCAGTAACTCAGCGACGGCTTTCATATCATTTTTCTGTCCCAGGGCAGTATCCACATAGAGAGGGCTCATATCAAAAAAAAGAGGAAGCCCCTGGCCGTCAGCCAGGATATTGCTTTCCCTGAGATCTCCGTGATAAGCTTCATTTCTGTGTAGAAATCCTAAAAAGACATACAGGGCACTGATAAGGGTTCCGGCCTTCTGCCTGTCGGCCTGGAAAAGCGAAGGATATTTGTCGGCTACATAAAAGCAGCGGGTTGTGTCAGTGAATCGACTGTCGATAGTCCGCAAAGGGTGAAAGGAATCCAGGGGCCGAAGCAGCGGATGCCGGTTCAACAGACCGGCAAGATACTCTTTTCTCAGAAGATCAGTCTGAAAACGTTCTTCCGAAGCCGTGACCTTCAGTATCTTCTCTTCGCCCGGAAAAAGGCGGTCGGCTGCTTCATAGACGATGAAATTGCTGTTCTCATTCAGAAGGGTTTTGATTTCAAAGCGGCCGTTGAATAGTTTCATTTTTCTATCTTATCATCTTCCCGTAACTATTCAATCTCTTTTCCTTACCCAGTTACCCTTTTTATCACTCATTCCTTGTCCATCACCTTTCTCCCTGATATAATCGCATTAATGAAACGGGAATCATCTTTGTATCACTGTCCGGAATGCAGTGAATTCGTAACAATGTCCCAATCCTACTGTCCTGCCTGCGGGACACGCCTCTCCCCTTCCCGGCTCAGGCCCGCTGCAGGAGAGGAGAAGGTGAAACGGAAGCGCAGACACTCTTTTGTCCCCCTCATCCTCGTTTTTATCCTCCTTATAGCCGCTGTCATTTTTCTCAGCCCTCTCAACCGGGCTCTTCGCCCTCTTCTTCCCGGAATGCCGGATTTTCGGGAGACTCCCGGGACCTTCGAATGGGACGGAGAATACCTTACATCACATGCGGGGAATTTTTATATCCGTCTTCCTTCTCCCCCGTCTTTTGAGACCTCGCAGATCAACGCTGAAGGGGCTTCTTTCGATGAATATATTTTTACAGCACAGGACGAAGAAAGCCAGTGCCGTATCCTTTTTACTCTTCTTGATGACAGGACTTGCAGGACTCTTGATTTCAGCCGGCCCCTGAAAGCTTTGGAAACCCTCAGCAGGATGAACATCATCGAGGGGAACACTGTATCGGCATCTCCCCTGCTCTTTTATGATTTCTGGCCGGGAATCGAATTCCGGGTAGAGATCATTCCCCGGCAGGGGTCTGCATTACTGGGAGTGGGACGGGCCTTTTTAAAAGAAAAGACCCTCTATGTCATGGAGGTTGTCAGGCCCTCAGCTTCGGGGCTTTTCCAAAAGAGCTCTTCCATCCCCTGGGTCGACTCCTTCGGGTTGATCGAACTCGATTAGGATTTTATCCGAAGGCTGCTTGAGAGCCTTTCGCAGTCTCTCGGACAGAGATTATTCCGGGACGTAAATTTCATACAGGTTCTTCAGCGTTGTCCAACCGTTGCAGTACCCTGGACAATTCAGCAATAGAAAACGGCTTCTGTAAAAAGCCCACGGCTCCTTCCCCGGTCATTGCCCGGATCCTCTTGTCGCCAGTAAAACCGGAAATCAGGATGACAGAGACTCTGCTGTCTATTTTTTTCAGCTCCCGGAAGGTTTCGTACCCGTCCATCCCCGGCATGGAGATATCCAGCAGGACTCCTTTGAAATCACATCCCTTTTCCCGATACAGGGCGATTCCCTCGGGCCCGCCGGATACACAGACAGCTTCATATCCGCAAAGCTGAAGCATCTCACTGGTAAAATCTCTGACCAGGCTCTCATCATCGATGATAAGGATCCTCCCTTCCCCCCTGATGATCTCATCAGTCTCAGCCGGACATTGCGGAGCAGCTTTATCCCCCTGGTAAGCGGGAAGAGTAATGGTAAAGAGAGTCCCTTTTCCTTCTGAGGAATCGACGGTGACTGTGCCCCCGTGTCTGTTAACGGCATTGGAGACCATGATGAGTCCGAGTCCGCTTCCGGCCGCCTTCTCTTTTGTGGTGAAAAAGGGGTCGAAGATCTGTTTGCATACCCGTTCACTCATTCCCACTCCAGTATCCCGGACAGTGATCACCCATGAAGAGTCCCCCTCTGCAGAGGGATGGAGAGCGACTGTGAGGGTCCCCCCCCTTTTCTCTTTTTCCGGGCGCATGATGGTCATGGCGTGTTCAGCATTGACACAGAGGTTCAGGAGCATATGTTCGATCTGATAATAATCTCCGCTGATCAGGGCTTTTTGATCAAAAAAGTGAAAATCGAGGGTCACCGATTTATCCAGAGTATTCTTACAGATCTCAAAGATCTCTTCGAGGGCATCATTCAAGTCAAAGAGGGTCTCCTCCCCGCTGTTCATTCTGGACAAGCTGAGGAGCCTGTCGATTACCGATGAAGCGCGGCGTGAAGCCTTCGACAAGTTGGAAAGATAACCCAGGAGTTTCTCTTTATCGAGTTGCCCGCTCCTGTTGATATAGTATTCAGCCAGAGAGACCGTCCCTTCTATTCCCCCGAGGACATTGTTGAAATCGTGGGCCAACCCTCCTGCCAATGTTCCCACGACTTCCATCTTTTGAGCTTGAAGAAGCTGTCGGTTCATGCGATGGGATTCTGTCACGTCATCTACCCGGACCACCCCTTCCCTGCTGTTTTCCGTAAAGGGGAAAAAGGTGACATTAAGATAATATTCGGATTCTCCCGATTCATAGGGAAGCCCGAGGATGGTTTTTTCCCTGCCTTTTTTTGCAGCTTCCCGGATCTCAGACTCCACCGAGGTGAAGAAGGGGGAGACTTGTCCCAGTGAGAAATAACGTCCTTTCAGATGCTGGATGCCAAAGACACGCTCAGCAGCTTTGTTCCAGCCGGTCACGGTAAGGCCCCTGTCAATGGTGATCAGGACTGAAGGGGAAGAATCGATGATTCCCTGAAAATAGTTCTTGGACTCGGTGAGAGCCTTTTCCATCCGCCGGATCTCTTCCATCTCCTTTTTTGCCCGGGTGTTTTTCAGGCTCAGATAGATAAAGCCGGCGACCAGAGCCATAAGGACGAAAATGGTGAGAAAAAGACGCCACCGGTAACCCAGCAAAACCTCGGCCTCACTGCTGTGAGGAGTCGAGACAGCGACTGACCAGAAGGTATCCCCCATCCTGATAGGATAGAAGGAGGCGTATATGGTGATTCTTTTCTCGGAATCCTCCGGCTTAAGGAGATAGGTACCTTTTCCCTTCACTCCCTTGAGCATTTTGGTAATAATACTCTCGAACCCGGGAGCTTCCTGGTGAAGGTCTCTTATCTTTTGTCCGATAAGCTCCTTAACAGGGTGATAGATGATATACCCGCCCTCTGAGATGACCCAGGGATACCCTTCCGCTGAGGTCCCGACGGGTTCGAAAAAACGGCGGGCGATGGAATCAAAGGGGATCAGAACGGAAAGACATCCTTTGAACTCTTCTCCTGCGAAAACGGGATAGGCGTAGGCTACAGCCTGATATCCCTGAACAGTTTCAAAGACATCGCTGACCACAGGCTTGTGATCCCTTAAGATGCGTTCATTATGAGGTTGGGAACTGACATCCGTCCCGAGGACATCTTCCCGGACAGGATAGGTCCCTCTGATCCGTCCCGATTCATCGATCCGGGTCACAGCGATGATACTCCCTTCATTGGCCCGGTAATAACGCTCCAGGAGCATCCCCATATCAAAAGTGTTGTATATCACCCGGTGATGGGCCGACAGAAAATTCAGGTCCTTCTCATAATGACTGAAATATTCCCTGAGGGCTACCGAAGTCTGTTCGACGATGAGTTCGCGCTGCCGTTCGTGATGCCGGATGATCTCCTGAGAGATCTTATTATAATTGACCAGGAGAAACAGCAGCCCTATACAGGTGAGACACCCACCGATAAGAATCGATTTTGTTATTTTACCGTCCATTTACATATCCTACCGTTGAGTATGACCTGAAGAAGGCTTCCTGTCAATAACTGTTCTTTTTTGAATCGTTTCCCTCCGGGCTGAGACTTCAGTCCCCGCCCCGGAGCCGCCTCCGGGGCCTGCAGGATTTAGAGGATTCGGTGGAAAGAAACGTAGGAAAGGCGGCTCCGATATCTCAAGCTGAAAGTGAAAAGGCCTTCTTGTCTCTTTGAGGGGAGAAGGGGCCTCTCTCTTTCAAGTGTACAGCCAGTGACGGGGTCTCCAAAAGAAGCTTGGCAAAAGAGATATTGAAAGACTCTTCGCGGCTTGTCAGAAAGACTTCACGGAGACCGGCCACAGTCTCTGCAAATAAAAAGATATTGTCAAGCCTGAACGTCCGTCCGATAAGACGCAGGTCAGCATAATCATTCTTTAACCGGGGCAAAAAACGCCTGGCATAATCTGTCACCCGGGGATTCTTTTCAAGATGAAGGAGGATCATTAAATAGGCCTCCCTCCCCGGTTCTTCCCCGGCTGATATCCACTTCCATGTCCTCTCAGAATCCCGGTAAAACCACATGGGACAGGGATCTTCCTTAAAAAAGAGAGAAGCGGTCCCCCACTCGCCGGTCAGGGCGAAATCCCAAAGAGCTGTCCTGCTGATATCTCCTCTTGTATCAAGAAGCACTTCTTTCATATTGCGCTCCTTTTTCCTCTGGAAAAGGATTGCCTCTGCCCGGTGCTCCGGCGGATCATATAAACGACCTCCCTTGTGATCAACCCCCAGAGAAGAGCGGCAGTCCCCAATAAAATAAAAGCTAAAAGCATCATTACGGCTCCTTTCTGTATTAATCATAAGGCCGTTATATGATTCTTTGAAGATAGCAGTTTATTTTTATTAGGGTTCCCCTATTAGAATTTATTTTTTTGTTATTATAGTAGATACTTCATATATTATACTATATGGGTTACCTTTTTATGAACTCATAAAGCGGGCGGGAAAGAGGCCCCCGCCCGCAGGGAAAAGCGTCTACTTCCCCGAGATAGTGATCTGGTCTGTCAGGGCCCAGGGAAGGCGGCTATGGCCTGAATCGCTGACTTCTGCAGAAACAGCTTTGATATTTCGGAAAAGCTCTTTGACATTCCCGCTTATCATGGTTTCACTGAGTCCGTTTTTGATCTCTCCGTTTTCAATGAGGAAACTGTTTTTGGCCACTCCCGAGAAGTCACCGTTTTCCCCGGGATTCCCTCCGGAAAAGCGGGTGAGAAGGAGCCCTTTTTTCACACTTCTGATCATGGACTCCATGGAATCCCTCCCCGGTTCAAGGAGATAGAAACGGCCATTGTTGGCAGCCCGTTCCCGATTGCATTTGGCCGCTCCGTATTGGCTTAAAAGATAACTTTTCAAGACACCCTTTTCGATGAGTGTGAGGTTTTCTGCCGGGAATCCGTCTTGAGTTATCGCATATCCGCCCGCCATAGAGGGGTCAAGAGGAAGAGACTTCAAAGTGACCAGCGGAGAAGCCACCTCCTCGCCCAAAGCATCTTTCAGAAAAGAGGTTCCGGTAATCATGGCCCTGTCACTCAGATGAGAAGAAAGAAACATGATAAAATCCAAAAGACATTCGGGGGTCATAACGATCTCCCCGATGCATTTACCGGGGAAAGGTTTCGTGTCAATGAGGTGCGGAGCCTCTCCTATGAGCCTCTTTACCCCCCCGGCCTCAAGGAGAGGATGTGAGAGGTCATTCATGGTGACATCGGCAAAATTGAAAGAAGAGCTCTTCTCTCCTTTTTTGGCTGAAAACATTACAGTGAATTCATAGAATCCCCGCTCGTGGTATAAATCAGCCTCGTTACTGTTTTTATAATGACGGGTAAGGACCTTATAGTCTAAAATGGCCTGTTCCAGGATCACTGAGGGATAAGCCGCCTTGACATCGGAAGTAAACTCTTTCAGACGCTCGTACATCCGGTCAGCATCGGGCCCGTCTCCTGCCACTTCTTTTCTCATGGTATTCTTTTCGGAAATGTCATATGCAGGGTCCTTTTCCGATGAGAGAGCGATATCATAAGTCTCACGGACCGTCTCACGGACGGAATCCTCGTCTGTCCTGTTCGTGGTCATGGTCCCTTTTTTGTCATCTTTTATAACAGTAAGAGTAAGTTCCGTATCGAAAATAGTTCTGAAAAGACTGATCTCTCCCCCATCCACATTCAACTCATGGGTCATGGAATGGGAAAGGTCACAGGCTGTTTTCTCAGCTCCGGTCGCTTCCAGAGAGTGACAGCTTTTGTTAAGGATCTCCGTGCTTTTTTCGTAGGACATCTTCATACTACTTCCCTCCAATATTGATCCGGCATTTGACAGCAGGGCCGCCCATACCCACGGGGATGGCCTGCTTTTTCCCGCACATCCCGGCACAGCTCCAGGACATCTCATCTGATACCATGGTCACGGTCTTCAGCATATCAAAGGCTATCCCGGAGATGGTTGTGTTCCTGAGAGCTTTCCCCAGCTTACCATTTTTGATCTCGTACCCCATGACGACTCCGAACATGAACTCACTGGTGGTATCCGCCTGTCCGTTACTGGCCTTGACCAGATAGTAGCCATGGTCTATGGAGGCGATCATATCTTCAAGTCTGTCCTTTCCGGGAAGGATCGCCGTATTTCTCATACGGATCAATGGTTCGTCGCTGTATTCCGAGGCGCGGGCGTTCCCAGTGGGAGCAAATCCAAAGTGAAGGGCTGTTTCTTTGTTGAATAAGTAACTTTTCAGGATTCCCTGTTCTATGATAGGGACATCTTGCGCTTCTGTTCCTTCATCGTCTACAAAGACAGGGACAGGGCACTGTACTCCAAGAGCTGTATGGGCAAAATCGGTGAGGGAGATCAGGGGGCTGGCCACCTCCTTATTCAGGTAATCTCCTGCCACAGAACCTCCCAGGACGATGTCGGCTTCTGTGGTATGGCCTATAGCTTCGTGAGCCAATATCCCCGCCAGATCGGCATCCATAATAACATCATGCTCTCCTGCTTCAGGGTAGATCCCTTCGGCCTTTGCTTTGAGCTTCACATAAAGCTGGTCCAGACGCTCGTAAAAATCCTCCGCGATTCCGAAATTGTCTTCATACTGGCCAAAACCGCCGTAGACATCATAGAGGTCCACAGGCCCCTCCCCCTTATCCAGAGTGAGAGATACGATAAGAAGCGCCCGGGGAATCATGGAATAGGCCCGTGACCCTTCAGAGGTCAGAAGGGCTTTTTCCATATCCAGATTAGCCATGGTCACACTGCGGGCACTGACATCGGGATAACTTTTTTTCAGGTAATTGTCGATCTCCCTTAAAAATGCGGTCATCTCTTTTGGTGTCGCCCTCTTCTGAATCGTTGAAAAATCGTGATACCCCTGTGCACTACCGTAGGCCAAAGGCATGGCATTCCGGTTTTCCCTGCTGTCGAGGAATTGAGCGTTCCTTGTCGCAGCCCGTATCACTGACCTTACATCCGCCTCTGAGGTTTCAGGACTGGCTGAGAATCCCCAGACACCTCCGGCGTAGACACGGGCAGAGATCCCGCTGCTGTGGTTCCGCGTGTTGGCGACGACATCCCCGTTCAAAAGCGTGATCCTCAGATTTCTGTTTTTTTGGTATCGAAGTTCGGTATATTCACTGAAATCGTCACTAAACTTATCAAGATATTCCAGGTTCAAAATGCCCTCCTTTTATTCACCCTCATTATAATCACCGGACTTTCACCTGTAAAGCGGGAATCTCCTATGTTTCATCCAGCGCTGTTGTATAGATATGATCACTGGTCTTCTTCTCTTTTCCCGTTTCTTTGTCGACTTCTGACGTGGCCACGAAGACAAAGCGGTCTTCAAAGGGGTAGAGTCGGTAATCCTGATGGGGTTCGAGAAACTCGGCGTCCAGTCTTTTGATATGTTTCAATGTCTCGGTTTCGAAAATATCCACAAACCCCTTTTCCAATCCCGGGATGGGCAGACCGTAATAGGCCTTTCTTCCGTTTTCCCACTTGACTTCGTTGATCCCGGCGACACCTCTCAAAACATAGAGCTTCTTTCCTTTTACACACAAGGATGTCGCAGATGCCCCGCCGTTCGCCTCAAAAGAACCGTCGGGGAAACGTGAGATCTCCAGAGAGAGGAGCTCATTCAGGCCGTCGTCGTTATAGGCTGTCTTGACCATTTTCAACTCGGGGTTGTATTTTCTGATCTCATAAGCCCCTTTCAGGCCGAGCATGACCACATAGACGTTTCCTTCTGCGTCAGTTGTGTAACGGACAAGGTTTTCGAACATCTTCTCCACATCCAGGTCAGTTTCAGGGCTGATGCGGCCCAGGGCATTGAATTGGCTGTCCGTCTTCACCACGGATCCGGGATAAGTCATCCCTATATAGTAATCATCTCCATGCCTTGTCACGACACAGTTTCCAAAGGAGAGGCTGTAGGAAGCATCCTGGATGGGAATGGAATCCTCAAACTCTCCTTCGGAAGAGAACATCTCAATGGAGTTTTTCTGACGGTCGATAAAATAGATCATCTCTCTATCCATACCCATACCCGGAATCCAACTCCCCAGCTCTCCGGGCCCCTTCCCCGTGTGAAGCCTGAAAGATCCGATATGCTCCAGTTCCTTATTGAAAAGAGCGACCCGGCGCATTTCATTCTCATCGTGGATCACCACAGCGAGACGGTCTTTACCGTCTGATGTATGGAGATAAAAATCGATATTTCCCTCTTCGATCTTTACTTTCTTTAACAGGGCTAATCTTCCGTCGGGTTTGAGAGCGATCTTATTATGAATGACTTTATCATCGTTTGAGGATGCACAGCCGCAGAGAAAGAGGAGAAGCAGCGCATAGAAAAAGAGAAGAACGTCTTTTTTGAACATGTATAGTCTCCTTTCACAGAACCATAACCATTACATTTCCATCGTAATCCGTAATAATTAGACAATAAAAAGAGACTGGTTGTTTCACCCATTGAGCCGGAACGGGCTACTTGGCATACATAGTAAAGAAACGCATGACATCCTGGACAAAATCATATTTCTTTTCAGCAAAGGGAAAATGTCCGGTATCATTATAGATTATAAAAATAGAATTGGGGATCAGGTCATGCAGGGCCATGGCGCTCTCTTCTCCTACGGGGTCTTTCTCTCCGTGAATGATGAGAACCGGCGACCGGAGAGACTCCAGGCCGGGTGTCATATCATAAGAATCCATAAAGGGTTTTAAAGCCGTCATGACATTGAACATCTTGACGACCCTTTCTCTGTCCAGTCCTAAATCGATGTCTGAGACTTCTTCGCCCTGAGCCATGGTCATTTTAAACAGGCATGAAAAGATAAACGAGACTGCTTCCGGGTCTCCTCCTTCAAAGGAACCGTTTTTTGAGATCTCCTGATAACGGTTCTGCTCCTTATAGGAAAGGCGGGAAAAATCGTTTTTTTTCGGAAGATAGGCCGATTTCATGGGAGCTGCCCCGGCCAAAACAAGGGAACCACAACGATCCGGGTAGCGTTTAGCATACTCCAGGGCCAGCAGGGCCCCGAAAGAGTGTCCCAGAATGTTGACACGTTCCAGTTTCAGCTCATTTCTCAGTATCTCAATATCATCCACAAGCCGGTCAAAGGTGATCCGGCCGGGTTCCTCTTCTGAAGAGCGGCCGCATCCTCTCTGGTCAAAATAAATAAGTTTAAATTTCTGAGTCAGAAAAGAGAGATGGGGTTCAAGGTAATGAAACCCGAATCCCGGCCCTCCGTGGAGGACGATGACAGGGACACCTTCTCCGGAGCTTTTATAAAAAAGAGAGACCTCTCCGTCTTCGACGTATCCTTCCTCATGCTGCCTTGACAGACACGAGAGAAAGAGGCAAAGGGTAACCAACCCGGCGATGATGAGAGTAATCAGAACCCAAGGCTTCATCGGGACCTCCTGTAATGCTCTTTTGAATATACAGAAGGAAAGATAAATATCAAGATAAAAAAAGGGAGAGAGGAAACCCTCTCTCCCCCACCCGAAATGAGGCCTCTTTACTCTTCGTCGTCTTTTTTCTGCTCTTTCAGCATCTCTTTTTTCTGTTCCTCAGCTTTTAACTGTTCCTGGAGTTTCTTCTGTTCCTTCAGCTGAGCCTCCTCAGAGACACCGTCCTTTTTCTGTTCTTTGTTTTGAAGCTTTTTGGCCTCTTCCGACACACCCGGGTCGGTATTTTTGTTCTGAGCTTTATTGGCTTCCTTGTTCTTCAGTTGGGTCTCTTCACCCTTATTCTGATTAGCCTCTTTGTTCAGCTCTTTTTCCAACTCCCCGTCTCCGGACTGGTCCTTTGTCTGAGCCGCATCTCCGTTGACCTCTTTTTCCTGTTCTTTATTCTCGGTCTCACCTTTGTTTTTATTCTCGTTGATCTCTTTCTCTTTTTCCAGCAGCTCTTTCTTCTCCTGGAT
>ERZ795053.4312-NODE-4312-length-15497-cov-18.141886_pt1 | contig 15497 bp, 11 predicted proteins | sample MGYA00375137_ERZ795053 | MGnify/ENA primary metagenome ERZ795053 (study PRJEB30182, sample SAMN05720284) | activated sludge metagenome | isolation source: Anaerobic digester | place: Hong Kong | collected 2014-12-17 ...
AAGGCTTTTTTTTTGCCTGTTCCTTTCGGCTTTGAGCAAGCTCAGCCTGCAGTAAGGGCAAAATGATTCATACATCATGAACCGGAAGCAGATTGCCTTCGGCCATCCGGTAAGTGGGGGCGCAAACTTCCAAATGATCCTTCCTGCGGAAGGCTTTTTTTTTGCCTGTTCCTTTCGGCTTTGAGCAAGCTCAGCCTGCAGTAACAGGCAAAAAAAATCCCGCTGTCGCGGGATCATTTGGAAGAGGTCGGAAGCGGATTCGAACCGCTGTACGAGCTTTTGCAGAGCTCTGCCTAGCCACTCGGCCATCCGACCTGTTTATTCGGGGTAGGCGCAAATATACGGCATCAGGTGCTATTCAACAGACCATCAGTTGAATTTGTTCCATTCCATTTCTATTCCCACCTGATCCACTTCTCCGCCCAGAGGTGGATGGAGTTTGTGAATGCGCACAACGGTATGGTTGCCGGTCAGGTCTTCCTGAACCATACGCTCCAGAATGGATTTGCAGGCGGTTTCGATCAGATGACAATGGCTCCCCATGACATCCTGAACTATGCTGTAGATGCGGGCATAATCAATGGTTTGTACCAGCTGGTCATCCTCCCCGTCGATCTGAGGGCCGCTCACCTCCACATCTACAGAAAAATTGTTGCCGTACTGTTGCTCATAGTCATATACTCCGATATGACTCTTGAAGCGCATGCCTTGTAACAGGATCTTTCCCATAACTGCTAATCTACGCCAACTGCAGATGAAAACAAGCCATCATTTCTATCTTTGCGGTTCAAATCAATGATATGCCCAACGATCTTTTTGAAGGGGTGGATTACTTCCGCATAGATGACCTGCTTACGACTGAACAGATACTGGTTCGCGATACTGTCAGGCAGTTCGTTAAACAGGAGATCAGTCCTATAATAGAGGAGTACGCCCAGAAGGCAGAAACACCCAAACAACTCATTCCCGGCCTTGCTGAGATCGGTGCTTTCGGGCCTACTATTCCGGTAGAATACGGTGGCGGCGGACTGGACAATGTCTGCTACGGACTCATCATGCAGGAGATCGAAAGGGGTGACAGTGGTATTCGTTCGCTGGTGTCTGTACAGGGCTCACTGGTCATGTATCCCATATATACTTTCGGTTCTGAAGAGCAACGGAGGAAATACCTTCCCAAACTTGGATCCGGAGAAATGATAGGTTGCTTCGGCCTGACCGAGCCCGATCATGGTTCTAACCCCGGCGGGATGGTTACCAATATCAAGGATGCCGGCGATCATGTTATATTGAATGGGGCTAAAATGTGGATCTCCAATGCACCTTTTGCTGATATTGCAGTTGTATGGGCTAAAGATGAGGAAGGAATCATCCGCGGACTCATCGTTGAAAGGGGTATGGAAGGATTCACCACACCGGAAACGCATGGTAAATGGTCGCTTCGGGCTTCTGCCACCGGCGAGCTCGTTTTCGATAACGTCAGGGTTCCGAAAGAGAATATCTTCCCCAATGTAAAAGGACTGAAAGGCCCGCTGTCCTGTCTGAGCACTGCCCGGTATGGCATCAGCTGGGGTGCCATGGGAGCCGCCATGGACTGTTATGACACTGCCCGCAGATATTCGATGGAGAGAAAACAGTTCGGCAAACCGATCGGACAGTTCCAGTTGCAGCAAAAGAAACTGGCTGAGATGCTGACGGAGATCACCAAGGCGCAGTTGCTGGCATGGAGACTGGGAGTTCTGAAAGATGAAGGCAAAGCTACCCCGGCACAGATCTCTATGGCCAAAAGGAATAATGTGGACATGGCTCTTCACATTGCCCGTGAAGCCAGGCAAATGCTGGGTGGCATGGGCATAACCGGCGAGTACCCCATCATGCGTCATATGATGAACCTGGAATCGGTCATCACCTATGAAGGCACGCATGACATTCACCTGCTGATTACCGGTATGGATATTACCGGACTGGATGCCTTCAAATAAACTTGTGAACCACTTGTCCACATGCACATGATGCGTGTGGATATTCCGTTTACAAATTGGCTTGCATAAGTGTAACTTGTGAGCAGCAGTGATGTGTTCATGCACGATTATCTGTGCAGAGTTTTTTCGGCCGAAATGCTTGTGCACAGAATGGTCAGCGAGTACTTTTGACCTCCCGTCAGCAGCCCTCCTGGCAAATTGGAATGAACCTTTTTTTAAGCAACCAAGACAGTGAGCGAAAACAACCCACAAACCACCAAACGCACCTATCAGCCCAGGAAAAATCCCGCCGACCTTTCTGACCTGGTTTACGGCAAATTACCGCCTCAGGCTACTGACCTGGAAGAGGCCGTTCTGGGTGCTTTCATGATTGACCGTGATGCAGTGACCAATGCCATAGAGATACTTCGTGAAGACAGCTTTTATGATGACAGGCACCGGCTGATATTCAAAGCCATCAGGCAATTGTTTGAAAAGACACAGCCCATAGATATTCTGACAGTTACGGAAGAACTCAGGAAGATGGGGCGCCTGGAAGAAGCCGGCGGCCCATACTACATCACAAGCCTGACCAGTCGGGTAGCATCGGCAGCACACGTGGAACATCATGCCCGCATCGTGTCTCAGAAATTCATTCAGCGGGAACTCATCCGCATCAGCACCGGCATCGTGCACGACGCCTATGAAGACACCACAGATGTGTTCGAGCTCCTGGACAATGCTGAGCAAAGCCTGTTCAATATCGCTGATCAGAACCTGCGAACCTCCTATGTAGAACTGGACAACCTGCTTGCTTCCACCATCAAATCCATCGAAGAATCCAGGAAGAATGAAGACTCTCTGACCGGCGTTCCATCAGGGTTTACCAACCTGGACAGGCTTACCGGGGGCTGGCAGAAATCAGACCTGATCATCGTAGCGGCAAGACCCGGTATGGGTAAGACCGCTTTCACCTTATCACTGGCAAGAAATGCCGCAGTTGATTTCAACAGACCTGTTGCTTTCTTCAGCCTGGAAATGTCTGCACAACAGCTGGTCAAGCGTCTCATCAGCTCTGAAGCTGAACTCCCTGCTGAGAAGATCATCAAGGGTCAGCTGGCTGAACATGAATGGGTGCAGATGGTCAAGAAGAGCGGTAAGCTGGGAGACGCCAAGATCTTTATAGACGATACACCCGCACTCAACATCTTCGAGCTTCGTGCCAAGTGCCGAAGGTTGAAGATGCAGCATGATATACAGATGATCATGATCGATTATCTCCAGTTGATGACCACTTCTGAAAGCAGCAAGATAGGTAACCGTGAACAGGAGATCAGTACCATCTCACGGGCGTTGAAGAGTATAGCCAAAGAACTGAACGTACCCATTATTGCACTGTCGCAGTTGAGTCGTAAAGTGGAAGACCGCGGTGCCAGCAAGAAACCAATGCTGAGTGACCTGCGTGAATCCGGTGCGATAGAACAGGATGCTGATATGGTTGTATTCCTGTATCGTCCGGAATACTATAACCTGGATCAGGATGAAGATGGTAACTCCATGCGAGGCATAGCTCAGGTGATCATCGCCAAGCACCGGAATGGTTCACTGGATACGGTCAACCTTAGGTTCATCGGACAGTACATCAAGTTTGCTGAGCTGGATGAATTTGCTTCGACAGAAAACAGCAACCTTCGTCCGCTGTCTGATTTCACCGGCGATACCACCGCCCATATTACCCGTAGATCACGCATGGATGAACTGGATGACGACCAGGACGAACCGCCATTCTGATCTTATTTGTTGAATCGCCTGAACAGGATCAGAGCTACTGCTCCGTAAATAAAGTTGGGTACGTTGGCTCCAATGATAGGCGGCAGACTGCCTTTGATACTGAAAGAGGTAGCAAACTGCAGAAATACCACGTAGAGACTTCCCATGGCAATTGCTGCTACGATGTTGAGTCCAATACCTCCACGCACTTTTACAGAACCCATGATGGCCCCTATCACGATCATGATGATGACCGAAATGGCTGCTGCAGTACGACGGTGTGATTCTACTTCATAGGCCTCTATACCACCGGTACCACTAAGGTTTTCCTCCTGCATGAAGTCGTTCAGCTCTTTGAAGTTCAATGATTCCTTGATGATGGTATTCACTTCAAACCGATCCGGCTCCATATCCAGAATGGTATCCATTTGCTTCCCTTTGGTAAATGATTCAGAACTGCCATCGATCTTCCAGATGCGGTAGTTGATGAATCGCCAGTTATGTACACCGGGTATGTGTTGAATGCGGTCTGCGTTGATCTTATACACCAGTTTCCGGTCCTTTCCTGTGCCGGTGTATCGTTCCAGCGCAAACTGATTGCCTTCGCCGGTAGAATACTTGAATCTGTTGAGACTGATCAGTGTATGCTCATCGAGCCGCATATGAATATCATTCCCGTAACTCTTTTGTGCCCTGACATACTGGTCTTCAAAAGCTACTCTGGTCTTGTTGGCCACAGGTACCAGCCAGTGATTGGCATACAGCAGCAAGAGGGCGCTGAATACAGCACAGATCATATACGGCCTGAGAAAACGCCGGTAGCTCATGCCGCTGTTCAGCATGGCGATGATCTCAGAATTGTAGGCCAGACGGGATGTAAAGAAGATGACTGCAAGAAAGATCAGCAACGGTGCCAGCAGGGCATTGATGTGGGGAATGAAGTTGATATAGTAATCAAACAGGATCTCGTTGGTGGATGGTTTGTTCTTTACAAAAGCATCGGTCTTTTCGCTGTAGTCAATCACCACGGCGATAGAGGTAATGATGGCAAAGGTGAAGAAACTGGTTACAAAGAATTTGGCAATGATGTAGCGATCCAGGCGTGATAGAACCCTGTTGAAAGGCGACAATAATATGCTACCTGGTTTCTTCATCACAAACGGGTGCTGACCTTTTTGACCATCTTATTTTTCCAGCTGCTGAAAGTTCCTGCCACGATCTGTTCACGGGCAGCCCGCACCAGCCAAAGGTAGAAACCCAGATTGTGAATGCTCGCTATCATGGGTCCGAGCATTTCGCCACTTACAAACAGGTGACGCAGATATGCTTTACTGTGTTGCCTGCTCACTTCTGTGGTAGCATCAGTATCAATGGGATCCAGGTCATTTTCCCATTTTTTGTTTCTGATATTGATGATGCCTTCCCGTGTGAATAGCATACCGTTCCTGGCATTTCGGGTAGGCATGACACAATCGAACATATCAATACCCAGGTGGATGCATTCCAGAAGATTTTCAGGCGTACCTACACCCATCAGGTAACGCGGTTTACTTTCAGGAAGTATCTGGCAAACAGTTTCGGTCATGCCATACAGCATGTCATGTGGTTCACCTACACTCAGTCCGCCGATGGCATTACCCGGGCAATCACTGTTGGCTATGTATTCTGCTGATTGCTTACGCAGGTCTTCATACGTAGAGCCCTGTACGATAGGGAACAGATACTGATCATATCCGTATAGCGGTTCTGTTTCCTGCATGGTTTGCACACATGCATCCAGCCAGCGATGGGTGAGATGCATGCTTTTTTCAGCATATTTTCTGTCAGATGGGTAGGGCGGACACTCATCAAATGCCATAACTATGTCAGCCCCGATCTCTCGCTGGATCTGCATCACACCGGCCGGTGTAAAGTGGTGGCGTGATCCGTCAATATGCGATTGAAAACGAACACCGTCATCCAGGATCTTGCGCATTTGTGCCAGACTGTAAACCTGGTATCCTCCGCTGTCTGTCAATATAGGTCTGTTCCAGTTGATGAAGCGGTGCAGCCCGCCAGCCTGCTGCAGGAGTCCTGTTCCCGGTCGCAGATAGAGATGATAGGTGTTTCCCAGAATGATGGAAGCATCTATGCTGTCTTTCAAAGCATCAAAATGAACAGCCTTCACGGTACCGGCCGTGCCAACCGGCATGAAGATGGGAGTCTCGATCTCGCCGTGGGAAGTTTTGATCAGACCGGCTCTGGCTTTTCCACCCGGATCTGTGCTTTGCAGCTGAAAGAACATGCCGGCAAAGGTACTTGAAAATCAGGCAGTCTGCTGTTGTGCATAGGCTGTTGATTGTATGTCAGTGGCAGTTCTTCGGCCTTGTCAATTGCCGTATTTTTGCTGCGTCTTCATGGACTCATTCAACATCTTTCTCTACATCTATGCAGCTGTGGTTTTCATACAGTTGCTGCATCATTTGTTCTTTTACAGCCGGTTGGCCTGGGGCAGAACAGCGAAACCCTCCGGCCAGGAATTGCCGGGAGTTTCTGTGATCGTATGTGCCCGGAATGAAGACACCAATCTCAAACAGCATCTGCCACTGTTGCTTCGTCAGGACTATCCGGCCTTTGAGGTCATTGTGGTAGATGATAATTCTGATGACGGTACCGTAGAATACCTCTATTATCTGGCAGAAAAAGAGCCATTGCTGAAACGGGTCAAAGTAGGCAATGTGAACAAGCCAATGGCAGGAAAGAAATTTCCGCTTACTCTGGGTATCAAGGCAGCACAGTATCCGGTGGTGCTGCTAACAGATGCTGATTGTGCGCCCGCATCTGATCAATGGATCAGAACCATGATGCAGGGTTATCAGGCACATACGGAAGTAGTACTCGGGTATGCACCTTTCCATAAACTGGCAGGCTGGCTTAATAAGACCATACGCTTTGAAACCTTTTTTGCAGGAATGAATTACCTGTCTTATGCCAAAGCCGGGATGCCCTATATGGGAGTAGGCAGAAACCTGTCATACAAGACCGGGATGTTCTTTCGGTACGGAGGTTTTGCTGACCACCGGGAGCTTCCGTCGGGCGATGATGATCTCTTTATCAACAAGATCGCGAGGAGAAAGAATACACGGGTGGTAACTGACAGCAACTCCTTTATGTATTCGGCACCCAAAGAGACCTGGACCGACTGGAAATACCAGAAACAACGTCATCTGAGTACTGCCAGGTATTACAGGCCGCTGCACAAATTCTTCCTCTCACTCCAGCCTGTCACCCAGATACTGGTCTATCTCTTATTGCCGCTTGCCGTCTGGAAAGATCCGGCTTTCTGGTATGTTCCGGCAGGCCTTTTTCTGTTCAGGTGGATCATCAACAGAATACTCTATACCTCAGTGATGCGAAAACTGGACGAAAAGGATCTGGTGCCGTTCATAGAAGTGTTCGACCTCCTGCAGGTGTTTTACTACTTTCGGTTCTTCAAAGCTGCAGTAGTGAAAACACGGTACAGATGGAATTGAATGAGCACTTGTCTCCACGGGCCCGCGAAGACTATTCGCTGGTGGAACAGGCACGCTCCGGCAGCAGAACCGCCTTCGCTGCGCTCTTCTCCCGCTACAAGGATTCCATTTATTATATGATCCTGAAGATGGTGCACAACCGTGATGATGCTGATGACCTGACCATAGAAAGCTTTGGAAAGGCATTCAGTAATCTGGAGAAATATACACCTGATTACGCCTTCAGTACATGGTTATTCAAGATAGCGTCCAATAACACCATTGATTTTATCAGAAAGAAACGTATGGATATCATTTCACTGGATGATGATGAGAATTCTGAAAGCCAGAATCTTTCCAATTCCGTTTCTTCCAATGTACCTGATCCGGAAGAGCAGTTCATACGTGAGCAGCGGGCAAGTTTGATGCGTGATATGATGGACACGCTGAATCCGAAATACCGCAGGCTCATACAGCTGCGATATTTTGAAGAATTGTCTTATGACGAGATCGCTGCAGAACTCAACCTGCCACTTGGTACTGTAAAGGCGCAGCTATTCCGGGCCAAAGAATTGCTGTATCAGGTGGTGAGAGGTGTCAGAGAGAAGTATTAACGCACTCCGGCAAAGTCACTGAGATACAGATAAGCTTCCTGCAGTTCACCCTTATTGCAGATGGTAGCTTCGTCCAGCATGCGGCTGCTCTCTGCCATCAGATCTGGAATAACCGCTTCTATCATCCTTCGGCCAAATTCTGCTGAGGCATCTCTGGGAAGTTCATTTGGCAGATTATCAACGGCCATGATATCTATGGTGTCTGATTCAAAAGGTGCGGTGGTTTCATCAGTGTATTTATTGTAGCCAAAAACCGGCTCACTGATGGTAGTAGTGCGCACCGTAGCAGGCACGCTTCCATCCACATCGCAGGAAATATCAGCAATGACCTGAATGCTGAAATCATCGGCATGCATATCGGTTTTTTCAAACAATCTTGGTCCGTGCGGATTCCAGTATATACCATTGACCAGTATATCTGATTTGGAAAGATATGGGTGCATGGCCGATCTGTAACGTTCAGGGTGACGGTGAAACTCAGCCCGTTCATAACCCCCGTCACTGATGCGCTCAAACAGGTGATGAGAGTCCAGATTTACCACTACAGGTTCCTGACATGTACTGGTCAGGAATTCTTCCGGTGTAACCTGCCTGATCTTCAGCAGTTCCATCACTTCCATGGAACCGCGGGCTACCCGGCCGGTGCCGGTTACAACGATCCGCAGCGGTGGTAACTGAAGATGTGAATAATGGGTCTTCAGCTCTGCAAAATCATGACAATCCCGGGCTCGTGTCAGCTTGAATCCCCCATTCCTCCGGCTCCAGGTCCAGAAGGCATTATGCGCCCCCACGATACCGGCCCATCGCCCGAAAGCGATCACCCTGTTCCCTTCCTCATCATGCAGCGTTTCATAATCGATCATCCTGATCTGTTGCTTCAGCAGGGTTTGAAGCAACTTCCGGTTGTAAGGCTGCTCCTTTATAGTGTGTGAAAAAAACAGATATGTCTTGTGCGATATCAGCGATTCCACAGGAACTTCCTTGATGCCTATCAGTACATCACAATCACTCAGATTTTCCTGCAGTGTAATGCCTGCCTGGCCGTATTCAGCATCAGTGTAACAGCGCCCGTGAGAAGGTTGTACCACAATATTGATGTCTGGCCAAGTGCGCATGACCTCTGTACACTGTTCCGGTGTAAGCGCCACCCGGGAATCAGGCGGGAATTTTCCCTCTCTGATCAACCCGATCTTCATACTCCCCATGGTGGTAAAGATAGAGGGCTTTGCTGAATTGCCTTCGGCAGAGCGCACCGAAAGCCTTATTTTTGCCCTAAGAACAGCAGATGGAAGTGCGTAAAACATATGATCCTGCAGGGATTGAGCAGAAATGGTATGAACACTGGCAGCAGGCCGGATATTTTCATTCAGAGCCCGATGACCGTGATCCGTTCACGATCGTGATACCTCCACCCAATGTGACTGGTATGCTGCACATGGGGCACGTGCTCAATAATACCTTGCAGGATGTTTTTGTGCGCAGGGCCCGCATGCAGGGGTTCAATGCCTGCTGGGTGCCTGGTACAGACCATGCCTCCATTGCCACCGAAGCAAAGGTGGTGGGGATGCTGCGGGAAAGGGGCATCAAAAAAAGCGACCTCAGCCGTGATGCCTTTATGGAATATGCCTGGGAGTGGAAGGAAAAATACGGAGGTATCATCCTGCAGCAGCTGAAAGAACTGGGTTGTTCCTGCGACTGGGAGCGAACCAGGTTCACCATGGATCCGGAATACTACGATGATGTCATAGATGTATTCATTGACCTTTACAACAAAGGATATATCTATCGGGGGTTGCGTATGATCAACTGGGATCCGGAGGCTAAGACAGCACTGAGCAACGAAGAGGTCATCTATAAGGAAGTGCGCTCCAAACTGTACTTTGTAAGATACCTGCTGGAAGATGGCAGCGACAGCCTGACCATTGCAACTACCCGTCCGGAAACGATCCTGGGTGATACTGCTATCTGTGTTCATCCGGATGATGAGCGATACAGCAACTGGATCGGGAAGAAAGTATTGGTGCCCATCGTCAACAGACTGATCCCTGTCATTGCCGATACCTACGTGGACCGTGAATTCGGAACCGGTGCCCTGAAGATCACCCCGGCACATGACCCCAACGACTATGAGATCGGGCAGCGTCATGGACTCGAGATCATCGATATGATGAATGAGAACGGAACGGTCAGCGAAGCTGCAGGCATCCTGGTGGGAGAAGATCGGTTTGCAGCCAGAAAGAAACTGGTGGCCATGATCGAAGAAGCCGGACAGCTGGTGAAGATCGAAGAACTAACTAATAATGTCGGCTACTCAGAAAGAACAGATGCGGTAGTTGAACCACGTCTGAGCATGCAGTGGTGGCTGGATATGAAAAAGGTATCCGGGCCTGCGCTGGATGCGGTGATGAACGGAACAGTAAAACTGCATCCCGATAAATTCATCAATACTTACCGCCACTGGATGGAGCATGTACGTGACTGGTGTATCAGTCGCCAGCTCTGGTGGGGGCATCGCATTCCGGCCTGGTATAACGAGAACAAAGACCTGGTGGTAGCTAAAACGCAGGAAGAAGCCGTTGCGCATTTTCGTGCAAAAGGGCTGTCAGAAAATGGGATCATCCAGGACGAAGATGTGCTGGATACCTGGGCTTCGAGCTGGCTCTGGCCGATCTCCGTCTTCAACGGCATGAAGGATCCGGGCGGGAAAGACATCAACTATTATTATCCCACTGATGTGCTGGTAACCGCACCGGAGATCCTCTTCTTCTGGGTGGCCAGAATGATCATAGCCGGATATGAATACCGCAACGACCGGCCATTCGATCATGTATATCTGACCGGTATCGTTCGCGACAAACAACGCAGAAAGATGTCGAAGAGTCTGGGTAATTCACCTGACCCACTCGATCTGATCCACCAGTACGGAGCAGATGGCGTGCGCATGGGCATGCTGCTGTGTGCACCCGCAGGAAATGACATCCTGTTTGATGAGAAACAGGTGGAACAAGGCAGGAACTTCTGCAACAAGCTCTGGAATGCGTTCCGCCTGGTAAGCGGATGGGAGGTAGCTGATGCAGATACGCCTGCCAGAAATAAAGCAGCCATGGAATGGTTCGATGCCAAACTGCAACAGACCATAGTTTCGGTCGATGACCAGTTTGCGCAATTCCGGGTATCAGATGCCCTGATGAGTCTGTACAAACTCGCCTGGGATGACTTCTGTGCCTGGTATCTCGAATTCATCAAACCTGCATATGGTCAGCCAATAGACCGGGCAACCAAAGAGAGAACCATATCATTCTTTGAGACCTTGCTCCGGCTTCTGCATCCTATCATGCCTTTTGTTACAGAAGAATTGTATCACCTGTTACAGGAAAGAGCGTCAGGAGATGATGTCATGATGAGCAGCTGGCCTATAGCCGGTCAGGTGGATACCACTGCACTCCGTTCAGGAGAACTGGCCATGGAAGTGATCTCAGCCATTCGTGATCTTAGGGCCAGAAATAATCTGTCGCCCAAAGAATCTCTCACCCTCTGGTATGAAGGTGATCTGAGCAGTCTGGGAGATTTCACAGACGCCATCAGGCACCTCGCCAACATCAGTAATATGGAAGTGCTGAGCGCTGGAGCTTCCGGAACAGGATTCCTGTCTGGAGGTATCAAGTGGATGCTGGAAAGCGGAGAGGGCGGCGATCCGGCCGAACAAAAAGCCAAACTGGAAGAACAGCTGAAGTACACACGGGGCTTTCTGGAATCTGTGAGGAAAAAACTAAGCAATGAACGCTTTGTCAGCAATGCTCCGGCTGATGTGGTGGAAGTGGAAAGAAAAAAACAGGCAGATGCAGAAGAAAAGATCCGCCTGCTGGAAGAAAGCCTGCTTTCGCTGAATTAACAAGTGGTAGTTTTGTAACCTAAATAAATATGCAATGAAACAATTGTTTCCTGTTGCCATGATGGCACTCCTCATTTCCTTTTCTTCCTGCGGCAAGAAAGGTATGTCTGATGAACTCAAAGGCAAGCTGCACAGTTTTGAGACAGACTGGAAAGCCACCGGCGAATCACTCGCCAACTTTGGTACTACCATGAACAGCACCTTTGCTTCCATGGATGATATGATGAAAGACAAGAATACCATGGACCATGCAGGCATGGCTGCTGATAAAATGGCTGTGATGGAAGAACTGCACAACAGCTGCTCCAATATTGAGGGCAAGATGGAGATGGTTCGCACAGCATATACATCTACCATGACCGGTTTCACTGATGATGAAGCTGCATATCGTGAATGGAAGACGAAAGTGCAGAAGCATGAGATCAAGGAAGGTGATGCGGAAGCCGGTATCAATGATTTCCAGGTAAAACTGCAGGCTTACAAGGATAACCTGGATGCCTGGGGAAATCTTGTAACAGAACTCAACGACAAATGCACCGAGAACTGTAAGGCCATGGATGCCCTCATGCAATAATACGGAACACTACATGCAGAAAGGCCGGCACAATGCCGGCTTTTTTGTTGCATATTTATGGCGGAAACACCGCCTTTATGAAGCAAGTATTGATTTTGTCTTTCCTGTTTCCTCTACTGGTACAGGCGCAGGATCTCAAACAAACCATTCGTGGAAACATCATCGACCGGGAAAGCAAGGCCACACTTCCGGGAGCCAATGTCCTGTTGTATGCTGATACGGTATTTCTGAGCGGCACCACCACCAATGAAGACGGCAACTTCAGGCTGGAAGGGCCGGTTGGCAGAGTGGACCTTGTGGTACGCTATATCGGCTACCAGGATTTCTTCATCACTAACCTGGTAGTGAGCAGTGGTAAAGAGGTTGTTTTACAGATAGAACTCGAAGAAAGTGCACAGGCGTTGGATGAAGTGACCATCACCGCTTTCCGTGAAGGAGAAGTGGTTAATGATATGGCCACTGTATCCGTGCGTTCATTCACCGTAGAAGAAACTGACCGGTATGCCGGTAGTCGCGGCGATCCGGCCAGAATGGCCTCCAATTTTGCGGGCGTTCAGGGAGCAGATGACAGCCGAAATGATCTCGTCATCAGAGGCAATTCGCCCATCGGGGTATTGTGGCGGCTGGAAAATCTGGACATTCCGAATCCCAATCACTTTGCTATCGCAGGCACAACGGGTGGACCTGTGTCCATCATCAACAATAAATACCTCTCCAATTCTGACTTTTTTACCGGAGCTTTTCCGGCAGAGTATGGCAATGCCACTGCGGGGGTGTTCGATCTGCAGATGCGAAAAGGGAATGATGAGCAATATGAGTTCAGCGGACAGCTGGGCTTTCTCGGAACGGAGCTGTTTGCAGAAGGACCGCTTAGCAAGGAAAATAAATCAAGCTTTCTGGTCAGTTACCGGTACAGCACCCTGCAATTATTTGAAAGCCTGAATATTCAGATCGGTACAGAAGCAGTACCACGGTATCAGGATGGGGCGGTAAAATTGTTCTTCCCCCTGAAGAACGGCAGCATCTCCTTGTTCGGAATAGGAGGAAAGAGCAATATTGACATTCTGGTAAGTGACTATACTTCTCCGGAAGAAGTGGAACTGTATGGCGATAGCGACCGCGACCAGTATTTCGGCACCAGTATGGCGGCAGCAGGCATCAATTATGGCCATACCATCAGCGACAAGACCTATGGAAAACTGACACTGGCATATACCTGGCAGGAGAATCATGCAGATCATGAACTGGTATTCAGAAATGCAGATTTTGCTATAGACAGTATTATTCCCAATATGGGATACAGCTACAGAGACCAGAAACTGGCTGCTATCTACAACCTCAACCACAAGTTCAACAGCAGGAACAGCATGAAGGCCGGTGTCACACTGGAACAGATCCACCTCTTGCACATTGATTCCAATCTGGACCTCTCCACGTGGGTGTTCGATAACCGGTATGATTTTGATGGAAGTACCTATTTCATTCGCGGGTATGCACAATGGAAATATAAATTCAGCGATGCCTTTCACATGGTAGCCGGCCTGCACGCAGCCTGGTTCACCCTCAACAGCAACAGCAGGTCACTGGAACCGCGGATATCCGGACAATACACGTTTGCATCAGGTCATCGCATTACAGGTGGCCTCGGTTTGCACAGCCAGTTACTGCCCACCTATCAGTACACCTACCAGGAGCTGCAGGCAGACGGCAGCTATATCAGGATCAATGAAGATATTGGATTTGTGCGCAGTATGCATGCCGTGGCTGGTTATGAATGGCCTGTTGGAGATCATTTGCATCTGAAGTTGGAAACCTATTATCAGTTCCTGTATGATGTACCGGTAGAGGTGGAGGCTTCTGCTTTCTCGCTTGCCAACGAGGGCAGTGGCTTTGCCCGTTTCTTTCCCGGCCCGCTGGAGAACACAGGAACAGGCGATAATAAAGGCATAGAACTTACTCTGGAAAGACATTTTGCCGACCATTATTTCTATCTGTTAACAGGATCTTTGTATGACAGCCGGTATGTGGGCAGCGATGGGGTTGAAAGACCCACCAACTTCAATGGAAAGTATGCAGCCAACATCCTGGCGGGAAGGGAATTCCGCATCAGTCAGAAGCATGTGCTCAGCGCCAGCACAAAAGTAACCTGGGCAGGAGGAAGGCTCACCTCACCAGTTGATACAGCTGCTACCCTTACAGCCAAAGAGTTGGAGTTTGTAGATTCGCTGACCAATACCATTCGGTTGAAGGATTATTTCAGGGTGGACCTGCGTGTGGCCTACCTCATCAATACAGGTAAGCTTACCCATGAACTGGCCATAGACCTTGTCAATATGCTCAACATTCAGAATGTGCTTGGTCTGACCTATGCTCCCAACCCCACTGATCCGACCGTTAGCCCGGTAAGAGAAGAATATCAGCTGGGCTTTTTACCCATATTTTATTATAAAATAGATTTCTGATGTTTGAACTGATCGTGTACGATACCGCCAACCGGGTAGCCACCATCACCCTGAACCGCCCGGAGAAACGCAATGCGTTCAGTCCGCAGCTGGTCGCAGAACTCAAGGAAGCTTTTGCAGCAGCAGAAGCTGATGACAGTGTACGGGTAGTGGTACTGGCTGCTAATGGGCCCGCTTTTTCTGCCGGAGCAGATCTGGCTTACCTGCAGGCTCTGCAATCCAATTCGTATGAAGAGAATCTGGAAGATTCTGAATCATTGATGGCCTTATACCGGCAGATCTATATGCTGGATAAGCCGGTCATAGCCCGGGTGCAGGGACATGCCATTGCAGGTGGTTGCGGACTCGCCACTGTTTGCGATTTCGTACTGGCTGTGCCTGAAGCGAATTTCGGTTATACAGAAGTGCGCATCGGTTTCATACCAGCCATTGTGATGGTATTTCTGTTACAAAGAATTTCCGGCAGAGCTGCCAGAGAATTGCTGCTGACCGGAAAACTGATCCCTGCAGAAACGGCGCAGCAATACGGACTTGTCAATAAGGTGATCCGGGCAGAGGATCTGGATGGAGCGGTTGAGCAGCTGGCCAAAGAGTTGGCAGAGACCACCAGTCCTTCTGCTGTCAGAATGACCAGGCAGATGCTGGGTCAGATCTCTGATATGAGTATGGATGAAGCGCTGTATTTCGCGGCTGAGATGAATGCGAAAGCCAGGGAGACAGACGATTGCCGGAAGGG
>ERZ795053.4314-NODE-4314-length-15496-cov-8.828120_pt1 | contig 15496 bp, 9 predicted proteins | sample MGYA00375137_ERZ795053 | MGnify/ENA primary metagenome ERZ795053 (study PRJEB30182, sample SAMN05720284) | activated sludge metagenome | isolation source: Anaerobic digester | place: Hong Kong | collected 2014-12-17 ...
CGCGTTCCACCGCGGGACGGCCTGAAGACGGAGATGCCGCCGCGCCCATGCGGTGCCGTGATGACTTGGCCTGACGCCAGCAGCCCCACACCTCGCCGGCACTCCTGAGCCACGCCTCGAGTTAGGAAGAGGGGGGCGCCCCACGGTGGAACGCGGAGCATGCCCCTGGACGCGCGAGCCGTAGGGCGAGAGAGGTGCAGCAACACCATCGGGGGAGGATCGGGCTGGGGACACCCGGGCAGGACAAGGGTCGACGGCAAATGCAGCGGGAAGAAAGCCACACGGTGCCGCCGGCTGCGGGCACGAGCGGAGCAAAGGCCCCATTGCGCGGCCTCAGGTCCTGAGCACCCGGTAGATCGCCGGAATCACCAAGACCGTCAGCAACGTCGACGAGGCGAGGCCGAAGAGGAGCGAGATCGCGAGGCCCTGGAAGATCGGATCGGTCAGGATCACCGAGGCGCCGATCATCGCCGCCAGCGCCGTCAGCAGGATCGGCTTGAAGCGGATCGCGCCGGCCTCGACCAGCACCTCGGTCAGCGGCCGCTCCGGCCCGCCGGCGTGGCGGATGAAATCCACCAGGAGGATCGAGTTGCGCACAATGATGCCCGCGAGCGCGATGAACCCGATCATCGAGGTCGCCGAGAAGGGCGCGCCGAAGAGCCAGTGGCCGGAGAGGATGCCGATGAAGGTCAGCGGGATCGGCGTCAGGATCACGAGCGGCACCCGGAACGAGCCGAACTGGGCGACGACCAGGATGTAGATGCCGAGCAGCGCCACCCCGAAGGCCGCGCCCATGTCGCGGAAGGTGACCCAGGTCACCTCCCATTCGCCGTCCCAGAGCAGCACCGGCACGCGCTCGTCCTCGGGCTGGCCGTGCAGGCTGATCTCCGGCTTCGGCAGGTCGGTCCAGTCCTGCGCGTCGAGCGCGTCGCGGACCGCGAGCATGCCGTAGAGCGGCGCCTCGAAATCGCCGGCGAGCTCGGCGGTGACCATCTCCGCCGCCCGGCCGTTGTGGCGGAAGACCGGGAAGGAGGCCGGCTCCTCGCTGACCCGGACCACGTCGCCGAGCTCGACCACGCCGCTCGAGCCGGGCAGGACATTGGCCGGGATCGGCGTGCTGAGGAAGCGCTCGTCCAGCACCCGCGCCCCGGCGGGCCGCTCGATGCGGATCGGCACCGGCTGGCGCCCGCCACCCCGGTGGGAATAGCCCACCGTCTCCCCGCCGTTCAGGATGGCGATGGTGTCGAAGACGTCCCGCTCCTCGACCTTGAAGAACTCCGCGTCGTCGGTCGAGACCGTGGCGCGCAGCCGCCGGGCGGGCGCGCCGTAGGAATTGTCCACGTCGACCACGAAGGGCACCGAGCGAAAGGCCTCCTCCACCCGCGCCGCCACGGCGCGGCGGGTCTCGGCGTCGGGGCCGTAGATCTCGGCGAGCAGCGTGGCCAGCACCGGGGGCCCGGGCGGCGGCTCGACCACCTTCAGGCTGGTGCCCGGCGGAACCTCGATCTCCGCCAGCCGCGCGCGGATGTCGAGCGCGATGGCATGGCTGGCGCGGTCGCGCTCGCCCTTGGGCAGGAGGTTGATCGCCACCTCGCCCTGCTCCGGGCTCGCGCGCAGATAGGAATGCCGCACCAGCCCGTTGAAGTTGAAGGGCGCCGCAGTCCCGGCATGGACCTGCACCGAGCGCACTTCCGGCAAAGCCAGCACGCTGCGCGCCACCCGCTGCGCCACCGCCTCGGTCGCCTCCACCGCCGCCCCCTCCGGCAGGTCGATGACCACGGCGAGCTCCGACTTGTTGTCGAAGGGCAGGAGCTTCACCGTGACGGCCTTGGTGTAGAAGAGCGAGAGCGAGCCCAGCGTCAGCACGCCCACCGCCAGCAAGAAGAGCCAGCTGCGCGCCTTGCTGCGCAGGATCGGCCGCGCGACCGCGGAATAGATCCGCCCCAGGCGGCCGCCCTCGGCGTGATGGTCATGGGCCGCATGGGTGGCACGGCCCGCGACCTTCAGCATCAGCCAGGGCGTGACGGTGACGGCGACGAAGAAGGAGAAGATCATCGCCGCCGAGGCATTGGCCGGGATCGGGCTCATGTAGGGGCCCATCATGCCCGAGACGAAGAGCATCGGCAGCAGTGCCGCGACCACGGTCAGCGTGGCGACGATGGTCGGGTTGCCGACCTCGGCCACCGCCTCGATGGCGGCCTGCCGGCGCGGCCGATCGTCGCCCATGCCCCAGTGCCGGGCGATGTTCTCGATCACCACGATGGCGTCGTCGACCAGGATGCCGATCGAGAAGATCAGCGCGAAGAGCGAGACGCGGTTCAGCGTGTAGCCCATCAGCCAGGAGGCGAAGAGCGTCAGCAGGATCGTGACCGGGATCACCACCGCGACCACCACGCCCTCGCGCCAGCCGATGGCGATCACCACGAGCCCGATGATCGAAACCGTCGCGAGCCCGAGATGGTAGAGCAGCTCGTTCGCCTTCTCATTGGCGGTCTCGCCGTAGTCCCGCGTCACCTCGATGGCGATGTCCTCGGGGATCAGGCTGCCGTGCAGCCCCTCGACCCGGTGCAGGATCTCCTCGGCCACTACCACCGCGTTCGAGCCGGCGCGCTTGGCGATGGCCAGCGTCATCGAGGGCACCCGTGCCGGCGCGCCGTCGGTCAGCGCGACCGTGGAGACAAGCAGCTGGCCGCTCTCGGTGCTGAGCCCCACTTCCGCCAGGTCGCGCACATAGACCGGCCGATCGTCGCGGGTGGTGACAAGCAGGTTGGCAATCTCGTCGGGCCGGCGCAACGTTTCGCCCGCGACCAGCGTCACCTGCTCGCCGCCGTCGCGCAGCCGCCCCGCCGGAAAGGCGGAATTGGCGCCCGAGACCTTGGCCGCGAGCTGCTGGAGCGTCACGCCGTAGAGCGCCAGCCGCTCGGGGTCGGGCGCGATGCGGATCATCTCGCCGGTCTCGCCCACGAGATAGGTCAGGCCCACGTCCTCGATCTTGGCGACCTCGGTGCGCAGCTCCCGCGCGATGCGGGTCAGGTCGTTGGGGGTGATGCGCTCGGCGGCCCCGGGCTTCGGCGAGAGGGTCAGCGCCAGGATCGCCACGTCGTCGATGCCGCGGCCGACGATCAGCGGCTCCGGCACGCCCACCGGGATGCGGTCCATGTTGGCGCGCAGCTTCTCGTGCACGCGCAGGATCGCCGCATCCGAGGAGGTGCCGACCACGAAACGCGCCGTCACCATCACCGCGTCGTCGGCGGTCTGGGAATAGACGTGCTCCACCCCGTCGATGCCCTTGACGATGGTCTCGAGCGGCTCGGTGACGAGCTTGACCGCGTCCTCGGCCTTCAACCCCGCGGCCTGCACATGGATGTCGACCATGGGCACCGAGATCTGCGGCTCCTCCTCGCGCGGCAGCGAGACCAGCGCGAGCAGGCCGAAGACGAAGGCCGCGATCAGGAAGAGCGGCGTCAGCGGCGAGGTGATGAAGGCGCGGGTGAGCGCGCCCGCGATCCCGAGTTTCGGCGAAGGCGGGGTCACGGCGTGACGACCACGTCGCCCGGCCGGAGCCCGGTCAGGACCTCCACCTGATCGCCCTCGCCCGCGCCCTCGTCGAGCATCACCGCGCGGGCGACCTCCTCCTCACCCTCGCGCACGGTGACGAAATCGATGCCCGAGCGCTTTTCCACCGCGGCCCGCGGCACCATCAGCGCCGCCCGGCTGCCAACGGGCACCTCGACCAGGACGCGGGCATTGACGAAGGCGGTCTCGAGGCTTTCCACCGAGACATCGGCGATCACCCGGCCGTTCTCGATCTGGGGATAGATCTTGGCGAGCGCGCCTTCCGATTCCGCGCCGTTCGCGGTGATGCGGATCGCAGCACCCTCCTCGAGGGTATCGGCATGGCGCTCGGGGATGGCGAGGCGCAGGAAGAAGCCGCCGCCGCCGATGGTCGCGATGGGCTCGCCGGCCAGCACCACCGCGCCGCGGGTCACCGGCACGGTCAGCACGCGCCCGTCGCCGGGGGCGACCACCTCGCCCTCCGCGCCCTGCTGCACCACCACGTCGCGCTGCGCCTTGGTGGCCGCGAGCTGGTTGCGGGCCACGTCGACCGCGGTGCGCAGCTGATCGAGCCGCTGGGCGGTGGCCACGCCCCGCTCCACCAGCGCCTCGCCGCGGGCGAGCTCGGTCTCGGCCGTGGATAGCTGCGATTCGAGCGCGCGCATCTGCGCGTCGAGCGCGGCCACCTGGAAAGCGATCTTGTCGTCGCGCACCAGGGCGATGCGCTGGCCGGCGGTCACCGCATCGCCCTCGCTTACGGTCAGCTCCTCGACGATCCCGCCGATGCGCGCGCGCGCCGGCACGCTGTCGCGGGCCTCGACCCGGCCGTAGACCGCCTTCCATTCGGTGATCTCGGTAGGCGCCAGTTCGATCGTGCCGCCCGTCGCCGCGCCCGCGGCCAGAAGGGCGGCCATGGCCGCGAGCATGCGCATTGTCAGGATCAGAACGCGGTGCCCGGCTTGACGCCGAGCCTGCGGAAGGCAAACGCCGCCGGGCAGAAGCCGGTGAAGGCCGATTGCAGCATGTTGAGGCCCACGAAGGCCGTGAGCCAGACGAAATGCGGCGAGACCCAGGCGGTCAGGGCGACCGACAGAAGCACCATGAATCCGGCGAAGGCGAGCACCGAGCGATCGAGCGACATGACTTGTCCCCTTGCGATGATGCGGACGCCGCGACCTGCGGCTTGCCCGCGGTTGCGATTCAGACCGTCCCGGCGTCCTGGGCGATCCTGACTTCCTTGAGTTTATCGATGCCGAGCACCTGCAAGGCAAGCCGCTCGTAGAAGGGTTCCGAGACGCCGCTGCGGATCTTGTGCAGGAAGTACTTCTCGAAACCGACCTTGGCGGTATGCACCCATTTCCCCTGCGACGACCAGTTGACGTTGCGCGGCGGGATCTGGGGCTGGGCGACGAAGGCGATGCCGCCGTCGCCGAAATCGGCGAGGCAGACCGCGTTCCAGCTGCCCTCCGCATCCGGCGCCTTGCCCTCGGTCAGGCGGTGGATGTTGTGCGCCGTGGCGGTGACCATGGATTCGATCATGAAGCCGGTCTTGGGCACGCCCACCGGAACCGGCGTCTTGCCCGTGGGCGGGATCGCGACGCAGACCCCCACCGAGAAGATCTCCGGGAAGGCCGGATTGCGCTGGTGCTTGTCGGCGAGGATGAAGCCGCGCGGATTGGTCAGCCCCTCGATGTCGCGCACCGCCGCCACGCCGCGGAAGGCCGGCAGCATCATGGTGAAGACATGGGGCAGCTCCTGTGCCCGGGCCACCGAGCCGTCCTCGGCGATCTCCGAGACATGGAGCTTGTCGGCCTCGACCCTGTCGACGCGGGCATTGGTGATCCACTTGATGTGCCGCTGGCGCAGCGCGCTCTCCAGCAGGCCCTTGGTATCGCCGACCCCGTCGAGGCCGAGATGGCCGATATAGGGCTCGGAGGTGACGAAGGTCATCGGCACCTGGTCGCGAACTTTCGCGTCGCGCAAGGCCTTGTCGAGGATGAAAGCGAATTCATAGGCCGGACCGAAGCAGGAGGCGCCCTGCACCGCGCCGACGATCACCGGGCCCGGCCTGGCCACCAGCGCATCGAAGGCGGATTTCGCCGCCACGGCGTGATCGACCTGGCAGACCGAGGTGGTATGCGCCCCGGGCCCGAAGCCCTCGATCTCGTCGAAGGCGAGCTCCGGCCCGGTGGCGATCACTAGATAGTCGTAGGCAAGCGAGCTCCCGTCCTCGAGCTCGATCCTGCGCTCCGCGGGATGGAGCCGCTTCGCGCCCTGCGGATGGAGCGCGATGCCGCGGCGTTTGAGCACCGGCTCGAGATCCACTTCCACAGCCTCGCGCTGGCGCCAGCCGACGGCGACCCAGGGGTTCGAGGGCACGAAGGAATAGCGGCTGCCCCTGGTGACCACCGCGACCTCATGCGCCTTCCCGAGCTTCTCGCGAAGCTCGTAGGCCATGATGGTGCCGCCGAGTCCGGCACCCAAGACTACCACCTGCGCCATGCCGCGCTCCTCGCGTTAACAGTTTCAGTAATCCGAATATGATATCCAACTAGGGGCCTGCCTTGACGCAGGTCAAGTCCCCGCGCGAATTATTTCGCGTCGCACGCCGGATCGCCCGGATTGACAAGCATCCGCGCGCCCTCAAGGCTGCCGGCCATGTCTCGCCCGCTCGACGACCGCGACCTGCAGATCCTCACGGTGCTGAGCCGCGAGGGGCGCATCACCAAGGCCGAGCTCGCGCGGCGGATCAATCTCTCGGCGACCCCGGCCTGGGAGCGCATGAAGCGGCTGGAGGCGGAAGGCTATATCGAGGGCTACCGCGCCGAGGTGGCGCTCGCCCGAATCGCGCCCCATGTGACGGTCTTCGTCACGGTCGAGCTCGACAACCACCGGGCCGAGACCTTCCAGAGCTTCGAGCGCGCCATTGCTCGCCACGAGGAGATCCAGGCCGCCTGGGCGATCGGCGGCGGCTACGACTACCTGCTGCGGATCGTCAGCCGCGACATCGACAGCTACCAGCGGCTGATCGACGCACTGCTCGCCGAGCGCATCGGGCTCAGGCGCTATTTCACCTACGTGGTGACCAAGGACGTCAAGACCGCCGCCGCCCCGCCCTTCGAGGCGCTGGTCGAACCGGCGGACCCGGAGACCTGACGCCCGCCGCGCCGGGAAAGAGAAGAATCCTCTGCCGCTCCGCATCCCTTTGGACAATCCGCCTGCCCCGCCCGGCCTACCCTCCGCGCGACGCGCCGAGAGGCCGCGGGGACCGGATGCCCCGGAAAGGAGGAGAGCCATGTCAGGACCGCAGATACGGAGCGAAGCGCTGATGTCCGGCCTGGGCGATCCCGCCCTGCTGCGCGGCTTCGCCTATGTGGGCGGGCGCTGGGTGGGCGGCGCGGGCGGCGCCGGCATCGCGGTCACCAATCCCGCCGACGGCGCGGAGATCGGCAGCGTCGCGCGCCTCACTGCCGCCGACAGCGCCGCCGCCGTCGATGCCGCCGAAGCCGCCTTCCCCGCCTGGGCCGCGGCCCTGCCGCAGGCACGCTCGGCGCTTCTGCGGCGCTGGTTCGAGCTGATGCTCGTGCATCGCGAGGATCTCGCGCGCATCATGACCTTCGAGCAGGGCAAGCCGCTCTCCGAGGCCCGCGGCGAGATCGACTACGCCGCCTCCTTCGTGGAATTCTACGCGGAGGAGGCCAGGCGCCCGAACATCGAGAGCGTCACCTCGCATCTGCACGACGCCGAGGTGGAGATCTGGCGCGAGCCCGTGGGCGTCGCCGCCCTGATCACGCCCTGGAACTTCCCCGCCGCCATGCTGACCCGTAAGGCCGCCGCGGCGCTGGCCGCCGGCTGCACCGTGGTCGCCCATCCCTCCGCCGAGACGCCCTTCTCGGCGCTGGCCCTGGCGGAGCTGGCCGAGCGCGCGGGCTTCCCCGCGGGTGTCTTCAACGTGGTGACCGGCGACGCCGCCACCGTGGTCGGCCCCTGGACCGAGGACCCGCGGGTGCGCGCGCTCTCCTTCACCGGCTCCACCGAGATCGGCAAGCTGCTCTACCGCCAATCCGCCGCGACGGTGAAGCGGCTGGTGCTCGAGCTTGGCGGTCATGCGCCCTTCCTCGTCTTCGCCGAGGCCGATCTCGACCAGGCGGCCGAGGAGGCGGTCAAGGCCAAGTTCGCCACCACCGGCCAGGATTGCCTCGGCGCCAACCGCTTCCTGGTCGAGCGCCCGGTCTACGAGGGCTTCTGCACGCGCTTCGCCGCGCGGATCGCGGCGCTGACCCTGGGACCGGGCATGGAGGATCGCGACCTCGGCCCGCTGATGAACGGACGCGCCGTCGCCAAGCAGGAGGAGCACGTCGCCGACGCGCTGAAACGCGGCGCGAAGCTACTCACCGGCGGCAGGCGCTCCGGTCTCGGCCCGCTCTACTTCGAGCCGACCCTGCTCGTCGACGTGCCCCCCGACGCGCTCATCTTCCGCGAGGAGACCTTCGGCCCGGTGGCCGCGGTCGCCGCCTTCGACAGCGAGGAGGAGGCGGTGGCGCGCGCCAACGACACCGAATACGGCCTCGTGGCTTACGTGCACGCGCTCGACCCGCGGCGGATCTACCGCCTCAGCCGGGCGCTGCAGTTCGGCATGGTGGCGATCAATCGCACCAAGGTCACCGGCGCGCCGATCCCCTTCGGCGGCATGAAGCAATCCGGCCTCGCCCGCGAGGGCGCCCGCTACGGGCTCGAGGCCTTCACCGACATCAAATACGTCTGCCGCGACTGGGCATGACGGGAAAGGAAAAGACCATGCTCACCAACGATCAGCTCGCTCTCTGGGACCGCGAGACCTTCTTCCACGCATCTACCCATCTCGCGGCGCATGCCCGCGGCGAGACGCCGAGCCGCATCATCACCAGCGGCGAGGGTGTCTACATCGAGGACCGCGACGGCCGCAGGCTGCTCGACGCCTTCGCCGGGCTCTATTGCGTGAACGTCGGCTACGGCCGCCGCGAGATCATCGAGGCGATCACCGAGCAGGCCCGCGAGCTCGCCTATTACCACGCCTATGTCGGCCACGGCACCGAGGCCTCGATCACGCTGGCGAAGATGATCCTCGACCGCGCGCCCGAGGGCATGTCCAAGGTCTATTTCGGCCTCGGCGGCTCCGACGCCAACGAGACCAACGTCAAGCTCGTCTGGTACTACAACAACGTCCTCGGCCGGCCGGAGAAGAAGAAGATCATCTCGCGTTGGCGCGGCTACCACGGCTCGGGGTTGATGACCGGCTCGCTGACCGGCCTCAAGGCCTTCCACGCCAAGTTCGACCTGCCGTTGCCCCAGGTGCTGCATACCGAGGCGCCCTATTACTTCCGCCGCGAGAACCTCGCCCAGTCCGAAGCAGAATTCGTGGCCCATTGCGCCGCCGCGCTCGAGGCGCTGATCGAGCGCGAGGGCGCGGACACCATCGCCGCCTTCATCGGCGAGCCGGCGCTCGGCACCGGCGGCCTCGTGCCACCGCCCGCCGGCTATTGGGAGGCGATCCAGCCGATCCTCTCGAAGCACGACATCCTGCTCATCGCCGACGAGGTCGTCTCGGGCTTCGGCCGCCTCGGCTCGATGTTCGGCTCGGAGCATTACGGTATCCGCCCAGACATCATCACCATCGCCAAGGGGCTCACCTCGGCTTATGCGCCGCTCTCGGGCTCGATCGTGGGCGAGAAGGTCTGGGCGGTGCTGGAGCGCGGCACCGACGAGAACGGGCCGATCGGTCACGGCTGGACCTATTCGGCCCATCCCCTCGGCGCCGCGGCGGGCATCGCCAACCTCAAGCTGGTGGATGAGCTCGGGCTCGTGAGGAATGCCGCGGAGACCGGCGCCCACCTGCGCGACGCCTTCACTCAAGCGATCGGCGAGCACCCGAACCTCGGCGAGATCCGCGGCGAGGGCCTGCTCTGCGCGGTGGAATTCGTCGAGGACCGCGAGACGCGGAAATTCTTCGACCCCGCCGCCAGGATCGGCGCCAAAGTCACCGGCGCGCTGCTCGCCGAAGGCGTGATCGCCCGCGCCATGCCCGAGGGCGACATCATCGGCTTCGCCCCGCCGCTCTGCCTCACCCGCGACGAGGCCGACCGCATCGCCGGGGCGCTCGCCAAGGCGGTGGCCGCGACCTTCGACTGATACCGGCGGCCCTCGCCGTCGACTCTCTCCCCATGCGGGGCTGAGGCCCCCAGCCCGATCGACCCGCGTCGATCGGGCCGCGCCGGCCCTTCCCGGGGCCGGCGCGCTTCGCGCGCCGTCCAGGGCCGCCGCACCCCGATCCCCGACCGGCGGGGAGGCGGCATCCCCCTCGCCCTGCGGCTTGCGCCTCCGGGCGACCGGACCGGGCAAGGCGCCACCGGCGCCTCGCCTTTCCGGTCCGGGGGAATGCGGTGCGGGCCGCGCTGGGCGCGGCCTTTTCCCTGGCCCGAAATCTGTCTTCGACCCACGGCATCGGTCAGGCGAAACGGCCATTGGCATGACCGAAAGAAAACGGGGCCGGTCCCGCCGGCCCCGCAATCGGGCATCACGCCACGCCGCCGGCAACGGCGGCGTGCCCCGCTCAGTCGCTCGTCGCCTTCGTCGTCATCGCCGCCTGGAGCTTTGCGATCTCCTCGGGCGAGAGCTGCGGCCGGTCGATCTTGATCGTCAGCTTGTCGAGCTTGGCCGTCAGGGGGAACGGCGGCTGGTAGTCGGCGTCGTTCACGCCCGTGATCGTGTCCGAGCCGATGTCGAAGCTCTCGTCCCACTGCAGGATGATCGGGATCGTCTTCTCCATGTGCCTGGTGTCGACCACCGCGCCGTCCACCTTGAACGTGGTATCCGCAGGCTGGCCGATGCCCGAGAAGTTGTTGAAGGCCATCGTGCCCGCGCCGAGCCCGTCATATTTGGAATCGAACTCGATGACGTGCTTTCCGGGCGCGAGCGCCTCCTTGCCCTCCCATTTCAGCCGCTCGAGGTCGAGCAGGTTCCAGACGAAGACCGGCTTTCCCTCGAGAAGATACATGCCGTAGCCGGCGAAGCGCCCGCCGGAGGTCACGATCATGCCCTCCGCACCGCCCTCGGGCACGGTGATCTCTGCAGTGATGGTGAAGGAGGTGTTCAAGAGATAGGGCGCGTCGCCCTGCGGCGTGCCGGTCATCGGCGCGGTGTAGACCAGCTCGTTGCGCCCGGCGAGAAGGCTCGGCCGCTCGGCGGCGACGCGTGCGCCCACCGAGGCGTCCAGCGGCAGCACCTGGTACTTATTGGCCTCCTCCAGGAACATGGCGCGCATCTCCTTGACCTTCTCGGGATGCTGCGCGGCGATGTCCTCGGACTGGTTCCAGCTGGTGCTGAGATCGTAGAGCTGGAACACCTGATTGTTCAGCGGATCCGGGTTGGCCGGCGAATACGCGTCCCAGGGCGCGCGATCGACCTTGGTGCTCAGCAGCCAGCCGTTGTCGTAGAGCGCCCACTGGCCCATCATCTCGAAATACTGGGTCGTGTGCCGCGACGGCGCATCGGCGTTCGCCGCGTCGAAGGTATAGGCATAGCTCGTGCCCTCGATCGGCCTCTGCTCGACGCCGTCCACGACCTTCGGCGCCTCGATGCCGGTGACCTCCAGGATCGTCGGCACATGGTCGATCACATGGGTGAACTGCTCGCGCAGCCCGCCCTTGTCCTTGATGTGGTTCGGCCAGGAGACGACCATGGTCTGGTTGGTGCCGCCGAAGCGCGAGGCGTTCTGCTTGAACCAGTCGAAGGGCGTGTCGAAGGCCCAGGACCAGCCGGCCGACATGTGGTTGTAGGCGAATTCGGTGCCCCAGGCGTCGTAGAACTTCATCTGGTCTTCGACCGACGGCGCCACGCCGTTGAAGAAGGCGACCTCGTTGAACGTGCCCTCCGGGCCGCCCTCGGCGCTCGTGCCGTTGTCGCCGTTCTGGTAGATGATCAGCGTGTTGTCGTAGCGCCCGAGATCCTTGAAGTGCTGGATCACCCGGCCGATCTCGTGGTCGTTGTAGGCGACATAGGCCGCGAAGACCTCGACCTGCCGGATGTAGAGCTTCTTGGCGTCGTCGCTCAGCGTATCCCAAGGCGGCAGCACCTCGGCCGGCCAGGGCGTCAGTTCCAGATCCTTCGGGATCACGCCCAACTTCTGCTGGTTCTCGAAGATGCGCTCGCGCAGCTTCTCGTAGCCGTCGTCGAAGAGATGCATCTCATGGATTCTGTCCACCCATTCCTTGGTCGGGTGGTGCGGCGCATGCGACGAGCCCGGCACGTAGTTGATGAAGATCGGCTGGCTCGGATCGGTCTGGTGAATCCGGTCCATCCAGGCGATCGCGTCATCGGCCATCGCGGTGATCAGGTTCCAGGAGCTCTCCTCGCCGGTGACCGGCCAGATCGCCGCATCCGGGTCGGAGCGGTCCATCTTCAGCGTGCCGGGGAACGCGTCGAACGGATAGATCTGCGTGGTGTTGCGGAAGAGGTTCGGCCCCCACTGGTTGGCGTCGCCGCCGACGAAGCCGTAGAAATAGTCGAAGCCGAGGCCGGTCGGCCACTGGGTGAAGGGCCCGGCCTGGCTCGCCTCGTAGGTCGGCGTGTTGTGGTCCTTGCCGAACCAGGAGGTGGCATAGCCGTTGTCGCGCAGGATCCGCCCGATCGTCGCGTTGTTCACGCCGATCACGCTGTCATAGCCCGGAAACCCGGTCGCCTGCTCGGCGATGACGCCGAAGCCGACCGAATGGTGGTTGCGGCCGGTGATCGCCGCGGCGCGCGTCGGCGAGCAGAGCGAGGTCGAGAAGATGCGGTTGAAGCGCAGCCCCTCCTCGGCCAGCGCGTCCATCGCCGGGGTGGGGATGACGCCGCCGAAGGTGCTGGGCACCGCGAAGCCGGCATCGTCGGTCATGATCATCAGGATGTCCGGCGCATCCTTCGGCGGCACCACCCGCGGCGGCCACCAGGGCGTGGATTGCAGCGCGTCGTCCTTGATCACCCCGCCGAAGGCCGGTGCGGGCGGGGGCAGCTGGTTGCCGGGGATCGTCGTCGTCGCGGCGGGCGAGCCGAGCACGCCGGTCACGACCTGGGCGCTGGTCCCGGCCGGAACGACCCCAATGAGGAGGATGGAACTCAACAGGATGGAATGGACGCGCATGGTCTCTCCCTCAGGCGGTTCGGGCGGTCGGCGGGACGGTCTCGACGGCAGCGGCCGAAGCCGGCGATCCGGGTCCCGATGCAGGGGGGCGGGCCGGGCTCGCCGCGAAGAAACGCGCTGATTTCATTTGTCTCTCCCTTCGGAATGGCCGCAGACGCACGCCCCGCCCCTCGGGCAGGTCACGTCTGCGTGGACCGCGGAATTCCGCCGATTCAGGCTTGATTAGCAAATGCCCGCGCCGGAAAGTTGACCGCACGCGACAATCCCCCTGCGAGGCCCGGAGAACGCCCATGACCGCTACCATCCCGCTGATCCGGGCGGGCGCCCTCTTCGCCTTCGTGGAATGGCTCGAAGCGCGGGGCCGCCCGGTCGACGAATATCTCGCCGCGGCCGGCGTGCCCTGCGACCCGCTCACCGACCCCGACCGCAGCCTGCCGCTCCATTCGGTCATGGCCTTCATCCGCGCCGTCGCCGAGCGCGAGGACCGGCCGGACCTGGCGTGGCAGGTCGTGGGTGACGCGAGCGTCGCGGGCCTCGGCGCGCTCGGAAGGGCCGCCTTCGGCGGCGCGACGGTCGCCGAGGGGCTGGCGCGGGTCGCGCGGACCATGCCGGATTATTGCACGCACGAAACCTTCGCCTTCACTGAACAGGCCGGCGGCGGCATCCTCGAGGTCGCCTTCGCGGTCCGGACCCATCCCGCATCCCTGCACCACGCCCAGCTCTACACCCTCGCCCTCGTCGCCGCCTTCTGCGCCGCCGCCCATGCTCGGCAGCCGTATTTCGAGGAGGTGGTGCTGCCACCGCATCCGCGATTCGGGCTGTCCCAGGTGCCGACCGGGATCGCCCGCTCGCTCCGCGCCGCCGTTGACGGCACGCTGCGCGTGCGCTTCGCCGCCGCGGTGCTGGCGGCCCCCCTGCGGCGGCCCGGCCCCGCGGCCTCCATCCTCCATCCCGGCGCGGAAGAGGCGCTGCGCCAGCAGGCCCGCTTCCTCGAGGCCGCCCGGCGGATGGTTGCCGCGATGGTGGCCGACGGCCAGCCCTCGGCCGAGATCCTCGCCGAGGCGGCGGGCATCACCCTGCGCACCCTGCAGCGCCGCCTCGCGGCGAAGGGCACGAGCTTCACCATCCTGGTCGACGAGGCCCGGCGCGAGGCCGCCCTGGCGCGGATCGAGGAAGGCGCCGCCCCGATCGGCGAGATCGCCGCGACGCTGGGCTATTCCTCCCCGTCCTCGCTCACCCGCGCCGTGCGCCGCTGGACCGACCACCCCCCGTCGCATCTGCGCCGCCCCAAGCCGTGACGGCCCACAGGGATCGGGCGTGGTCGGTGCTAGGATCGTGCCCGCCGATTTCGGCACAGGTCGCTCGCACCCGAAGCCCATCGATCCCGGTACGACCGCCCCGCCACGAGACGAGGGCAGCGCCCGGCCCGGGCGGAAGCGGAGCGCCCGCGTCGTGCCGGAGGCACGCCTTCGGCGTGACGGGGCGGGGCGGGCGCTGCCCGGCGGTGCCGCCGGGCGGGATGGCGCCGCTAGGCACGCCCTGAACTCGGCCTGGCGAGGTCGCGTTGCCAAATTCGGTCGCCCCCGGATTCCCACACCGCAGCGCTTGACATCCGCCGGCCTTTGCCCGGACCTTCACGCATCAAGGCGGGGGACGAGATGAGCATCGAGAAAGAGACCTTTTCCATCGGAATCGAGGAGGAATACCTCCTCGTGGACCCGGAGACCCGGGCGCTCGCCACCCGGCAGCCCGCCGGCTTCATGGCGCATTGCAAGGAGATCCTCGGCGACAAGGTCACCCACGAATTCCTCCAGGCCCAGGTCGAGATCGGCACCGGCGTCTGCGCCACCATCGGCGAGGCCCGCGAAGAGATCCGCATGCTCCGCGGCGCCATCGCCGAGGCCGCCACCGCCCACGGCATGCGCATGATCGCCGCCTCCACCCACCCCTGGGCCCATTGGAAGGAACAGGAACCCGTCGACATGGAGCGCTACCGCATCCTCGGCGCCGAGCACCGCAGCCTCGCGCGGCGCATGGCGATCTGCGGCATGCATGTCCATGCCGGCATCGCCGATCCGAACCTCCGCGTCGATCTGATGAGCCAGATCAGCTACTTCATGCCGCATCTTCTTGCACTCTCGACCTCCTCGCCCTTCTGGGAGGGCCACGACACCGGGCTGAAGGCCTTCCGCCCGATCATCATCGGCGACCTGCCGCGCTCCGGCCTGCCGGAGGTCTTCGAGAGCTGGAACGACTGGAACGAGATGCTGGAGATCCTCAGCGACACCGGCATGGTCAAGGATCCCACCCGCATCTGGTGGGACATCCGCCCCTCGGGCAAGCATCCGACGCTCGAGATCCGCATCTGCGACATCTGCACCTGGTCGGAGGACGGGCTGACCATCGCCGCGCTCTACCAGTCCATCCTCGCCTTCCTCTACCATCTGCGCGGCGAGAACCAGCGCTGGCGCTCCTATCGCCAAATCCTCGTGCTCGAGAACAAGTGGCGCGCGCAACGCTATGGAATCGAGGCGGAAATGGGTGACTTCGGCAAGCGCAAGCTCGTGCCGCTGCCCGATCTCATCGACGAACTGGTCGAACTGCTCCGGCCCCATGCCGAAGCGCTCGGCTGCATCAAGGAGGTCGAGCATGCGCGGGTGATCGCCCGCCGCGGCACCAGCGCCGACCATCAGCTGCGCGTCTACAACGCCGCCCTCGCCGAGGGCGCGGCCGATCACGACGCCCAGATCGCGGTGGTGGACTGGCTGATCGAGCAGACGGTGA
>ERZ795053.4316-NODE-4316-length-15493-cov-5.295181_pt1 | contig 15493 bp, 14 predicted proteins | sample MGYA00375137_ERZ795053 | MGnify/ENA primary metagenome ERZ795053 (study PRJEB30182, sample SAMN05720284) | activated sludge metagenome | isolation source: Anaerobic digester | place: Hong Kong | collected 2014-12-17 ...
CCCTGGCTCTCGAGGAAGCGGATCTTGGAGATCGTGACGTCGGGGAACTCGTCCTGCAGGAGCGAGAGCACCTCGCCGATCGAGAGGTGGTCGGTCACGTCAGCTCCCCTGCCCCGCCAGGTAGACCAGCTTGAACTTGCCGATCTGCAGCTCGTCGCCGTGGGCCATGGTCGCGTCGCCCTCGATGCGCTGCTGGTTGAGGTAGGTGCCGTTCAACGATCCGACGTCGCGCACGACGACCGCCCCCGAGGCGGTGCGCTCCACCTCGGCGTGGCGCCGCGAGACGGTCACGTCGTCGAGGAAGATGTCGCTCTGCGGATGGCGTCCGGCGGTGGTGATCACGTGCTCGAGAGCGAACTCCGAGCCGGTGTTGGGCCCTCGGGTGACCACCAGCATCCCGCCCGAGCCGACGCTGCCGAGGTCGATCGTCAGCTCCTCGCCGCTCTCGGCCTCGAGGCTGAAGGTGATGGTGGCCGGATCTTCGTGGCGCTCGAGCGGCTGACCGCACGACGAGCAGAAGTTGGCGCCCGCCTGGTTCAGGTGCCCGCACGCCGGGCAGGTCACGTCGTCCACGATCCGCTCCTCGCCGTCGGGCCCGGTCACGGGGTGCTCAGCCCTCGATCAAGCTGCGGTAGCCGTCGGCGTCGAGCAGGCCGTCGATCGCATCCGGATCCGCAACCTCGATGACGCAGATCCAGCCGTCGCCGTAGGGATCGCTGTTGAGCTTCTCGGGTGCGCCCTCGAGCTCGCCGTTGACCTCGACGATCGTGCCGGCCACCGGGGCGTAGATGTCCGAGACCGACTTGGTGGACTCGACCTCGCTGATGCCGGCGCCGGCGGCGACGGCGGCGCCCTGGTCCGGGACCTGCACGTAGACCACGTCGCCGAGCGCGTCCTGGGCGTAGTCGGTGATCCCGACGATCACCCGGTTGCCGTCGATCCGGACCCATTCGTGGTCGGACGAGTACTGCAGATCATCGGGGACGTTCATGGGCGCCGAGGCTATCCCACGCCCGCCCGCGGTGGAGCCGTCCGGACCCTCAGGCTGAGGTGGAGGTTGCGGGTCCTCACCGCAAGGTCTGGCGGATGCGGCGCACGTACTCCTGGGCGAGGGCGCGAGCGGCCGCGGCGTCGGGGCCTTCGGCCCAGATGTGGGTGACCGGCTCCTCGGGATCGGGCAGGGCGAGCACCCAGCCGTCCTCGTGGATCACCTTCACGCCGTCGATCAGCTCGAGGCGCCGGTCCTTGCTCAGCTCGACCAGCGTGCGCATCACGAGACCCTTCTGCTCCCACGGGGTCACGACCGTCTCGTGGGCGAGGTGGGTGCGCGGCAGCGACTCCCGCACCGACGAGAGGCTGGTCCCCTCCAACGCCAGCAGCTCGAGCAGCTTGATGAGCGCAGCGCCGGCGTCGAACGCCGGCAGGAAGCCGGGCAGGATGAAGCCGCCGTCGCCGCTCGCCGCGAAGCCGACGCCCGACTCGCTCGCCGCCGCCATGAGGGCGGCCGTGGACGTCTTGGTGTGCTGGACGCGCACGTCGTGGCGTCCCACGAGCTCCTCGGCGGCGCTGCTCACGTTCACCGGGAGGGCGATCCGGTCCCCCACCAGGTGGCCGCCGACGAGCGACACGTAGGCGAGGCGAGCTTCGTCGTCGGTGAGGGGGTGGCCCGTGTCGTCGACCAGCGTGAGGTGCTCGCCGTCGGGGTCGATCAGGGCGCCGAGGTGAGCACCGGACGCCTTGACGAGCGCGCTGACCTGGGCGATCGCCTCGTCGCGGTCGAGGTTGATGGCCTGGCGCGTGGAGGCGTACGGGTTGACGCCCAGCACGTCGGCCCCGAGCTTCGACAAGACGTTGGGCATCACGAAGGCGGTGGCGCCGTAGCTGTAGTCGATCACCAGCTTGAAGCCCGCAGCGCGCACCGCGGCGAGGTCGACGGTCTCGCCCAGCGCTGCGGTGTAGTGCTCGAGGGCGCGAGGCGGGAAGCCGATGTCGCCGATCTCCGAGGCGAGCACGCGGCGGAAGTCCTCGCGGCCGAAGAGCCGCTCGATCTTGCGCTGTGCGTCCTCGGTGATGTCGATCCCGTCGCGGTCGAAGAACCGGATGACCACCGACTGCGAATCGTCCTCGACCAGCCGGATCGTCACCCCGGCGGCGGCCACGGGCTGGCGGGTGAGGAAGCGCGTGACCGGGACGGGCGCCACCTCGAGGTCGAGCACGTTGACGCCGCTCGCGTTGAGCCCGGCCATGAACGCCCGCTTGAGCATGCGGGCGGCGCGCGACGAGTCGCGCGAGGTGATGACGGTCGCGTCCTTGCGCAGCGTGGTGGCGAAGGCCATCGCCACCCGGGCGGCCAGCTCGGGGCTGATGTCGACGTTGGCCAGACCCGAGACGCCGTCGCGGCCGAAGAGGCTGCGGGCGCCCTTGGACTCCCAGATGATCGATGAGTTGATGGTGGCGCCGGCCTCAACGGTCTTGAAGGGGTAGATCTTCACCCCGCCACCGACGTGGGCGTCGTCGCCGATGAAGCACTCGTCGCCGATCACCGAGCCCTCGTCGCAGCGAGCGCCGCGCCGCAGGTCGCTGGCCCGGCCGATGACCGAACCGCGGAGCCGCACGTTCTCGGCGAGGTAGGCGTTGTCGTGGACCACCGACCGCTCGAGGTCGGCGTCGCCGCGCACCCGGACGTTGCCGCCGAGCACCGTGTAGTCGCCGATGCGGGCGCCGGCCTCGACGCGGCTGTTCTCGCCGACGATGGCGAAGCCCTCGATCTTGGCGTCGGGGTGGACTTCGGCGCCCTCGCCGATCCACACGCCCTGGCCGAACTCGAAGCCGGGCACGTCGACCTGGACCTTGCCGTCCATGACGTCCTTGTGGGCCGAGACGTAGCTCTCGAGGGTGCCGACGTCCTCCCAGTAGCCCTCGGCGACGGCGCCGTACAGTGCCCGGCCGTCGGCCAGCAGCGCCGGGAACACCTCGCCGGAGAAGTCGACGGGTCGACCGTCGGGGATGTAGTCGAAGATCTCGGGCTCGAGCACGAAGATCCCGGTGTTGATGGTGTCGCTGAACACCTGACCCCACGTGGGCTTCTCGAGGAACCGCTCGATCGAGCCGTCCTCCTTGGTGATGACGATGCCGAACTCGAGCGGGTTGTCCACGTGGACGAGCCCGATCGTGGCCATCGCGCCCTTCTCCTCGTGGAAGGCGAGGATCTTGCCGAGGTCGATGTCGGTGAGCACGTCGCCCGAGATGACGAGGAAGCGCTCGTCGAGGACGTCCATGGCGTTGCGCACCGAGCCGGCGGTGCCGAGCGGCTGGTCCTCGGTGGCGTACACCATCTTCACGCCGAACTCGGATCCGTCGCCGAAGTAGGTGCGGATCTGGTTGGCGAGGAACGCCACCGTCACGACGATCTCGTCGATGCCGTGCTCCTTCAGCAGGCCGACGATGTGTTCCATCATCGGCCGGTTCGCCAGGGGCAGCATCGGCTTCGGGCAGTTGGACGTCAGGGGTCGCAGGCGGGTTCCCTCGCCGCCTGCCATGATCACGGCCTTCATGGTCCGAACCTACCCAGTTCGGCCAGGGCCCAACGGCCCCTCACCCCGCGGCGGCGGCTCGGTCGGCCCGTCCGGCCCGCAGCGCGGCCAGCCCGAGCGGCGCGTAGAGGGCCCAGGCGATGTAGCTCAGCACCAGGCCCGGGATGCCGAACACCCAGGCCGCCACATGCGCCTGGTCGGCCCAGCTGAGGTCGGACTCCCCCGCCAGGAACAGGGGGAACGCGAACATGAGGGCGAACGTGCCGGCCTTGCCGAACCAGGTCACATCGACGCGACGGGCGCCGAGCAGGGCGAGCACCACGGTCGTGGCGCCGACGACGAACTCGCGCACGAGCACGGCGACGGCGAACCACACCGGCACGCTCCCGTCGACGAGGATCCCTCCGACGCCGACGAAGAAGAGCAGCCGGTCGGCGACCGGATCGAGGATCTTGCCGAGGCTCGACACCTGGTCGAAGTGGCGGGCGATGTAGCCGTCGATCCAGTCGGTGGCGCCGAGGGCGGCGAGCAGCCATGCGGCGGCCGCCCGATCCTCTCGACCGAAGAGGAGGTAGAGGAAGAGCGGCAGGCACGACAGGCGCACCAGCGAGATCAGGTTGGGGATGGTGAGGATCCGGTCCTCGCCGTCCGCCGCCGCCTCGGGGGCAGCGGCGACCGGGACGTCGCTCGCGGTCACGGCTCGGATCCTACCGATGGGCCACGCCACCCTCCGGGGACGCCCGTTCGCGCCCTCCCTAGGATCGGAGCCATGGCGACCCTCTTCACCCGCATCATCGACGGCGAGATCCCCGGGCGCTTCGTCTGGCGCGACGACCGCTGCGTCGCGTTCCTCACCATCGCCCCCATCGCCGCCGGCCACGTGCTGGTGGTGCCGCGCGTCGAGGTCGATCACTGGATCGACCTCGACGACGACACCGCGGCGCACCTCATGGTGGTGGCGCGCCGGCTCGGCGCTGCGCAGATGGCGGCCTTCTCGCCGTCGCGCATCGGCGTGATCGTCGCTGGCCTCGAGGTGCCCCACACCCACGTGCACGTCATCCCGATCGAGACCGAGGCCGACCTCGACTTCCGCCGAGCCGACGCCGGCGTCGCTCCCGAGGCGCTCGACGCCGCAGCCGAGGCCCTGCGCGCCGCGCTGCGTGATGCGGGTCACTCCGAGGCGGCCACCGCCTGAGGATCGACGCGCAGCAGGTGGATGCCCTGCGCGTCGTACACCGACACGAAGCCGGATCGCTCCAGCCGGCGGACCACCCGTCGCACGTCGGACCCCGTCCAGAACGGACGTCGCGTGAGCGGGTCGTCACCGGTCGTGTCGAGCAGCACGACGTCGACCCGGTCGGCGAGGCCGTCGAGCAGCGGCGCGTCGAGGTCGGCCGGGGCCGGCGGGAGCTCGATCAGCTGGGCGCGCGCCGCGACCTGGGCGGTCACCGAGGGCGACGTGGCCACCGCCTCGGCGTCGTCGACCAGGTCCGCGGCCTCGAGCCGGGCGCCGTCGACGGCGTCGCGGGAGCCCCACCCCCAGGGCGCCTCGTAGGGCGAGCTGGGCGACTCCGTGAGGAACAGGAGCGTCGCCCCCGCGAGCAGGGCGAGCAGGACCCGCCGGTCGACGTTCACCCGCGTGACGCTCAGGTCGCCGATGCGCTCGAGGGCGAACACGAGGGCGACGAAGACGAAGGCGAGGGCAGGCGCGATGTGGGCGGCAGCCGGCGAGAGGTTGACCACGCCGCGCTCCGCGGCCTCCTGCACGAGCGTGTCGGCGATCATGGCCAGGGCCATGGCGGGCGCAGCCGCGCCCACTCGCCGTGGTGAGACCAGCGGGAGGAACAGCAGCGGGGCCAGGACCACCACGAGGAAGAGCACGGACGGTTCGGCGAAGAGCTGGCGACCGAGCTGGATCGGGTCGGCCAGCAGGCGCGGCACGACGGCCAAGGGCCCGGTGGCCCGGGCCACGAACTCCTCGGCGGGCGTCAGCCGCCCGTCGGGCAGGTCGGGTGAGGCGACCACGACCGCGACCGCCGTCCAGGCGATCCCGACGACCGAGGTGATGGCGCCGGCCCGGCGGTGCCCAGCGAGGACCACGAGCAGGCCGAGGGCCGCCACCGTGAGACCGAGGTCGCCGCGGGCGATGAGCACGATCCCGGCCAACAGGGCGTAGCGGACCCACTGCTCCTGGCGGGCACGGAGGTAGGCGGCCATCAGGGCCGGCAGCGCCATCGCCTCGGGGTGGAAGGCGCTCAGGTTCGTGCGGTGCAGCGCCGGTGCGAGGGCGTAGGCGATGACCACCACCGCCGTCGCCCCCACCCGCAGGTGCGCCTCACGGCGAGCCAGCCGCCAGAGGGGTACGACGGCCACGGCGATCACGAACGCCTGGAACACGGTGAACACGGCCTCGACCGGCAACCACCTGGCGACGAGCAGGATCGGCTCGGAGCCGAGCGACCACGAGCCCGAGGCGGGATCGAGCCCGCCGACGGGCCGACCGGCCATGCCGTGCTCCCGTCGCCACGCCGCCTGGATCCACGGCCCGAGGCCCGAGCCGCCGTCGAGCGAGCGCACGGTCGCCGCGCTCATCGCGGTGAGGGCGACGAAGAGGACCAGGGCGAGGGTCCACGGCAACATCCGATCGGCGGTGTCGCCGTCGAGGCGTCCCTCGGTGCGCAGGACGAACCGGTCCCACCGCCGGCGCAGGCCCGGGCCCCGTGCGGGTGCGGTCACGCGTCGAGCGACCCCTGCTCCGGCGGCAGGTCGACCTCGTCGAGGAGCTGGGCTCCATCGTTGCGGACGTTGTTGACCTCCGTGGACACCGGCCGCAGCACGAGCAGCTCCTCGGGCGCCGGCACCAGCAGCTTGCCGAGGGCCTCCAGGTCGTCGTTGGCGGGATCCAGCCAGGCCTCCCACGCAGCGGGCGGGAGGATCACGGGCATGCGGTCGTGGATGGTGGCCATGAGACCGTTGGGATCGGTGGTGATGATCGTGGTCGACCGGAGGGCGCCCCCCTCGTCGTCACCCCCGCGCCACTGCTCCCACAGCCCGGCGAAGGCGATCGGCTCGCCGTCGCGCCGCTCGATGGCGTAGGGCTGCTTCGCCTTCTGGCCGGGGACCTTCCGCCACTCGTAGAAGGCGTCGGCCGGGACGATGCACCGGCGCTTCCGGAAGGCGTGCTTGTAGGCCCCCTTCTCGGCGAGCCCCTCGGCTCGAGCATTGATCATCTTCGACCCGATGGCCGGGCTCTTGGCCCAGAAGGGCACCAGGCCCCAGTGGTGCACCGCCACCTTGCGGATGCCACCGTCCTCCATCACGACGTAGACGTCGCGGGTGGGGGCCACGTTCCACGACGGCTAGATGGCCGCTTCGGCCGGTGGCTCGGCGTCGAAGTACTGCGCGATCTCGTCGGGCGTCGACGAGGACACGAACCGGCCGCACATGGCGCCGACGCTACCGCCGTGTCCGACCTCGGTCAGGCGGGCAGGGCGCGGCGTCGCCCCAGGCGTGGCTCGAGCACCGCCACCCCGATGGCCACGGCGACCAGCGCCGCGGCGGCCGCGCCGAGGCCGAGCGCGGCGAGGACCACGGCGGCCAGCGCCTGGGCGCCGGCGGCCGCCGCTCGTGACGCTGGGGCCAGCCGATCGAGGCGGTCGTGGACCTCGCCCAGGGCGGCAGGCGTGGTGGCCGGCCGACCGATCCACACCGCGCTCCCCCTAACGAGGCCGAAGAAGCCTCCGATGGCCAGTGCCGCCAGGGGCGAGCCGGTCAGGACCCCGAGGCCGATCGTCAGGAACACGCCGGCCGTCATGATGTAGGTGGCGACGCCGGTGCCGATCTGCCAGCCGAACCCGGCGCCGTAGACCCACGCTCGGTACCGGCGCAGCCAGGCATCGTTCACCTGGCGCTTGAAGATCGGCAGCGAGATGCCGCCCACGCCGAGGTCGATGGCCACGGTGACGATGGCGATCGCCGCGGCGAGCGCCCAACGGGTGGTGTCGGCGAGATCGAGCGCGGCGACGGCTCCTGCGCCCAGCGCGGCGACAGCGCCGGTGGACAGGCCGCCCACGGCGCCGCCGAGCGTGAACCACGAGGCCGTCCACGAGAAGCGGTGGCCACGGCCGGCTTCGGTCATGGGCGTGATCGACGACAGCATCGACAGGCCGCAGGGCGACCACACCCCTCGCACCGCGGCGGTGGCCGCGACGACGAGGGCGAGCGCGAAGGTGGCATCCACCCCGCCAATGCTATCGGCGGCGCTCGACCGAGGCCGGACCCGACCTCGGCAGGCGCCGGGCCCTCGCACCGATGGATCACGAGCGTCACGCCATGCCTGAGCGGATCGATCGTCCGGACGATCTGCAGGAGGCGATGGCGCAGGCGAACCGTGATCACGCCCGGCGCACTCGACGAGCGCACCTCCGAACCCGAGCGAGCCAAGCGACGCTCGTCCTCCTGTTCTCCGGTACGGCGCTGTTCGTCGCCGCGGTCCGTTCCGGCCTCGGTGACCAGTCGCCACGGCCTCGCGCTCGTACGTCCACGACGGACCCCGTGGTCGGGTTCGACTTCTCGGACGCCGTGCCGGTCTGCCTCGAACGCGAGGGACGATCCGTCCGAGGAACCGTGCCCTCGACCTTCGGGCGAGTCGAGCGCATCGCCCTCGTGGGCCAGGATCTGACCGCCACCATCTGGGAGGTCCTTGCTACCCCCGGGGTCGACCTCACCTCGTTCGAGATCGGGAGCACGCCACCGGGGTTCTCCGCCGAGCAGCCCCTGCAGGGCGAGGTAGCGCCCGACGGGATCGTGGTCTTCAACGGCCCGACGAGCGTCGGCATGGCGGCACTCGACCGCACGGAGATCGGCGCGGCCGGCACCTGCTCCTGACAACGGGGCCGGTGGTCCCGGCGTGGTCCCTGCAGGGACCGGCGAAATGGAAAGAGGCCCCCGGAGGGGCCTCTCACCTGCATTCCACGTGGTCGGGCTGAGAGGATTTGAACCTCCGACCCCTTGACCCCCAGTCAAGTGCGCTAACCAAACTGCGCTACAGCCCGTCGGGGTGGATCACCCTAGCGGCTGGGTGCGGGCGCTCGGAAGCTGGAACCCGCCGACGCCCTCAGCCCGGCCAGTCGCCCGTGACCAGCCAGATCACGACCTGGACGAGGCGCCAACCGAGGTAGGCGACGAGGGCGGCGACGAGCAGCCAGAAGTGCCACGGCGCCTTGCCGCGTTCCTCTTCTTCGTCCTCGGGCTCGGCGATGAAGCGGCCGCAGGAGACGCAGGTGCCGTCGGGGGCGACCGAGCTCGGGTTGTAGAAGCGATCGCACGTCTCGCACCAGGGCACGCCACACCCTCGCCGCTCGGCGAGGTCGGCGGCAAGGCGGTGGCGGGTACCCTCGGCCGGCGTGCCGTCCCTCCCCCGCCTCTCCGTCGTCGTCTTCACCGACGGACCGGTGCGGCTGGTGGGCGCCGCGCTCGAGCGGGTTCGTCCGGTGGCCCACGAGATCGTCGTGGCGGTCGACGAGCGGGTGCCGGTGGCCGACCTCGGCGGCCTCCAGCGCGTCGCCGACCGGGTGGTGCGCGCCGAGTTCGAGCCGCCGCTCGAGGCCAACCTGGCGTGGCTCCACGCCCAGGCGAGCGGCGACTGGGTGCTGCGCCTCGACAGCGACGACGTGGCCAGCGCGGCCCTGCTCCAACGCCTGGCCACGCCGGGCTGGGACGAGGGCATCACCCACGCCTACCTCCAGTACCGCTGGGTCGTCGACGAGGGCCGGGCGATGCTCGACCAGCCGCCCTGGTACCCCGACCCGGTCCTCCGGCTGTTCCGCAACGAGCCCGGCCTCACCCGGTTCTCGCCGCTCCCCCACGAGCTCCCGACCGTGGCCGGCGATCACCAGCTGTGGCCCGAGGCCCTCTACCACCTCGACCTGGTGCTCGCCCCCGAGGCCGCTCGGCGCACCAAGGTCGACGGCTACGAGCGGCAGCGGCCGGGCCTGCGCACCGATCGGGGCTGGTCGGTCAGCACCACCTACTACCTGCCCGAGCAGGGCCCCACACCGCCGCGCCGGGCTCCGCTCCCCGCCGACGACGAGGCGGCGGTGGCCGCGGTGCTCGGGGCACTCGATGCCGCCGCTCCGCTGCCACCCGTCGACGCCGTCGCGCTGGGCTCCATCGCTCGGCTGGCCGACCGCCGGACCCCGCCACCGGGGGCGGGCGAAGCGAGGGTCCAGGTCCTCGACCGAGGGCCGGTGCAGCTCATCGAGGGTCGCAGCGCCGTGCTCACGGTCTCGATCGCCAACGCGGGCGAACGCACCTGGCGCCCCGACGACAGCCCGGCGACCGTGGTCGGCGGCCGCTTCGCCGCCGAGGACGGCGAGCCGGTGGGGTTCGAGCTCCGTGCCCCGCTGCCGGGCCCGGTCCCACCTGGTCGCGAGGTCCTCGTGCGGCTCGCGGTGCCTCCCGGTGTGCCGGCCGAGGCAGCGCGCCTGCGGGTGGGCCTGGTGCAGGACGGGGTGGGTTGGTACGACACCGAGGCCTCGATCGACCTGCGCCACCGCCGGGGACGTCGGGTGCTGGTCTCCACCGGGATCTCCGCAACCCCGCACCTGGGCGACGACCTCATCACCGCCGAGGTGCTGCACGCGCTGGCCCGCCACCTGCCCGACGTCGTGCCGGTGCTGCTGGCCCACCCCACCGACGGCATCGCGGCGCGCTTCGGCGTGGAGGTGGCGGCCCGCCCCGTGTCGGTCGCCCCCGCGACGACGACGCTGCGCCGCGCAGAGCCCTCGCGTCGCTCGCGCGACCTCGTCGCCGCGGCTCGGCGGATGGCCAAGGGCGAGCCGCCCGACGATCCGGCGATCCGCGACGTGCTCGAGCCCTTCGCCCGGGCGAGCGCGCTGGTGGTCGCCCCCGGCGGCGGCCTCGCCTCCCGATACGCCGACGAGGCGCTGCTCGTCGTCGCCGGCGAGGTCCTGGTCGCTCGCGCCTTCGGGCTCCCCGTGCTCGTGGAGGGGCCGTCGATCGGCCCGCTCGAGACCCGGCGCGACCAGGCCGCGACCGCCGAGATCCTGAACGCCGCCGCTTCGATCACCGTGCGCGACCGGGCCTCCGCCGATGCGGCTCGGCGGGTGGGTCGGGTGGTCGAGGCCGCCGTGGTCCCCGACCCGGCCACCGCAGCGCTCGCCGCGGCCCCGGCGGCTGCCGAGCGCGTGCGGGCCTGGCGGCACGGTCGCAACATCCCCGATGACCGCGGCTACGCCGTCATCTCGCTTCGAGGCGGAATCGACGGCGAGCGCCACCTCGACGCGGCCAGGGCGGCGATCGAGGCCCTCCCCGAGCACACCGCCCTGGTCCACCTCCCCCACTGCACCGGCGACCCCGGCGCCGACGACCGTCAGATCCTCGACGACCCGTGGTTCGGGGCCCACCTGGTGCCGTTCGAGCTCGACGACCGGGCCGCGGCGGTGGCCCTGGTCGCCGGGGCCACGATCGCCATCGGCTCCCGCTTCCACCTCGCCGTGCTGGCCGCCGCCGCCGGGGTGCCGGCCGTGGGGCTGGTCGGCGACGAGTACGACCGGTTGCGCCTGCGCGGCGTGGCGGGCACCGGCGCCGTGCGGCGGATCGAGACCGACGAGCCCGAGGCGGCCGCGACCGCCGTGCGGGAGCTGCTGGCGAACGATCGCCCCGAGCCCGGTCCGCGCTGGGACGGCGAGGCCTTCGCCGCCCGGCTCGGGGCTCAGCTCCCGCCGGCGCCCTCGCTCGCCTGATCGGCGCCCGGTCCCGCGACGGCCGTGCGCGGCCCGTGGTGCGCGACGCGGCTCGGCACCGGTCGGCCCACCAGCTCCTCGAGGAGGGCGGCCGCCGCCACGAGGCCGGCGACATCGATGCCCGTGCGCACGTCCAGGTCGTCGAGCATCGCCACGAGCTCCTCGGTGGCCAGGTTGCCGCCGGCGCCGTGGGCGAACGGCGACCCTCCCAGCCCGCCCACGGCGGTGTCGAAGCGACGGACCCCCCGGCCGAGCGCGGCGTAGGCGTTGACCAGGGCGGTGCCTCGCGTGTCGTGGAGGTGCAGGCCGATGTCCGCCGCGTCGAGCCGCAGGTCCTCGACGGCGTCGAGCACCTCGTGGATCCGTCGGGGCGTGGCCATGCCGGTCGTGTCGGCGAGCGTCAAGGCGCTGACGCCGCGCTCGCGCAGCCGTGCGCAGCGGGCGGCCACCTCGCCTGGGTCGATCTCGCCCTCGTAGGGCGAGCCGAACGCGCACGAGACGACGGCGTCGATGGGGATGCCCCCCGCCCGACCGGGGTGCGATGCGGTCAGCTCGACGATGGCGCTGATCACCTGCTCGGACTCGTCGGGCGACATCTTCACGTTGCGCAGGCTGTACGCGGCCGACGCGGAGATGGTGACGGTGAGCTCGTCGACGCCCGCCGCGAGCGCCAGCTCGGCGCCGCGCTCGTTGGGGACGAGTGCAGCGCGGATCAGGCCGTCGGCCGGAGGAACCGCCGCGACCACCTCGGCGGCGCCCGCCATGGCCGGCACCGCCTTGGGCGACACGAACGCGGCCACCTCGATGCGGGTGACGCCGGCGGCAACCAGCGCCTCGACCAACCGCACCCGATCGGCGACGGCGACGGGCGCTTCGGGCTGGAGCCCGTCGCGGGGCCCGACGTCTCGGATGACCACGTCGGCCGGCAGGCCGTAGGGGATCGTCACGGTCGGCTCACACCGGGGGCACGCCGTGGCGGCGGTCGGAGAAGCGCCGGTCCTTGCCGCGGGCCCGCTCGAGGCGCCGGGCGATCTCCTGGCGCAGCTCGGTGGGCTCGACGATGGCGTCGACCACCAGCTCGGAGGCCAGGCGCAGGATGTCCACGTCCTCTTCGTAGATGCGGCGCTGCTCGGCCACGAAGGCCTCGCGCTCGTCGGGGTCGTCGATGGCGGCGATCTTGTTGGCGAAGACGGCGTTGACCGCCGCCTCCGGGCCCATCACGGCGATCTTGGCCGTGGGCAGGGCGATGGTGGCCTCGGGCTCGAAGGCCGGGCCGGCCATGGCGTAGAGGCCGGCGCCGTACGCCTTGCGCAGCACGATGCACAGCTTCGGCACCGTCGCCTCGGAGATGGCCGTGACCATCTTGGCGCCGTGGCGGATGATCCCCTGGCGCTCCACCTGGGTGCCGATCATGAAGCCGGGCACGTCGGCCAGGAACACCAGCGGGATGTTGAACGCGTCGCAGCACCAGACGAACCGAGCCGCCTTGTCGGCGGTGTCGGTGAAGAGCACGCCGCCCTTGACCATCGGGTTGTTGGCCACGAACCCCACGGGGCGGCCCTCGACCAGGCCGAGTCCGCAGACCAGCTCGGGCGCGAACAGCGGCTTGATCTCGAAGAAGCTCTCGGCGTCGACGAGCCCGTCGATGATCTCGTGCACGTCGTAGGCGGCCTTGTCGTCGGCCGGCACCGAGCCGCTGTGGAGCGGAGCGCCGGGCTCGGCGGCCTCGTAGGCGGGCGGCTCCTCGCGCCAGGTGGCCGGGAAGTACGTGAACCACGCCCGGGCCTGGTCGATGGCGTCCTCGTCGTCGATCGCGAGGTTGTCGCCGCACCCGGACTGCGTGGCGTGCATCCGTGCCCCGCCCATCTCCTCGAGGGTGGTCCGCTCGCCCACCACCATCTCGGCCATGCGGGGCGAGCCCAGGTACATCGAGGCGTTGCCCTCGACCATGATCACGATGTCGCAGAAGCTCGGGATGTAGGCGCCGCCCGCGGCCGATGGCCCGAACAGGCAGCAGATCTGGGGCACCCGACCCGAGAGCTTCACCTGGTTGTAGAAGATGCGCCCGGCCCCCCGCCGCCCGGGGAACAGCTCCACCTGATCGGTGATGCGGGCGCCGGCCGAGTCGACGAGCCAGAAGATCGGCAGCTCGTGGCGCAGGGCGTGCTCGGCGGCCCGGATCATCTTCTCGACCGTGCGCGCCCCCCAGGAGCCCGCCTTCACCGTGGGGTCGTTGGCGACGACCACGACCGGTCGGCCCTCGATCGTGCCGACGCCGGTGACCACGCCATCGGCCGGGAGGTCGCCGGCCGAGGTGTTGGCGAGGAGGGCGTCCTCGACGAACGAGCCCGGATCGACCAGCAGGTCGAGGCGGTCGCGGACGAACAGCTTGCCCTGGGCGGCGAGCTTGTCGCCCCCCTTGGCGAGATTCCCGGCCAGCGCCCGCTCCGCGGCGGCGGCCACCCGCTCGCTCTCGGTGGGGCCGCCGTCGGGGGCGTCGATCGGCGAGGTGGCGGAGACGTCGTCGGTCACCCCCGGATCCTACCGGTCGGCCCGCGAGCACCCCGAGGAGCGGCTGGACGTCCGATCAGGCGCGGCGCACGGCGAGGATGGCGATGTCGTCGGTGATCGGCTCGCGTGCGAAGTCGCGCGCCGCCTCGAGCAGCGACTTGACCAGCACGTCGGGGTCGGCGCCGGGATCGCGCCGGATGGCGTTGGCGATGCGATCCTCCCCGAACAGCTGATCGCCGGCGCGCGCCTCGGAGAGCCCGTCGGTGTAGAGGAGCACGAGGTCCCCGGCGTCGAGGCGCAGCTCGCGAGAGTGGAAGGCGCTCCCGGCGTCGAGCATCAGCAGCGGCCCGGTGGAGCGCAGCGGACGGACGTCGCGCTCGTGCCAGAGCCAGACGGCCGGGTGCCCGGCCGACGCGTACCGCAGCGTGCCCGCGTCGGTGTCGAAGACGACCACGCACATCGAGATCATCTCCTCGCCTCGGTCGAGCGCGGAGAGCTGGGCGTTGAGCTCCTCGAGGGCCTGGGCCGGGTCGCGGTACTGGCGGAGGAAGACCCGCAGCAGGTACTTCGCCTGGAACGCGGTGATCGACGGCTCGATCCCGTGGCCGGTGACGTCGCCGATGACGGCGGCGACGCGGGTGGGCGCCACCCGGATCACGTCGTAGAAGTCGCCCGCCATCATCCCGGTACCGGCCTGGTACACCCGTCCGACCTCGAAGCCGGCCACGTCGGGCAGGTCCTCGGGGGCGAGCCGCTCGGCCCACCGGCGCGGCGCCAGGTCCTCCTGGGTGAGGACCTCCTCGGCGCGCCGCTCGATGTCGAAGCGGCTCTCGGCCAGGCGCGAATCGCGCACGAAGTCGCGCCCGTAGACGACGGAGACCACGACCGGCACCAGCACCAGCAGGAGCAGGAAGACCGCCCAGCGCGAGCTCAGCGCGGCCAGACCCGCCGCGATCACGGTGAGCACGCTGTAGAGCACGGCGGCGTGGACGTCCTTGCGGAACGCCGAACGAGCCACCGTGGCCACGTCGGACTCGCGCCCGAACTCCACCTCGGCCCGGCGGGCCACCTTGCGGAGCCGGGTCGCGGAGTTCGACCAGACCCCGGCAGCGACCGCGCAGGCCGCGGCCACGACGAGCAGCAGGGGGTGTTCCATGTCCGGCGCGAGGCTACCGGCGCGGGGCGGGCCGATGGGCCGAGACGGCGCGGGCGACCAGCTCGACGCCGAACGCGCCGGCGGCACCGATGGCGAGGGCCTGGGGCAGCAGGGTGGCGGGGATCGACAGGTCGAAGAGGTCGCGAACCGGCGGGATGGCGATCGCGGCCGCGGCCACGCCGGCCATCGCGGCCAGCAGGAGCAGCTTCCACGGGGCGTACGGCCGGGCGAGCACGGCGAGGATCCACAGGGCGACGACGAGGGCCGCGATCGTGGCGGCGGTGCGGCGCTCGTCGGGGGTGAGGCCCTCGGCTGCGGCGAGGGCGTAGGCGGCGAAGATGGCGATCGCGGTGATCGCCCCCGAGGGGATGGCGAACGACAGGACCCGCCGGAGGAACCCGGGGCGGTAGCGGGCCGGGTTGGGGCCCAAGGCGAGCACGAAGGCCGGGATCCCGATGGTCACCGAGCTGATCAGCGTGAGGTGTCGTGGGAGGAAGGGGTACGGCAGGCCGGCCACCGTGACCAGC
>ERZ795053.4317-NODE-4317-length-15487-cov-12.833917_pt1 | contig 15487 bp, 16 predicted proteins | sample MGYA00375137_ERZ795053 | MGnify/ENA primary metagenome ERZ795053 (study PRJEB30182, sample SAMN05720284) | activated sludge metagenome | isolation source: Anaerobic digester | place: Hong Kong | collected 2014-12-17 ...
AGATCGGCATGTTGGTTAGTCGGCGGCACGTTGGTTAGAGTCCCACGGCCGTATACGGCTAACCGGAGTGCCGTGTCTCTAACCAAGATGCCGATCTCTAACCGGAATGCCGGTGACCACCGCTACCGTGACCAACCTGTCTGGACAGAACATCTCACCAGGACGCCGCAACAAGCCGAGCGTCACACCTAGCCCTGCACGTCCATCCGGACCGCCCAGACGCCCTTCTGCTCCCCCTCGGAGATGATCGCCAGGGGGTAACCCTGCGGGTTCGCGGGAACCCTGGGGAACGAGAAGCGGAAGTACGTCTCAGTGATCGGCTCCTGCGAGAGGCGCTGGCCGGCGATGGAGGGGTACCAGCCCTGCTCGGCGATCGATGTGTCGACGCTGATCCCCACGACGTTCTCGGGTACAACTGTCAGGCTTGAAGTCTGACCGCTGGCAGCCTTCTGCGCGGCGTCGTTCAGGCACTGCTGCGGGTCGATCTGTCCGTCCCAACTGAAGCACGTAGGTGCGAGCCGCTCGGAGGATGTGCCGGTGAAGACCGTCACCCCGGGCGGGGGCTTCTCACAGGCGGCCAACGCCGCGGTCCCAGCCACCGCCAGCACCACTGCGGCCATCTTCTTCATGCGTCCTCCTCGGCATCCGGCACGTGCATCGTCGCATCCTCGGCCGCTGGGACCTCCGCAGCCGCATCCTCCGCGTCCTGCTCGGCCGCTGGGACATCCTCCGCGTCCTGCTCCGCCGCAGGGACATCCTCCGCGTCCTGCTCCGCCGCAGGGACACCCTGCGCGTCCCCCTCGGCCTCACGGCGGACATCCTCCGCGTCCTGCTCCGCCGCAGGGACACCCTGCGCGTCCCCCTCGGCCTCACGGCGGACACCCTCCGCGTCCTGCTCCGCCGCAGGGACCTCCGCAGCAGCCACATCCTCCGGCAGTGGTCCGAGTTCGTCGTACCCGACGTCGTCGACCACGGTCTGCGCCACAGGTACCGGGGCACTCTGAGCGCTTTCACTGTGCGCACCACATCCGAAGGTCATCGCCACCACTCGGCCATCGGCCGGAGAATAGCCGTTGGCGCAGACCCCGAAGGCCTGACCCAACGGGCCCCCGATCAGCAGCAGGAAGCCGCACGTCGCACAGGTCAGATCCGCACCCCTGGCCACAGCCGAGCGCGGACCGACCTCCCGGTACCAACGCTGCGCGGCCTCTCGGCGGCCCTCCGGGCTCAGCATCCGAACCCGACCCAGTCCGATTTCCCACTGCGCTGGGCGCAGGTCGTCATCCTCCACGACTGCCGTATCGGTCTGGCTCATGCCGAGCAGCAACCGGGGATCGTCGGCCTCCGTCACCAGCACGTCTCCGGCACCGATGTCCCCGGGCTGGATCCGCTTCTTCCACGGCACCCAGGCCGGGGCCAGCAGCGCGTCACCATCGGGCAGCAACGCCGTCTCATCAACCGTCACCGTGTCGTCCTCCGGCGCGCGGGTGACCGTGACGGCCCACCGCCAGCCCGTGTAGCCGGGGACGCGACCTTCGAAGAAGTGCGTGACCACGAGTGGACCATCGGCGACCAGCCCCGTGTGCTCACCGATCACAGCGGCCTCGGCCTCCGCCAGCAGCGCCTCACGAGCACGGTCGACGGCCGCCGCGCACACCTCATCCACGGGCCACGATTCGTGCTCTTCTACCACCGGGGCCTGCGCATGCCCCTCTCCGACGACGATGGTCACGAGGTCGTCGTACTCCTGCTCGTCATCCATGGGTTTCCCGAGCACGTCGGTAGGCCTCGCGCCGCCGAACCGTGTACCAGCGGCCCGCCACGCCGAGCCCGGCCCCGACCAGACACACGGTCAACCACCATTCGCTGCCGTTGGCCTGCAGGTCAGCCCGGAAGAAGAGGAACAGCACCGCGAACGCCACGAGCCACGCGACGGTCCCGAGTGTGACGGCGAGGACACCGTCCTCGTCCAGCGGCTGCACATCCACATGTCCGACCGTACTACCTGCCACCGGTACCCCACCTGCGAGGCATCAGCGAACCACAGCCAGGACGACGAGCAGAGCGACCAGACCGATCAAGACCGCCAGTGTGACCAGACGGCGACTGCGTGGGTCCACGGTCAGGGAGCCCCGCCATCGGTCTCGAAGTCTCCCTCACCGTCCACCGCTGAGGGCGGGACCTCGGTCGGTTCGATCTCCTCCTCGATCGGCGGCGGAGTGACCGTCTTCGTCGGCTTGGGGGTCTTGCTGGCCGTGGGTGTCGGACTCGCCGAGGTGGCCGTCGGGGTCGCCGACTGCGTCGTGGGGGCCTGTGTGGTGGGCGCCTGCGTGGTCGGTGTCGGCGTCGGCGTCGCAGAGACCGAACGGGTGGCCGAAGGTGTGGCGCTCGGCGAGGGCTCGGGCTCATCGGATCCGCTGCGAGCCGCCCACAAGGCCCCAGCGCCCAGGCCGAGTGCAATCGCTATCAGGACCGCCAGCACGATCGGCCACCGCGAGGCCTTCGGCTCCTCCGGGGGCTGCTCGGGCTCCTGCGCGGGGGGCATGGCCATGGTCGGGTAGTCGCTCACCTCTTCAGGCTATGCCGGACCCCGCGCGGACTCCGGCAGCGGCCCGCCCGGCGAGTCAGCCGACCTGCTCGACCACCCAGTCGATGCTCCTCGTCAGAGCCTCCACATCGGCCGGGTCGACAGCCGGGAACATCGCCACGCGCAACTGGTTGCGGCCCAGTTTGCGATATGGCTCGACATCGACGATCCCGTTCGCGCGCAGCACCTTCGCCACCGCCGCGGCGTCCACGGAGTCCGCGAAGTCCACCGTGCCGACGACTGCGGATCGCAGCGCCGGGTCGGACACGTAGGGCGAGGTGAACTCGGTGCGCTGCGCCCAGTCGTACAGGATTCCCGAGCTCTGGGCCGTGCGCTCGGTGGTCCACTTCAATCCGCCGTTGGCGTTGAACCAGTCCACCTGCTCGGCCATGAGTGCGATCGTGGCCAGCGCGGGTGTGTTGTAGGTCTGTTCCTGCAGCGAGTTCTCGATCGCGATGTTGATGTCGAGGAACGCCGGCATCCACCGCCCCGAGGCTTTGATCGCCGCAGCCCGCTCCAGCGCCTTGGGCGACATCAGCGCGAACCACAATCCGCCGTCGGAGGCGAAGCACTTCTGCGGCGCGAAGTAGTACACGTCGAAGTCCTCGGCGAGGACCGGCAGCCCTCCGGCCGCGGAGGTGGCATCGAAGATCACCAGAGCGTCACCGGCACCATCTGGCCGGACTGCGTCGATGGCGACGCCGGTGGACGTCTCATTGTGAGGGCTGGCGTACACATCCAGGCCGGCGGTCGGCGCGAACGGCCCGGCCGTGCCCGGTTCGAAGGTCCGGACATCCTGCTCACCGAGGTGCGGCGCGATCTGCGCGGCCTTCGCGAACTTGGAGCCGAACTCTCCGAACGACAGGAATTGACCACGGTCTTCGATCAGGCCGAACGTCGCGATGTCCCAGAACGCCGTCGAGCCACCGTTGCCCAGGATCACTTCGTAGCCCTCGGGCAAGGAGAAGAGGTCGCGCAGACCCTGCCGCAGGCGCTTGACCTGGTTCTTCACACCGGGCTTGCGATGGGACGTGCCGAGATACGTCGGCGCCATGGTCACCAGTGCGTCGACCTGCTCGGGACGCACTTTGGAAGGGCCGCTGCCGAAGCGGCCGTCAGCGGGCTTGAGGTCGGCGGGGATCTGCAGATCGTTCACATTCCCAGGCTAGACACGGCCGCACCGACCCCACGGGCCGGGTCCACGGCCCTGCCCGACCTACTCGACGCGGAAGCCCACCTCCGGGTGGTAGCCGCTCGGCGCGACCATCTCCGGATCCCAACCGGGCACATCCTCGGGACGCCGTGGGGCGGGACCCACGTACTTCGCCGACGGACGGATGAGGCGCCCGGTCTTCTTCTGCTCCAGGATGTGCGCGCTCCAGCCGGCCAGACGGGCACAGGTGAACATGGATGTGAACATGTGGGACGGAACTTCCGCGAAGTCCAGCACGATCGCGGCCCAGAACTCCACGTTCGTCTCCAGGACCCGGTCGGGGCGGCGGGCCCGAAGTTCGGCCAGCGCGGCCTGCTCGAGCGCTTCGGCCACCTCGTAGCGCGGCGCATTCAGTTCCTGGGCGGTGCGCCGCAGCACGCGCGCCCGTGGGTCCTCGGCGCGGTACACACGGTGCCCGAACCCCATGAGCCGCTCACCACGGTCGAGCACGCCCTTGACGTAGGCGTCGGCGTCGCCGGTCCGCTCGATCTCCTCGATCATCCCGAGCACACGGCTCGGGGCACCACCGTGCAGAGGCCCGCTCATCGCACCCACCGCGCCGGAGATCGCGGCAGCCACATCCGCGCCGGTGGAAGCGATCACCCGGGAGGTGAACGTCGAGGCGTTCATCCCATGCTCGGCGGCCGAGACGAAGTACGCGTCCACGGCCTGCACGTGGGCGGGGTCGGGCTCGCCGCGCCAGCGGACCATGAACCGTTCGACGATCGTCTTGGCTTTGTCGATCTCGGCCTGTGGAACCATCGGCTGGCCCAATCCCCGCGCGGACTGCGCGACGAAACTCATGGCCATCACCGACACATGGGAGAGGTTCTCGCGTGCGGTGTCGTCGTCGATGTCGAGCAGCGGCCGCAGTCCCCAGGCAGGGGCGAGCATGGCGATGGCCGACTGCACGTCCACCCGGACATCACCGGAATGCACCGGGATCGGGAACGGCTCGGCGGGGGGTAGCCCGGGGTTGAACTCGTTGTCGACCAGCAGCCCCCATACGTTGCCGAACGAGACACGACCGACCAGATCCTCGATGTCGACACCCCGATATCGCAGCGAACTACCCTCTTTGTCCGGCTCTGCGATCTCCGTCTCGAAGGCGACAACGCCCTCGAGACCCGGTACGAACTCGCTCATCTGCACACTCCAGCGCTTGTAGGACCGCTTAGGTCAATAACCTAGTAGTCACATGACATGAACGCTGCGGTGAGGCGCGAATGAACGAGATACGCAGGATCGACTACATGTCCGGTCCCCTGCTGGAGCAGGACCTGGCACCTTCTCCACTGCTGCAGTTCGAGCAGTGGCTACAGCAGGCCAATGCCGCCGGCATCGAGGAGCCCAACGCGATGATCGTGGCTACCGTCGACGCCGACGGCCAGCCCCACGTACGCACGATGCTGTGCAAGGAGATCACCGGCGAAGGTTTCGTCTTCTTCACCAACTACGACTCCGACAAGGGCCGTCAGATCGACCAGAACCCACGGGTGGCGCTGTGTTTCCACTGGCAACCGCTGCACCGCCAAGTACGCGTCACGGGGACAGCCGAGCGACTGCCGGAGGCCGATTCCGACGACTACTTCGGATCCCGGCCACGCGATGCACAACTGGGGGCCTGGTCCTCGGCACAGTCGCAGGTGATCGACGACCGGGGGGAACTGCGCGTGCGGTGGGAGGACGCGCTGCAGCGGTTCCCCGGTGACGTGCCACGTCCGGCCAACTGGGGCGGGTATCTCGTGCGGCCCTCGTCCGTGGAGTTCTGGCAGGGTCAGCCCTCGCGACTGCACGACCGGCTGCGGTTCGGCACGTCCGGCACCGGTCGCCTGGACGACGAGCACGCCTGGACGGTACAGCGCCTGGCGCCGTAGGGAGTTTCCGAGGGCCGGACTGCTACGCCCGGTCGAGATAACCCTGCAGCGCCGTGGCGACCACGTCATCGAGGCTGTCGCCACGGGACTTGGCCCGGCGTTTGGCGGACTTGGCCAGCGCCTTGGGGACCTTGACCTCCAGCGTCGTGCGCTTGGTCTTCTTCGGTGTCCGCACGACGAGGGTGTCGGAGGTCCGCCCCCCGATGCCGACCACCGGCCGCAACTCCGGCCGCGGAGCGGGGACAACGCTGGCGGGTACCGGCGCCACGGGGTGCACGTCGGAGTCCGGCGCCTTGCGCAGCGCGGGGCGTGGCGGCGGGTTGATCACCTACCCATGCTAGGCGGCCTCCCGGCGGCATGGCCAGCGCGAAGCCCCGGCGAGCCGTCAGCTGATCGTGATCTTGATGGTCTTGCGCTTCTTCCCCTTCGCGGCCTTTGCGAGGATTTTGCACGTGCCCGCCTTGCGCGCAGTGACCTTGCCCTTCTTGGTCACCTTGCACACCCGTGGCGTCTTCGACGAGTAGCGGGCCTTGCCGAACTTCTGCTTCTTCGGAAGCTTGGTGGACTGGCCCACCGTGAGTCCGACCGGGGTCGTGCCGGGGTTGGCGACCGGCCCGCCCCCATTGGCCGCCGGGAACACGAAGATGTACTGCTCGGCGATCAAGGGGTCGGGGGTCTGATTGAGGTCACTGACCACGGAGAAGACTCGCGCCGCTGCCCCGTCGCCGATTCCGTTCTTGGGCTTCGTGAACGACATCGGAACGCTGACCTTGAAACTCTGCGCGTACTGCAGCGGTCTCGTGCCGAACGTCAGACCGCCACCTGGCGTCGGAGTCGGCTGCTGGCTGCAGGATTCGGGGACCTCGTCCCACGTGGGGTCGTCCAGCGAGGTCTTCAGGTAGCAGCGAACCGGGTTCTGCGCCGAGATGGCCAGACCGCCATCTGGTTCGAGTTTCTCGTCGAGCGCCACGCCCATCACGGGAGCTTGACCGCCGTACAGAGCGGTGACCACGGTGCTCACATAGAAGACATCGCCGACCCGTGGGAAGGTGCCGGCCTCGTCGACCTGGTATTCGACCCACGTGCCTGAATACAGGTCGAAATTGTTGAAGAACGGGTTGTAGATGTAGGACTGCTGCAGGATCCCCGGCGAGTCGACGACCGCCGCCTGGCTGGGCGCCAGAGACAACGTGGACGTCGCCAGCACGAGACCGCAGCCGATGACCGACGCCCGCTTCATGGTGACCATGGGCCAGAGGATAGGGCAGGCCGAAAGAGCCGTCAAAGCGCTGGGCCCACACCCATCCGATCAGGTGACCGCCGGGCCCGGACCGTGCAGCCGCCGGTGCTCCCGGGCACTGACGTCGGCGACCCGTCCGAGCAGATCCTCGAAGGCCAGGGCGGCGCTGCGGGCACCCGTGGAGCGCCACGCGTGGATCGGAACCCCCGCACCCTGCGCCTGCTGAATAGCGGTGCGCTCGGGGATTGCCTCCGTCACGGTCGCGCCGAAGACTCCCTGCAACTCCTGCAGGCGGTAGCGGTGCTCGGACAATCGGACCCGGGCACGGTTGGGGACGATGGCTACGACGTGCAGCCCGACATTGCCCTCTCGCCGTGCCACTTCGACGGCTTCGACCGCCTGTTGCGCGCCCTGCACCGCGAAGTACGTCGGCTCGGTGACCACGATCGCCTGGTCGGCCGCGAAGAGCGCGTTGCGGGTGAGTTCCCCGAGCGAGGGAGGACAGTCCAACAGGATCAGGTCGTAGCGATCCGCCGCACCTCGCAGGGCGCGCTGCAGTCGTCGCACGGGATCTGCCCCGGAGGGGACGGCCCTGTGTTCCAGAGCGCGCTCGGCAGCGATCGCATCGATGAGAGGCCCCCAGCCAGTGGCAACCACCGCGTCGAGAGCGACCCCGGTCCGTCCGTCGTACAGGACGTCGGACGTCGTGAAGGTCGGCACGTCGGAAAGGTTCAGCCCAGCTGTCGCGTTGCCCTGCGGATCGAGGTCGACCACCAGGACCCGCCGCCCCTCCTGCATCGCCGCGCTGGCCAGCCCGAGTGTCACCGTGGTCTTTCCGACGCCGCCCTTCAGGCTCAGCACAGCGACAACCGGGGCGTCCATTCGCACATTCTGTCACTGATGAGGACGTTTACCTGTGATTCCGGAAGTCAGGATTGCTGGTCCTCGGCACCGCGGTTAGTCCTAAACGCCCGTCCAGTGCTGTGCGTGCTCTGTGCTGGTTGAGATCCAGACCCATCGGTCACGGCGGCGCCGGATACCTCGCCACTGGACGGCTTGTGCCAAGGCGTTGGACCAGTCCGTTGTCGGTCAGGGGGACAGTCCGGTTAGAGATCGGCATCTTGGTTAGTCGGCGGCAGGTTGGTTAGAGTCCCACGGCGGCGTAGGGCTAACCGGAGTGCCGTATGTCTAACCAACATGCCGATCTCTAACCGGGATCTGCAGCAGCGGACCCGGCTCGCGATGTTCGTTGCCGGGCCTACTGACGTCCTCGCGGCTCGTGGCCCCAGTGGCCGTGCGGCGCTCACCTCGGCGGCAGGGACTGGAAGCGCGCAAGCGCCTCATCGCGTTCACGGCTGTGATCCACGATCGGCGCGGGATAGTCGGCGGCCAACACCCCTGGCTCATGGGGATCCGGTGCGTCGGTGAGTTCCGGCACATACCGGCGGATGTACTCGCCATCCGGGTCGAAGCGGCGACCTTGGGTGACCGGGTTGAAGATGCGGAAATAGGGTGCGGCGTCGGTACCGCACCCGGCGACCCATTGCCAGCCCAACTGGTTGTTCGCGACGTCGGCATCCATCAAGTGCTGCATGAACCATGCGGCACCCCGCTGCCACGGCATGTGCAGATCCTTCACCAGGAAGCTCGCGGTGACCATGCGCAAGCGATTGTGCATCCAACCCTCGCTGGCCAACTGCCGCATGCCCGCGTCGACGAACGGATAGCCGGTGCGACCCTGGGTCCACGCCTCGAACATGGCGTCGTCCTGGTCGTACTGCATGTCGGTGTCGAAGCGGGTGTCGAGACTGGACCACACCGCCTGCGGCTGATGCCAGAGGACATCAGCACAGAACTCCCGCCAGGCCAGTTGTCTGGCAAAGGGGTTGGTCGTGGCGTCGGGAATCTCGGCAAGGATCGTGCGGGGATGGATCTGCCCGAAGTGCATGGCCGTCGACAGCCGGCTCGTGGCCGCTAATGCCGGGAAGTCGCGATCGCGTTTGTATGCGCCGAGAGCCTGCTCGCGGAACGCCCGCCATCGCTCGAGCGCTGGGGTGGCGACCACCGGACCGTCCGGCGCCGGCCATCCCCGCGCGAGCCACGCCTTGTAGAACGGCGTGAAGACCTTGTACGGCGAGCCGGAGCCGTTGCGCACTTCGCCGGGCGGGACCGCATATGGCGAGTCGATCTGACGTAGTGCGACCCCGGCGCGGGCGAGCGCCTGTGCCACCTGCGCATCGCGGCGACGGGCGAAGGGGGTGGCATCCCCCGTGCAATACACCTCCCCCGCACCGAGTTCTGCCGCCAGTTCCACCAGGACCTGGGCCGGATCCCCGGTCCGTACGATCAATGCCCTCTCCGCCGCCAGTTCCTCGAGAGCCGCCTGCAGGTATCGGGTCCGGACCTTCCCCACACCTTCGAGCCGGGGATCGTGGATGAACACCCCCAGCGCGTCGCGACCGGCGGCGTCGAGGGCGGGGTTGTCCGAGGCGCGCAGGTCCCTGCGGAACCAGTGCAGCGCCGGCATCAGACGGGTTCGACAGCGATGTGCTCGGCCACGCCGAGCGAGACTTCGGCGTACTCCCCGCCGCTGCCCACGAGCAGACCCCCCGGCGAGCGGCTGACCTTGACCGTGGACCCCGGGGTCGCCCCTGCCCGGCGCAAGGCGGCCATCACGTCGTGCTCGGTCTGCAACGGCTCGTCGATGCGCCGTATCAGGACACGGATCGGCGAGTCCCCCATACGGCCGACCAGCGAGGCCAACGCGGGCGCCGCCGCCATCCGCTCATCACTGGCCGCACCGAGATCCCCGAGACCGGGGATGGGGTTGCCGTACGGCGACGTGGTCGGCTGATCGAGCAGTTCCCAGATGCGCTTCTCCACGGCCTCACTCATGACGTGTTCCCAGCGGCAGGCTTCAACGTGCACGTCTTCCCACGGCAGTCCGATGACGTTGACCAGCAGACACTCGGCGAGACGGTGTTTGCGCATCACCGAGACCGCATAGGACCGTCCTGCCGATGTCAGCTCGAGATGACGGTCGCCTGACACGATCACCAGCCCGTCGCGCTCCATCCGGGCCACGGTCTGCGAGACGGTCGGGCCGGACTGACCGAGTCGCTCGGCGATCCTGGCGCGCAGCGGGACTGTGCCCTCCTCCTCGAGTTCGTAGATGGTCCGTAGATACATCTCGGTGGTATCGATCAGCTCGCCGCTCACTACGACATTGTGTCGCAGCGGACATTACGCGCAAGAGCGACAGCTCTGAGGTTGGTGTCCGGGGCGGTGGACGAGTCGCGCACCGTCACGCAGCGTCGCACCTCAGTGACTTAGGTCACGTTCGGAGTAGTCATCGGACACAACATGTTGGGGTTCTACCTTCGCCCCACACCAGATGTGCGGGCGGATCGGAAAAGGGCCTCTCATCAGGCATTAGACCCGGCTTTCGGGTAGGTGCTCGCGGTGGCGAGCCGAGCCACAGATCCGCTAGCGTGACATAACCGTTACGTGAAACGTCGGGCGTGTCGCTTGACTTTCGCGATTCAGATACCGATGGAACCGGCACAACTGGGAGGTTACGGATGAGGCGCACTGTGATCGGTGGCATCGCCACCCTCGCGCTGCTGGCGCCGGCCGCACCGGCCTTCGCCGATGGCGAGCCCATCCTGACCTCCGGCATGGAACACCGGGCCGTGAAGCGGGTCCAGAAACTGCTCGGCGTGAGCCCGCAGACCGGCTACTTCGGCCCCGTGACGCTGGCGGCCGTCAAAACCTACCAGCGGGCGCACGGGATTCCCACCACAGGGGTCGTCGGCCCGCTGACATGGGCATCGCTGCTCGAGCAGCAGAAGACCAAGCGCACGCAGGCCAAGAAGAGCAAGCAGAAGGCAGCCAAGAAGAAGGCGGCGAAGAAGAAGGTCGCCAAGAAGAAGACCAAGAAGAAGTCCGCCTCCAGCGCCTTGAAGGCCGCCACCCTGCAACTCGGGGACCGGGGCGCCGCAGTGCTGTTCCTGCAGAAGGAACTGAACGTGCAGCCGCAGACCGGCTACTTCGGTCCGATCACGCAGTCCTTCGTGAAAGCCTTGCAGACCGCCGCGAAGATCCCCGTGACCGGCGTGGTCGATGCCAGGACCTGGCGCAAGGTCGGCAAGGTGAAGTTCACGGCGCCCGCACCTGCGCCGGCAACGGCACCGGCATCCACAGCGTTGCCGGCCCCCTCGAACGCCACCGCGGCACAAGTGCTCAAGGTTGCCGCCTCCCAGGCAGGTGTCCCCTACGTCGCCACCGGCTACTCCCCCGAGCAGGGCTTCAACTGCAGCAGCTACACCCAGTGGGTCTACGAGCAGGTGGGCATCGATCTCGGCGGTGCGTACACCGTGTGGCAGTACAACAAGTCACGGAAGATCAGCGCGGCCGAGGCGAAACCCGGCGACCTCGTGTTCTTCTACAACTACAAGGACAACTTCATCGGCCACGTGGGCATTTACGCGGGCAACGGCATGATGTGGCACGCCCCGCGCACCGGCAGGGTCGTGTCCCTGGAGCGCGTGTACACCGACAAGGTGTACTACGGACGGGTCCTCAACCAGTAGGTCGGTAGATTCCACCTCATGGTGCCCACGTCTCCCGATGCCCTGTCCGTCTTCGCCCCAGGCTTCATGCAGGGCCGGCACGCTCTGATCACCGGCGGTGGTTCGGGCATAGGTCGGGCCACCGCACAGTTACTGGCCCGTCTTGGCGCGCACGTGACCGTGGTGGGGCGGCGCCCCGAACCGCTGGCCGAGACCGCCGAGTTCGCACCGGACCTCATCACCACCGCCACCGCAGACCTTCGCGAAACGGACCAGGTCGACGCGATGCTGGCCGACGTCCCCGCCTGTGACTTCCTGCTCAACAACGCCGGCGGGCAGTTCGTGGCACAGGCCCAGGACATCACCTACAACGGCTTCCGCGCCGTCACCCGCCTCAACCTCGACGCGCCCTGGTACCTGACGACCCAGGTGGCCAATCGGTTCTTCATCCCGTCGAATTACGGCAAGATCGTGTCGATCACCATGACCCCGCACCGCGGGATGCCTCTGATGGCCCACTCGTCGGCGGCGCGGGCGGGTGTCGAATCCCTGACCCGGAACTGGGCCACCGAGTGGGGGCGCTTCGGGATCCGGGCGGTCGCACTGGCCCCCGGCATCGTTCACACCGCCGCATGGGAGCGCTACGGCCTTTCACCGGAGCAGATCGGGGCGGGCTTGCCTGCCGGGCGGCTGCAGACGGCCGATGAGGTGGCCGCGATGGTGGCTTTCCTATTCTCACCAGCCGGTGACTACATCACCGGGGCGACGTTCACCTGCGACGGCGGCTTCGACATCGCCGGACCCACCCTGGGCGGCTGAACTCCCGTCCGATTCTGCTCAGCGCCCGACGAACCCCACCCGACACGCCGTCCGATGGGGCTCAGGTAGACCGATGGGGCTCAGGTAGACCGATGGGGCTCAGGTAGACCGATGGGGCTCAGCGCCCGACGAACCCCACCCGACTACACGAACCCCACCTACCTGCACGAACCCCACCCAACGCAGCAGGCGGCAGGCCGCGCGACCCGACAAAGGATGGGGTTCAAGCAGACCGATCGGGTTCAGGCAGACCGGTGGGGCTCACCCGACGGGGCGCGATGGAACTGCGACCCCCGTGGCACATCGCAATGCGCAGAGCGTTGCATCCGGGCTCGTCGGCGCGTAGCGTCAGATCCCATCCGCGGGAGGTGACAGCGATGCACAAGGACCCGGTCGAGGTCTCCCCTTTCCATCGTCGCGACCTGAGCCTCGCCGGATTCCTGCTTCACCGCCGCTGGCCGGACTCCACACTTGAGTGGTCGCAGGTGCTCGCCCTCGCTGTCCGGGTGGCGGCCGTTCCTGGGGTCCTTTCCACGACGACGGTGTTTCGGGCCACCGAGGACACCCCGGAGGTCGGTGAGTCACCGGCCGTGGGCGTGCTGGCAAGTGCGGGACCGGTGCTCGGTGACGACGCGCCCGAACCTGGCTCCTTGGCCACGCCCCGGCCACCCGCGCTGTTCATCCTGCACCCGCCCGCAGAAACGCGGCCCTCACTGCCGGAGGCCGATGGTGTGGCCTCCGGCGTGCTGTGGCTGCCGGGACTCCCCGAACTCGGGCTGGAGCACCGCGCGGCGTGGGTCGAGGCCGAGGCGGACGGCACGGTCACCCGCCTGGTCAGTGCGGTGGACGTGGATCCCTGGCACGACGCGGATCTCGCGGTGATGGCCACGTTGGTGGCCGCATGACTGAGATCCTCGAGATCGGGCACGGTTCGACGACTGCGCGGATCCTGCCCGAACGGGGCTTCAACTGCTTCTCCCTCGTGATCGACGGCTTCGACTACATGCACCAAGCGCCCGACCTGTTCCCCGATGGCAGCCCGACCCGCAGCGGCTGCCCCATCCTCTTCCCTTGGCCGAACCGAATCGCCGGTGCCCGATTCACCTGGGACGGCTCCGAATACCACCTGCCGGTCACCGAGCCCGCGACCGGTTCGAGCCTGCACGGATATGCCTGCCACAGCCCGTGGCACGTCGTGTCCACGGGGCCCGATCATGCCACCGCGCAGTTCGTCCTCGAAGCCGACTCCCAGCACCCCTGGCCAGGGACCGGCGGCCTACGGGTGACCTACCGGGTGGAATCCGGCGCACTGATCGTGACCTCCGAGGTGTTCGCCGGAACGGAGGACCTCCCGTTCGGCCTGGGGTTCCACCCGTATCTGCGGGTCCCGGGCCCGTTCGATCAGTGGCACCTGCAGTGCGACGCCGCGCAGAGCTGGCCGCTTTCGCAGATGATCCCCACCGGGCAGGTGGCCCCGGTAGACCCCCGGCTCGACTTCCGCACGGCACGGACCCTCGGCGACGAGCACCTCGATGACGTGCTCACCGGCCTGCCACCTGCGACCGAACTGTCCCGGCGCGCCTCGCTGGCATCGCCGTCCACCCTGCTGACGATCTCGAGCGACCCCGCGTTCCGGGAGTACGTGCTGTTCACGCCGACCTCCCGGGATGCCGTGGCGGTCGAGCCTTACACCTGCCCGACCGATGCGGTGCACCTCGAGCAGCGTGGGATGGACGCCGGCTGGCGGGTGCTACCAGCCGGGCACGCGCAGACGTTCACATGGCGTCTCGACGTCTCCTGAGGTCCGGATCCCGCAGCGTGCGGACGTTGCACGGATTGCTACCGTTCAACTATCTGATGAGGGAGTTCCATGGGACACCTAGCACGTTGGGCTGTGCGCAAACCCGTCATAGCGATCATCTCGTGGTTCGTCGTGTTTCTTGTGATCGGCGTGCTCGGTGGCAGGTTCGGCGGGGAACTCAAGGACTCCTTCGAGTTGCCCGGGACCGAGTCGCAGGTCGCGCAGAACCTGCTCTCGGAGACCGCCGGCGCGGACGCCGCATCGGGGGCCACCGCGAACCTGGTGTGGGGCGTGGACTCGGGCACGGTCACCGACGCCGAGGTCAAGCAGACGGTGACACCGTTGATGGAGAAGTTCGCCGATCTGCCCGGCGTGGCCTGCGTGAGTTCGCCGTACGGACAGACGTACGGCTCGGGCTGCCCCAGCCAGGAGCGCGAACCCAGCCCCTTCCCGCTTCCTCCCGAGGTGCAGGCCAAGATCGACAAGGCCACCGCCGCTGCGATCGAGGCCACCAAACCCATCAGCAAGGACGAGAAGGTGGCGTACGCCACCATCACTTTCGAGGGTGCCACCGACGTGCCGACGCAAACCGCGGGCACCATCGTCGATGACGTCGAGGCGGCCAACGGGACCAACGGCGTCACGATCGGCGCGAACGGCCAGGTCCTGGCCTTCGCCGGCCAGGAACCGCCGAGCGGCGAGTTGATCGGCATCCTGGTCGCCATCATCATCCTGCTCATCGCGTTCGGTTCGGTGGTGGCCGCGGGCCTACCGATCGTGACTGCGGTCTTCGGCCTTGGCGCAGGCCTGAGTCTGGTGACGTTCACCGCCAACTTCTTCAACGTCGCCACATTCGCCCCCACGCTGGCCGCCATGATCGGTCTGGGTGTCGGGATCGACTACGCGCTGTTCATCCTCAACCGCTTCCGGCAGGCCGTCATGGCCGGACACGACCCCAAGGATGCCGCACTGGAGTCGGTGAACACCGCCGGCCGGGCGGTGCAGTTCGCCGGAACGACGGTCATCATCGCCCTGCTGGGCCTGTTCGTGCTCGGCATCGGGTTCTTCAACGGTCTGGCGGTCGCCGCATCACTCACGGTCGCCATGGTCATGCTGTCGGCGGTCTGGCTACTTCCCGCCCTGCTGTCGCTGCTCGGTCACAAGGCCCTGGCGATCCGCATGCCATGGGCGCGCAAGCAGAAGGAATGGCACCCCGAGGGCGGCGGCTGGGCCCACTACGGACGCAAACTGCAGAAGCGCCCCTGGCTGTACACGATCGCGGCAGCAGTCCTGGTGATGGTGCTCGCCATTCCGTACTTCAGCATCCGCCTCGGTTTCCCCGACGACAGTGGTCAGCCCGAGGGCAGCCCCGCGCGCAC
>ERZ795053.4319-NODE-4319-length-15483-cov-18.482953_pt1 | contig 15483 bp, 14 predicted proteins | sample MGYA00375137_ERZ795053 | MGnify/ENA primary metagenome ERZ795053 (study PRJEB30182, sample SAMN05720284) | activated sludge metagenome | isolation source: Anaerobic digester | place: Hong Kong | collected 2014-12-17 ...
ATCCTCCGATCTGAAAAACACCCTATCAGGTGTCTACAAGACCGGGGACGTACCACTTACATCAGATCGCCGAAAAAATCTGGGTACCGAAGCCTCCACCTTGTCCTCAGATACAAAAGCAAAAAATATCCCGAATACAACAACCTACTGCTAGAAGTACAAATTCGGACGTACACGCAGCACTCGTGGGCGACTGCAGTCGAAACCGTTGGAGCAGTTCTTGGGCAGGCATTGAAGTCTAGTGAAGGTGAAGAAGCATGGCTTACCTATTTCCAAAATGCTTCATTGGCACTGGAGTACATGGAGAAGCCACTATTTACAACAATCATTCCCCAGTCGTTAGGCGCGATCGCAAGGAACCTCGCGAACTTAGATCGAAAACTACAAGTCGCGAAGAAACTCAACTCATATAGGGCAGCACTGCGCGCATCAGAAAATCTATCGCTCAGAAAGGATGGCTACTTCCTCCTCTTGCTGCTTCCGGCTCAACCAGAGCTTCAAGTGTTCTATTTCCCAAAACGCGACGCCGAAGCTGCCTATAGAGAGTATGAGAAATTTGAGAGGATGCTGCCACTTCGCACTGAGGAGAGACAGCTTCAACTGTTTGCAGAACTCGCGAACTATTCAGGAGCCCAAGCTGTGCTAGTTGGTGCTGAATCATTCAAATCGCTCCGCGAGTCGTACCCCAACTACTATCTGGATACAGAGCACTTCCTTGAGAGAATCGATTCATTCGTGAGTAGATATAAGCGTGCCCCGTAACACGCCGTTGAAAGCAACTAAGACTGCCTACAGCATTGTTAAAAACCAAGAAAATTTAGAAAATGACCCAACACCGCATCTTCAAAACCCCGTTCGCGAAGATCTATCCGATGTACGTTCAGAAGGCGGAGCGCAAGGGCCGCACGAAGGATGAAGTGGATGAGGTCATCCGTTGGCTGACCGGCTACAGCCAGGCGCAGCTGCAGCAGCAGATCGACACCGGCAACGACCTCGAAACCTTCTTCGCGCAGGCGTCGATGAACCCGCGCAGCGAGCTGATCAAGGGCGTGGTCTGCGGCATCCGCGTCGAAGACGTCGACGACCCGCTGATGCAGAAGATCCGCTACCTCGACAAACTCGTCGACGAACTCGCCAAGGGCAAGGCGATGGAAAAGATCCTGCGCTGATCCGGCCGACAACTGGCGAGCCGACGGCGCTGGCTGGGCGACGGTTGTTTGCCAGCCCTTGAAAGCCGGCAGGACGGCCGCATTCTGCACCCGGAAGCTCGCAAGTATCGGCAACTTGGACTAGCCTACGCAGCATCACGACGCCGCCGGCTCCCGGCTGGCGATCCACCGCTGGAAAACGTCGTTTCGCACGGGTTCGCTGCGCAGGACGGCAGTTGCTCTGAAGGGCAACCGAAACGGCGGTAATTCCGTAGCCCGTCGCCGCCTGTCGCGAACCGACGCAACGTTTGCAGCACCCGTCTCGCCCGGCACCTGGCGCTCCGAGGCGAACCATTTTTCTTGAGATGATCCGAACATGAACAGCAAGCCGAAAATCACCATCTCCTCGCTGGACGCCGAGCGTCTGGAAACCCTGCTGGATTCGCTGCCGCACGGGGCGTTTCCGGGCAAGTCGGATCTGCTGGCGGAGATCGACCGCGCCGATATCGTGGCCCCGCAGGAAATGCCGTCCACGGTGATCACCATGAACTCCAAGGTCCGCTTCAGCGTGGAATCCTCGACCGAGGACTTCACGCTGACACTGGTGTATCCCAAGGACATGAACGGCAGCAGCGACCGGATCTCGATTCTCGCGCCGGTGGGCAGCGCACTGCTGGGGCTATCCGTGGGCAGCACCATCGAGTGGCCCAAGCCGGGCGGGGGCGTGCTGAACGTCCGCGTCGAGGAAGTGGTGTACCAGCCCGAGCGCGCCGGCGAATACCACCGCTGAACCAGCGCAGCGAACTGGTCAAGCGCATGGTCCGCGACGGGCAGGCGCACCTCCGCGAAGCCTGCATCGACGACATCCCGGCCATGCACCGCATTCGCGTGTCGGTGCGGGAGAATCGACTGTCCTCGCCCGACCGCATCACGCCCGCCGACTACGAACAGGCATTGGATGACGGCTGCGGCTGGGTGGCGGAATCGGGTGAGCGCATCGTCGGCTTCGCTTTCGGCAATCGTGATGGCAACGTCTGGGCACTGTTCGTTGATCCCGGACACGAAGGACAGGGCCACGGCTCCGCGCTGCACGATGTCCTGGTTGAATGGCTGCAAGCCCACGCGGCACGACCAATCTGGCTGTCCACGGCAGCCGGCACCCGCGCCGAAGCCTTCTATCGCCAACGCGGCTGGCGTGATGCCGGCATGACGGTATCCGGCGAACAACGCCTGGAGTGGCCAGCGCCCTGAGATGACCCAAGCTTCCGGGTCTCGCGCAATCGCTCGACGCCGATGCAGGCTCGCGACCTTCCCACCTCGCAGCGGCCCGCATGAGCCTCGAACGCACCGACACCGACAGCAGCTCACACGACGTGCCGACGATGAGCCGCTGGCCACGCCTGCGGGCCAGCGCAAGGATGCTGGCGTCATTGCTGCTGGGCGGCGCCGCCATCCTGCTGGCGATCATCGCGGTGCGGAAGGGCCTTATCCCGCTGGTCGATGGCCTGTTCCAGCCCGGCGAGCAATGGCTAAGCGCGATCCGACGGGTCGGCATCTTCGTGGCCGCCACCGCCGCGTACTGGGCCTACGTGCGCTGGTTCGAGAAGCGCCGCGCGACCGAACTGCCGCTGCGCCTGAAGCCACTGCTGCTGGGCGCCGCTGCTGGGGTTGGCCTGGTCGGCATACCCATCGCCCTGCTGTTCGCCTTCGGCGCCTACGAGGCCCTGCTGTTCCGCGGCTTCTCGCCGGCCCTTGTGGGCGTGGGCGGATTGATCGTGGTGGCGGCGGCGCTGGAGGAACTGGTGTATCGCGCGCTGCTGTTCCGCTTGACCGAGCGCGCCTGGGGCACAGTGGCTGCGCTGGTCGTGCAGGCGCTGCTGTTTGCCGCGCAGCACCTGGAAAACCTCAGCCAGGGCAGCGCCACCGATGTGCTGATGCTCTTGGTGTCGGTGTCCGTGCTGGGCCTGCTGTGGGCCGGCATCTTCGTGCTCACGCGCAACCTGTGGGCCGGTGTCGCCAACCACGCCGCCTGGAACTTCACCATCTTGCTGAGCGGCGTGCCGCTGTCCGGCATCGAGGACTGGCGCGCGCTGGCGCCGCTGGAGAGCCGCTACGCCGGACCCGACTGGCTGACCGGCGGGCAGTTCGGCCCGGAAAGCTCGCTGCTGGTCATCGTCTGCGTCACCATCGCGGTGGTCTGGCTGCTGCGCACGGCACACCGTCGCGGCCGATTTAGCAGCGCGTTCCCGAGCGCGCCCGGCAGACGGCTCGAAAAGGAGAGCGGCAAGGCATGAGGCCGGCATGACGGCATCCGGTGAACAACGCAGGGAATCGCCAGAGTCCTGACACGCTGTCGATGGCAATCCGCCATCGCCTTGCCCAGGTTTTCCGGCAGGATTAGGCTCAATCGGGCAGCGACCACCAGAACCGGAGATTCCCATGAACGCACAGCGGAAGTGGCTTCAGATCGGTTTGCTATCGATGGCAACGACAGCCTGGCTCCATGCGCCAACCGTGCAGGCTGCCGGCTGCAGCGATGCGCGGCTCGGCGCCATCGAGCAGCAGGTGATGTCCGGTGACGGCGAAGGCCATGGGCCGGACATCGGCTCGGACGAGTGGCAGTCGGTGATCGAATTCAAGCTGGGCGTGCGCGGCATGGACGGCGTGCCGGCGCGTGACAGCAGCGCCTGGTGCGACTACGTCGAGAAGCTGGCCATGGGCGACAAGGCAGACGCCGACAACGGCCCGTCCTTCGACTGCACCAAGGCGAAAGACGGCAGCATCGAATCCACGATCTGCGCCGATGCCGGATTGTCCGCGCTGGATCGCAAGCTCGCCGAGGTCTACGGCGAAGCAGCGAAGAGGGCGAGCAACGAACAGCCACCGACGCTCAAGGCCGAGCAGCGCGGCTGGATCAAGGGTCGCGACGAGTGCTGGAAAAGCGACGACAAGCCGGTCTGTATTCGCGAGGAATATCAGCATCGCATTGTCGAACTGCAGGCGCGCTACCGCCTGGTGCCGTCCATCGGCCCGGTGTTCTACGCCTGCGAGGGCAACCGCGCGAACGGAGTCGTCGTCACGTTCTTCGAAACCGAGCCGCCAACGCTGATCGCCGAGTGCGGTGACAGTACGTCCCTGATGACCATCCAGCGCAGCGCCAGCGGCACCCGCTACGAGGGCCGCAACGAATCGTTCTGGGAGCATCAGGGCGAAGCCCGGATCCAGTGGGGCTACGACGCACCCGAGATGACCTGCGAAAAGGTCGACTGACGAGCGATCACATGCCAGATATCCAGTTCAGCAGCGACGAGAAGGAACTCCTCGTCCGCAGGATCCAGCTGTACTTCACCGAAGAACTCGACCAGAAGATCGGCCAGTTCGACGCGGAATTCCTGCTCGACTTTTTCTCCAAGGAAGTTGGTGCCTACTACTACAACCGTGGCCTGCAGGATGCGCAGGCCGCGTTGAGTGCGAAGCTTGATGACATCCAGGATGCGATCTACCAGCTGGAGCAGCCCACCGAATTCAGTCGTTAGGCGAAGCGGCTCCACCGACATCTTCCGGGGCAGGCATGGCCCTATCCATGTACTGCTTGCCCGCTGGTGAGTTCCCGAGCGAACCGCCAACCTACAGTGAATCAAGCTGCAGTTGCGCTACGCTGGCGCCATGAGCTCACCACCTCGCTCGCATCAGCAAGCCCTCATCAGTATCCGGCCCATCCGTGACGGTGACGCGTCGTTGCTGTTCAACGCAGTACGCGAGTCTATCGAGTCGCTGTCCTATTGGTTCACCTGGTGCACACCCGAGTACTCGCTCGCCGATGCCGAGCAACGCGTGGCTGGCTGGATGCAGCTGCGCGAGAGTGGCGAAGCCTTCGTGTTCGGAATTTTCGGAGAATCGACGTCCGAACTGCTTGGCTGCGTGGGCTTGAACGACCTCAAACACGAGGCCGATGGCAGCGGTGGTTCGGCCAACCTCGGCTACTGGATCGGCGATGCGCATCGCGGCAGGGGCATCACCACCCGCGCAGCGACCATGGCGGCGGAGTTCGGATTTGACGAGCTTGGCCTGAAGCAACTGGAAATCGCCACCCTGCCCCACAACCACGCCAGCCAGCGCGTCGCCGAAAAGCTGGGCGCCATGCGCGACTCATCCCGTCAAAGGTTATTGGACTTCCAGGGTGAAGCCGTAGACGCCCTGGTATTCACGCTGCATCCGAAGGACTGAAATGAAACACTCCTCTGACCCAACAACCGGAAAAGCATTGCGGCATGTCACATCAGTGATTCTTGTCCTGGTTGGCCTGGTCAACATCGCACCAGTTGCTGGCGTTCTTTCGGCCAGCATGCTGTCGGATGCCTATGGCATCGCGTCCCCGGACGGCGACCTGCTGATCCTGATGCGCCATCGCGCGCTGCTGTTCGGCATCGTCGGCGGCCTGCTGCTGGTGTCGGCCTTCCGCCGCCATTTGCAATCTGCAGCCATCCTTTCCGGGATGATCAGCATGAGCGGATTCATCGCCCTCACTCTGATCGCAGGAGAACATGGAGAAAAGATCCATCGAATCATGCTGATCGATATGGCGGCGACGATCGCCTTGGCAATCGCCGTTGCGCTGCATTATCGCGACGGACATGCAGCACCAGCCTCGCGCCGTTGAAACGGCTTGTGCCGCTCCCAGACCCGAGAGACACTGCGCGCGAAAATTGGAGTCCACTGAAACCATGACGACGACCACCCGTGCCCGGTCCCTTCTATCGGCAGCCGGCCTTCTCATCGCCTTGGCTGCCTGTAGCCCAACCGCACCGGCTGACTCTTCCGGCTCATCCACCATGGATCCGGCGGAAGCGAAGTTCCGCAGCTCGCCGATGCTGCGTGATTTTCCGGATGTGCAGTACCTGGATGAACACGGCGAATCGATCAGCTACCAGACCTTCTCCGCGAAGATCGGCAGCGGCATCTCGTTCAATATGAACAAGTATCCCGACCGCGGAACCGCAGTACTGCAACTTGCCAGCGTTGAAGACACCGTGGAATCGGCAGCCACGTCACCCGCCAAAGGGACCAGCCGGATTGCCGTCGGCGAGGCGCTGCCAGCGATCAACGGACGCTCACCAGATGGCGATGTCGTCGTTTTGTCACCGCAGGCTGAACGGCCCCGACTGCTGAGCTTCTATTTCGACAAATGTGCGCCCTGCATCGCCGAAATCCCTGCCATCAACGCTTTCGCCGACAAGCACCCGGAAATCGAAGTGGTGGCGGTCACGATGGACGACGCCGATGCGGCGAAAGTTTTCATCGATGCCTACGACCTGAAAACCCGCGTGGTGGCCGATGCGGAGGACAGCATCGATGCCATGGGTATCAGCACCTATCCGATGCTGATGCTGGTTTCCGCCGACGGCAGGCTGCTCGCCAGTCGCCAGGGCGCAGCTGGCAGCAAAGGCGATGAGGACCGCAACCCGTTGCTGCTGCGGATTCTGGACAAATGGGCAAGCACATTGCTCAGCGATGCCAATGCCGCAGAGATGCCCGGCGACAGCAATCCCAGCGGGACCTCGCTGCCGCCATCCATCATGCAACTGATCACCGACATCCAGGCCGAATCCGTACGCAATCCGCCGGCCAAGCTTTATCGCTACCTGTACCGAGGTCACGAGGTGTATTTCCTGCCGCAGCATTGTTGCGACATGACCAGCGAGGTCTACACCGCTGAGGGCGAACATCTTTGTGCACCGGACGGCGGCATTACCGGCCGCGGGGATGGTCAGTGCCCCGACTTTTTCGAGGTGCGAAGCGAGGAAACACTGATCTGGGAAGATAATCGCAAGGCCGGCGTCGAATAATTCCGGCGCCGACACCCGTTTGATCTTCAACCTTCGGCCATTGCCAAGGCAAAAAGGGGACCTGCTCAGTCGAAACCGTTGGCGAACAGCGGGAACGGATCGGCGAACATCTTCTCGGTGAGCAGTCGCTCGTCGGTGAGCGTGTTGAGGAAGGCGACCAGCGCGGCCTTTTCGTTCGCTGTCAGGTTCAGCCGTCGTGGCGGTCCGCCGGGCCCGGCACGCAGGCGCTGGTCTAGATTGGGGTTGGCCTGCACGCCAGAGTTGTAGAACTCCACCACCTCGGCCAGTGTGTTGAATCGACCGTCGTGCATGTACGGCGCACGCACGGCCGCGTTGCGTAGCGACTGCACCTTGAAGCGCCCGTTGCCGGCGCCAGCGTCCGTATCCACCGCGTCCAGGCCGATGTTATGCACGTCGCTGGCGATCTGCGCCACGGTGCCGTGACAGGCCGCGCAGCCGAGGCTGGTGACGGTCGAACCCGGCACCGGCTGGAAAAGCTGCAACCCAAGGAATTCCTGTGCGTTCAGCGTGCCCTGGAAATCCGGAGGACCGCCACCAGCGAAGGCCTGATCGAACTTGCTGGAATACGACACCATCGCCCGCACGAACTGCGAGAGCGCCATCGCGATGCGGTCACTGGTGATCTGCGGGCTGCCGAAGGCGTTCTGGAAAAGTGGACCATAGAAGGGTTCGGCCGACAGCTTGCCGACCAGCACCGGCAGTGTGAGGCCCATCTCCCCAGCATCCTGGATCGGCAGCAGAACCTGATCCTCCAACTGGTTGGCCGTTTCGTCCCAGCGGAAATGTCCGGGCGCGTAGAAGCGGGCATTGCCAAGACCGGTCGAATTGCGTGCGGTGGATGCACCGTCGAAACCAATGCTCTTCACCAGCGAGTCATCGAAGGCGCGCGACTGCAGGTGGCAGGAGGCGCAGGAGGTGCTGTCGTTGGCTGACAGGCGCGGGTCGTAAAACAGCACTCGCCCCAGGGTGGCGCCGGCATTGCTGAGCGGATTGTCGACCGGTGTGTTGTCTGTGGAGACCACCGAGCCGCCAGGCGCATCGCGGCGAAAATGCGCTGGCAGTCCGGTTTCGGCATAGCCGACGTAGTCATCCGCCTGAGCTGGCAGGCTGGGCGATTGGGCGAGCGAGGCACCGCTACCCAGGCACATCAACCCAGCCAATACCGCCATCACGCGGTTCATCGCTGCGCCCTCGGCGCCCTTCCCGGCGGATGAGGCGGCGGCGGTCCGGGCGGATGCCATTCCGAGCTGTCGACAACGCCGTCACCGTCGACATCCATCTTCTGGAACTGCTGCCAACCATCAGCCTCGAACTCGGCGCTGTCGACGACGCCATCACCATTGGCATCCAGACGTTGCAGGCGACGCTGCTCGCGTTCCATCTCCGCACGCGCCTTGCGCCGTTGTTCGGCGGCAGCCAGCTCCTGCGCGTCGATACGGCCATCCGCGTTGCTGTCGGCATCCGCGAATCGCCGCTGCAGGTCTTCGGCGAACTCCGCTCGATCCACGCGCTGGTCCGCGTTGCTGTCCAACCCCGGAGGGAGTGCGTTGTCGTGCCGCGGTGGCGGTTCGGACATCGCCAGGACCGAGCTCGCCAGGAAAAAAGTCGTGATCGCCAGCACGATGGATCGACGACGGGGCTTCGATTGCAGTTCGATCTTGCGCATGTTCGTTCTCCGCGTTGGGTCTGCAGGAACCATGCTGCGCGGAGAATGCGTAGCCGCTTTGTGGCAAATATGGAGAAACCGCGAAGTCTTCGGCCGGGGCCCGGTGCGACGGGCCTTCAGTCGAGCCGGTAGCCGACGCCGTAGACCGATTCGATGCACTCGCCTGCCCCGGCGCGTGCCTGCTCCAGCTTGCGGCGCAGGTTCTTCACGTGGGTATCGACGGTGCGGTCGGTGACGATGCGATGATCAAGATAGACGGCCGCCATCAGGTCGTTGCGCGAGTGCACGCGCCCTGGGTGCTGCAGCAGGCTCATCAACAGACGGAACTCCACGGGCGTAAGACCCAGTTCAACGTCGTCCAGCCAGGCGTGGTAGGCCTCGCCATCCACGCGCAGGCCGCGATAGCCGCTGCTTTCCGGGGTTGGCTGTGCACGATGGTCAGCCCGACGAAGCACAGCCTTGGCACGGGCAACCACCTCGCGCGGACTGAAGGGTTTGCAGATGTAGTCGTCGGCACCGAGCTCGAGGCCCAGCAGGCGATCAATCTCTTCCACCCGCGCAGTGACCAGGATGATCGGCAGCTGTTCGCTGAAGTGACGCAGCTCGCGACAGAGGCTCAGACCATCGACCTCGGGCAGCATGACATCCAGCAGCAGCAGATCCGGTGGCGCGGCCTTTACCCGCTCCACCACGGCGCCGCCACGATGCAGCAGCTGCGGCTCGTAGCCGGCCTGCACGAAGTAGTCGGCCAGCAATTCGGCGATCTTCACTTCGTCCTCGACGATGAGAACTTTGCGCGCACTGCTCATGCCGCACGTCCCTTCGATGGACTTGGCGGCAGGCGAATGGCGACACGCAGGCCACCCAATGGTGAATCCTCGGCGTGGATCTCGCCGTGATGCGCCTTGACGATGCCGGCGACGATGGCCAGCCCGAGTCCACTGCCACCCGAGGCGCGATTGCGCGAATCCTCGCCGCGATAGAAGCGTTCGAACAGCCGCGGCAGCGCCTCGGTACTCACCGAAGGCGCGCTGTCATCAACCTGCAGCAGGACGTCGCGACCATCACCGCGCAGCGTCACCGACACCTGCCCGGCGGCATCGGTGTAGCGACAGCAGTTTTCCAGCAGGTTGATGATCGCCCGCGACAGGGCATCGGCGTCGCCATCCACCCACAGAGGAGGCTTGGCGATGTCCTGCACCAGACTCAGGTTGCGATCGGCCAGTCTGGGAATGAAGCTCTCCAGTGTTTCGGTCACCAGCGATCGCAGTTCGATCGGCTCATGGCGGCGAACCAGACCACCTTCATCGGCCAGCGCCAGCGTGCGCAGATCCTCGACCAGCGACGCGAGGCGCTCGGTTTCGGCCTGCAGCGACTGGCGCATGCGTGCATCCAGCGGACGCACGCCGTCCTCCGCGGCCTGCAGCTCGCCGCGGATGATGGTCAGAGGCGTGCGCAGCTCGTGGGCGATGTCAGCCAGCCAGCGCTGCTGGGCATTCCTCGCGCTCTCCAGCGTCGCCGCGAGGCGGTTGCAGCGCTCGGCCAGCTCACCGAATTCGTCACTGCGTCCAGCGTTGATGCGGTGCTCATAGTCGCCGCTGGAAAGCCGGCGCATCGAGGCGCCGATCTCGCTCAGCGGTCGCCCGATCTGTCGCGACATCCACCAGGCCAGCGCGGCGAACACGGCCAGCAGCGACAGACCAATCGCCAGATGGATCTGTCCCTGACGACGGACGAAGCCGTCAGTCAGACCGTTCGAAAGCCGCGCGGGATCACGCAGCAGCAGCCAGCCCACGTCCTTGCCTTCGACCTTGACCGGCAGGCGAAGCGGCACGCGATCACGACGCGGCGGACGCGCGCCGGCAATGTAGTTGCCGGCATCATCGATCACGCTGGGCGGCGGTGGCGGACGCGTCTGCGCTGCCTCGACCAATGGTGGCGGCAATGGATCATCCGCAGCACCAAGTCGCGGGCGAGGCGGTGGTCGCGGCGCTCGCCGCGGACCCAGAGCGGGATTCAGGGCGCCGGTTGGGCCAAAGCGCTGCATCAGCTGTTCGAACCGCCGCGGCTCCGAGCGTAGCGATGACCAGCCATCCTGCGCGTACTCGCTGGCCAGCTCGGAAATCAGCGGTTGCCAACGCTCGCTCTCCGCCGCCATCAGGTAGTCGTCGAAACCGCGGTGCAATGCCCAGCGCGACAGCAGCGCGCTGACCACCAGCGCCAGCACGGCGACCAGCAGCAGCGTCAATGACCAGCGATGGGCGAAGCGGAGTTGCATCCGCCAAGCCTACCGGCAGAAGCCATTGGACGGCAGTGATGCAAGGCAATCTCCTTGCTGGCTCCACATTTCGCGAGTCTCAACCGCTCCGTTGCACCAGCAGACGCGCCATCGCCGACTTCAGCGCCAGCGGCTTCAGCGGCTTGTGCAGCAGCATGCCACCACGCTCGGCCACGGCCCTGCGCACGTCTTCGCCATGGTCGGCGGTCACCAGGATCCACGGAATGTCGATGCCTCGCGCCGCCAGCTGGTCGCGCAGGTCGAGTCCGCTTTCCCCGCCATCGAGGCGATAGTCCAGCAGCAACAGGTCTGGTCGCCGTGCATTGACGGCCTGCAGCGCATCCGCCACGCGCGAGGCGACAACCACATCGACCTGCCAGCCGGACAGCAAGGCCTGCATGGCGCGGAGCACCTCGGGGTCGTTGTCGAGCACCAGCACCCGGCTGGTCGGCGCTGCCGGTTCCGCTTCAGGCACGGCAGCAACCCTGGCGCCGGGCTGCGCCCGCGGAATGCCGATGCTGAACGCGGTGCCCCGTCCAAGCCGCGAACGCAGGCCCAGCGGATGTTCGAGCAGGCGCGCGATGCGCTCGGCAATGGCCAGGCCAAGGCCCAACCCCTGCCCGCCGCGGTCCAGACGCCGGAACTCCTCGAAGATCAGGCGCTGGTCGGACTCGGCGATGCCAGGGCCGGTGTCGAGCACGTGGATCGCCAGATGCCCGCCCTGCCGGCGCAGGCCGAGCACGATGCGACCACTCTCGGTATAGCGCACGGCGTTGGCCAGGAAGTTCTGCAACACCCGGCGCAGCAGTTGCGGATCGCTGCGTGCCCAGGCGCGAGTCATCTGGCAGCGCAGCTCCAGCCCCTTGGCTTCGGCCACCACGCGGAATTCGGCAGCGAGGTTCTGCAGCAGGTCATCCAGCGCGAAGTCCTGCACCTTCGGCGACAGGCCACCCGCATCCAGTCGGGAAATGTCGAGCAGTCCCGCCAGCAGACCTTCCGCCGAAGACAACGCGCCATCGATATTGCCCACCGCCGGCTGCAGCGGCCCGCCCTCCACCTTCTGCGCCAGCGCGTGGGTGAACAGATGCGCGGCGTTCAGCGGCTGCGCAAGGTCATGGCTGACCGCGGCGAGGAAGCGCGTCTTGGCACGATTGGCGCGCTCGGCATCGGCCTTGGCGCCGGCCAGTTCCGAGGTGCGCGAGGCGACGCGCTGCTCCAAGGTTTCGGCAATCTGCTTGAGCTCGCGCTCGCTGCGACGGAAGTCGGTAACGTCGGTGAAGGTCGCCACGAAACCGCCGCCCGGCATCGGGTTGCCGCGGATCTCGATCACGTTGTCGCCGATGCGGCGCTCGGCGACGTAGGGCGTGCCGGCGCGCATGTGCTCGATACGCTTGCTGACCTCGGCCTCGGCATCACCGTCACCGCCCAGACCGCGTTCGACATTGAAACGCACCAGTTCGGCCACCGGAGTGCCGACGTATAGCAGCGGCTCCGGGTAGCCGAACAGTTCGGCATAGCGGCGGTTCCAGGCCACCAGCTTGAGTTCCGCATCCACGACGCTGATGCCCTGCGTCATGTTTTCCAGCGCCGCTTCCAGCACGCGCTGGTTGAAGCGCAGCGCCTGCGAGGCCTCGTCGACCAGCTCGGCCACGGTGTCGAAATCACCGGATACACGCCGCCGTGCGGCCTCCAACAGAAAGCGCGCGGACCCCGCCCCGAGCACGGCGGAAAGTTCGCGTTCCACCTGTTGCACCAGTGAACCGGGTACTGCGCCCGAACGTGGTGCATCGCGTAGCAACTGGTCGATGCGCTGGCGGCTGAGAAAGCGCTCGGCGGCCTCGACCAGCGCCCGGCGATCCAGATCTCCCTGCGGTAGCGCGTCGGGCGTCGAGCCCAGGCGTGCCGCCAACAGCACCGTCACACCGGTGCCGGCCAGCAGACTGAGCAGCACGGCGCGGGTAATGCGGCTCCAGCCATCCAGCCCGAACAAGGCGTCCGGCGCCAGCCAGCGCTGACCGAAGAACCCCTCATGGAGCCAGTCCGGCGATCCGCCAAAAGCTTCGATCAGTGCCGGCAACGGTAATGCCCAGGCCCATAGCGCAACGGCAACCAGTAGTCCTGCCAGCACGGCGGCCGGCGGCGTGCGCGGACGCCACACGGCGAACATCAGTGCCGGCGCCAGGGTCGCCAGTCCGGAGAATGACAGCGCGCCGATATCAGCCAGCGCCTCGTTGCCAACGATCGCGCGGCTGTACAGCCAGGCCAATAGCACCACGGCAAGGATGCCGACGCGTCGCTGCGTGAGCACGGCGCCACGGAGGTCGCCCTCGCGCTGCGCCCAGCGCCCGCGCACCAGCAGTGGTGCCAGCCAGTGGTTGCTGATCATCACGCTCAGCGCCAGCGTGGCGATGATCACCATGCCGGTCGCCGCGCTCAGTCCACCCAGAAACGCCAGCAGCGCGAGCAGCGACTGTCCTTCCGACAGCGGCAACGCAAGGACATAGAGATCGGACGGCACACCCATCTCGGCAAGGCGCGCGTCACCGGCATTCGCCAGCGGCAGGATGGGCAACGCGATCAGCAGCATGTACAGCGGAAACAGCCAGCGCGCCGTCTTCAGGTGCGCGTTGTCTCGACACTCGACCACACCGACGTGGAACTGATGCGGCAGCGTGAACATCGCCAGCGCACCGAGCAATACCAGCGTCGGAAAACCCGCTGCGCCATCGACCGGACGCATGGGCGTTTCCGGCGTCGGCAGGTCAAGGCCAAGCCAGACGAACAGACCCAGCGCCAGCATCGCGCCCAGCTTGAGCAGCGACTCCACGCCCATCGCCAGCACCAGCCCACGGTTGTGCTCGGCAGCACTGGCCCGACGGGTTCCGAACAGCATGGCAAACAGGGCCATCGCCAGCGCGACATAGAGCGCGCTGTCCTGCCACGGGCCGCGATCCAGCGTGGGCGCGCGCGTCAGCAGGCCATAGCTCATGGCCACGGCCTTCAGCTGCAGGGCAATGTAGGGAACCATGCCCAGCACCGCCACCGTAGTCACCGTGGCGGCAACCGCAGGACTCCGCCCCAGCCGGGTGGCGATGAGGTCGGCCAGCGAGGTCGCGTGCTGCTCCCGGGCCAGCCGGTTCAATCGCTGCAGGAAACCAAAGGCCAGCAGGTAAAGCAGGATGGTGCCGACAAAGGTCGGTGGCACCGGCCACCCGGAACGTTGCGCCTGGGTGACCGTGCCGTAGAAGGTCCAGGACGTGCAGTACACCGCCAGCGACAGCGAATAGACCACCGCCCAGTGCCTTGCCAGCAAACCGGGGCGGCGCTCTGCCCAGAGTGCGGCGCCGAACAGCAATCCGAGCCAAAGCAGGGCCGCGCCGATGACCAGCGCATCGGTCAGCACGATGACCGCTCCGCTCGGATACCTATCGCAAGGGCGCGCCGAGCACGCTGGCAGCCGTGTTCAGCCACTTCAGCTGCGCACCCTCGCGCGTGTCGTAGTTGGCGCCCGTATATCCCCACCAGTCCCAGCATGCCTTCGGATTCAGCGGCGCCAGACTCGCCTTGGTCTGAGGATACAGCACGGCCAGCCGATAACGGTCCGCCCACTGATTGATGCCGGTGCCGGTAACGAAGGCCTCACCCACGTTGTCCGCGTTCTGCTCGCAGCCATGGAAAGCAATCAGCAGACCGCAGCGCTCACCGTCGGCGCAGGCCTTCGGAACATAGAGGTAGCCGTCGTCCGCCAGCTGCGGCGACGCATCGTCCGCGCCCACCAGCGCCTGCTGATCGAAGCGACGCAGCTCACCCGGCGCGACGCTGTCGCCGTCGAGTGGATCCGTGCCGTAGATCGCCTTCACCAGCGCACCGGCGGCATCAAAACCGCAGGCGGCGAGGAAGGGTTTCTCCGGCGCTTCGCAACTACCCTCGCCTTCGGTCACGGGAAAGCCGTGCCCGGCAGCCAGATCCCCGTCCCAGACGACCTGATTGACGCCCAGATCACGATACAGCTCCGCGCCGGCGCGGCTGACCGCCTCAGCCACGAGCACATCCTTGTCGCCATGCCAGACCCACACCGTGTCGGCGGCGAGTCCGGCAACCGGTGCAATGCTCCCGGCATCCGCACGTTCGCGCACCGTCTTTGCCAGTGCCGCGACATCGGGTGCCGCCGGATTCGCCTTCATGCACGTCCCAAGCGCCGTGCCGAGATCACCATGCGCACAAGCATAGGGACCGCCGGCAAGCACGGCTGCACCGCGGATATGGTCGGAGAACGCCACATGCGCCTGCGTCGCCATGTAGGCACCGGATGACAGGCCCGCAACGGCGACACGATCAGGATCGATGTTCAGGCGGTCCAGCGGCGGCGCGGCGTTGCCGGTACTGCAGCCGGAAAGCGACGTGGCAATGACGAGAGCCATCCCGACCGATACCAGCCGGTTCGTGGACTCACTGTCGTTCTTCGAAAAGAAGCGGGCCGCTGACGCGACGTCGAAACCTGAAAAGAAGCGGGCCGCTGACGCG
>ERZ795053.4321-NODE-4321-length-15476-cov-24.897153_pt1 | contig 15476 bp, 17 predicted proteins | sample MGYA00375137_ERZ795053 | MGnify/ENA primary metagenome ERZ795053 (study PRJEB30182, sample SAMN05720284) | activated sludge metagenome | isolation source: Anaerobic digester | place: Hong Kong | collected 2014-12-17 ...
CGGCCGCGCCGTCACCAGCGCCGCCGTCGGCACCGTGGTCCGCGCCGCCGTCGCCAGCAGCACCGTCACCAGCGCCACCGTCGGCACCGTGGTCCGCGCCGCCGTCGCCAGCAGCACCGTCACCAGCGCCACCGTCGGCGCCGTGGTCCGCGCCGCCGTCACCGGCCACCGCGGGCGACTCTTGGTCCATGGTCTCGATGGGGGCCTCGGTGCCTTCGCCAGGGGGGATGCTCATCCTTGGATCCTTCCGTTCAGTAGCTCGCACATCCGGGCCGGTCGCCCGTGCCTGTCATGTAACCGCAATCACGCGTGCTGCGCGCCGTTAGGACCCGACAATTTATCCGATGCGCCCAACGGTCCTCACCCGCCGCGGCACTCACGACGTCGAGATGTCGATTCGACCCCGTCGAGATGTCACCGAGGGAGGGGTCAGGCCGTGCCGCCGGGTTCGAGACGGCCGCCGGCGGGAAGCACCACCCCCGCCGGAACGCGGGACTGCCGGCCGCAGAGGGTGACGGCCGTGTCCGCCGGGGGCCAGCGGCGCGGTGCGGCCCCGACGACCGCGTCCGCCTCCACCACCACGCCGTCGTCCAGGACCGACCCCGCCACCCGCGCGCCGGCGGCGACCCGGACGCCGGCCATCAGCACGCTGTCCACGACTCGCGCACCCGCCTCGATGACGCATCCGGGGCCGACGACGCTGCCGCATACCGTGCCGTGCACCGCCGCGCCCGGCGAGAGGAGCGAGTCGGCGACCGTCCCCTCCGCCGCCACCCACGCGGGCGGCAGTTCGGGGAAGCGGGTGAGCATCGGCCAGCGCGGGTCGTCGAATACGTCCACCTTGCCGCGCAGCAGGTCCCGGTGCGCCGCAAGGTATGCCGCGGGGCGGCCGAGGTCCTTCCAATAGCCTTCCAGCGCATGGGCATACGTCCGGCCCCGCGCGATCAGCCGGGGCACCAGGTGCTCCCCGAAATCGCCCAGCCCCTCCGTCAGCCCCGGGTCCACCGCGGCCCGGTCCCGGCGCAGGGCGTCGAGTTCGGCGAGGAGGCGCGGCGCGTCATACACGAACACCTCGGTCGCGACGAGGCCCGAGGCAGGACGCGAGGGTTTGTAGTCCAATCCCTTCACGAGCTGGCCGCGGCCGACCCGCACCACCGCCTTGTGCTTGGCCTCCGCCAACGGCACCTCGGTGGTCACGATCGTGCACTCGGCCCGGCGGTCCAGGTGCCGCGCGAGCACCTCCCGCAGGTCGAGACGAAAAATGTGGTCCGCGCTGGTGACGATGACGACGTCCGGATCCAGTTCGGCGATGTCGTTGTGCATCCGCAGCAGATCGTCGGCATTGCCGGCGCTGAATCCGGCTACCGAGTCCGTGTGGCCCGCCTCCGGCACCAGCCGCCGATAGCCGCCGCGGGTGCGATCGAGGTCCCACGGGCGACCCTGCGCGAGATGCCGGTCCAGCGAACCCGCCTGATATTGCACCGACACCCACACGTGCGGGATCTGGCTGTTGGCGAGATTCGATAGGGCGAAGTCGATGAGCTGGTAGCTGCCGGCGAACGGCAGCGCCGGCTTGGCCCGCTCCCGCGTCAGGACATCCATGCGGGAGCCCTCACCGCCCGCCTGCACGACCGCGAGGATGCGCGCAGTGCGCGACGACGGGAGGACGTGGTGCCGAGGCATGCGACCTAGACTGCCCGACATGAGCACCGGCGACCGCACCTATGACCTCGTCCTCTTCGGCGCGAGCGGCTTCGTCGGCAAACTCACCGCCGGCCACCTCGCCCAGCACGCCCCCGACGGCGCCCGCATCGCCCTCGCCGGGCGCACCGAGTCCAAGCTCCAGGCCGTCCGCGACAGCCTCGGCCCCGCCGCGGAGGGCTGGGACCTGCTCGTCGCCGACGCCGCCGACGAGCCCCGCCTCGCCGAACTCGCCGCGAGCACGAAGGTGGTCGTGACCACCGTCGGCCCTTACGCCAAATACGGTATGCCGCTCGTCGCCGCCTGCGCTCGCGCCGGCACCCACTACGCCGACCTGACCGGTGAGGTCCTCTTCGTGCGCCGCAGCGCCGACGCCAATCACGAGCTCGCTGCCGACACCGGAGCCAAGATCGTGCACGCATGCGGCTTCGACTCGATCCCCTCCGACCTCGGCGTCTATCTCACGGCCGAGCAGGCCAAGGCCGACGGTGCCGGCGAGCTGACGCAGACCACCCTCTATGTCCGCCAGCTCAAGGGCGGCTTCAGCGGCGGCACCATCGACTCGATGCGCACCCAGGCGATCGAGACGCGCGCGGACGCCGGCGACCGCAAGATCGTCGCCGACCCTTACGGCCTCAGCCCCGACCGCGGCGCCGAACCGTCCCGCAGCGGACCCCGGCCGCCGAAGGCGACCAACCCGTTGTCGGTGGCCGGCGGCATACTCAAGAACTTGCCCGTCCGCCGCACTGCCGACGGGCACTGGACGGGGCCGTTCGTCATGGCCTCGTTCAACACGCGCATCGTGCGCCGCTCCAATGCGTTGCTCGGGCACGCCTATGGCACGGGGTTCCGCTATCAGGAGGTGGTGGACTTCGGCACCTCCGCCAAGGCGCCGGTCCTGGCAGCCGGGATGACGGCCGGCCTCCTCGGGGTCGCCACGGGTATGCAGTTCGGTCCCGGCCGAGCCGTGCTCGACCGCGTCCTGCCCAAGCCGGGCGAGGGACCGAGCCCGGAGGCGCAGGAGAAGGGCCGCTTCCGCATGGTCATCGACGCCCGGACGACGAGCGGGGCGCGCTACGAGACGACCGTCGCGGCGCAGGCCGACCCTGGTTACAGCGGCACGGCCGTCATGCTCGGCCAGGCGGGCCTCTGCCTCGCCTTCGACGAACTTCCCGACCGCGCCGGGGTGCTCACCCCAGCCGTGGCGATGGCCGACGCCCTCACCGCCCGGCTGCGCGCCCAGGACTTCACCCTCGAGACCCGGCGGGTCGAAGCGTAGGCGAGCGGGCGGCATACCACCGGGGCGGCCGGCGTGCAGCGATTCCTCGCGGGGATGGCGACGATGCTCGCCATCGTCGTCGCGGTCTTCGTCGTCCTCTTCGGCATGCTGCGCGACCCCGGCACCCAGGTCCCGCACGACGTCTCGCTCGGCCCGGGCGTGCGCCCCAGCCAGCCCCCCGCCGATCTCGGCCCGGACGAGACGTGGCTCGGCGACGTCGACCTCAGCTCCAGCGCGCTGGTGACCCCGCAAGGACCCCTGCGGGCGGTCGAGGCGACGGGCACCAACGTGCGCGTCACCCGCGACGGCCTGCGCGTCGGCGAGGTGCGGCTGGTGGCCACCTTGCCCTTCGACGTGGCCGAGGAGCAGGTGGGCCAGGGCGTGCAGCTGTATGACGCCGGCGGCAACCGGGTGGGTGTGCGCCGGTCGGCGACGCTGCTGGGGGTGGATGTCGCGGTGAGCGCGACGGGGACGGTCCGGGCGGTCGGCGGCGACCTGCTCATCACCCCCGAGAGCGTCGACATCGGCCTGCCGGGCCTGGTCAACGACGCGTTGAGCAATGCCGCGCGCGAGCTGGTGACGATCCGCCAGAGCATCCAGGGCCTCCCGGCGGGGCTGCACCTCACGGACGTGACGGTCCGCGCCGACGGCTTCCGCGCCACCCTGCGCGGCACGGATGTGACCATCGCCGGCTAGGCGGGCACCGGGGCAGTGTGATCACGTCGTTGCCGGACCAGCGCACCGCGTCTTCCCCGGGCGTATTAGCGTTGGGGCATCAGCGACAGTCCGGCTGCGGGCCGGCTCCCCTGGGATCGAAGGAGACACGTCATGCTCGACGAAAGCCCCGTGACGAACCTGACCGATGAGCAGTGTTGGGAGCTGTTGGAGGCCAACGAATTCGGGCGCCTGGCCTTCCACATGGCCGGCGAGGTCCACATCACGCCGATCAACTATGTCGTCGACCAGGGACGGCTGATCTTCCGCACCGCCGAGGGCAACAAGCTGCTCGGCATGACGATGAACCACGATGTCGCGTTCGAGATCGACCAGTTCACCGAGGACGAGGCCGTCAGCGTCGTCCTGCGCGGCAGCGCCGACACCCTCGAGGGCGATGCGGCCGAGTTCGTCGACACCCTCCCCCTGCGGCCCTGGGTCGCCACCACCAAGCTGGTCGTCGTGGCGATCACCCCCGAGGAGATGAGCGGGCGCCGCTTCACGTTGCAGCGGCCCTGGCTGCACTCCCGCAAGGACTGACGGCTAGCTCTCCGGCACCCGCTCCAGGTCCGCGAGCCAGACGGCCGAGGAGACGTCCGACGGCATCCGCCAGTCGCCACGCGGGGACAGCGAACCGCCCCGGATCACCTTGGGCCCGTTGGGCAGCGCGGAGCGCTTGAACTGGTTGGCGAAGTAGCGCTTGCCGAAGACTGCCATCCAGTGCCGGATGGTCGCCAGGTCGTAGCCGTGCCGCTTGGCCTCGGGATAGTTCGGTGGCCACTCGCCCACGGTGGCGTCGGTCCAGGCGTGTGTGGCGAGAAAGGCGATCTTGCTGGGCAGGTAGCCGCGCCGCAGCACGTGGAAGAGGGTGAAATCCTGCAGGGAGTAGGGCCCGATGGCGTCCTCCGTCGACTGGGGTTTCTCGCCCTCCTTCTGCGGGACCAGCTCGGGTGAGATCTCGGTGTCGAGGATCGACTGCAGGATCTCCCCGACGTGGTCGTCGAACTGACCCGACGTCGCGACCCACCGGATCAGGTGCTGCATCAGCGTCTTGGGCACCCCGGAGTTGACGCCGTAGTGCGACATCTGGTCACCCACCCCGTAGGTGCACCAGCCGAGCGCCAGCTCCGACAGGTCGCCGGTGCCGAGCACGATGCCGCCGTTGTGATTGGCGAGCCGGAACAGGTAGTCGGTGCGCAGGCCGGCCTGGACGTTCTCGAAGGTCACGTCGTAGACCTCCTCACCGTCGCCGGCGGGGTGGCCGAGATCCTTGAGCATCTGCCGGGCGGCCGGCGTGATGTCGAGTTCCTCCCACGTGATCTCGAGGGACTCCATGAGCGTGATGGCGTTGGACTTGGTGCCCTTGCTCGTCGCGAAGCCGGGCATCGTGAAGCCCAGGATGTGGGTGCGCGGCAGGCCGAGGCGGTCGCACGCCTTGGCAGCGACGATGAGCGCGTGGGTGGAGTCGAGGCCGCCGGAGACGCCGATGACGATCTTCGGCTGGCCGATCGCCCGCAGGCGCTGCTCGAGCCCGGAGACCTGGATGTTGTAGGCCTCGTAGCAGTCGAGCGCGAGCCGCTCCTCCTCGTCGGGGACGAACGGGAAGCGGTCGACCTTGCGCAGCAGGCCGATGTCGGTATGCGGCGGGTCGAGGGTGAAGTCGATCGTGCGGTAGGCCGTCCGGTCACCGTAGGTGCGCCGGTTGTCGTCGAACGTGCCCTGCCGCATCCGCTCCTGGCGCAGCAGGTCGAGGTCGACGTCGGCGACGGAGTGGCGGGCCCCGGCGGGGAAGCGCTCGGTCTCGGCGAGCAGCGCCCCCATCTCGTAGATCATGGTCTGCCCGTCCCAGGACAAGTCGGTGCTCGACTCGCCTTCTCCCGCAGCGGCATATAGGTATGCCGCGTTGCAGCGGGAGGAGGAGGACTCGCACAACAGCTTGCGGTCGTAGGACTTGGCGACTGTGATCGGGCTGCCGGAGATGTTCACCAGGACCGCCGCCCCGGCCAGCGAGGCCTCGGCGCTCGGCGGGATCGGCACCCACATGTCCTCGCACACCTCGACGTGCACGGTGAGCCCGCGCACGTCCGTGGCACGGAAGATCAGGTCGGGTCCGAAGGGGATCTCGGTTTCTCGCAACCGGATCGACTGCCCGCGCTGGTCGTCCCCAGGCGCGAAGTGCCGGCGCTCGTAGAACTCGCGATAGGTCGGCAGGTACGACTTGGGCGCCACGCCGAGGATCGTGCCGCGGTGGATGATCACCGCGCAGTTGAAGATCCGGTTCCCTTTGCGCAGCGGCGCCCCGATGACGAGCACCGGCAGCAGGTCCCGGGAGCCGTCGACCACGGCATACAGCGCCTCCTCGACCGCGTCGAGCACCGGGTCCTGCAGGAACAGGTCCTCGAGCGAATAGCCGGACAGCCCCAGCTCCGGGAAGACCGCCAGGGCCACCGACTCCTCGTGGCAGACCCGAGCCTGTTCGAGGATCGCCTCGGCGTTCTTGGCCGGCTGGGCGAGCGCGACGGGCAGGGTGACGGCGGCGACCCGGGCGAACCCGTGCGCGTAGGCCGAACGGAACTCCATGCGGCCGATCCTATGGGCAGCGTCGGGGCCGACCCGGCCGGCCGCCGGTGACATCTCGACGGGCAGGAATCGACATCTCGACGGGCGTCAGTCGGCGAGCGCCGGGGCGCGTGGGGTGGGGGCGGCCGGGCTGACCGACCAGCACACGCACGCCAGGGCGATCAGCAGCAGGTTGCGCACGAAGAGGATCCAGATCGGCAGCGTCTCGAGGCCGACGAGGTTCCAGTAGCGGAACGGGAAGTACAGGTGCGTGACGAGCATCAGGACAGGGGTCATCACGAACGCCGTCAGCCCGCGCCGGCCCGGCAGCAGCAGGCTGGCCGGGACGATCCACAGCAGGTATTGCGGTGAGAGGACTTTCGAGCCGACGGCGAGGAAGACGATGGTCGCCGCGAGTGTCGCCAGGAGGTATGCCGCGTCGAGACCGCGCACGAGCGCCCCGAGGTGGCGGGCGTAGCGGACGGAGACGGCGACGATGGCGAGGAAGGCCAGCAGGGTGGTGGCGGTGGCGAGCACCTCCGCCGTCTGCCCGGTCGGTCCCTGGCTGCCGAAGGCCGACTCGATCGTGACCGGCACCCCTGCCGTCGCGTGCCACAGCAACACATACGAGCTGGCCGTGGACTCGATCTGCGGGGGCCGTTGGAGGTGGTACATCACCATGTCCCACAGTCCGCGGGGCGCGAGCAGGGCCGCGGGGGCGAAGAGCGCGACCGTGGCCGCGATCCCGCCGGCTGCCCCCCGCCGGGCCGAGGCCCAGCCGGCGCGGTGGGCCTGCCAGGCAACCAGGGCCGGCGCGAGCAGCGCCGGCATCAGCTTCAGCGCGATCGCGACGGCGAGCAGCCCCCACATCCAGCGCCAGCGTTCGGCGAGCGCCGCGACGATCATCCAGGCGACGACGGCGGTGACCACGCCGTCATACCGGGTGCGCACGATCGTGCCGAGCACGAGCGGCGTGATCGCCATGACGGTCCCGACGGCGACCTGCCGGCGCACCGGCAGCCGCAGCTGCCCGGCGGCGACGACGGCCCCCGCGGTGGCCAGCGCCCAGAAGAGCAGCATGAACCACTGGAACTTCTCGACATAACCCTGGCCGGGCAGGAACCGGGCCAGCCAGAAGATGACCGCCGCGCCCGGGGGGTACTCGAGGTCGACATCCCGGTAGGGCAGCCGGCCTGCCGCCGTCGCGTCCGCCGACCGCTGATAGGTCGGGATGTCGGTCAGGTGGAACCCGATCCACGGCTGCAGGTGCAGGTAGGGCCCGGCCCACAGCAGCGCGGCGACGGCTGCGAAGAAGGACGGCAGCAGCCGCCGGGAGACGCTCCAGTCGGTGTTGCCGGTCTGGTCGGGGCTGCCGGTGCCATCTGTCTGGTCAGGGCTGCCGGTGCCGCCGGGTGCCGGTTCGGCGGTATGCCGCGGATCCGGCTTCTGCTCGACGTCGCTCGGGGTGCGCCACGAGGCGCGCTGGGTGCGGCTCACCGCTGGATGCGGCGCTCGGGGCCGCAGTGGTCGGGCTCTTCGCCGTCCGGCTTGTCGAGGTCCGGCTTCCCGAAGTCAGGCTTGTCGGAGTCGGGCCTGCCGGAGTCGGGCTCCTCGCTGCCGCCGAACTGCGCCGCCGCCGTCGCCCCACTCGTCCGGCGGGTGCCGGCGGCCAGGTGGTCGCGCCGGTTGTTGCGGGATGCGAGCCACCAGGCGAAGGCCGCCACCGCCAGCAGCACCAGCACGGCCAGCGGGATCCACGTCAGCGCAGTGAACCCCGACTCCGCGGCGCCCTCCGGCGTCGGCGTGATCGTGCCCACGGTCACCGGGTCGCCCTCGCTGTTGGTGCTGACCAGGATGGTCGGGGTGATGGTCACGGTGACCCGCCCGAAGCCCTGGGGGACAGGTGCGGCGCTGGCATACACCGCGGCATACGTCATCACCGCCGCAGTCGCCGTCGTGCAGGCCAGGCCGAGGCGCGCTCGCAGCTTCACTCTTGGCTTCTCTTCTCACTCGAGCCGGGGCGGATGACCGCCCCGCTCAGGGTACCGGTAGCACCGGACCGCCCCGTGCAGCCAGACCCCGTCCGCGGGCCAGGTTTCAGCGCCCGCGCGGCGCATACTCCGGGGTCGTCTTCGAACTCGCCGCCGCCCGGACGATGCGGGTGTTGCGGGCCATCAGCAACCGGGCCTGCTCGATGCGTTCGCGGGCGAAGGTGCGGCGCGCCCCGGCGCCCCACGTGTCCTCGAAGATCCGCTTTGTCGCCGCCACCGAATCGGGCGAGCGCACGAGGATCTCCTCGAGCAACTCACTCGCGGCGATGTGGGGATCGGCGGCGACCTGCGTGACCAGGCCTAGCTCACGCGCCTGCTCGCCGGTCAGCGTCCGGGCCGTCATCGTCAGCTGCTTGGCCACGTCCATACCGACAAGCTGTTTGAGCGCCTGGATCCCGCTCATGTCCGGGATCAGACCCCACTTCGCCTCCAGCACAGACCATTTCGCGTCCGGTGTGGAGACCCGGAAGTCGGCGCCGAGCGCCAGCTGCAGCCCCGCGCCGTAGCAGTGGCCGTGCACGACCGCGATGACCGGCACCGGGATCCGCCGCCACGCCCAGCAGGCCTCCTGAAAGACGTTGGTGCCCAACCACGGTCGCGGCAGGAACGGCCCGCCGAAGCTCTTCAGTCCGCCCGCCAGCACGCTGGTGTCGATGCCGGCGCAGAAGGCCGACCCCTCTCCTGAGATCAGGACCCCACGCAGGCCGGTATCGCCGCGCAGCCGATGCGCCGTGGCCACCAGCTCCTTGAGCATCGGCAGGCTGAGGGCGTTCATCTTCTCCGGCCGGTCGAGGCGGACGAAGGCGATCTGGTCGGCCACCACGGTGGTCACGTGCTCGGTCATGGGTCCTCAGCGTAGGCACCGGCCGGGCCCGCGTCACCGGGGCCGCGTTGTGCGCACGCCCACACCCGCGGCTTCTATTCGTGGGCCGGTGACCCGCCCGCCGGCGTGCCGCTCACCGTGGTCGAACTCAACGTGCTGGGCGGGTCGGCGAGCCCGGCCGCCGTGGATGAGGGGACGCGGGACGTCTCGCTGGTCGTCCTGACCGAACTCGACACGAGCACCGCGGCCGCGCTCGACGCGCTGGGCTGGGACGAGCGGTTCCCCCATAGGGTCGGGCGGGCCGACCCGGGCGGCTGGAGTCGGCCGCCGACCTCGCCGGCGCCGGATGAGCCCAAGAAGATTAGGTAAGACGCTTTGGCTGTTATAACCGCCAGAGTGTCTTACCTACCGGCGGGTCATCTCGGGGGCGGGCTCGTCAGCGCGTCGAGTCGCCGGTGCAACTGCGTCATCGCCGCCTCGAACTCGCCGCGGCTGAGGGCCTGCTCGGCCTCCTTGAGGTCGACGGTGATCGACCCGCCCGGGTCGATGGTCGCCACTGCCACCTCGCCGATCGAGTCCGCGCCCTGATGGCGCAGTGCCGAGTCGAGTTCGGCCGCCGTCATGCCGAGCCGGTCGAGGCTGTCCTCGACGATCTCGCCGTCTCGGACGACCGGGGTCGGTGAGCCGGATGTCAGCCGGTCGAAGGCCGGCCAGTGCTGCGCGGCCCGGTCCATCCCGGCGTTGACGAGGACGAGCACGATCGCACCGAGGATGCCGCCGGTGAGCGAGTTGTCGTCGCCGATGATGGCGTTCTGCACGACATTGCTCAGCAGCAACACCACGACGAGGTCGAGACTGTTCATCTGCGCCATCAACCGCTTCCCGGCGAGCCGCACGATGACCAGGATCGCGACATACACCCCGATGGTCCGCAGGATCTTTTCCGTCGCCGGGATCTGGAAGTTCCACATGTCACTCCAGATCGAGGTCCGCGCTGCGGGCAGGGCACCCGCCAACATGCTCAGCGTCATGCAGCGACGCTACGCCCGCGGGCGGGCCAGCAGCTGGGACAGCGTGTCGAGGATGGCCTCGACTCGCGCCGGGGTCCCCCTGCAGCGCCGCCAGTTCCGGCTCATGGACCGCCTGCGGCGAAGGCGACCATGACCGCCGTCTCCCGCCGCCGTGGCGCATCCAAGGGCACCAGTTCGCGCAGGATCGCGACGACGGTTGCGGCCGGGTCGGCGTCGGCGCGGGCGGCGGGAAGCGCCAACCGGTCCCGGACCCCGTGCACGACAGCCTCGAAGGCACCGGTGAGCAGGTCCCTGCGTGTCGGGAAGTGATATTGCACGGTCCCGATCCCCACCCCGGCCGCGGTTGCCACCTCGCGCACCGAGGCCCGGTCCATGCCCTCGCCGGCGACGAGCTCGATGAGGGCGGCGGTCAGCTGATCGCGGGTGTTTCCCCTTGGCGAGCGCGGCATATCTGGCGTCATACAGTCGTATGAATCCCTTATACGACCGTATGACGCGACGATCGGACCGCCTCGCGCTGGTCACCCTCGCGGGCCTCGCCCTGGTGTGGGGCATCTTCGCGCTCGACCCGGCCGCGTGGCCCGGCCTGTCCGGCGCGCTCGTCCAGTCCGGGCTCCTGCTCGCGAATGTCGCGCTCACCCGGCGCGCGCCACGCGTCAAGGCGCGCCTCGTCGCGGCGCTGCAGCGCCGGGTGGTCAACCCGCTCGTCCGCGGCCTCTACCGGCTCGGCGTCAACCCGCTCGGCATCGCGCTGCTCGAGACGACCGGGCGCCGCTCCGGCCGAGTGCGCCAGGTGCCCGTCGGGGACGGCCGCGACGGCGAGGTGTTCTGGGTCGTCGCCGAGCACGGGATGCGCGCGGGATATGTCCGCAACCTGCAGGCCGATCCGCGGGTGCGGGTGCACGTGCGGGAGGCTGGCGGCGCCGCCGGCGGGACGGCGTCGCGACCGTGCTGCCGCACGACGATCCCTTTGCGCGGCAACGGCTCCTCGTCCGTGGCCACCCGCTGCGCGCCCTCAACGCCGCGAGCGTGCGCCTGCTCGGCGCGGAACCGGTCACGGTCCGGATCGACCTGCTGTCCGCGGACTCTCCGCCAGTTCGCGATCAGGCCTGGCGGGCCAACAACAGCACAGCGATGGCGCCCGGCGAGGGCACCTTTGTCGCGCTGGTCTCGTGCGCCACGCAGAGAAGGTGACGGAGCAGACGCCGGGCCTATGCCGACCCGGTGCCCCCCGCCTCGGGCGCGCCCCGCGCCGCGAGCGCGGTGGTGAAGGAGGGGGTCAGCGGCAGCCGCGGCAGCAACATCGCCTGGATGGCGTGATAAGTGTCGGGCTTGCCCACCCAGGTCCCGGCGTACGGGGCATTGGTCGCGTCCAACTCCGAGTGCCAGGCGCCGCGGTCGAGATCGAGGAGGTAGGCCTTGGCATAGGCCCACCACTTCTCGACGAGCGGCCGCCACTGCGCCGACCCGTCGACATGATGTAGCGCCCACGCTGCGCCGATCGCTTCGGTGAGCACCCAGAACATGCGCGCGTGCGAGCTCGGGGTGCCGTCCCAGTCGGTCGTGTAGACGAAGCCGTCGGCGCCGTCCGGTGCCCAGCCGTCGGTGACGGCGCCGGCGACGAGGGCGCTTGCCGCGTCATACGCCCAATCCCACGCCGGCCCGCCGAGGGTCTGCGCCGCCGCCAGCGTCAGGCGCGCCCACTCGAGGGCGTGGCCGGGGGTGGCGCCGTACGGCCGGAACGGGTGCGCCGGCTGGTCCTTGTTGTAGTCCGGCAGCGGGGTGAAGTCGGCGGTGAAGTGCTCGGGGATGCGCCAGCTGTTCGCGCGCGCGAGCTGGTCGATGGCGCGGGTCACGATCCGCCCGGCCCGCTCGTGCCAGAGCTGGTCACCGGTCACATCGCCCGCGGCGAGATAGGCCTCCACCGTGTGCATATTGGCGTTGATGCCGCGGTAGTCCTCCTCCGTGCGCCAGTCGCCGGAGAACGATTCGCGGGTCATGCCCTGTGACTCGTCCCAGAAGAAGCGGTCGTGCACCGCGAGCGCGTGGGTGAGCAGATCAGCGGCACCCGCCGCTCCCACCGCCTGCCCGCTGGAGCCGGCGAGGATCACGAACGAGTGGGCGTAGGCCGCCTTCGTCGCGTCGGTGGGCCGGCTCCCGTCGGGCGAGATCGCGGCATACCACCCGTCGTGGCGCTCGTCGTGGAAGTTGTCGGCGATGCTTCGTATGCCGTGCTCGGTCAACTCGAGGAAGCCCGGCTTGCCGATGGCGGCGCCGAGCGCACAGACATGGGTCATCCGGCAGGTGATCCACAACTCGAGGTCGCGCTCGACGACCTCACCGTGGTCGCCGAGCCAGCCGAATCCCCCCGTCGTCTTCGCTCCCGCTGTGAAGTCGAGGAGGCGGTCGGCCTCCGCGGCGAATTCGGCGGCACGTTCGGCGGTGAACAGCGGAGCATCGGCCATGCCCCGATTCGACCACACCCGGGTCCGGCGGGGCGAGGCCGGCCAAGGAAACTCTGCTAACAGAGGTTGGTCGAATCAGCAGACCTAGGGAGGTGTGCGGATTTGACCAACCTCTGCTGGGATGGCGGCGAGCGTGCCATCATGCGCGAATGGGGACCACACCGGGCACGCCGCAGTATGCCCGTCGGGCCCTGCTGGTCGCGGCCGTCACCCTCGGCGCGCTGGTCGCCTCCGCCGCCTTCCGCTCCTCCACCGGTGTCCTCATGGAGCCGATCGAGAGCGAGTTCGGGTGGAGCCGGGCGACGACGGCCGGGGCGGTCAGCCTCAACCTCGTCCTCTTCGGGTGCATCGCGCCCTTCGCCGCGGCGCTGCTCGAGCGCTACGGCCCGCGCCGGGTGGTGACGATCGCCCTGCTCGTCGTCGGCGCCGCGTCCGCGCTGACGACGGTCATGACGAGTCCCTGGCAGTTGTGGCTGCTGTGGGGCCTGGTGATCGGCACCGCCACCGGGTCGACGGCGCTCGTGCTCGGCGCCATCGTCGCCAACCGGTGGTTCGTCGCCCGCCGCGGCCTGGTGACGGGCGTCTTCTCCGGCGCCAACGCGACCGGCCAGCTGCTCTTCCTGCCGGCGATCGCGGCGACGGCGACGAACTACGGCTGGCGCTGGTCGGCCGCGATCGTCGCGGTCCTGGCCGCGCTCACCGCCGTCCTGGTGTGGCTGTTCATGCGCGACCGCCCCCAGGACATCGGACTGATCCCCTTCGGTGCCGCCCCCGGGTCGCCCGAGGCCGCGCCGGCCCCGCCGCCGGCCGTCTCCCCCGTCCGCGCCGCGCTGTCGGTGCTGCGCACGTCGAGCCGCACCTGGGTCTTCTGGGCGTTGATGCTGACCTTCTTCGTGTGCGGCTGGTCGACCAACGGCCTGGTCCAGACCCACTTCATCCCGGCCGCGCACGATCACGGTATGCCGGCCACCACCGCCGCCGGTCTGCTCGCCCTCGTGGGGATCTTCGACCTCGTCGGCACCATCGCCTCCGGCTGGCTGACCGACCGTGTCGATCCGCGCCTGCTCCTGATGGCCTACTACGCGCTGCGCGGCGGGTCGCTCTTCACCGTTCACTCCCTCCTCGCGCCGGGCGTCGAACCGGGAATGTGGGTCTTCATCATCTTCTACGGGCTCGACTGGGTGGCCACCGTCCCGCCGACGGTTGCGTTGTGCCGCAGCCACTTCGGGCTTGCTCACTCCGGCATCGTCTTCGGCTGGACGTATGCCGCGCACATGGTCGGCGCCGGCCTCGGCGCCTCCTTCGCCGGCTGGATCCGCACCGCCGACGGCACCTACCGCACGGCCTGGATGAGCGCCGGGGTCTTGTGCGTGATCGCCGCCTTCCTTTGCCTGACCATCCCCCGGTCACCCGCGGCGCCCGTCCCCGCGGACCACCTGCCCACCCCACCCACCCGCTATCCCGACGACGTCGATGACCCCGAGGAACTCACCTTCACCTGACCCTCCCCCGTCGAGATGTCGATTCGGCCGCGTCGAGATGTCGATTCGAGGGCGTCGAGAGCGCAATCAGCGGTGCGCAGGGGAAGCCAGGCCGGACTGGGAAGCCGCGGCATGCTTGTGGAGGAGTTCGACGACGCGCCGCGCGGCCGGTGTCGCGGCGATCGCCGTCCGGACGAGGGCATAGATCTCCCGGTGTGGCACCGGATCGGCCAGCTGGACGATCCGCACGTTCGGGGGCAGGTCGCCGGCCGCGAGTCCGGGGAGCATCGAGATGCCGATGCCGCGGTCGACGAACGCGAGCGCGACCCGGTGGTCGTTGGCCTCGACGATCGTACGCGGGCTGAAACCGGCCGCAGCGTAGGCCACGGACTGGATCGCGTGAACCGACCCGCCGGTCACGTCATTGGCGACGAAACGGTCCTCGGCGAAGTCCGCCAAGGGCACGGGGGTGCGCTTGCGGGCGAGCGGATGGCTCTTGTGCACGCACATGACGAACGGATCCTCGAGGAGGGCAATGCGCTGCATGCCGACAGGAATCCCCTCGCCCGCCAAGGCGATTCGCACGTCGATGTCCGGCTTCGTAGGGAGGTTCTCCCCGGGTATGTCCGTCAGGACGAGTTGCACCATGATGTCCGGGAACTCGCGGCTGATCCGGGCGACGAGGTCGGGCATCCACGCCTGGCCGGCCGACGCAAAGTGGCCGATGACGAGGTGGCCGGTCTTGCCCTCCCGGAGGTCGCGCACCAGCGCCGTGAGCCGGTTGAGACTGCGGAGAGCATCGCCGCTGGCCACCGCCAGTGTCATCCCGGCGGGCGTCGGCCGAACTCCGCGCCCCACCCGCTCGAGGAGCGTCAAGCCGGTCTCCTTCTGCAGTGCTGCGACCTGCTGACTGACCGCCGACGGGGTGAGCCGCAACTGGTCGGCGGCGGCCTGCACCGTCCCATTGGCGACGACCGAACGAAAGGTGGCAAGTCGGGTTGCGTCGAGCACGGGTCGATAATACAGATTCTCTTAATGGATGATCAGTAAGTCTCGCTTGTGCTAAATCATTAAACGCTGCACCATAGAGATATGGATCGCCCGATTGACCGTGACTACGCCCGCATGTTGACCGAACTCCGCACCGTCCGCCAGGACTGGCACACCGAACTGCCGCAGCCCAAGAAGCGCAGCATCGTCTACCGTCTCACCCACCGCGCGCACTGAAACACCCTCTGCACCAAAGAGAAAAGGGCGGCCTCGGACAGCGAGGCTGCCCTTTGTGCTCCCCGGGGACAGCGCTCAGCGCGCCCGGCGCGCCGTCCGCATCGCCGCCGCCAGGTCCAGGTCGGCGATGACCACATGCCCACCC
>ERZ795053.4325-NODE-4325-length-15458-cov-8.513926_pt1 | contig 15458 bp, 16 predicted proteins | sample MGYA00375137_ERZ795053 | MGnify/ENA primary metagenome ERZ795053 (study PRJEB30182, sample SAMN05720284) | activated sludge metagenome | isolation source: Anaerobic digester | place: Hong Kong | collected 2014-12-17 ...
GCGCGCCGCCGAGGACGATGCTGTCACCTTTCACGGTATATCCGTCCACCATCGCGGTGCGGAACGCTTGCTGGTCGCTCATGACAGGGGGTATGCGCCAAAGGTAGAAGAGGGGCCGAAGCCCCTCTCCCTCTCCAGGTTGGTCAGGCCGTCAACCGCCCACCGAGAAGGTGATCTTGCAGTTGCAGCGGTACTCCTTGATCTTGCCGTCCTCCACGGTGGCGCTCTGCTCCTGGATGTAGACGGACTTGATGCCGCGAACGGTCTTCGTGGCCTCCGATACGGCGTTCGCGGCGGCCTCCTCCCAGCTGTTCGGACTGCTGGCGAGGATCTCGATGACTTTCAGTATTCCCATGGTCCGGATGCTTATTTGGTCGCGGCCCACTTGCGGATCTCGGTGCGGAACCACTCGTCCGCCTCATCGGTCCACTTGAACTTGTCGCGGATGTAGGCCATGGTGTCCTTCTCCACGTCCGTGTAGCTGTCACCATCCTTCACCGCGTTCAGCAGCTTGCCGGCATCGTCCATGGAGATGCGTCCATCGCCACGGCCCTTGGTCAGTTCCTCGGCCATTTCAATGATGGCACCGTCGTACTGTTTTCCGTCGATCGTCTTGTAATATCCCATGTCGGATCAGTGTGGTTTTGGGGTTCGTGTTCGTGCTAAGTGGTTCATCCGAAGAGCTTGCCCAGGCCGCCCACCTTGTCGCCCAGACCGCCCAGCAGCCCTTTGCCGGCGTTTCCGAGCAGGCCGGCAAGCATGTCCTTGTTGCCACCGATCTTCTCGGTCAGGAAGGAGGTCAACACCGGCATCACCAGGTCCTTCACCGAGGCGGCCTTGCCGGCGTCCAGACCCACCTGACCGGTGAGCTTTCCGAGGTAATCGGTGCCCAGCTTGCCCAACAGCGCATCGGCTCCGGAGCTGTTGCTGCCCTTGCTGAACAGGCTGAGCGCATCGCTCACATCGAAGCCATCGCCACCGCCCACCACGTCCTTCACACTGTCGGCGGCCGCGTTGATGGCCCCATCGGCCTGGCCCTGGTCAAGACCCAGCTTGCCGATGAGGTCGCCTCCCACCTGGTCCTTCAGACCGTTGATCAATTGATCGAGCATATCGTTGTTCGTTTGAGGTTCGTGCGTTGTGACGTCGGACAAGTATACAGGTCACATGATCGGCGGACCTGAGGCTCCTCATCCATCCGGGAACCTACGGAGAGGGAGCGGTGTTCACCCGGTGTGGAGCACTACAACGTGAGCTACAACGATCCCGAGGTGGAACGCCGCATCCGTCAACGCTGCGGGCCTCCCATCGGCCTCTGGCGTTCCATCCGTTCGGGTGGCACAGGTTCCCCACGCCTGCACCTGGTGGATGGCCCGGAAGACCTGCTGACCCGGGTATACCGGCAGGAGGACCGGCGCTTTTGCAACCTGGAGAGGCGCACTTCCGGTTGGCTGTTCCGGTGCCGATGCCTGCTGGAAACCCTCGCCATTCCTCTTCCCGACCGCGAATTGGTGGGCGTGCAACTCGTGGAACGGGCCGGCAGATGCACCTACCACTTCATCCTGCTGAACGGAGAACGGCTTTCGCTGTCCGCAGCTGCCGAACATCGGCGGGCCATGGTCCGGCTGCTCCAGGGAATACCCGTGACCACCGCCTGAACGAACCTTTTGTTCGATCATGCTGTTCCAAGGTCAAACATTATTTGCCATGGTGATCATTTCCACGGATGTGAAGAACAGGCGCAGGAGGTTCCTGCGCAAGGCGAACGACTTGTTGTTCCAAGGGCATGTGAACACCCTGGTGGCCTACCTAGTCCGTGGGGTGAAGGAATTGGAGGAAGGCACCCGGCAGCGGCATGGGCATGTGGCCTGAGCCCGTGCTGGTGATCGGCGGCACCCGCGGGATCGGCCGGGAGCTCGCAGAACGCCTGCTAACTGCCGGGGCACGCGTATGGACCGTCGGCCGTTCGGATGATGCTCCCACCGGCGTGGAACGCCACCTGCAGGCAGACGTGGTTGCGGACGGTCTGCCCACCTCGGAGCTGCCGGAGGCGCTGGGCGGCATGGCCTATTGTCCCGGCACCATCGACCTGAAGCCGGTCCGAGGCCTTTCCACGGAGGACCTCCGACAGGCTTTGGAAGTGAATTTGGTAGGCGCGTTCCGGGCCGTGCAGGATACCGCGCTTAGGCTGCGGAAGGTTCCCGGGGCGGGCATGCTTTTCTTCAGCACGGTGGCCGTTTCCCAGGGCATGCCATTTCATGCGGCCGTGGCATCGGCCAAGGCCGGTGTGGAAGGGCTTTCCCGTTCGCTGGCCGCTGAATTGGCTCCGCATGTCCGGGTGAATTGCATCGCGCCCAGTCTGACCGACACGCCGCTGGCCGAGCGATTGTTGGCCACACCGGAGAAGCGCAAGGCCGCCGACGAGCGGCACCCCCTCCAACGGCATGGCAGGCCGGACGACGTGGCCGCCCTGGCGGCCTTCCTGCTGGGGCCGGATGCGTCCTGGATCACCGGGCAGGTGATCGGTGTCGATGGGGGGCTGTCCAGCCTGAGGCGCTAAGGCCTGGCGAATCCGCTGGCACCGTCCAGCACCACCGCGTTGTTGGACCGGTCCAGGTCGGCCGTTCGCGCGTCCGGGTCCACCTCCACCCGTACGATGTCGCCCAGTGCAACGGGCAGTTGAATGGCATACTCCGGATCGGTCCACTGCCAGGCAGGCAACACCGTGAAATCGAACTCCTCGGAACCGGGGGCCTTGGCACCCAGGGTGAGGGAAAGGGGTACGTGCCACCGCTGCACTTCCCCACTTCTCAGCTCCACCGCCAGGTCCACCGGCATCAGCATCTCCCCTTCCCGGCGCAGTATGATGCGCGTGGCACCTTCCCGGCCCATCACGGCGGCGATGCCGTAGTCGAGTTCACGCACGGTGTTCATCCATTCATCGTAATACCAGTCCAGCTCCAGCCCACTCGCCTTTTCCATGCTGCGCTCCAGGTCCACCGGACGGGGATGTTCGAAGGCACAGGCGTTCCAGTAGCGCCGCAGCCCATCCATCACCGTCCGTTCACCGATCACCGGGGCCAGTTGGTGGACCATGAGCTCCCCCTTGCTGTAGGCGGTGACTCCGTAGGCGAAGTTGGTGCTGAAGTGGTCCGCATGCAGGCTCATGGGCTCATGCCGGTCGCTGCGCGCCAGGGCCTCGTAGCTGCGGAACGCACCGGCATGCGGGTCGCCCTCCCGGGGAAAGAGCTGCTGCATCACCTTGCTGGACGCATACTCCGTCATGCCTTCGTCCATCCAGGGGTACTGGCCTTCGTTGCTGGCCAACACCCCGTAGTACCAGCTATGCACGCTTTCGTGCACGCTCACGCCCACCAGGCTTCCCAGCCGCCGGCCGCCGGTGATCAACGTGAGCATGGGGTATTCCATGCCGCCGTCACCGCCCTGCACGAAGCTGAACTGGGGCCAGGGATAGCGTCCGAAGTGCGCGCTCATGTATTGGAAGCTCCTCACCATGTAGGCGGGCAACTGGGCCCAGGCCTCGTCCGTGGCCCCGTCGGGTTGGTGGAAGAAATGCAGCAACGGACCATCCGGAACCTGTGCCGTGGTATGCACATAGTCGGGGTCGGCCGCCCAGGCGAAATCGTGCACATCCTCGGCCAGGAAATGCCAGGTCCAACGTTCCCCGGACTGTTTCTTCAGGGCCTTTCCTCCGGTATCGTAGCCACGTCCGATGGTGACCGCGTTCTGCAGCACGCCGGTTGCCGCCACCGTGAAACTGCTGTCCAAGGTGATCCGCACGTCGTAATCGCCCCATTCCCCATAGAACTCGCGGGCCACGTAAGGATCGGCGTGCCAGCCACGGTCATCGTATGCGGCCACCTTGGGATACCACTGGGTCATGCTGTAGGCGATGCCGTCGGCATTGTCGCGCCCGGAGCGCCTGATCTGGACGGGGACCTGTCCTTCGAATTCGAGCTCGAAGGTGCTGGTCCGACCCGGCAGGATGGGCTTCTCCAGCCTGACCCGCAACACGGTCCCCAGGTGCTCCAAGGTCTGCTCCCGTCCCTGTACGGTGAGCCGGGTGACCTGCAGTTCCCCCTGCTCCTCAGGCTTCAGTTCGGCGATGCGCCCACCGATGCGTTCATCGGGGTCGGCGATGGTGCGGGATCGCACGTCCATCTCACTGCCCGGCCTGAAGGCATTGAAGTAGAGATGGAAGTACAGCTCCCGAAGGGTATCGGGACTGTTGTTCGTGTAACGGAGTTCCTGCTCGCCGGAGAACCTGTGCGTACGGACATCAAGTTCAACGTCCATGCTGCACCGGATGCGCTGCTGCCAACGGTCGCATTGGGCGGAGAGGGAAAGTGCCGCCGGCAGGGCGGCAGTGACGAGGGTGGACTTGACGGACATGGCCGCAAAGATGCGGCCCAAGGCCCCGGTCAGGAGAGCAGATGTTGCCGCAGGGCGAACTCCAGTTGCTGGTTGGCCTGAACGAGGCGCTCCGTATAGGCCGTGCGCTCGGCTTCCTCCAGATAGCCGGCGAAGGCGTCGCGGACGGCGTTCAGGACATCGCCCGTGTTCCACGGTTTGGGGATGTAGTGCATCACACCACCCTGGTTCACCGCATCGATCACGGCCTGCAGGTCGGCGTAACCGGTCACCAACATGCGGCGCACCCGGGGATGACGCTCGCGTACCAGGCGGAGCAGTTCATGACCCTGGGTCAGGGGCATCCGTTGATCGGTGATGATGACATGGACCTGGTGCTTGGTGAGCAGGTCGAGGGCCTCCAAGCTCGTTCCGGCCAGCAGGATGTCCATGTCGCGCCGGAAGGCCGCCTGGAAGGCTTGCCGGTTGGGTGCGTCATCATCCACGTACAGCACCGTGGGACGGGTCGCGGAGGCGGCGGGGTGAAGGCGTTCGGCTCCCATGATCGGGTCATTTGATACGGGTCACCTCTACGCGGATCGCCCCGGAATGGTTCCACACAGAAATAAAATGTTGAAAATTTGTTCATAACTCATGCCAGGCTATCTTCGACCCACTCTTCAGATCGTCTTAGCCTGCATCCATGAACGAGAGGTTGGCCGAAAAACTTGGCCAGGCAGCGGCCCTGCGCGACCTGCACACGCCTGAGATCCTGCGGCTTGCAGTCCCGGCCGACCTGCGCCGCTGGGAGGAACTCCTGGAAACACCGGGCGTTCAGGTCCATGACCAGCTGGAGGGCCAATTGCGCGACCTCCTGAAGGCCCGTTCGCCGCTGCACCCCCTTTCGAACGAGGAACTGGACAAGGCCGTGCATGCCCGGCTGAACGGAAAGCCGGCCGCCACCCATGGCGTGTGGGTCCATTATCCCTGGTCCGGGCGCCTCGTTCACCTGCTCGATGAGGAGGAGTTCATTGAGGTGCGCACCGACCGGAACCGCAACAAGATCACCCGGGAGGAGCAAGCCAGGCTCACCGGCAAACGGGTGGGCATCATAGGCTTGTCCGTGGGCCAGTCCGTGGCACTGACCATGGCCCTCGAACGTACGGCCGGTGAGCTCCGGCTCGCCGACTTCGACCGCATCGAGCTCACCAACCTCAATCGTATTCGCAGCGGGGCCCACGCCATCGGGATGAACAAGGCCGTGAACGTGGCCCGGGAGATCGCCGAGATCGACCCCTTCCTGAAGGTCACCTGCTTCACCGAAGGCCTGACGCGTGAGAACATGGACGCCTTCTTCGATGGCGACGGCGGACTGGACCTGGTGATCGAGGAGTGCGATAGCATCGACATCAAGATCCTGGCCCGGAAGGCTGCCAAGGCACGTGGCATCCCCGTGGTCATGGACATGAGCGACCGAGGCTGCCTGGACATCGAGCGATTCGACCTGGAGCCGGACCGCCCGCTGATGCACGGCTGGATAGACCACCTGGACCTGGATGCCGCGGCGAACGCGCTGACCAGCGAGGAGAAGGTGCCCTACATGCTGCCCATCGTGGGCGTGGAGACCCTGAGCCCCCGGCTGAAGGCCTCCGTGGTGGAAGTGGGCAGGACGCTGAGCACATGGCCCCAGCTGGCCACCTCGGTGGTTCTGGGAGGCGCGTTGGCCGGTGATGCCGTGCGCCGCATCCTCCTTGGCCACATGACCGGCTCGGGGCGCTGGTTCGTTGATCTGGATGAGCTGGTGGGCACCCCCGTCGAAGTCCCCCCGCCGGACGCCACGCCTCCGGCGCCTACCGATGCCAATGAACTGGCCGATGCCGCGGAGGCCTCGGACCTGCCACTCGGCGCACCGCCGGACACAGGGCTGGTCTCCGAGGAATTGGCGGTCCGGTGCTTCGAAGCGGGTGCACTGGCCCCTTCAGCCGGCAACATGCAACCGTGGCGGTTCCTGCAACGCGGGGATCGCCTGTACGTGCTGCACGACGAAGCGGCCTCCGCCAGCATCTGGGACCCCGACCACCTGATCGCACACATTGCCCTGGGCACTGCCGTGGAGAACATCGTGCTCCGCATTCAGGAGAACGGTCTTTCCGCCAGGGTCCATCTGGCTCCCATACCGGACCGGCCCGAGCTGGTGGCAGCGATCGATGTCCTGCCTGTCGGCTCTCCCGACGTGGAGCCGGAAGCCGACCGATCCCTGGCCGCCGGCATTGCGGTCCGGTGTACCAACCGGAAGTTGCTGGAACGCGACCCTTCGATCCCAGGCAGGCTCAAGGATGCCCTGGTACTGGCCTCGGCCATGCCCGGTTGCTCCGCCCACCTGCTCACCGACCCGGACGCCTTGGCCGAATTGGCCTCCATCTGCGGCACCTCCGAACGCATCCGTGTGGTGAATCCCATCGGACACCGGGAGTTCTTCCAGCAGGAGCTCCGATGGACACCCGAGGAGGTGGAACGCACCCGTGATGGGCTGGACATCGATACGCTGGAGATGAGCTTGAACGATGTGGCCGGACTGCGGATCGCCAGCGACCCGAGGGCCATGGCCCTGGTGGATGCCTGGGGCGGGGGAAGCGCCTTTGAGCGGTTCTCGACACGGGCGGTCCGCGCTGCGTCGGCCGTGGTGTTGGTGGCGGTGGACGATGACCGGACGACCTCCCGCCTGATGGGAGGCCGGGCAGCCGAGCGCTTCTGGACGGCGGCCAACCTGGCCGGTGTCTCCGTCCACCCCATCTCGGCCCCCATCTTCCTGATCCACGCCGCACGCTTGGGCGGGCCGGGAATACGCCCTGCGGAGCGAGAGGATCTGCTCGGCCTGGAAGCCCGGTTCATGGCGCTCTGGCCCGACCTGGTCGGAAGGCCGCTCTTCATGATGAGGATCTCTCCCGGTGGCGAGCCCACCGCAAGAGCCCTGCGCAAACCCTTGCAGGAGCTCGTACTTCGACCCCAACGAACCCTCCATTGACCATGGAAGCCATGCTGAAATTGACCCTGAAGGCCTTCCGCGCCCCCGAGGAGCCGGAACTGTGCCAGGAATTCGTTCGCCAGCACCGCAAAGTGCTCGAGGACTTCGGCATCAGCAATGTGACCACCAATAACGAGCACTGGCTGGACGATCCCAATGCCATCATCATCGTGGCCCTGAACGAGGAGTTCGGCATGATGGGCGGCATCCGCTTGCAGCTCGCCACGGAAGGGCGCGTTCTTCCCATGGAGGAGGCGATCGCCAAGCTGGACCCGCAGGTGAAGCAGGCCTTGGAGGAGCTCCGGCCTCACGGCAACGGGGAGGTCTGCAGCCTGTGGAACGCGAACGAATTCCGCCACCTGGGAATACCCATCCTGCTCAGCCAGGCGGTCACCGCCATCTCCGTTCAGGTCGGGGCAGGCCGCATGGTGTGCCTGGTGGCGCACTACACCAAGAAGCACCCAAGCCGTAACGGGTTCGTGGTCATGGAGGAACTGGGCGACCAGGGGACCTTCGCCTATCCGGTCCCGGGCATCACCGCCATCGCGATGGTGAACCCGAACACATCGCTGCTGGAACATGCAACGCCGGATCATCGGCAGGTGCTCTACAGCCTTCGCCTGCGTCCCGAGCAGGTCCGTGTGGAGACTCCCTTGTCAACGCCCATGGAGGTGCACTACCGCATGCGGCTGGAGAGTGGCCTCTTCGACCTTCAGGCGTATCGAGACATCGAAGCGGACAGACTGAGGTTCATCGCCTGATCCTGCAACAAGAACGTGCGGCGCGCCGTAGAAGCGCGCAGCATGCGATCCGCACGATCGGTATTCCTTGGAGCCCTGGTCCTTGCCTGCCTGGGCAGCACTTCGGCAGCCGACCCTGTATACCTGTACCTCGGGCAGGACCACAGTCCATTCCTCGGTGAACATGTGGGGGCCATCACGGACCAGGATGGCGAGCTCAAGGTCCAGGACCTGATCGGTGCCCGATTCCCCGCGATGAATTCCGGGGCCGTACCCGACCTCGGCATCTCCGATGCCGTGCAATGGGTCAGGCTCGAATTGGCCAATGCAAGCGATGAGAACGATCTTCTGCTGCATATCGCAAATCCCGAGATCGACGAGGTGGACGCCTGGTATGTGCAGCATGACCATGCCATGTTCCTGGGCTCCCTCGGGCTCGACCGGCCCTACTCCGCCCAATTCGGTCCCTATGCCGACCTGACCTTCAGGCTTCCCTTGGATCCCGGGTCCTCGGGAGCGGTCCTGCTTCGCATGCGCAGTGCGAAACCGCTGCTGGTACCGGTCCAGATCTGGACCAGGGCCGCCTACCTCACCTCTTCGAGCCAGCGCAACACCTACCTCGGAGGCTACGTGGGCATCATGCTGGTGATGGCCGTTTACAACCTCTTCATCTTTCTTTCCATCAGGGACAGGAGCTACATGTTCTATGTGCTCTACATCCTGTCCGTGCTCGCCGCCCAACTGGCCTTCGTTGGGATCACGCCCGTCGTGGTGGCCCCTTCGCTCACCTTCCTGGCCTCGAAGGCCTCCATCCTGTTGACCACGGTCACCGCCATCTGTGCGAGCGAGTTCCTCAGGCATTTCCTCCACACCCACGAACGGCTGCCAAGTTTCTCCCGGGCGACCCGTTGGTTCTACGCGGCCTTTGGGGTCGGATTGGCGCTCGACCTGGCCGGGGCGCGCATCGCGGGTTACCAGGTGATCCAGTTGGTGTCCGCGCTGTTCGCCTGCTACCTCCTGGCACAGGCCTACTTGATCTCCAGGCAGGGCTACCGTCCTGGCACGTACTTCCTGATCGCCTGGAGCGTGTTCCTGCTCGGGGTCATGACGTTCGTGATGAAGGACTGGGGTCTTCTACCCTACACCGGCGTCACGCGGTACATGATGCCCCTGGGCTCCGTGGCCGAGGTCGTGTTCCTTTCCTTCGGTCTTGCGGACCGGATCAACGTGCTGCGCCAGGAGAAGGAACGCTCACAGGCGGAGGCGCTCCATGTGAGCCGGGAGAATGAGAAGATCATCCGGGAACAGAACGTGGTCCTGGAGAAGAAGGTCCACGAGCGGACCCGTGCCCTGCAGGAATCGAACGACCACCTGAAGCGGACCCAGACGCAGCTCGTGGACGCGGAGAAGATGGCCTCTCTCGGCCAACTGACCGCTGGCATCGCACACGAGATCAACAACCCGGTGAACTTCATCACCAGCAACATCGCGCCGCTGAGAAGGGACCTCGACGACCTGCTCGAAGTGCTCGCTGCCTATCGGGCGCTGGGTGGCCGGGTCCCGCCGGAAGTCCTGGACCCTGTGCTTTCCCTGGAAAAGGAGCTCGACATCGACATCTCCATCGAGGAGCTGGCCGAGATCATCGGCAGCATCGCCGAAGGGGCCGACCGTACGGCGGAGATCGTCCGCGGCCTGCGAAACTTCTCCCGGCTGGACGAGGATGACCTCAAGGCCGCGGATCTCAATGAAGGGATCCGTTCCACCATCACCGTACTGGGGCCACAGCTCCGGGACCAGGTGGAGCTGGTGATGGACCTGGGAGAACTGCCGAAGGTGGAATGCTATGCAGGCAAATTGAACCAGGTGTTCATGAACATCCTGACCAATGCGGTACAGGCCCTGGGCGATCGCACCGATGGCCGGATCGTGGTCCGTTCCAAGGTCCTGGACGGTGATTCCGTCGAGATCCGGTTCCGCGACAACGGACCGGGTATGCCGGACCATGTCCGTTCGCGCATTTTCGAGCCGTTCTACACGACCAAGGAGGTCGGTGAAGGGACCGGCCTCGGGCTCAGCATCGCGTACAACATCGTGGACAAGCATCATGGGACCATTCAGGTGGAAAGCTCCGTGGGCATGGGCACCGAATTCAAGATCATCCTGCCTGTGGATCAGCCGCGGGTCAAAGAGGAACGTGCATGAGCATCAACAGCCGACCGATCCGGGTCCTGTACGTGGACGATGAACAGGCCAATCTCAAGGCCTTCCGTGCGACCTATCGCAGGGACTTCGATGTACTGACCGCAGCCTCCGGTCAGGAGGCGCTGGACCTGCTGGACAGGGAGACCGCTCATGTGGTGATCTCGGACCAACGGATGCCCGGAATGACGGGTGCCGAGCTGCTCGCACGGATCAGTGAGCGGCACCCTGCCTGCATGCGCATGCTCCTGACGGGGTATGCCGATATCGAGGCCGTGATCGACGCGGTGAACAGGGGGCGGATCTACGCTTACGCCACCAAGCCGTGGGACGCACAGGACCTGAAGCTCAGGATCGAGCAGGCCTATGAGGTCTACGCCCTGCGTCATGAGCGCGAGGATCTTCTGATCCGGTACCGGCAGGTCTTCGATGTGTCAGCCGACCCGATCGTGATCGTGGACCAGCGAGGGGCTGTGCTGGACGCCAACCCTGCCACCGAGCGACTGCTCCGCACCTCGAAGGCCGACCTGCTCCGCTCGGGGTTCCTCGGTCATCTGGACGACCCTTCCGCGCTCGTGGCCACGCTCCGGACAAAGCGCAGTGGAAAGGACTTCCTGAACGTGGACCTGACGCTCAAGAACGGGGACGGGCATTCGATCGACTGCCTGTTGACCGCCAGCTACCTGGGCAGCAGGGAGGATGGAACGGCCATGTACCAGGCCATGATCAAGGACATCAGCGACCGGCTGCAACAGGAAAAGGACCTGAAGCGCCTGAACCGCGACCTGGACCGCCGGGTGAACGTGCGTACCAAGCAGCTTCTGGACGCCTTGGAGGACCTTGGTTCCTTCTCCTACACCGTGGCCCATGACCTCAGGTCGCCGCTGAAGAACATCCTTGCCCTGTCCGAGCACCTCACCGAGGAATTGAACGGTCGAGAGAGCTCCGGTGAACATGAGCTCAGCCAGCGGATCCATCGCGGAGCCGGACGCATGATCGAACTTGTGGACGACCTCCTGCGGTTCGCTCAAACGAACAACAGGGCCGTTCAGCGTGAGAACGTACCGGTGCTGGCCCTGTTCCAGGAGGTCTGTGCCGATAACATCGGCCCGGAACGCGAGGTCCAAGTAGCGACGGTGGCCGACGGGGATGCCTGGGTACAGGGCGACCGGGCGATGTTGAAGGTGCTGCTGAACAACCTGATCTCGAACGCCCTCAAGTTCACACGTGACAAGGATCGACCCATGATCGAGATCGGCCACCGGCGCGAAGGGGATCAGGATCATGTCTGGGTCATGGACAATGGCGTCGGATTCGATGCCAGCAGGAGCGAGCAGGCCTTCGGAGCGTTCAAGCGACTGCATCGCAACGATCAGTTCGAGGGCTCCGGGGTCGGTCTTGCCATCGTCGACCGGATCGTTTCCAAGCACGGGGGAAAGGTCTGGGCCGAAAGCGCACCCGGCAAAGGGGCCTGCATCCACATCCTGATCCCGGCCGTTGACAAGGGAGAGCAGAGCGACCTGTTGCAGCATGTCGCCTGAGTACCCGGGCGTAACCCTTTATCCACCGGTCCGTATCAATGACCCATCCGGCACATGCCGGGATCACTGAGAAGTCATGAAACACCACTTCCTCATCCTCGCCCTGCTCATCTCCACCACGGAAGCCATGTCGCAACGTCTGGTGGACAAACGCGAACAGGCGGAGGGATGGTACCTGCCGGTGCATGGACAGGCGTTCATCGATGGCAAGAAGACGGACGGATACCTGGTCCGGCTCTATGAAGAGAACGAGTACAAGGGCGAAGTGCCCGTGGACAAGAAAGGCCGATTCCTGCTGGAACTCGACATCGACAAGACCTATACGGTGGAACTGACCAAGGAGGGCTACGAGCGCAAGCTCATGCTCATCGACACGCAGCTCCCTGAAGGATTGGTCGAGTATCCGGACTACGAATGCTACGTGAACCTGACCCCTGAGGAGGCCCACCAGGGCAAACAGGACTTCTACACCGACTTCCCGACCGCGATCATCCGGTGGAGCGAGGAAATGGAAGGGTTCTACCACAGCGAGCACTACCTGGAGCACATCCAGAACAAGCTTGGCAACGTGGCCCAGGCGAGCTTCTGATCGCCTTCAGCCTGCGAAAGCGAAGGGCGGCCCGTTGGGACCGCCCTTCTTCGTTCCGTGGTCGGCTATCAATGTTGGTCGTAGTCCACGACCACCTTCGCGCTGCGGGGATGTGTCTGGCAGGTCAGCACGTAGCCGTCCTCCACCTCATCATCGGTCAGGGCATAGTTCATGGCCATCTCCACCTGGCCCTCCACGATGCGGGCCTTGCAGGTGCAGCAGACCGCACCCTTGCAGGCGAAGGGCACGTCCAGACCGGCGTCCAGGGCCACGTCCAGCACGGCATCCCCTTCGGCGGGCACCTGGATGGCATGCTCCCGGCCGTCGATGATCACGGTCACGTCCGCCAGGCCCGTGAAGGCACCCTCCCCGACCGGCACCGGCGGCTTCTTCGCCGCCTCGGTCACGGGGCTGGTGAAGAGCTCCACATGGATGCGCTTCTTCTCGACACCCAACTTCTCCAAGGCCTCGCTCACGTTCACCATCATCTGTTCCGGGCCGCAGATGAAGTACTCCTTGTGCAGGTCGTCCGTCAGGAAGCGCTTCATGAGCTGCACCGCCTTGTCCGTGGTGATCCGCCCGTTGAAGAGCATGTCCTCATCACTTCCCTGGCTCAGGATGTGATGAACCTGCAGCCGGTCGCCATGTTGGGCCTTCAGCTCCTCCAACTTCTGTCGGAAGATGATCCGATCCTGGTCGGTGTTGCCGTAGAACAGGGTGAAGCGGCTTTTCGGCTCGCTCCGCAGGGTGGTCATCAGGATGCTCAGGATGGGCGTGATGCCGCTTCCCGCCGCGAAGGCCACGTAGTGCTTCTCGTGGGCCGCATCGCAGAGGGTGTAGAAGTTGCCCATGGGGGTCATCACCTCCAGGGTGTCACCGGCCTTGAGCTGCTCCACGAGCTTCGAGCTGGCCCGTCCGCCATGGACGCGCTTCACGGCGATCCTCAGCCTCCCCTCCTCGAAGGGGCTGCTGCAGATGCTGTAGCTGCGCCGCAACTCCTCCCCGTCCACCTCCAGTTTCAGGGTCAGGTACTGGCCATGGATGAAGCGGAAATCCTCACGCAGGTCCTGCGGGATCCGGAGTCCGATGGAGATGGCATCCTCGGTCTCGCGCTTCACATCGGCCACTTCGAGCGTGTGGAATCGGGCCATCTTCTGCATGGGTCTTTCAACGGGGGGCGAATTTAGCCCTTCATATGGGTGCGGCGGGGTCATGGGCCATGAACCAGCCAGCCACCCACCTTGTTCGCTCCATGACCGGGGTCAGCATCAGCACCCGCGCTCACCCTATTTTAGCCCACCGCAACGCACCACGCATGAGCGACGTGAAGAACCTCGAGGAACGATTCCAGGAACGGATCGACGATGAACAGAAGATCGAGCCGCGCGACTGGATGCCGGACAAGTACCGCCAGAACCTGATCCGCCAGATCAGCCAGCACGCCCACAGCGAAGTGGTGGGCATGTTGCCCGAAGGCAATTGGATCTCCCGGGCGCCCAGCCTGCGCCGCAAGGCGATCCTGTTGGCCAAGATCCAGGACGAGGCCGGACACGGCCTGTACCTGTACAGTGCTGCCGAGACCCTCGGCGTGGGCCGCGATCAGCTGATCGATCAGCTGCTGACCGGGAAAGCCAAGTACAGCAGCATCTTCAACTACCCTTCCCTCTCTTGGGCGGACATCGGGGCCATCGGCTGGCTGGTGGACGGCGCCGCCATCATGAACCAGGTGATGCTGACCCGCACCAGCTACGGGCCCTACGCCAGGGCCATGGTGCGCATCTGCAAGGAGGAGAGCTTCCACCAGCGCCAAGGCTACGAGATCCTGGCCACCCTGATGCAGGGCACCGAGGCCCAGCGGGCCATGGCCCAGGACGCCATGGACCGGTGGTGGTGGCCCAGCCTCATGATGTTCGGACCCAACGACGCCGACAGCGCGCATTCCGCCGAGAGCATGAAGTGGAAGATCAAGCGCGAGAGCAACGATGAGCTCCGCCAGCGCTTCGTGGACCGCACCGTGCAGCAGGCCGAGACCATCGGCCTCACCGTGCCCGATCCCGACCTGAAGTGGAACGAGGAGCGCGGGCACTACGACTTCGGGCCCATCGACTGGGACGAGTTCTGGAACGTGGTGAAGGGCAACGGCCCCTGCAACCGCGACCGGATGAAGGCCCGCCGCGAAGCCCACGAGAACGGACGCTGGGTGCGCGAGGCCGCGGCCGCGCACGCCGCCAAGAAGGCCGCCCGCAAGACCGCCGCCTGACCACCACGAACCACCGGACCCCAATGAGCAACGACAACGAAAAGGACTGGCCCCTCTGGGAGGTCTTCATCCAAAGCAAGCGCGGACTGGACCACAAGCACGTGGGCAGCCTGCACGCCGCCGATGCCGGCATGGCCATCGAGAACGCTCGTGACGTGTACACCCGCCGAGGCGAAGGCAACAGCATCTGGGTCGTGAAGGCGGAGCATGTGCACGCCTCGAACCCCGACGATGCCGAGAGCTTCTACGATCCCGCCGACGACAAGGTGTACCGCCACCCCACGTTCTACACCATGCCCGAGGGCGCCAAGTACATCTGAGCCATGGAGCTGAACGAAGCGCTCTTCCAGTTCTGCCTGCGCCGGGGCGACGACACCCACGTGCTGAGCCACCGGCTGGGCGAATGGTGCGGGCACGGCCCCGTGCTGGAGGAGGACATGGCCCTGACCAACCGCGCGCTGGACCTGCTCGGGCAGGCCCGCAACTACCTGCAGTACGCCGGTCAGGTGGAAGGCCAGGGACGTTCCGAGGACGACCTCGCCTACCTGCGCAACGAGCGCGGCTACGTGAACTGCAAGCTGGTGGAGCAGCCCAACGGGGATTACGCCCACACCATCGCCAAGTGCTTCCTGTTCGATGCCTGGCACCTGCCCTTCCTGAAGGCCCAACTGGACAGCAAGGACGAGCAGCTGGCCGCCATCGCCGGCAAGGCCGTGAAGGAGGCCACCTACCA
>ERZ795053.4326-NODE-4326-length-15458-cov-6.939947_pt1 | contig 15458 bp, 11 predicted proteins | sample MGYA00375137_ERZ795053 | MGnify/ENA primary metagenome ERZ795053 (study PRJEB30182, sample SAMN05720284) | activated sludge metagenome | isolation source: Anaerobic digester | place: Hong Kong | collected 2014-12-17 ...
AGCCTGCAGATTCCGCCACTACACACAATACCTTCCACTTGCTTCACATATCTCAGTGAATATCGGTTAGCACCACTACTATAAATAACACCTAATGTTGGGTACAGAATTTTTTCTTTTATTCCGTTGCTCAACTCTTTTTTAGGATTTGTATTATACATCACTGACCCTTCAAATTGCCAATGAGGTGCTATACTATACTCCGCCAATGAATAAAACCAACTACCGAAATCTTGCTTTGTATCCATATATTGTATTTCCATTCTCAACGAATTATGCCTGTTAAATTTATATAGGATATCCGTGAATGGCACGAATGCTTTCACATTTTCAACACCGGGCTTGCCCTCATAGACATCCTGATTGTATTCCAAAACTTGCACTCCACCTATGACTTGTATTTTTCCCGGTTTCTTGTATTGAAATTGGGTGTATATCTCATTATAAAGCGTCTCATTTTCTAGAGTATTGATTGTCGAAAAATTTACCAATACATTCCAGTGTTTATTAATTTTATATTGTGCATCGACTTGAAATGCTTGTTCGCTCACATCCTGTGTCGCCGGACTATATCTTGAGGTCAGCCTGTAAGTATTTTGGCGGTTCATAGGTGGTAGGTAGTTAATTAAACCTCTATTAAGCTGCAAACTTGGGTCTACGCGGAATGAAAAATTCTTTGTTCTCTTACCTTCGAGAGTCAACCCTAACTTACCAAGCGCCAAACTCACACTACTATATAGTACAGAGCCACTTCTTCTAACATATTTTCCTTCTACATACTCGCCGTTTATCAATTTTCTTTTTGCCATAGAATCATAAAAAACATCATCCGATTTTACCGCTGCTTCGAGATACCAAGTTAGACCCATATAGCTTAAAGTGTTGTAAAAAGTAGCTGCATAAGTATTGTAAGTCGGTGAAAATCTATCTTCCTCTAGATACGATTGTAATATAGAAACGATCCCGTCCATGGTATTGTCAGAAAATGTCCGATTCACAAATCCAATTCCGGGTACTATCGAAACAGGTTTCTCAGTCCCGAAAACAAAAAATCTTTCTGTACTGATACCCTTAATAAATCCTTCATAAACATCAAAAGCATTTTTTTGTCTTCCACCGAATCCCTTAATATACCAATCGTTAGAGATGTTGTATTTGGCACTTAAACCTTTCATTGCATTATCGATGAACAAAGTCCTTTGCTCATAAGCACGATAGATCAATCCGCTTCCTATCTGGTCATAAAGATATCCCACTTCAAAATCAAGTTTTCCTACAGATTTTTTAACAAACCACCTTCCGATACCCTCTGCACTGTAACTTTCTACTGGATTCTTTAAATTTGAATTTTCGTACATATCAAATCTAATTCCTACTCTCAAGTCATCTCTTGTATAATTTAGATTTAGCCATGCTTCACCACCAACTAATTGATTGTCGTATTGTGGAACATTAAATGGACCAATCAAACTATCTATTAAAAACAAGTTCACGTTGGTCTCAAGATTCCCTGACCAAGAGCCGGGATTCTGAGAATACATATTGGCGGAAGTTATCACACATAGAATCAAAATCAGAAACCGCTTCATAATAAAATTGATTTTAGTTAAAAGTATGTTAACATGATTCTTTGATGTTCTTTGAAAGAAACTAAAATCATCAAACACACGTCTTCAATTGCGGCTTAAAGATATAAATTATCGGATTTTAATCTAAATTTATATATTTGAATTTCAATTTTAATACGAGCAAATAAACTTTTTGATATTAAATAAAATTTTTAGAATATGAAGAAAATCTTGTTATCTCTATTTACAATAGCAATTCTAAGCTCATTCGCTTCCGAAAGTGGAAAATTTCCGTCAATTAATATTAAGACTTTGGATTCTCGAAGTGTAAATACTTCTGATTATGTAGGAAATGGAAAATTGACTGTGGTAAGTTTTTGGGCTACTTGGTGCTCACCTTGTAAGAGAGAGCTAGATGCCATGGCCGAATTGTATCCAGATTGGGTTGATCAATATGACATTCAATTTTTAGCCATAACCATAGATGATGCCCGAGGACTGGCAAAAGTACCTGCAACAGTAAAATCAAAAGGTTGGGAGTTTACTGTCTTATCAGACCCAAAAGAAGAACTTAAAACAGCTTTAGGATTTCCTACCGTGCCTCAAACATTTATTGTAGATGGTCAAGGAAATATAGTCTATTCACACTCAGGATATGCTCCTGGTGATGAATTTGAATTGGAAAAGAAACTTAAAAGTTTGTCAGGAAAATAAAAACGCATTATCTTTGATGTATAAATAATTAGCTCCAAGGTTTACATGTTGGGTGTAAGCTTTGGAGTTTTTTATTTAATCCTTTCATACTCAAAATAATAGGGTTGTTTAAGTATGTATCGTGATTTAATGTCGATTATTTGCCATTAAGGAATTTTGTGATACTTTAATGGAAGGCACGATGACTTGTAGAAAAAATTTAATAATTTCCATCAAAACAATGCTACATCATCTTGATTATCAGAATACTTTAATCAATCTTAATACTAAAGCGATAAAATTTCTTATCTTTGCAGCCGTTTTAAGGAGACATAATGTGTATATATTACTATGAGCGATAGAAAATTACTGTTTGTAACACAAGAACTTGACCCTTATACAGCCCTTTCTACAATTTCAGAAAAGATTAAAAATTTGCCGGTAAAAGCCAATGATAATGGCTATGAGGTCAGAATTTTAATGCCACGTTTTGGTCTAATCAACGAAAGGCGACATAGACTACATGAAGTAGTTAGGCTTTCGGGGATGAATATTATTGTAGATGATGAGGATTATCCATTGATAATTAAGGTAGCCTCACTTCCCGGAACGAGAGGTGTACAGGTTTATTTCCTCGACAATGACGAATTCTTCAAAAGAAAACAGATGTTTACTGATGAAGACAATGTCGAATTTGAAGACAACCAAGAGAGAATGGTCTTTTTCTGCAAGGGAGTCATGGAAATTGTTAAAAAATTTGGATGGCCACCTGATATTATTCATTGTCATGGGACGATGACAAGCTTGGTGCCTTTTTATATAAAAACAGCATATCAAAATGACCCCGTGTTTCAAGATGCGAAAGTCATCTATTCTGTATATGAGGATGTAATAGGTAAGAATTTTGACAAAAAGTTTTTTGAGATAGCAGCGATTAATGACTTGACCGAGAAATCATTAAAATCTTTCTTATCAGATGACAAAATCGACCTAAATCGAGGTGGAATTAATAGTGCCGATGGTATTGTCATAGGTAGCGAATTGGTAGAGCAAAACGTTTTAGACGCAATTAATGATTCTGGCAAACCAGTCCAAAATCTAGGAGATCAAGAAAATTTCGTTTCAGAGTCATTAAGTTTTTATAACGAACTAATAGGCGAATAAGCCACCATAATTTTAAATGAGAAGTATAAAGCAATTTTGTTTTTTCTTGATTATCATAGTCTTAGGTGTCTCTTGCGATAACGAAACCACCATTGGGACAGATGTTGTTAATGATGAATACTTAAATATTAAGTTCAAGAATGACTTCATTCCCTTTGGAAATATTCAGGAAGTCGATTCTGTATTGAATTATGTGTATCCTATTGATTATCGAACAGAACTATTAGGCGAAATTGAAAATCCTGTGTTTGGTTATTCCTCTAGTAAAGTATTTTCGACCATTACGCTAAATACAGCTACCTCATTTCCAAAATTTGATGAGTCGATATTTGACATCAAAATTGACTCTATGGTACTCACGTTTGCATACGATACACTTGGGTTTTATGGTAATGAGGATGCCGTGCATCATATTACTTTGAAAAAAATCACAGAAGATTGGTATGACAGAGACACCTTATATTCTAATCTTGATTTGGCGACAGACCCGATGATAATAGGAGAAACTAATTTGATACCCAATCCAAATGATTCTGTATGGATTAATTTGCACACAATAGATTCGCTTGTCAAGCAAAAACCGCAACTTAGAATCAAGCTCAATGATGCTTATGTCAATGAATTGGGTGAAAAGTTCAAGCTGGTCAAAAACGACACCACTCTTAGAGAGGTCATACAAGGCTTTGCCATCGAAAGCACCGTGGACTCAAAGGATAGTTTTATAGCACTTGACATGGGCGGTAGTGCCAATTCTGTGGTTGGTGTCAATGGACTAAAAATATATTTCAATCAAATAGACACTTCAAACAATGAAAGAGTTAAAAGTTATTATTCTTTTTTGATTTCTAATCGAAAAGGAGCTAACTACATTACTAATTACTCTTCAAGCGAAGTTGGACAGGCACTTGGTGATTCGACACTTTGCAATGATTATTTGTATATACAAAGTATGTCAGGTGTGCGGTCTAGAATAAACTTTGACCACAGCAGTCTAGTTAATATGGCATCGGGAAAAGAATTTACGATCAATTATGCAGAATTAGAACTTTCAATCGCAGAAGATGCCAATCAAAATACAACGTTATATGAACCCATAAGCTTTATCACGTCTTCTGTATACAATGATAGCGGAGTATTGGTATTAAGCTCTGATATGATTTATTCTTACAATAAGTACAATAATTATAGTGCTGGATATGGTGGCACCATCAAAAAACTAGATACAGGTATTTCTGTTTATAAATGCAATGTTACAGACCTTTTGAAATCTGCTATTGAAAATGACAAGGATTTTGAGGTATTCTTGGATGCAGGATCCAAAACCCAAAATCCTAGACAAACGGTGCTTTATGGATTTGAAAATCCACTTTATGCACCTAAACTAAATGTCACATTTACTGAACTATAAAAACAACTAAAGATGTGTGGAATAGTAGCATATATTGGAAACAGAGAAGCCTACCCCATCATTATTGAGGGCTTAAAAAGGCTTGAATATCGAGGTTACGACAGTGCTGGAGTATCCGTGTTAAATGGAAAACTCACCACAGTCAAGAAAAAAGGAAAAGTTTCTGAACTCGAAGATGCTGCAGCTAAAGAAAACATGCATGGTACTGTGGCGATTGGTCATACTCGATGGGCGACTCATGGCGAACCCGATGATGTCAATGCTCATCCACACCATTCTGGCAACAATCGAATCAGCCTAGTACATAATGGAATCATAGAAAATTATTCTTCGCTTAAAAAAGCCTTGATAGAACTTGGGCATGAATTTAAGAGCGAAACCGACACGGAGGTATTGACCCATTTAATAGAGGAATATCAAAAAAGAGACAATCTTGATCTAGAAGATGCCGTCTTAAAAGCCCTCAATAAGGTAGTGGGAGCTTATGCCATTGTTGTTTTTGATGTCAATAATCCTGACGTAATTATTGGTGCTAGAAAATCAAGTCCACTAGTAGTAGGAATTGGTGATGATGAATATTTTATTGCATCAGATGCTTCTCCCATTATAAAGTATACCAACAAAGTCATTTATCTCAACGATGAAGAAATTGTGAGAATTCATAGAGGTGAGGGTGTTAAAGTTAAAACCATTGCCAATGAATTAAAAACACCTAAAATTCAAGAAATAGACCTAAAAATCGAAGCGCTGGAAAAAGAGGGTTTTGATCACTTTATGCTCAAGGAAATATTTCAACAACCGGAAACTATTTTTGAGAGCATGAGAGGTCGTCTAAATGCGGAGCTTGGCTGGGTGAAAGTCGGTGGCATGGATGATTATCTTAATAGAATTTTAAATGCCAAAAGAATAATCATACTTGGGTGTGGAACTTCATGGCATAGTGCCTTAATTGGTGAATATTTGATTGAAGACTTGGCACGAATTCCTGTAGAAGTAGAATATGCCTCTGAGTTTAGATATCGAAACCCAATCATAAATCGAGATGATGTGATTATTGCAGTATCTCAATCTGGTGAAACAGCAGACACATTGGCCGCTTTGGAACTAGGAAAGGAAAAAGGTGCTCTTACTTATGGCATCGTTAATGTCGTAGGATCTTCGATATCACGAGTGACTGATTGTGGTTCTTACATACATGCAGGACCTGAAATTGGAGTAGCTTCCACCAAAGCCTTTACGGGTCAATTGACCGTGCTAAGTCTTATCGCAATTTATCTTGGATATAAAAGGAATACCTTGTCGGAAGCATATTACCGGCAGTTACTCTATGCATTGGAAAGTCTACCTGCCAAAATAGAAAAAATCCTTCAAAGCAACGATCAAATAAAATACATTGCCAGCGAAATTCAGCATTGTGATAATGCTTTGTATTTGGGTAGAGGATATAATTTTCCGGTGGCTCTAGAGGGTGCATTGAAGTTGAAAGAAATATCATACCTGCATGCAGAGGGATATCCTGCAGCTGAAATGAAACATGGTCCGATTGCTCTCATTGATGTCAATATGCCCGTGATAGTCATAGCGACTAATAAAAATGCTTATGAGAAAATTCACAGCAATGTACAAGAAGTTAAAGCAAGGAAGGGAATCGTGATTTCGATAGTACTTGAGGGTGATCAAAAAATAAAGGAAATTTCTGATTATTGTATAGAAATACCAGAAACGATGGATCCATTATCACCATTACTCTCCGTTATTCCTCTTCAGCTTCTATCTTACCATGTGGCCGTATTAAGAGGTTGTGATGTCGATCAACCAAGAAATTTAGCAAAATCCGTAACAGTAGAATAATTATGCAATACAATTCAAGAAAAGAAGATCTCATCATTTCAGAATATGGCAGACATGTCCAAGAATTAATCATCCACGCCAAGACCATTCAAGACGATGAATATAGACAAAAATTTGTCGAATCAGTGGTAGAACTCATGGACCAGATGAATCCACAACAAAAAAACGTGAAAGAACATATCGAGAAGTTGTGGAGGCATGTTTTTCGAATTGCAAATTACGATTTAGATGTGGTTCCTACTGTTGGAGAGAGACCGACCCCTGAAAATGCGGTGAGGAAACCTGATCAATTACCCTACCCCCAATCCGAATTCAGATTCAGACATTATGGGCATTACATTCAAGAAATGATTGAAAAAGCCTTGGGATTTGAAGATAATGTCAAAAAAATGAATTTTGCGTATGTGATTGCGGCATATATGAAATTGGCATATCGAACATGGAATCGAGAGCATTATGTCAATGATGAAATCATCAAGGAAGACTTAAGAATCATGTCTAAAGGAAATCTTGTATTGCCAGCAGAAATTCAAATTGAGGATTTGGTACATCCAAGTACTATAGTGGTTCAATCTGCTTCTAAAAAGTCTAAAAAGCAGAAACCAAAATCCAACAAAGGTAATTCCTTTAAGAAGCCACCAATGGCAATGAATAAGCGAAAGTAATTTTACAATTTGTAGGATTTTCTTAATTATTTAGTTTTAATCCGCTACTTTTAGAACTAATAGATAATCTAAATTATTCGCTGAGGATATTATGATGAAAAAAATATTAACCAGTATTTTTATCGCATTTCATGGCTTAGTTTTAATTGCACAAAGTGATGACGATGCCTTATTTATAAAACAACTCCATTCTTATGCTTTAAAGGAAGGAAAGGCATATCAATGGCTAGATACTCTGTGCCTCAAAGCTCCCGGCCGCATTGCAGGATCTAAATCTTCAAGTATTGCAGAACAATATATGCTCGAAGTCCTTCAATCACTCAAACCAGATACCGTATTTCTTGAACCATGTGAAACAAAATCGTGGATGAGAGGATCTATCGAGATAGTTGAAACCATCGACCAACACGGTAATCGACATGAGCTACACACTTGTGCCTTAGGCAATTCCATAGGAACAGAGGGTGAAATGATATCTGGTGAATGCGTGGAAGTATTGAGTTTGGATCAAGTAGATTCTCTAGGAAATAGCCTGAAAGATAAAATCGTATTCTTTAATCGACCCATGGATCCATCATTGGTCAATACCTTTCATGCTTATGGTTCTGCGGTCGATCAACGGGTATGGGGAGCCAGCCGTGCAGCCAAATATGGTGCCAAAGCAGTCATTGTTCGCAGCATGACCAATAAAATAGACACCGTACCACACACAGGGACTTTGGTTTATATTGATTCACTTCCAAAAATTCCTGCTATGGCGATTTCGACCTTAGATGCGGAAAAACTAAGTGAAAAACTCAAAAATGAAAATATTACCATTAATCTAGCAAGTTCCGCTCAACCGGGAGCTGCCTCTGTTAACTATAATGTCATAGCTGAATGGCGAGGAAAACAATTTCCTGAGGAGATTATCCTATTCGGCGGTCATATAGACGCATGGGATATGGGAGCTGGGGCTCATGATGACGGTGCAGGATGTATACATGCCGTGGATGCGATAAACATATTATTGGCTCAAAATTACTTGCCAAAAAGAACCCTCAGAGTTGTACTTTTTGCCAACGAAGAGAATGGCTTGGCTGGAGGAAAAACGTATGCCGAAAATTCAAACAAGAGAAATGAAAAACATCTTGCCGCAATAGAGTCCGATACTGGTGGTTTTGTACCTAGAGAACTGTCATTTGATTCCGAGACATCCTTACTAATTGATTATATGAGATATGTCAATCAATGGCTCCCATTATTTGAAACCTACGACCTCAATTTCAAACAAGCCGGGTCAGGAGCAGACATCAATCCATTAAAATCGCAAGGAAGTTTACTAATAGGCTTACGTGTGGATCCTCAAAAATATTTTGATTTTCACCACACTAAAAATGACCAAATATATAACGTAAATCAAAGAGAACTGGAGTTAGGTGCTGCAACCATGGCGTCCATCATCTATCTATTAGATAAATATGGGTTAGAAACCAAGAATTGATGTTAATTTAAATTTGATAGACAAATGCATACGATAATAAAAGATAAGTTGATTGAAGTAGAGGGTCTTCATTTTGTCAATTATTTAAGTCACGAAAAAATACAAGAGAAAGTAAGAACTCTGGCTGAGTTTATTTCGATTGATTATAAGCATAAAGACTTGGTTTGTCTCGTGGTATTAAACGGAGCTTTTATGTTTGGTTCAGATTTATTAAGAAACCTTGATATCGGATGCGAAATATATTTTGTCAATGCTAAATCCTATATAGGTATGGAGTCAGGCGATTTAAAATTACAAATTCCTGACGACCTACTGATAGAGTCTAGAGACATCTTACTAATCGAAGACATCATAGATAGTGGCAACACGATTTTCCATCTTAAAAATAATTTAAAGAAATATCATCCTCATTCCATAAGACTAGCATCCCTACTTTCAAAACCAGAAATGCACAAACACGAAATAGAAATCGACTATTTAGGATTTGAAATACCAAATAAATTTGTTATCGGTTATGGTCTGGACTACAATCACCAAGGTCGAAATCTTAAGGATATTTACCAGCTCAGGGAGGACATTTCAGAATAATTATTTTGCTGTTAAACTAATGTTAAACGATTAGTCCTAAAAACTGCTTCCGCATTTAATACGTTTTAAGCCTTATATCACACAAATAATTTTAATCGTATTCTAATTAAAATTTGATTAACGCTTTTAAATATTATTAAATGACAGACCATGTCTGAGATAATTACGGCAAGCAAGTAAGTTGATTATCCCGATTTGGTTGAGTTTTAAAAAATAAACAATTTTAAACAAATGAAATTCAAGAAATTTATACCTCAGCTTATTGCGGGGATGGTGGGAGGTGCCATAATATTTGGGTTTCTCCAATTTAGGCCAACTGATCTCAAGAATGTATCTAATAACCAAAATACTGCTAAAGCCATACCGGTAAGTATCACCGATAATGCGAATATTAATACGGTACCCAATTTTGTAATGGCAGCACAAAAAGGCATTGCAGCGGTTGTTCATATCGCCGCAAAAGAAAGTGCAACACTTGCACAAGAAAGAATGGGTAAAAACCGAAACCGCAATTATGATAATTTCTTTAGTATTGAAGATTTCTTTGGAGGAGATGGCTTATTTGGCCAAAACTTTTATGCTCCTAAAAGTGGCACGGGTTCGGGAGTCATATATTCGCAAGATGGATACATAATTACGAATAATCATGTGGTAGGCTTTGCCGACGACATCACCGTTACAACACAAGATGGCAAAAAATATAAAGCAACCAAAGTCGGAACCGATCCCTCCACCGATTTAGCGGTAGTAAAAATAAATTCAGGAAGTTCCTTGCCGACTGTGACTTTGGCCGATTCTGATCAAGTAAAAGTAGGAGAATGGGTGTTAGCAATAGGAAATCCATTCGATTATCTTCAATCAACCGTGACGGCCGGTATCGTCAGTGCAAAAGGAAGAGATTTAGACATCATAAAAGGCGAAAAAACTATTGAGGAATTTATTCAGACTGATGCTGCTATAAATCCGGGGAATAGTGGTGGAGCCCTCGTTGATACCGAAGGCCGACTAATAGGAATTAATACAGCCATTGCCACACCTACCGGCGTCTATGCGGGATATTCCTTTGCGATTCCTAGTAATCTAGTAAAAACGGCAGTAAAGGACATTATGGAATATGGAAATATAGAACGGGGAAGCCTAGGAGTAAGGGGGGATGATGTACAGACATATCTTGATGAAGGTATGAAAATCAAAACTTCGAGAGGATTTTATGTTGAAGAAATTGCTCCTAGAAGTGCAGCTCAGTATGGTGGAATGCTTCCCGGTGACGTGATTACAGGTATCAATGGGAGTACCATTAATAATTTTGAAGATTTGAAAGAAAAATTAAAATTTACCAAAGTTGGTGACGATATTGATGTAAACATCAACAGAAATGGTAAAGAAATGACATTAAAAGTACAATTGAGAAAAGGAATATAGGGTTGAAATACGTTATAGTTTATAAAGTTGGTTTTTCGTTTTGTTTTGATGCATCCGCCTTATTGAGTGAGGCGGATGTTTTTTTATAAATAATCTGACTACGATAATGCTTAATTTTAATGATTATTGTCACAATTCTATATGTCAAAAAGAGTTATTTTGTACTTTGGTGATTCAAACCAAGAATTAAGATAAAATTTATTGCTCAGCAAATTAAAAAATATGAAATTTCAAAGTTCCCTAGTTATCGTATTGTTATTAGGTTTTCTATGGTATGAGAGTTCTAGTTTAAAAGTTCAAAACTATGAAGAAAAAGAAAGTCTCATTTTACAGGGTGTAGATAAGATCATAGATTATGCCCATTACAATCCTAAAGAACTTGACGATGAGTTTTCTAAATACTTATTTGATGAATATTTAAAGAGATTGGATGGCGGTAAAAGATTCTTCACAATGGAAGAAATCAACCAGCTCAAACCATTCGAATCGTCTTTAGATGAACAAGTTAAGGTAGGTTCATTTCAGTTTTTTGACCAAAGTTTATTACTCTACGAAAAAAGTATAGAACGAGCAAGAGACATCATGAAAGAGATGGAAGCTGCGGAATTCGATTTTAATAAAAATGAAGAGCTGGAATTTGATTTTGATAAAAGGGCATTTGCTCAAAATCCAGCGGAACTCAAAGACTTTTGGCGTAAGCTTTTTAAATATGAAATCATGACGAAATATCTTGCCCTCAAGGAAGAATCTGAAAAAGGAGAAGCCCCTTCAGAAGTTGAGGATCTAAGCTATGTAGAAGATGAAGTCATAAATACAGATACAAAGAAAAAAGATCAGGCTCAAACGGCCAAGAGTGATGAAGAGCTCATGAAAGAAGCCCGAGAAAAAGTCAACAAAAACTTTGAAGATTGGTTTCACAGAATCGATAAACTAAGGAGAGAAGATCGTTTTCAGGCATATATGGGAGCTATTGCCAATTATTATGATCCACATACGGATTACTTTAGCCCAAAAGAAAAAGAAGATTTTGATATCAATATGGGTGGCAAGCTTGAAGGTATCGGCGCCAGACTACAGACTGATGGTGAATATACAAAGGTCGTAAGCATTGTACCCGGTGGTCCTGCATATCAAGATAAAGAACTCGAAGTCAATGATATCATTTATAAAGTTAGACAAGAGGGGGAAGAAGAAGCCACGGATATAAGCGGTATGAGAATCGACGACGTCGTTCAAAAAATTAGAGGTAAGAAAGGAACTGTGGTTATATTAACAGTAAAAAAGGAAGACGGAACTTTTAAAGATGTTTCGATTGAGAGAGATGAGGTCATTTTAGATGAAGGATTTGCGAGATCCGTAATAGTAGATTTTCCGGGATTGATGAATAATGTAGGATTGATAAAATTGCCGAAATTCTACTCAAGTTTTGAGAAAGAAGATGGAAACAGCTGCGCAGAAGATGTCGCCCTAGAAATTGAAAAACTAAAATCGGCCAATGTCAATGGAATCATTCTAGATTTAAGAAATAATACGGGAGGTTCCCTTCAGGATGTTGTGAAAATGACCGGATTATTTATTGAAGATGGACCTATTGTACAAGTAAAATCAAGAGAAGGTAAGCCCTATTTACATAAAGATACCGATAAGAGTGTAGCTTATGATGGGCCACTCATTGTCATGGTCAATAATTTGAGTGCCTCGGCGAGTGAAATAATCGCCGCAGCATTGCAAGATTATAACAGAGCATTAATCGTAGGAAGTAAATCCACTTTTGGCAAAGGAACAGTCCAACGATTCTTTGATTTAGATGATGCCTTACGAGGATATGACGATAAAAAGCCTCTTGGAAATGTGAAAATTACGGTGCAAAAATTCTTTAGAGTCAACGGCGGTTCAACTCAGATGAAAGGCGTGATACCAGATATCATATTGCCGGACAGCTATCAATACATCGATATCGGAGAAAAAGAGTATAAGACTGCTATGCCATATTCTGAAATTGCACCTGTTGCATATCACCAGAATGTAGTATCTCTTAATAATATTGATAAACTTCAAAAATTATCAGAGAATAGAATAGCGAATAATGAAAATTTTGTTCTAGTCCTTGAAAATGCAAGTAGGCTTAAAAAGAACAAAGACATTACTAAGTATTCTCTAAATATCGAAACTTTTAAAAATGATTTGGATCAAAAGGAAAAAGAAGCGGAAAAATTCGAAAATCTATTTGATCAAAAAATTGAAAAAATGCATTTTACTAATCTTGCCGTTGATACAAGTTATATTAACGCTGACAAAAGTAGAATTGACAGAAACAATGATTGGATAGATCACCTTCAAAAAGATTTTTATCTTCAGGAAACTCTCAATATTATGAGAGACATGATAGATAATGAAGCCTCGTTTGCGGGAATAGAGAAAAAATTGGATGTAAGGAAAGTAGAGTAATAGGATTAGATATCTATATCTCTAAGAGGTAATCAATCGCATCATTTCGAGTATGCAATAAACCTTGCATACCTAAAGATTGCGCCGGGATTAAATTTTGTTCTGTGTCTTCAATAAACAGGGTTTTAGAAGGCTCAATGCCAGATTGGCTAATCAATTCTTTAAATATTTCAATTGAAGGTTTGATTAGTCCCATTTGAAAAGAATAATATAGATTTCCTTCAAATAAATCTTGGAAATCATCGTACCTATTTCTCTTTTTTAAATCACGATTTACCCAGTCAATGTGAAGTTCATTTGTATTGGACAAAATCATTATCCTATATCGATTTTTCAGTTGTCTTAGTACCTCAAATTTGTGTTCGTCCCAACCCAGCAGCATGGCATTCCATGCTTTGATAATATTCAAAGGTTGAGGCGTTTTTCCCTTGGCCAGCCTCTGTATATTCCAGATAAATACTTCTCTGCTAATCTTTCCTTGCTCATAGTCCAATAAAAATTTATACTGTGCTTTTGAATCTTTTATTCTATAAAAATCAATTCCTAGTAATTCACTTAAGCTTGTATATGTTCTGTCGCTATCGAGATCCAACAATACACCACCAAAATCGAATAATATAGTTTCAATTTTATTCATAATTACTATTTTAGAGACAGTGTGTAAATGTAAAAATCCTCCCGCTTTAGTGATTTTTCATTAAAGGTTTTCCACAATTGACATTTGGGATAACGAAATTTATCAATGGGTTCATTAGAAACCACTATTACACCGCCCACATTTTTATATTTTGCAAATAATTGCAATTCCTCTTCAGTGGGAACATAAACTTTATCCAACCATCGAAAATAAGTATATGATTTCCCTTCATTCATTTCATAAAAAGGTCTTCCAGAATAACCAATTGCTGAGGAAGTTTCAAATTGATTCAAACCTATAATTGGTACTGCATCGGGAACATTCTCTTTTAAAAATTCACCCGCGGCTTTACCATTTGAAAAAGGATATAAATAATCAAAATGAATGGCTTTAAAATTATGTAAGATTGGGAAAATTAGTAGGATACTCAAGACAATATTAAACCTTGAATTATCGAATTTAACATCTTCTATTAATGCAAGCATCATTGAAAAATAAATAAAAATAACACCCCAATTTCTAAGACCTCCTTTGAATATAAATGCATGAAACATTATCATACTCAATATCATAAATCCAAGAGACCACAATATTGCACGATTGTTTCGGAAAAGATAAAACAAAATTACCAGTACTGCTATTGAGATTATCAATCCATAAATACTGTATCCAAGAGACGATGTGTCTGATATAAGTCCAGGAAAAAATACATTGGCCAAATCACCTTGAAAGCTATTGAATATTACGTTCCAATCAAGATTATTACCGATATATGCACGAGAAAATTCCTGTTGATGTCCTCTTGGGAACACCGTTATTACGAATACAATAATTCCCGCAATATATGCGACTATTGATTTCTTGTAATCATTAATAAATTTTGATGTAGTTGATGAATAAATCAAAAGATATATCAATAATGCACCACCAATAAATACTCCATATACTTCGGTTTGACACAATAAAAATAAAGCCATACTGACTAACCAACTCTCACTATTATGATTTTGAATATTGTAAATAATTAAATAGCCAAGTAACCCAAGAATAATATAGGCACGATTAACAATGGCATATTCAAAACAGAAAAAATAGCTCAGAAGAAATAAAACCTTAAGCCAGAGTGGCATTCGTATTTTAAAGAAGAATATGTAGTAAAACAATAAAACAATAAAATAATGCGTGATTTGAATTATTAAATCAGATCTAATTCCAAATTCAAGCAATGCACCTGCCTTAAGAATAATATACCACAATGATGGATGTCCCTCGTAGTTTAAGAAATTGAGCATGGGAGCAATAGACATATCTCTTGCAACAAAATAGGCTTGCCATTCATCCTTCCATAACTCATGAAAACCTAACTTAAACAGTATGACAAAAACACTGAATATTATAAAAACCAATATTTTGGTAAAATTTCCTTTCATGGTGATTTATAAAGTTAATTCATATATATCACACACAAATGTATAATAAAAAAGGCGGAAGTTTCTATGAACTTCCGCCTTCCGGAATTATCTACATGAAT
>ERZ795053.4327-NODE-4327-length-15451-cov-8.688945_pt1 | contig 15451 bp, 12 predicted proteins | sample MGYA00375137_ERZ795053 | MGnify/ENA primary metagenome ERZ795053 (study PRJEB30182, sample SAMN05720284) | activated sludge metagenome | isolation source: Anaerobic digester | place: Hong Kong | collected 2014-12-17 ...
ACATGCCCGAGAGGCAGCCGAAGCCGATGTCGGTGGTGCCGCCGTCGCCGCCCTGGGCGACCACGCGCACGTCGGCCTGCCCGCGCATCCTGAGGCCCGCCGCGACCCCGGTCGCCACCGCCGCGGCATTGCCGAAGAGCGAATGCAGCCAGGGGATCTGCCAGGAGGTCTCCGGATAAGGCGTGGTGAAGACCTCAAGGCAGCCGGTCGCGTTCACCGCCACCATCCTGCCCGCAGTGGCGCGCATCGCCGCGTCGAGCGCATAGCGAGCCCCGAGCGCCTCGCCGCAGCCCTGGCAGGCGCGGTGCCCGGAGGTGATGGCGTTGGAGCGGTCCATCGAGGCCTGCACCGTCCGCCCGCCCGGCTCCATCAGCCGGTTGCCGACGGTATGCGTGCCGGTCTGGTAGAACTTGACCGTCTGGATCGCCGGTTCCTCAGCCATCGATGGTTCTCCTCTCGCCGGCGACCCGCCGCACGAGGCCCGGGTTGAGCGCCTTCAGCAGGTTCTCCGCGATCGGTCCCGATTCCCGCGTCGCGCCGGCACGCCGGGTCTGCGCATGCACCACCTCCCAGTTGAGGTCGAGGAAGGTCACGTCTTCGAGATTGTCCTGCGCCGCGCGGCGGAAGACCTCGGCGAGCGAGGCGCGGGTGATCGGCCGGCCGCCGAGACCGGCGATCACCGTATAGACCGGCTTCGGCGCCCCGCGCAGCGCCATGCGCACGTTCGAGGCGAGCACGCCGCCGAGACCCGGCGCGAGGCCCTTCTCCACGCAGACGACTCGCGCCGCCCCGTACAGCAGGTCGCAGAGCTCCGCGAGCGGGAAGGGCCGGAAGGCGCCGATGGTGACCGATCCGAGCTTCGCGCCCGCCTCGCGCGCCGCGTCGACCACGTCCTTGATCGTGCCGTTGACCGAGCCGAGCGCGACCACGATCGTCTCGGCGTCCTCGCAGCGATAGGGGCGCACCAGCCCGCCGGCCTCCCGGCCGAAGACCCCCGCGAATTCGGCGGAAAGGCGCGGGATCGCCTCGAGCGCGTCCATCTGCTTCTGATGGCCGAGGTAGCGGACCTCCATGAAGGCGTCCGGCCCGACCATGGCGCCGATGGAATAGGGATTGGCGACATCGAGCTGCTGCACCGGCACGAAGGGCGGCAGGAAGGCGTCGACCTGTTCCTGGCTGGGGATGTCGAGGCGCTCGTAGGCATGGGTCAGGATGAAGCCGTCGACGCAGACCATGACCGGGCAGGAGAGCTCCTCCGCCAGCCGGAAGGCGATGATGTGCAGGTCGGCGGCTTCCTGGTTGGTCTCGGCGAAGAGCTGGATCCAGCCGGAATCTTTCAACGCCATGCTGTCGGAATGGTCGTTCCAGATGTTGATCGGCGCGCCGATCGCGCGATTGCCGAGCGTCATCACGATGGGCAGGCCGAGCCCGGCGGCGTTGTAGACCGCCTCGGCCATGAAAAGCAGGCCCTGGCTCGCGGTGGCGGTGTAGGTCCGCGCCCCGACGGCAGAGGATCCGATCGCCACCGAGAGCGCGGCGAACTCGGATTCGACGTTGATGAATTCGCAGTTCGTCAGGGTGCCGGCCCTGACCATCGCGCCCACGCCCTCGACGATATGGGTCTGCGGCGTGATCGGATAGGCGCAGACGACCTGCGGCCGGCAGAGCGCCACCGCCTCGGCGATGCCCTGGGAACCTTCGATCTGCTTGAGCATGGGACGATGTCCTTCAAGCGGCGCGCGCGGCGTCATAGGCTTCACGCGCGGCCGCGACATTGGCCTCGCCGACGGGACCGGCGAATTTCTCGCGGATTGCCTTCAGCACCGAGTCGAGCGCGAGCACGCCGCTGACGGCGGCGAAACCGCCGAGCAGCGCCGCGTTCGGCAGCGGTCGGCCGACATGGCGCAGCGCGATCTCGCTGGCGCCGACGCAGCGGGCGTGGCCGGGGGGAAATCCGTCGGCGAAATCGGCGATCCCGAGCTCGCGGAAGCCGCGGGTGGAATTGATCAGCAGGTAGCCGCCGGGCTTCAGCCCCGAGAAGACGTCGATGGAATGCAGGAGCGTCGGATCCTGCACGATCAGGGCGTCGGGCTCCATGATCGGCTCGCGCAGCCGGATCTCGCCGTCGGAAATGCGGCAGAAGGAGGCGACCGGCGCGCCCATGCGTTCCGAGCCGAAGCTTGGAAAGGCCTGGGCGTGCTTGCCCTCGTCGAAGGCCGCCACGGAGAGAAGCTCGGCGGCGGTCACCACGCCCTGGCCGCCGCGGCCATGCAAACGAATCTCGAACAAGGGGGCAACCTCCACTCACCCCCAATCTGCGGCTCCGGGCAGGGCCTGCCATGACCTGGATCAAGCCTGCCGGATGTTGGCGTGGTGCGGGCGGCCTAGCCGGGCCGGATGTTGCGGTTGGTCCGGAACACGTTCTGCGGATCCCAGGCGCGCTTGATTCCGGCGAGCCGGGGCAGCGCGTTCCCCAAGGCGGCGGCGGTGCGTTCGTCGCCTTCGTCTCCGGTCAGGAAGTTGAGGTAGGTGCCGCCGGTGGAGAAGCGCTTCATCCCGGTCCAGGCGGCGCGTGCCCATTCGATGTTCGCCGCATCCTCCTCCGGCCTGTCCCAGGCGCCGGTGATGTTGAAGACGTAGCGCGCCTGCCGGTTGCCGGCGGGGGAGTGGTCCTCGTCGAGCTCGTTGAGCGCGCCTCCGAGCTGGAAGAGCGCGATCGCCGCATGGGGCGAGCGGATCCGTCCGGCATGGGCGATGAGCTCGTCGCAGAGCTCGGGCTCCACGCCGGCGAGGTATTCGCTCTTCCAGTAGTAGCGCTTGCCCTTGGGCTGGGTGGCATCGAGCATGGATTGCAGCTGGGCATAGGGCCGGCGCACCAGCACGTCGCCGACCGGCTTCCCGAAGGCCTTGATCGGCGCCACCAGTCGCTCGCCCTCCGCCGGATCGCCGGAGTGGCAGGCCAGAATGATGACGATGGGCTTGCCGTGCATCTCCGGCGGCAGCCAGGGCGCCGGCGGTGCCGGGCGCATGAGCGCGACCAGCGTGAGCTCGCGCGGAGCCGCTTCGGCGAGGCTCCGGTAGAGCTCCAGAACATCCTCGGCCGCGCTCGCCGGCCAGGCGACCGCGCCGCCGACGATCTCCGGCCCGACCGGGTGGAGCGCGTAGTCGATGCCGGTGACGAGCCCGAAGTTGCCGCCGCCGCCGCGCAATCCCCAGAAGAGATCGGCGTTCTCGTCGCGGCTCGCCCGCACCAGCTTCGCCTCGGCGGTCACCACGTCCATGCCCAGGACATTGTCGCAGGTCCAGCCGAAGCGGCGCGTCAGGTAGCCGAAGCCGCCGCCCAGCGTCAGGCCCGCGCAGCCGGTCAGCGAGATGAAACCCAGGACCGTCGCCAGACCGTGCAGCTGGGTCTCGCGATCGAGGTCGCCGAGCAGGCAGCCGGCCTGTGCATGCGCAATCTTTCGCCCGGGCTCGACCCAGACGCCGCGCATCGGCGACAGGTCTATCATCAGCGCACCATCGGCGGCGGCGAGCCCGGCGATGTTGTGCCCGCCCGCCTTGATGCAGAGCAGCAGCTCATGCTCGCGCGCGAACCGGACGGCCTCGATCACGTCGGCGGTTCCGATGCAGCGCGCCACGAGCGCCGGCCGCCGCTCGATCATGCCGTTCCAGAGCGTGCGCGCTTCCTCGAAGCCGGCATCGCCGGGCAGGAGAACCGGGCCACGGAGCCGCATCCGCAGGCCGCCAACCATCTGCTGGTCCAGTTCGATCTCGCGGCCGTCCAGTGTCCTTGCGTCCATGTGCTTCCCTCCCCGATGACGTGGCAGCCGTCCCCCGGCCCCCGTTTCGGATCCCGCACGCGCCCGCCGGGCGAGTCGGCCCGAACACCTTGTCAGGATACACCCGCAGCAAGGTCCTTGGGATATGGCGCGGGCTCGCGACGCGGCGCAGGGGCGCCATGCCGGCGCGGAAACCCGCGATCGGGGCGCAGAGGGGCTTGACTTCACACGGAATGCCGCAGACGGACGAGCTTCCGCCGCCTCCGGCTCCTGCCGCGGCGGAGGAATGGCTAGACTCGAGTTCCGATCCGCCTGCGAGGCTGCATTCCCGTGACCGCTCCCGACGACCCGCTAGTGATCTTCACCCCCTCCGGCAAGCGCGGGCGCTTCCCCGCCGGCACCCCGGTCCTGACCGCCGCGCGCCAGCTCGGCGTCGATCTCGATTCGGTCTGCGGCGGCCGCGGCATCTGCTCGAAATGCCAGATCACCCCCGCCTATGGCGATTTCCCCAAGCACGGGCTGACGGTCACCGAGGACGCGCTCACGCCCTGGAACGCCGTCGAGGAGCGCTACAAGTCCAAGCGCGGCCTGATCGAGGGGCGCCGCCTCGGCTGCCAGGCCTGCATCGCCGGGAACGTGGTCATCGACGTGCCCCCCGAGAGCCAGGTCCACAAGCAGGTGGTGCGCAAGCGCGCCGAGGCCCGGCAGATCGTCATGGATCCCGCCACCCGGCTCTACTACGTCGAGGTGGCCGAGCCGGACATGCACGAGCCCTCGGGCGATCTGGAGCGCCTGGAGCGCGCGCTCTCCGACCAATGGGGCCTCGCGCATGTCAAGGGCGACCTGCGCACGCTGCAGATGCTGCAGCCGGCGCTCAGGAAGGGCGCGTGGTCGGTGACCTGTGCGGTCTATCACGGCGACGGACTCGGCGAGGCGCGCATCCTGCATGTCTGGCCGGGGTTCTACGAAGGCTCGATCTACGGGCTCGCCATCGATCTCGGCTCGACCACCATCGCGGGCCATCTCTGCGACCTGGTCACCGGCGAGGTGCTGGCGTCCACCGGCCTGATGAACCCCCAGATTCGCTTCGGCGAGGATCTGATGTCCCGGGTCAGCTACGCGATGCTGAACCCGAACGGCGCCGCCGAGATGACCCGCGCGGTGCGGGGCGCGATGAACGCGCTGGTCGAGCAGACCGCCGCCGAGGCGCGCATCGCGCCCGAGCTGATCTTCGAGGCGGTGATCGTCTGCAACCCGGTCATGCACCACCTGCTGCTCGGGATCGATCCGGTGGAGCTCGGCCAGGCGCCCTTCGCGCTCGCCACCGCCTCCGCCCAGACGCTCTGGGCGAGCGAGATCGACATGCGCATGCATCCTGACGCGCGGATCTACATCCTGCCTTGCATCGCGGGGCATGTGGGCGCCGATGCTGCCGCGGTGGCGCTCTCGGAGGCGCCGAACCAGTCCGACGAGCTCATGCTCGTGGTCGACGTCGGCACCAATGCCGAGATCCTGCTCGGCAACAAGGAGAAGGTGCTTGCCTGCTCCTCGCCCACCGGCCCCGCCTTCGAGGGCGCGCAGATTTCCTCCGGCCAGCGCGCGGCGCCCGGGGCCATCGAGCGGGTCGAGATCGACCCGGTCAGCAAGGAGCCGCGCTTCCGGGTGATCGGCTGCGACCTCTGGTCCGACGCGCCGGGCTTCGCCGAGGCGACCCGCGCGACCGGCATCTCGGGCATCTGCGGCTCGGGCATCATCGAGGTGATCGCCGAGATGCGCATGGCGGGCCTGGTGGACGCCGGCGGGCTGATCGGCTCGGCCGAGCAGACCGGCACTTCGCGCTGCGTGCCCGAGGGCCGCACCCATGCCTATCTCCTGCACGACGGCAGTGCCGAGGGCGGCCCGCGCATCCTGGTGACACAGGGCGACGTGCGGGCGATCCAGCTCGCGAAATCCGCGCTCTATGCCGGCGCGCGCCTGCTGATGGACCAGCTCGGCGTCGAGAGCGTCGACCGCGTGGTTCTCGCCGGCGCCTTCGGCGCGCATATCTCGCCCAAGCATGCGATGGTACTCGGCATGATCCCCGATTGCGACCTCGCGAAGGTCACCTCCGCCGGCAATGCCGCGGGCACCGGCGCCCGCATCGCGCTGCTGAACTCCGCCGCGCGGCGCGAGGTGGAGACGCTGGTGACGCTGATCCACAAGGTCGAGACCGCCATCGAGCCGCGCTTCCAGGAGCATTTCGTCGCCGCCAACGCGATCCCGCATGCAAGCGATCCCTTCCCCCGCCTCGCTTCCGTCGTCGCCCTGCCTGCCGTCGCGTTCAACGTGGGCGGCGACCGGGGAGACCGGGGGCGCCGGCGGCGCGCGTCCTAGAGGGTTTTCGGAGGAACCGCATCCCGCCGCGCGAGGATGTGCGCGCGCGCACATCCGGCTATCATACTGAAATCACGCAGGAAACGCTTTCGCGTTTACCGGAACGAAACCAAGGTTGATGACCCGGATCGCGACCCGCCCGCCCTGTGGAAGCCCCGGCTGGCGTGGTGGCGGAGCATGTCGGGCGCGCCTCTCAGCTCACCAGCATGCGCAGGCCCTGAGTCACGTCCATCCGCACCGCGAGCCGCAGGCCGGGCTCGTCGCCGGCGGCCAGGGCCGCGATGATCTTGCGGTGGTTCTCGCCCGCCTGGCGCTCCCGCCGACGTTCGTAGAGCAGCCGCATGGTCGGGCCGGCCTGGAGCCAGACCGTCTCGATCAGCCCCAGCATCGCCGGTGCCTGGGCGCGCAGGTAGAGCGTGCGGTGGAATTCGAGATTGCCGCGCAGATAGCCCGCGGCATCGCCCTTCACGATCATCTCCTCGATGCCGCCGTTGATCGTTGCCATGCGCTCGATCAGCGCGGAATGCGCCCGGGGCAGGGCGCGGGCGGCCAGTTCCGGCTCGAGCAGGGCCCGCAGCGCCGCCAGCTCCTCGATCCGCTCGCCGGTGAGCTCGGGCGTGGAGACCCGCCCCGAGGCGGAGAGCTTCAATGCCCCCTCCGCCACGAGCCGCCGCACCGCCTCGCGGGCCGGTGTCATGCTGACGCCGAATTCCGCGGCCAACCCGCGCAGCGTCAGAGCCGCGCCCGGCGGCGTTGCGCCATGCATGATCCGCGTCCGGAGCGTGCGATAGAGCCGCTCGTGGGCGGGAAGGTTCGTCTCCGTCGGCCGTTCGCGCTCGATCATCGCGGGATCTGTGCCGGCCCGGACCGCCGCGGTCAATCCGGCGCGGCCCGCGAGAAGTCGAAGGCGTGCAGGCCGGGCCCGTGCTGGCGTAGCCAGGCGCGCTGCCGGCCGTAGTCGGGGCAGAGCGCGCGGACCCGGGCCCAGAAGCGCGGCGAATGGTTCATCTCCGCCAGATGCGCCACTTCATGCGCCACCACGTAGTCGAGCACTGCGGCAGGCGCGAGCACGAGCCGCCAGGAGAACATCAGGTCCCCGGCGCTGGTGCAGGACCCCCAGCGGGCGCGGGGATCGCGCAGGCTGATCCGTCCGGCCCTGTGCCCGAGCGCCGGGGCATGCCGGGCCACCGCCGCGACGCAGGCCGCCCGCGCCGCTTCGCGCAGGAAGGCGCCGGCCCGGACCGGCAGGTCGGCGGGGCGGCCCGGAATCATCAGCAGATCGCCCTCCAGGCGCGGCCGCCCGTCCGGCGCCGCCACGATCCGGATCTCGCCGTCGCCGAAGGGCAGCAAGGTCCCGTCGCGCACCGCAACGCTCTGGCGCGACTGGCCGAGATGCGATCGGAGCCAGGCTTCGTGATCGTGCAGGAAGGTGCGGGCTGCGGCGGTCGAGACGCCGGGAGGCAGCGTGAGGGTCGGCCCCGACCGCGCGCATCCGACCCGCAGCACCAGCCGCCGCGCGCGCTGGTTGCGCCGGATCCGCACCTCGATGGGCGGCGAGCCGACGGTGAGCGCCTCCGCCATGGACGGTGGCTTCACGCCGTGACGGTTCGGCGCTGCGCGCGGATGAAGTCGCGGACCTCGGGCTGGATCAGCTTGCGCCACCGCGAGCCGTTGAAGACGCCGTAATGCCCGACGCCCTCCGCCACGTAGCGCTTGCGCGCGGTCTCGGGCAATCCGGTGGCGAGGTCGTGCGCGGCCTCGGTCTGGCCGAGCCCGGTGATGTCGTCCTTCTCGCCCTCGATGGTCATCAGCCCGATGTCCTCCATCGCGGCCGGATCGATCGGCCGGTCGCGATAGCGGTATTCGCCGATCGCCAGCAGGCGCTTCTGGAAGACGCGCTCGATCGTCTGAAGATAGAATTCCGCCGCGAGGTCCATGACGGCGAGGTATTCGTCGTAGAAGCTCCGGTGCTGGTCGCTGCTGTCGCCGTCGCCGCGCACCAGGTTCTGGAACTGGCTCACATGCGCATCGAGGTGGCGGTCGATGTTCATCGCGAGGAAGCTCGAGAGCTGCAGGAAGCCCGGATAGACCCGGCGCATGAATCCCCGGTTCGGCCAGGGAACGCGGACCACGACATTGTTCTCGAACCAGCTCAGCGGCCGGTTCTTGGCGAGCTCGTTGGGCTGCTTGGGATTGCGCGCGGTGTCGATGGGCGATCCCATCAGCACCATCGACGCCGGGCGGAGCGGATTGCCGTCCATCGACATCAGGCTCGCCGCCACCATCGCCGGCACGCCCGGCTGGCAGACCGCCATGACGGAGATTCGCTCGCCGCCCTGGCTCAGGAACTCGGTCATTTCGATGAGATAGTCGGTGTAGTCGTCGAGGTCGAATTCGCCCTGGGTCAGGGGCACGTCGCGGGCGTCGATCCAGTCGGTGATATAGACCTCATGCTCCGGCAGCATCGCCTCGACCGTGCCGCGCAGCAGCGTCGCGTAATGCCCCGACATGGGTGCGACCATCAGGACCTTGGGGTCGTTGCGCGCCTCGACCGCCGCCAAATCGCGGCGGAAATGCAGGACCTTGCAGAAGGGCTTTGACCAGACGACCTCCTCGACGACCGGCGTCTCGACGCCGTCGACCACGGTGGTGTCGATCCCGAACTCCGGCTTGCCGTAGCGCCGGGTCGCGTTGATGAACATCTCCAGTGCCGCCGACATCGCCCGTGACCCGTAGGTCTCCGACATGGGGTTCAGCGGATTTCGCATCACCTCCTGACCCATCCGCGCCGCGGCCCGCATCGGCGTGATCGCGGCATGGGTCATTTCGTAGGCGTGGTAGAGCATTCCGAAACCCCGACGACTATTTGCAGCTGCGAAATCCTAACGTCTTTTTGCGCTGCATCAAGCCGGTTTCAATCGATTTAGGCTAGAGTGTGACATTATCCCTAACAGCAAAGGCTTTGACAAAGGTTACCGAGCGTGGCAACGGCTCGCAGGATTCGATTCACCCTCAGCAAGGATCTCCGATGCCCAAAGACGAATGGGGCGTAAAGCGTGTTTGCCCGACCTGCTCCACGCGATTCTACGATCTCCAGAACGACCCGATGACCTGCCCGAGCTGCGGCGCGGCCTTCACCATCGAGAGTCTGACGGCGGTGAAAACCAAGGCCCTGCGGCCGGAGAAGGTCAAGCCCGAGCCCGAGGATACGGACGATCTTCCCGAGGTCGAGTCCGACGACGACAGCATCGGTACGGATGACGATCTCGACGACGAGATCCTCGAGGACGACGACGACGGCGTCGATCTCGACGAGATCGCCGATGTCGCGTCGGAGGACGACGAATCCTGATGCCGGCGGCACCGCAGATTGCGCTTGATCTGGCGGGGGCGGACCCCTAAAGACGAGCCGCTGTCGCATCTGCGGCATGGGGCCATAGCTCAGCTGGGAGAGCGCTTGCATGGCATGCAAGAGGTCAGGGGTTCGATCCCCCTTGGCTCCACCATCTCGCATTTTGATGTAGAGATGCCCGCCAGTACCCTGAAGGGAAAGGCGGTTTCGTCGGTCAGATGGCCTGAATCCAGCGAGTATCGCTGAGGCTGCGCGAAAGCCAGCCGCGGCACGGATCGCATGAGGGTGATGATCTCATTTTATCGAGATTCCAAAGGCTTGTCAAGAAAAGCGCAAGCTCCCGTCAGGTAGACGCCTCCAGCCTGTCCTCTGGAGAGACAATTCGACCAGGTCTTCCGGCGAGGTACGGCTTCTCACGCCCCAGATCGGCAGTCTTGGCCCCATAGGCCTCAAACACGGCCGCGTTGTCGGTCTCGGTGGCTCGCCTGTGGCCGACTCGGCCGCGAAGAAGAGGCAAGTGCCGCGCTGGGACGCATGGCTCGCAAATGGCCGCTCCTCGTGCGGAACCCAGCCGCCTTCGGCCCGCACAATCTGCACCTCGACCTGATCGACAAGACCGTCCAGGGCCTGACGGCGGCCGGCCCGCGGTCGGGCACGGGCCCTATGCGAGGATTCGTGCCTTCTGCTCGGCGAATTCCTCGGCGGTCAGGACGCCCGCGCCGTGCAGCTCGGCAAGCTTCTGCAGCCTGGCGATGTCCCCGTCGGAAAGGCCGCCCGCAGCGGGCGCCGCCGATGCCGCAACGGGATTTGCGGTCGCGGCGGCGATGGGCGCGGCCGGCTGTGGGGCCGTGGCCTGCCGGGCGGCAACCTTGCTGGAGACCGCCGTGGCGGTGGCCGATATCACGGCGGTGCGGGCGGCGGTCTGAGCCGCGCGGCCGATCAGGCTGGGCCGTCCGCTTCTGGACCGAAACATGGTCTCCCCTTTCTCAGCTGGATGCGGCCGAGCCGAGCGAGGCGCGTGCCTCCTCGACAACCGCGTGGGGGATGCGCTCCGAGAGGATCAGCCGGCCGCCGGCCGCACGCACGGCCGAGGCGAAGCGGGTGGCCCAGACATGCTCGACGAGCATGGCCAGGGCGGTGCTGTCGGGCTCGAGATCATTCCCCAGTTCCTCGAGGTCGGCCTCCGACAGCAGGCCGGGCACCGAGACCGGGAGCTTCGCAAAGGCCGCGGCCACTTCCGGGCCAAGCTCCTCGGTCTCGCTGATCCTGACCCCTCCATTCGGATCCCTAGCGACCACGGCAAGATCGACGATGCGAACCATCCCGGTCTCGAGCAAGTCGACGAGGGCCGGTGCCGTGTCGCCAGTGAGGCGAGTGCCGTCGAATCCCAGAACGATGTATTCAATGGGGCCGAGATCGGCCATCACCATACTCCCCCGGTTCGATTGCGTCCTGATAGCCCGCGGACCGAGCCGCCACAAGCGGCGCGCCCTGCGCGCCTGGAAAGGCCGGTGGCGATCACGAGGAACCGAAGCGTCCCCGGCGGGCCGGACGCCCGGAAGTCACCGGACCGGTCGCCGGCAGGCAGCCCCAGCTGAAGCGGGCCTCACGGTTGCGACGGTGCCAAGGGCGAGGGTGATGTCGCTTGCCGTTCTCCCGCAATCTGGGACCGTCCCGCTGTCTTGGCATTCGAGGGTGCGCGCATGTCACGTGAGTCTACGGTCGGAGAGCGAAACCGGAAACACAGAGCCGTGCGAACGCATGCGCACCTCGGCAAGGGGGCGGCGCTTGCTCATGCGCTGCACGCATGCGTGGGAAGCACCTACGTTAGTTCCGCCTGAACGGGCCGGATGACGGGAGACCGGAACCGGCAATTGCAGAACGACCCGCCTCGCGCCCGTCCGAAGGCTTGAAAGAAAATCGCGTAACAACAAATATTTACGGCATGTCCCGCTGCGGGACGCTCCCCTGGCCGGCGCGCCGGGAGCGCGAGGCCGGTCGCCGCGCCGCGGCGGGTTCGATGTCTGCGGGCCGAGTCGATCGGGCAGAGGTCGTGCTAGGCGCGAAGGGAACATCTTGCCCCGGTTCGGCGCGGACCATTACAAGTCTGGGGAAGAAGCAGTGAAATCGGGGGAGATCCCGGCAGACTGCTTTGGGAGCACAGATCGGACTGGCCGATCCGGGCATCATCGGCGCGTTCGACCGAAATCCTGGAGGTCGTCGCCGTCCTCGGGTGAAGTCCTTGGTCCCGGCGAATTGGATCATGGCCAAGCGAAGTGGAGGAATCTGTGACTGAAACCCCTTCCCTCGACGCTGCCGCCGCGGCGATGCGCGACGCGATGCGGCACACCGTGCGCCGCCTCTCCTTGCTGTTCCTGATCCAGGGCGTGCTGATGGTGATCGCCGGCATCGTCGCGCTGATCTATCCGCTCTTCACCACCGTCGCTGTGGCGCTGCTGCTGGGCTGGATGCTGATCATCTCCGGCATTGCCCAGGCGGTGACCCTGGTCGGCGGCAGCAATGCCCCGCATTTCTGGCTCCAGATCATCTCGGCGGTCCTTTCGGTCGTCGTGGGTTTCCTCTTCATCCGGAATCCCGCGGCCAGCGTCGCGACCTTCGTCGTTCTCATGATCGTCTTCTTCCTGGTCGAGGGTCTGGCCAAGATCGTCTTCTCGCTCACTGTCCGCCCCTTGGCGAACTGGGGCTGGGTGCTGGCCAGCGGCGTCCTCGGCATTCTGATCGCCGTCTGGCTGCTGATGAACCCCGGCATGAGCCTGCTGTTTCTCGGCATCTTCATCGGGGTCCAGCTGATCGCCGAAGGTGTCGCGATCGCGAGGATGGCCTGGTCCGTCCGACGCGAGACGTCCGCGGCGGCCTGATGTCGATGGGCGCCCCGTCGGAATGACCGGGAACGCAGAGGGCCCCGGCGCGGAAGGCGTCACGACGACGGGCGCCGGTGGCCCGCTCCTGAGAACGTTCCTCATGCTCGGGAGCGTGCTTTTTGCGGCGCTCATTCTTCATCTGGGGCGGGATCTGCTGGCGCCGGCGGCCACGGCGGTCTTCGTCTGGTTCGTGCTCAACGCGATGGCGGACGCCACCCGCGGGCTGCCGGGCATCGGCGCCCGGCTCCCGCGCTGGGCCAGTTTCGCGTTGCCGCTGGCGCTTCTGCTGATGCTGGCGTGGTTCGCCGTCGACGCCACGGTGGCCATGCGGGCGTCGATCGGCGCGGGGGCGGGCGGTTTCGGGGTTGCGTTCGATCCGCTCGTCGTCTGGATCGCCGATCTCGTGGGGACGGAGCAGGCGGCGGTCCTTGACGCCATCTCGGGCAGGCTCGGCCTCGAGACGCTGCTCGTGCGGATCGCGGCCGGAGCGGCGGAACTCGTCTCCACGTCCGGCGTCGTGCTGATCTATGTCGCATTCCTTCTGGCGGACCAGGCGTTCTTCGGCGACAAGCTCGACATCGTGCTGCGCCATCCCGAACGTCGCGCCGCCGTCAGGGCGCTGCTGAAGCGCGTCGGCGGCGGCATTCGCCGCTACATGTTCGTGCTGAGCATTGCGAGCCTCATGACGGCGGCGGCGAGCTACGGCGTGATGCGGCTGGTGGGGCTCGACAACGCCGGCTTCTGGGCGGTCGTCATCTTCCTGCTCAACTTCATCCCGACCATCGGTTCGATCCTGGGAACGATCGTGCCGACGCTGATCGCGCTTCTTCAGTTCCAGGCGCTCGAGCCGGCGTTTGTCGTCCTCCTGGGCGTCGGCGCGTTTCAGGTCGTGATTGGCAACCTGCTGCTGCCGCGGATGTCCGGCGACGTGCTGAACATCTCGCTCTTCGTCACCATCTTCGCGCTCTTCGTCTGGGGCGCGCTCTGGGGCGCGACGGGCATGTTCCTCGGCATTCCCATGACCGCCGCCCTGATCATCGTGCTCGCCGAGTTCGAGGCGACACGGCCCGCCGCGGTCCTGCTGTCGCGCACCGGCGATGTCGTGCGGCCAGGGGCCGACGCCGGCTGACAGAGCGCCGCCGGAGGCCTGCGGCGGCAAATCGGTACAAGAGTCGGCTGTTCAGAACGGCGACCTGCAACTGGCTGCCCACCGATTGTCCCGAGACGCCTGGGGCTTGGTCGCGCGGACGAGAACCCGCGACCTCGTCTGCGCCGGCCGCTCCGATTCCGGTCCTAGGCACCCCGCGCTCGACAGGTTCAGTGTGGATGACATGCCCGCTGGTCTTCAGGCCCTGCGAGCCTTCTCCCATCTTGTGTCACCGTTTGGGAGTTCTCGGCCTGATCTTCCATCGGGGCGCCTGTTCGATCTGTCTGAGCCGCGTTCGCCGAGCCTTCCTGTCAGCTGGAGGATCTCCGGCGCGAGCAGCGAGATCCGCAGGACTTGGCGAAAGTCGGCGGCGTTCAAACGCTCCGCTGCGGCGAGCTCCTCGAGCGTTGCGTGGACGCCCGCCCTTCGTGGGCAAAGGCGTTGGAGTTCGAAGCGGTGATTGTCGTCTGGCCGAGGTCGTGGCGTGCATGGCTGCGGTCCTCGGTGGTGTCGCGGCCGCGCGAGCGGCAGATCGTGGTCTCCGACACACCAAAGTGCCGGGCGAGTACCGAAACCGACTCAAGCGACGCCGGGATCTCGGCGCATCCGGAGTGTCGTCGGCGCGTTGGCGTGCAGGCGTGTCTTGATGTCAATCTCCCCGGATCCCAAAGCAGCTTCGTGCCGCGAAACACCCCGGGCAGTTCCGGCCAGTATGCTCTTGCTGAACACCAATCAGCCCAGCGGCGCCATTTCATGCGGATTCTTCGAGGTGTCCGGGCGGTCAGCGCAACTGGGCGAAAGCGTTCAGATCAATGCAGGCTGGTAGTACTCCTTTTTTGACATCGCTATCATATGCCTGTTCATTTATTATGTATTCGGCGTTTCGTTCTTCGCCGTCTCGGTTGCCATGCCAGTTGCGGCCTCTGATATTGTGAAGTGCAACTGCCAGCGGGCCGGTAGCGAAGGCGGAAATGCAGTCTTCCGTCAGTTTATGCACGTAAAGTAGGGGTTAGACCGAGTGGCTTTAGTGCCCATTATCGGAACGGATAACGCCGAGGATCTGGTAGGCTCGGGTTCCGACGAACAGATTGTCGGTCTTGGCGGCAAGGACAGGCTTTACGCCCTGGGCGGCAATGACGAGCTCTATGGCGGCTCCGGCGATGATCTGCTCGACGGTGGCACCGGCCAGGACAAGATGTATGGCGGGTCCGGGAACGACATCTACCGCGTCGACGATCCGGGCGACCTGGTCAGCGAGGAAACGGTCGCCGGGGTCGACGACGGCGGCATCGACTATGTCGTCAGTTCGATCAGCTACACGCTTGGCGCATTTCTCGAGAAGCTGGAGCTGACCGGCACGGCGGACCTCGATGGGGCGGGCAATAACCTCAACAATACGATAAAGGGAAACAGCGGCGCGAATACGCTCCACGGTGGCGGTGGCTCCGACATCATCTATGGCTACGGTGGCTCCGACATCCTGATCGGTGGCGCCGGCCTGGACTACCTCTACGGTGGCGACGGTGCCGATACCTTCGTCGTGCAGATCGAGCCCGGTACCTGGGACAAGATCTACGACTTTGCCGCCGAGGATCGGATCGGTTTCAACGCAAGCGACTTCGGCCTCTCCGAGGGGGCCGGCCTGGTCGGCGGCGTGCTGAGCCCCGACTACTTCGTGACGGGAACGGCTGCCACCGCGACCGGCCATGGCCAGTTCATCTTCAAGGCGACGGGGTCGGCACCGGAACTGAAATGGGATGCCGACGGTGTTGGCGGCGTCGGGCCCGTGACGATCGCCCTGTTCACCGCCGGTACTTCGTTGACCGCCGGCCAATTGGGGATCATCGGCGCTACCGGCGGCGGGGATAGCGCGGCGCCGGTGCTGCAGGCGTTCTCCTCGACGACGGCGGACGGGGTC
>ERZ795053.4328-NODE-4328-length-15450-cov-6.606171_pt1 | contig 15450 bp, 17 predicted proteins | sample MGYA00375137_ERZ795053 | MGnify/ENA primary metagenome ERZ795053 (study PRJEB30182, sample SAMN05720284) | activated sludge metagenome | isolation source: Anaerobic digester | place: Hong Kong | collected 2014-12-17 ...
CCCGCCAGCCACGCCGGCGCGTCGAGCCGTTTACACCGTTCCTGGGACAGTCCCGGCGATCGGTGCCCGGCTCGGCAGTCGCGCCGTGCTGGCCAAGGGCTTCCTGGTCAGGGGGCTGATCCATGCCTACGTCGGCGACGTGCGGCAGGCCATCGCGTGCCAGGGCGAGTTCCTCGGGTGCTACGACGACGAGCACGCCAGTCTGCTGCACGAGAACGTCGGGGCCGGGGAGCTCGCCGCCCACATCGCCCTCCGCCAGGGACGGCCCGGCGACGTCCTCTCAGCGCTGGACGCTCTCGGCTCGCCGCGGCGCGGCCACTGGTTCCACGCCGGCATGCTGGCCGCCTCGGCGCACTTCACGTTGCGCGACGACGACGCGCTGGCCGCACAGGGGAGACGCCTGCGGGCGGTGCCCGAGCCGCTGCCGTGGGTGGCTGCCCTCGTGGATCGGGTCGAGGGGCTGCGTGCGCTCCTCGTCGGCGACGCCGCCACTGGCGCCGATCTGCTCCGGTCGAGCGCGACCCGGCTGGCCGGGCTCGGGCTCCCGCTCGCGGCCGACCTCGGCTGGCTGGAGTGGGCCGAGCTGGGCCGCGGCGGCCACCTCGACGCCGAGGCCTCCGACCTGGTGGAGAAGGCCACCACCGAGCTGACCAGGATGGGCGCTCACGAGGCCGCCGAGCGAGGCCGACGCCTCCTGCGCGGCGCCGTGCCTGCGCCGGTCCCGCCCGGGCGGTCCGGGCAGCTGACCGGGCGCGAGCTGCAGGTGGCGCTCCTCGTGGCGCAGGGGCTGAGCAACGCCGAGATCGCCGAGCGGCTCATCGTCAGCACGCGCACGGTGACGACCCACCTGACCCACGTCTACGGGAGGCTGGGGCTCAGCGGTCGCACCGCCCTGGCCCACCACATGCACACGCGCGCCGGCGCCGAGCCGAGCGAGACACCAGCGTCGCCGACACCGTGACAACGCGTCGATTCGACAGGCTGGCCACGAGCCTGCGAGCGGGCGAGCGCGCCTCGGACTTGGTTGGATTGGGGCTGTGCCAGATCTTGCCGAGTTCCTCGTCCGCGCCAAGCGCGCGACGTACGCGAGCCAGGGCGAGGGGGGCGAGCGGGTGCGGACGGAGGATGCCGGACGTCAGTTGACCTTCCACGAGGCTTCCTGGTCCTATGACGACCTCTACTACGGGACGAACCCCTTTGTGGGTCGCGAGCTCGTCCACCACGACGGTGAGCTGGTCTGGGCCATGACCTACTACGGGCGCGTCGTCGATGAGACGCTGCGCCCCGGCGATGTCTATGCATTCCTCAAAGCAGCCATGGTGCGCGTGTCCCGTACGCGCCCGTTTCGTGGTCCCGCGTCCTACACCGACGGGGTCTGGGCCTACACCGACGTGGGCATCGGCGGGCTCGACATGTTCTCGGGCACGGAGTCGATTGTGCTGGCGGGCCGTGAGGTCTACCGGCTGCACTACTCGGGTGGACGCATGCGCGGCGTGTAGCTGACCGCCGACCACGAGCAGTGTCTACGGACAGCGCTATTGGCCAGTGGGTGCTGGCCGTGGGCAGGTCGATATCTGCCCGCCTGCTTGTTGTACCGCGACGTGGTCACGGAGGTGGCGAGACTCTGACGCGGGGTTGCCGGCTGCATCGTGGTGCACCTGAGGTATGCCGCGCGCTCGCCGGCTCACGCAGACGTGGCCGATCGATGTTGTGCGCTCGTACGGCGCCCAAGGGCTGAAGGTTGGCCGGTCAGGTCCTCCGATAGACGCCGACCACGACGCCATACTGCGGCTCGGTGGCGGGGGCTGGGTCGAGGGAGGCGATGAGCTGGTCGAGGTGCTGGGCGAGATGTTCGGCTTGGCGTCGGGTCATCCGCAGCGTGCGGTGATGCACGTGTCGGCGCGGGTCTCGCTGGAGCCCGTCGACGACGGCCTGGATCATCGCCGCTCCGGCGCCGGCTCGCTCGTCTTCGGCGATGACGACCCGGCGCGCGGTCCGCTCGTAGTAGATCTCGGTCCCGCCACGCACCGTCCTCGTGCTGGCCCTCGCCACCAGGCCGGCACCGGCCAGGACCTGGAGGTGGTGGCTGATGCTGCCCTTGTTCATCGACAGTCGCTGTGCGAGTTGGCTGATCGTCGACGGCTCGCTGAGCGCGAGCAGGACCTGCTGTCGGCGGGGATTCGCCAGCGCCGCTGCCGTCTGCGCGTCCACTGTCACCAGCTCGTCACCCATGCGTAAGTGTTAACTACAGTTGTCACTTGAGCCAAGCACCCGCTGCCCTGGTCGCATGGCCCTTCCCACACTCACCGCCCTGATCGCCCTCCTCGAGGAGCACTACGTGATTCAGGAGCGCGTCCCGCAGATCACCGCAGCCCTGCTTGCAGACCACCACCTCACCGAGCTCGACCCGCCGGCGTCCGTGGCTGCGGAGCTCACTCGCCGCCTCTCCGACAGCAGTGGCGACCTGCACCTTCGGGTCCGGACCCGATCGGCAACGCCCAACACCGAGGCGCAGGAGGACTTCCACGTCCGGATGGAGCGCGAGGCCCGGGCCAACGCCGGCGGGATCAAGGCGGTCACTCGCCTCGACGCGCACACCGCCCTCATCACGATCGCGCCCTACCTGTCCGAGGTCCACCTCTCGGCCGGCTACCTCGACGCGGCCTTCGCGCTCGTGGCCGATGCCCGCCGCCTGATCATCGACGTCCGTGCCGGCACGGGTGGGACACCGTCCACGGTCGCGTACGTCTGCGGATACCTGCTCGGCGATGCGCCGGCGTACCTGCAGGACGTCGTCGAGCGTGACGGCACCACCCGACAGTTCTGGACCACCCCGAACCCGAGTCGGCTGCCCGATGACATGCGGGTGGCGGTCCTCGTCAGCGGCGAGACCTTCTCGGGATGCGAGGAGCTCGCCTACGACCTGCAAGCCCTCGGTCGCGCCACGATCATCGGTGAGCGCACCCGCGGAGGGGCTCATCCGGTCCGAGCGTTCCGTCTCACCGACGACCTCGAGGTCGCGATCCCGGTGGCGCGCTCGGTCAACACGGTCACCGGGGGCAACTGGGAGGGCACGGGGGTCACCCCCGACATCGTCACCGCGGCCGATGACGCGCTGGCCACCGCGCTAGCCCGGCTGTGAGCGAGCGCGCGCGGCGGTCGTCGGCGACACGGCTCGCAACCCACGCGTTGTCATCATCGCCGTCCACCTCGAGGGCGAGGAGTATGCCGCGCCAGCAGCGGAGTCAGCCGAAGGTACGCCCGCCGGGCCGGTCCGCAGCACGAGCGAAGACGCTCCTGCGGACCGATGACCCGGCCGATCGCGGCGGCCATCGTGGATGTCGTCCATCGATCCACCCACCAGGGAGTCTCGCATGTCCACTCCGACCGCCACCTCGCTCGAGCAGCGGCCGCTGCCGATCCAGACCAAGCTCGCCGCCGCCTGGACCGGCTTCATGTTCCTCTACGTCTACGTCGACGTTCTAGGCCTCTACAAGCCCGGGACCGTCGCAGGCATCCTCGACGGCAAGGTGTGGGACTTCGACATCAGCCAGCCCTTCTTCGTCAGCGCCCTCGCTGCCTCGTCGGTCCCGGCCCTGATGATCCTGCTCTCGACCACCATGCCGGCGCGCGTCAACCGGGCGACCAACCTCGTCGTCGCCGCCCTGCTCGTCCCCTGGATGGCCTTCAATCTCGTCGGCGGGGAATGGCTGCTCTACTTCGGGTTCGGCTTCGCCGTCGAGCTGGCCCTGCTCGTCTTCATCCTCCGGTCCGCGTGGAGCTGGCCCCGCACGTCGGCGCCCACGGGTGCTCCGGTCTCTACGCTGGAGCGATGATCGCGCTCTGGCGCTCCCTCTGGCGCGAGCCGCGGGCGGCATACCCACCGCCCGTGGGTCGCGTCGACCGGCTGCTCGTCGCGGGCTTCGAGGCGGCGGCGCTCGTCGAGGGCATCGCCCGCCCGGGCATGCAACGACAGCCGTGGATCACCCTGCTGGCGATGGCGGTCATCCCGGCGCTGCTGTGGCGCCGCCGGCACCCGTTGCGGGCCTGCCTCGCCGGCTTCGGCGTCGCCGGCCTGATGTCGGCGATCCAGCTGGCGACCCGCCGCGATGATCTCGGCCCCTCCGCAATGCTGGTCGTCATCGTCCTGCTCTACGCGTTGCTGCGCTGGGGCTCGGGCCGCGAGATCGCCGTCGGTATGCCGTGCGTCGTCGCCGTCGTCGCGCTTGGCATGGCTGCCGGCGCGGCCGGCCCGCCCGACGTGGTCGGCGGCGCACTCTTCCTGCTGCTTGTCGTCGCCCTCGCCGTCGTGGTCCGCTATCGCGCCGACCTCGGACACCGCCGACACCGCGAGATCCGCAACGAGGAGCGGCTCGCCCTGGCCCGCGAGCTGCACGACACTGTCGCCCACCATGTCTCGGCCATCGCGGTCCAGGCTCAAGCCGGCCGGGTCGTCGCCGGGGCCCGACCCGAGCGGGCCGTCGAGATCCTCGCGGCGGTCGAGGCCGAGGCCACGCACACGCTCGCCGAGATGCGCGCCATGGTGCGGGTGCTGCGCACGGACGATGCCGACGCGGCATACGCACCGCGGTTCGGCGTGGCCGATCTGCCGGCGCTGGCGCGCACCGTGAGGAGGCCTACGGTCGAGGTGCGGCTCGACGACTCCGTTTCCGCCGTCCCTCGGCAGGTGGATGCCGCGCTCTATCGGATCGCGCAGGAGGCGATCACCAACGCCGTCCGGCACGCCCGTGGGGCCTCTGTCGTGCAGATCGAGGTATGCCGCGTCGGCGACACGGTGCGGCTGCGCGTCCTCGACGACGGGACCGGGCCGTCGTCGAGCGACGTCAGGGGTTTCGGGCTCACCGGGATGGCCGAGCGCGCGCAACTGCTCGGCGGAGAGCTCAGTGCCGGGCCGAGCCCGCAGGGCGGTTGGCTGGTCCAGGCCGTGATGCCGGCGGGAGGCGCGCCGTGAGCATTCGGATCGTCGTCGCCGACGACCAGGATCTCGTGCGGACCGGCCTGGTGATGATCCTCGATGCCCAGCCGGGCCTCGAGGTCGTGGGTCAGGCCGCCGACGGGATGGCCGCGTTCGAGGTGGCGACCCGGCTGCGCCCGGACGTGCTGCTCGTCGACATCCGGATGCCGGGCCTCGATGGCGTCGAGGTGACCCGTCGGCTCGCCGGCCCCGAGGTGGCCGACCCGATGGCGGTCGTCGTCATCACGACCTTCGACCTCGACGCGTACGTCCTCGGCGCCCTGCGCGCCGGGGCCCGCGGCTTCCTGCTCAAGGACGCTGGACCCGAGCTGCTCGTCCAGGCTGTCCACGCCGCCGCTCACGGTGACGCGCTCATCGCGCCGAACGTCACCCGCCGACTGCTCCCAGCCCTCGTCGGTCGCGCGGCAGAGCCGCCGAGGCAGCCGGTCGACCCGCTGACCGAGCGCGAGGAGCAGGTGCTCGCGCTCGTCGCCCGCGGCCGCACCAATGCCGAGATCGCCGCTGAGCTGTTCATCAGCGTGAGCACGGTGAAGAGCCACGTGGCCGCGCTGATGACCAAGCTCGTCGTCCGCAACCGGGTCGAGATCGCGATCTGGGCCTACGACACCAAGCGGATGTGAGTGGCCGAGCGCACTGGGTCGCAGGTGGGCTCCCGCGAGGCCGGGGCCGCCTGCCTGAGCTGCCGTGGGGACCTCGACACCCGATGACGGCTGCCGCGCGCTACTTCGCCGTGCGGATCGTGAACCAGCTGGTCTCACTCACCTGCCACTGGCCGGGAACGGCCCGCAGCTGATACGTGTAGGTCGCCCCACGGCTTGCCGTGCGGTCCTCGAATCGGTTGGCGGACAACGGAACTGTGGCGATGACGACGAGGTTGCTGCAGTAGCTTCCCTTGCAGCGCAGCACCTCGACCTGGGTGGCCGTGGACGGGAAGGAGATCCAGTCGATCCGGTTCACGCCGCGGGCGACGCTGGCGGCATACGTGAGCTCGGGGGCTGGTGCGTGCCAGCCGGACGCCGTGACGGTCGTGCTCTGCGTCGCACCGCGACCCGTCGCATAGACCGGGCGCATCGAGATCGTGAAGGTGCCGTCGCGGCCGTAGCGCATCGTCTCCATGACGGGCGTGGTCGTGCTGCGGATCTGTCCGTCGCCCATCGACCAGTCGTAGCCGACCGCGCCCGGTGAGAAGCTCGCCGCGAAGACCGTGCCGTCGATCCGGAAGAGGTTGCTCTCAAGCTGGGTGACGACCAGCTCCGGGTAGATCACCTGCGCGGTCAGCCAGCTCACCGTCACGATGTTGGACGGCTCGGAGTAGCCCACCGAGTCGAAGGCGCGCACCCGGTAGCTCATCAGCCCGGCATAGTTCGGGTAGCTGTCGGTGAAGCTGGTGACGCCGCTGCGCACCCAGCCGATCTGCCCGAAGTTCGTGCACAGATAGCCGACGCACCGCTCGACGATGAAGCCGTTCTCCGCCGTTGAGCCCTCGGCCCAGGTCAGCGTGAACGGCGGCCCGGCGCTGGCCGCCAGCGCGGTCGGGCCGGCGGGCGCCGCGTGGACCGGGGCGCTGGCCCACGACAGGGCCATGAGCAGGCCCAAGGGCACGGTCAGCAGCCGGCTCAGCAGGCGGGTGGGTCGGCGCATCGCAATCTCCTCGGGGGGCAGCGGGATGTCGCTCGCGACGCTAGGGCCGCACGCGAGCGAGCACTAGTTGCCCAATGGTCGTAGTCCCAGACTCTTGCGCCGCTCGCTCGCCTAGTCGCCCAAGCGGGCCACCGTCTCCCGCAGCCGGACGAGCAGGCCCGCTGAGGGCATGACGGTGCCGGAGCGGTAGGTCGACAGACGTGAGCCCGACGTGCCGATCCGGGAGGCGATCTCGGTCAGGGTCAGTCCCGATCGCGCCACCAGGGCGGCCACCTCGGCGGCGACGGCTGCGCGTTCGCGGCGCTCGGCCTGCGCCCGGGCGCGCTGGATCGCCCGCTCGAGCAGCGGCGCCACTCCGTAGGGCCGCTCGTAGCCGAGGTAGTCCTCCACCTGCCGCGCGATCGGGCCCCACGGGTCGGAGCGGATCGCTCGGGTCAGCCTGACCCAGTCCGACGCCGTGCCCCGCTCGATCATCGTGACGATGGCCTCGAAGGGCCAGGTGTCCAGCGGGGCACTCGGGTCGACGTCGACGTTGCGGAAGTGGACGGTCACTGCTCCTCCAGCCCTTGCAGGACGGCGTCGGCCATGGTCGTGCAGGCATCGACGACGCTCGGCCAGTCGTGCCAGCGGGCCGCCAGGCCCTTGTATGCCGCGAGCTGGGCGATGACGCGCGTGTCCCGGGGGTTCGGCTCGGCCAGCCGCTGCAGCACGACGGTCAGCACCGAGTCGGACCCGTCCGAGCGATCTCGGTAGTAGTCGTCGATCCCGGCGATCGTCGCGCTGGCATCCTCCTGTCCGAGCCGGTCGGCCAGCGCCACCGTGTCCAGGTAGTCGCGGACCTGGTTGCGTTGGACGACGAGATAGGCCTTGACACGGAGGCACTCCGGCAGGGTCGGTACTCGCAGCATCCGCCCGTCGACGTCGACCTCCTCGACCTCGAGCGGGCGCACCCGGCGCAGTTGGCGCAGGCCTGCCTCGATGCCGTCGAGGGACCCGAGCAAGGTCACCGGCGGAGAGCTGGCCCGCACCGACGTCACCCACCCCTCCGAGGCCTCGACCGCCTCGACCACCTCCGCGTAGCGTTCCGCGAGATCGGTCAGCACGTGGTCGTGGTCGAAGGACTGCCGATGCCGAGCGTGGTATGCCGCGGCCGCACCGCCGACGAGCACGGCATCCGGGACGAGCTCCTGGAGCCGGGCTGCCGACCGCCAGACATCGTCGAGATCGATCCGCTCAGCCACACTCGGAGAATATCAGATCCGATAAATCTTCACCTTCCCCCTACTCCCCGAGCGGCCCGACCACGGCGAACCAGGCCTGCTGTGGATCCTGGCCGACGACGATGTGCGCACCGCCGGGCACCTCGGCCGGCCCGTGGTGGATCGACCCGCCGCCGGTGGTGATCCGGCCGATCGCCGCGCTGACCGACTCGACGGTGAAGTAGGGCAGCCACGCCGACACCGGCGCGTCGCCCAGCCCCATCACCCCACCGATGTCGCTGCCGTCGCGCTGCACCAGCTGGTAGTCGCCCATCTCACCCATCGGCAGCGTGTCCCCGAGCGTCCACCCGAGCAGTCCCGTGTAGAACGCCAGCCCGGCGGCCGGGTCGGCCGACATCAGCTCGTTCCACCCCGCGTGGCCGACCGCCTCGAGGTCGAAGGCCCGGGTCTGCGGCTCGACCTCCATCGGCAGCGGCTGCAGGATGCCGAAGGCCGCACCCTGGGGGTCGGTGCAGGTCGAGAAGCGCCCGGTGCCGGGAATGTCCATCGGCGGCGACAGCACCGCCCCGCCGGCCGCGGTCACCGCCGCGCTCGCCGCGTCGCAGTCGTCGGCCGCGAAGTAGATGAGCCAGCTCGGCGGCGGTGCCTCGCCACCTCCCGGGCCTGGCTCGCCAGCCGACATGCCGGCCACCATGACGCCGTCGCCGGCGCTGGCCAGGCGGTAGGTCATCCCGGGCATGCCCGAGTCGGCGACGGACCACCCGAGGGCGTCGCCGTAGAAGCGCTCTGCACCGGCCAGGTCGGTGGTCGTGAGCTCGTACCAACACGGCATACCGTGAAAGCTGACGGGCATGTCGATCGTCCTCTCGCGTGTGTCGGGGCGGACGCCGGATGCCGCCCGCCCTCGAGAGTCTGCCATCGGCCACCGACAGGCCGGTTCACCTCCCGTCGACCGGTCGGCGAACGAGCCGGCAACGTCAACGGGCCGGGCCAGGTGCGGGCATATGCCCCCTCCAGCGGGCATATGCCCGTTCCCACCCTGCGCGGCCGCACCTGGCGCGGCCGCACCGTGCGCGGTGCACCCTGCGCGGCCGCACCGTGCGCGGCGCACCCTGCGCGGCCGCACCTGGCGCGGCGCACCCTGCGCGGCCGCGCCTGGCGCGGCGCACCCTGCGCGGCCCGACCCGGCCGTCGCCGTGGCATCTTCCGCCTGGAGGTCCCGTGCGACCATGCGATGGTGAGTGACGACGTCCTCATCGTCATCCCGACCGACCCGCACTGGACTCCCCCGGAGGGCGCGCCAGAACGTGCTCTCGCGGTGTTGCGCAGCGTGGTCGGTGAGGCGGACGAGTATGCCGCGCAACGGCATACCACGATCATGTTCGTCGACTGCGGACAGAACCTGCAGCGAATCCGCTGCCCGAACTGCCGCGCCGAGGTGCTGCTTGAGTGGTGGCAGGACCTCATGGAGCGGATCTGGCAGGTCGGCTTCACCGACCTCGAAGTGAGGATGGCCTGCTGCCGCGCGACCGTGTCCTTGAACGACCTGGACTTCGACTGGCCGGCCGGGTTTGCCCTGGTGGAGGTGTGGGCGCGCAATCCGCAGCTGGTCCAGTCGCTCGACGTCCAGGCGCTGGCCCGGCTCGGCGAGGCGCTCGGCCATCCTGTGCGGCAGATTCGCGCGCACGTCTGAACGCACCCCATCCGGTGCCGAGCGGCCCGGACACCGCCAGGTCGCGCGAGTGGTGACTTGGTCGTCAGAGTGGCGGTGTCTCGGCCGGGCAGGTCGCGCGAGTGGTGACTTGGTCGTCAGAGTGGCGGTGTCTCGGCCGGGCAGGTCGCGCGAGTGGTGACTCGGTGGTCAGAGTGGCGGTGTCTCGGCCGGGCAGGTCACGCGAGTGGTGACTTGGTGGTCAGAGAGCCGGTGTCTCGGCCGGGCACGTCCCGCGAGTGGTGACTTGGTCGTCAGAGAGGTGGTGTCTCGGCCGGGCAGGTCGCGCGAGTGGTGACTTGGCCGCAGCCAGCCGCGCAACCAGCCGGTATGCCGCGGCGCGGCATACCGGGGGTCCGCGGCCTACGATCACCCTGAGCCCTCGCCCCCGTAGGGCCGACCCGACCGGAGACTTCCAGGACCCGCCATGACCGAGCACCGCGTGGGCGCGCTGGATCCGTTGCGCCGCAGGGCCTTTCGCTGGCTCGCGCTGGGCGTCTTCTGCGCCGGGGTGGGGCAGTGGATGCAGCTCGTCGGTGCGCAGTGGTCGCTTGTCACCGAGCCGAACGCCGCGGTGCTCGTCTCGCTCGTGCAGGCCGCAAGCACGTTGCCGATCCTGCTGCTCGCGCTGCCGGGCGGGGTGCTCGCCGACTCCTTCGACCGCCGCTGGCTGCTCGTCGGGACCCAGGTGCACCTCTTCGTCGTCGCCGGCACGCTCTTCCTCTTCGCTCGGGCCGGCCACCTCACCGCCCCGTTGCTGCTCGTCTTCACCTTCCTGCTCGGGCTCGGCATGGCCCTGCAGATCCCCACCTGGTCGGCGACCATCCCCGACCTCGTCCCCCGCTCCGAGGTCGGCGCCGCCACCCGTATCGACCAGGTCGGGGTCAACCTCGCGCGCGCCCTCGGCCCGGCCATCGGCGGTCTCCTCATCGCCGCGTTCGGTGTGCCGACCGTGTTCATCGTCAACGCCTTTGCGGTGGTGCCGCTCGCCGCGACCCTCTTGCTCTGGCGCGGGCTGCCGGTCGAGCTCACCGCCCCCCGCGAGCGCTTCCTGCCCGCCATCCGCGCCGGTGGCCGCTACGTGCGCCACTCGGGCATCGTCCGGCGCATCCTCGGCCGCTTCGCCCTCTTCGTCATCCCGGCCAGCGCGATGTGGGCGCTGCTCCCGCTCATCGCGAGCGGGCCGCTGGGACTGGGCGCCGCGGCATACGGGCTGCTCTTCGCTGCTCTCGGAGGCGGCGCGATCTCAGGCGCCTTTGTCCTGCCGCGGGCCCGAGAGCGCTTGTCCACCAACGCGATTCTCAACATCGCCATGCTCCTGTATGCCGCGAGCATCGCGGCGCTCGTCGTCGCGCCGCACATCGTGGTCGCCCTCGTCGCACTCGTCGTCGCCGGCCTTGGCTGGAGCAGCGTGGCCTCCACGGTCATCGCCGAGCTGCAGCTGTTCCTGCCGGCGTGGGTGCGCGCGCGGGGGATGGGCATCTACCTCATGGTCTTCATGGGCTCGCAGGTGGCGGGCTCGGTGCTGTGGGGGCAGGCCGGTCAGCAGCTCGGAGTCGTGCCGGCGATGCTCGCCTCGGCCGGCGGGGTGCTCGTCGCCGCGGCGGCGGGGCTGGTCATTCGGGTCCCCGAGACCGGCCACCTCGACCGGCAGCCGGCCAGTCCGCTCGGCGAGCCGATCGTCGTGCTCCAGCCGCCGCCCAACGCCCCGGTGACGGTCGTCGTCGAGTACACCGTGCGGGCCCCCGACCAGAGCGCGTTCGTCGCGGCGATGGCGGGCGTGCGCGGGGTGCGGCTGCGCACCGGCGCGACGTCGTGGGAGCTGCTGCAGGTCGCCGAGGAGCCCGAGCGATTCCTCGAGCGGTTCACCGTGCGCACCTGGGAGGAGCACCTGCGCCAGCACGACGGCCGCCTCGTCGGCTCCGACCAGCAGCTGTGGGACGCCGCCCTCGCCTACTCCGACCCGCCCGCCTTCGGCCGGCACCTCGTCGCCCCGCTCCAGCCCTGACCTGCCATGACCTGCCGGTATGCCGCGTGGCCGGCCACGCGGCATACCGTCGCCGAAGCACGAAACGCCCGCTGCCAGCGGGCGTTTCGTGTCTCCGGCTTCGCCAGCGCGACGTGGGAGTCGTCCGCCGGGTCAGCGCACCGGCTGCTGCAGCTCGGTGACCCAGGCGTCCTCGTTGCCCTCGGGTGTCTCGCGGTAGACCTCGCGGCAGCGCCCGACGGGGGACAGGCCGGCGGCCGCGCAGTACTGCATGAGCTGCTGCCAGGTCTGGCTGATCGACTCCATGTCGCCGTGGTGGGTGACGGTGACCGCGCGCTCGGCCGCCTCGAGGGTGGCGGCCTCGAGGCCCGGCCGTGATGGGACCGCACCGGTCACCGGCACGGCAGCGCCGACGGTGAGCCCCTCGCCGGCGGGGTCACCGGCATACCAGGCGATCGTGGGGGTGTCGCGGCGCAGGCCCAGCGCGGCCAGGTCGCCCATCAGCGTGCCGAAGCGCGGGCCCATCGTCTCCCCGACCTGCCACAGGTCATCGACGCGCGCGGTGCGCTGGGCGACGGTGAGCTCCGGCAGCGACGTCTCGACGAACGTCAGCTCGGACATGGTGTTCTCCTTCTCGATCATTCGCAGGCGGCGCTCGACGTCGCTGAGCCGGTGGGTGTCCGCGGCCAGCTGCTCCTCGAGCTGGGCCCGGCGCAGCAGCAGCATCGCCCGCAGCTCGCCCGCCGACACCTCGGCGTCGAGCACCGGCCCGATCTGCTCCAGCGTGAAGCCCAGGTCCTTGAGGGTGAGCAGCCGGTTGAGCCGGGTCAGCTGCGCCGGCCGATAGCGCCGGTAGCCGCTGTGCGGATCGACCTCGGCCGGCGTGAGCAGCCCGAGCGCGTCGTAGTGGCGCAGCATCCGCACGGACACTCCGCCGTGGAACGCGAACTCGCCGATGCTCAGCACGAGACCTCCTGCGGTGGTGGTATCGCCAGGACCGTCCTCGCGACGACTCCACTGCACCGGCTGACACAGTGTCAGAGTCAAGCCCTCCGACTCGATGCGTCGGTATGCCGCGTGGCCGGCCACGCGGCATACCGGCTGGCCCAGCGCGTCGGGCGCGCGGCGCACTGTGGCTGGACCGGCATGAGTCGCGCGAGTGGTGACCTGTCCGGTGCGGTGGCGGGGATCGCGGCGCTTGGGTCGCGCGAGTGGTGACTTGTCCGATGTGGTGGCGGGGATCTCGGCGCATAAGTCGCGCGAGTGGTGACTTGTCCCGTGCGGTGGCGGGGATCCCGGCGCTTGGGTCGCGCGAGTGGTGACGTGGCCGGCCACGCGGCATACCGGCTGAGCCAGCGCGCGAAACGCCCGCTGCCAGCGGGCGTCTCGTGTCGAGCCCAACTAGAGCGTGGCGAGGAAGGTGCGCACGCGGCTGAGCAGCAGCGCGGCGGCGTCAGGGTCGTAGCCCTCGGTCGACGAGTCCGCGAAGAGGTGCTCCTCGCCGGGGTAGAGGAACAGCTCGGCGTCCGGGGTCGACTCGGCGAGCGCGCGGGCCGCCGGCAGGTCCTCGTCGAAGAACTCGTCCTGCTCCTTCCCGTGGATCTGCACCGGCACGCCCTCGGGCCAGGCGTCGCCGAACTCCGAGACCGGCAGGCACGAGTAGATGAGCAGGGCGCCGCGGGCACCGGGCCGGGTCTGGGCCAGCCGCTGGGCGATCGTCACGCCGAAGGAGAAGCCGGCATGGACGAGGTCGCTGCCGAGCTCGTCGGCGGCCGCGACGCCCCGCGCGGCGAGCGTGTCGAAGCCGGTCTCCCGCGCGTAGGCCAGGCCCTCCTCGATGCTCGCGAAGGTGCGCCCCTCGAAGAGGTCGGGCGTGTGCACCGTGTGCCCGTCGCGGCGCAGCTCGTCGGCGAAGGCGCGCACGCCGTCGGTGAGTCCCTGGATGTGGTGGAAGAGCAGGATGTCAGCCATCGGTGCCGCCGTTCATGAATGTCCGAAGTTTCTCGATCATTCCAAGACGCTAGTCTGTTTCGCTGTGGCGGACAACCCCCCGGACTACGAGCTCGAGGACCGGCTGGCCCTGACCTCCCCAGCCCAGGTGAAGGCGATCAGCCACCCGCTGCGCACGACGATCCTGCAGCTGCTGCACGAGCGGGCGGCCACCGTGACCGAGCTCGCCACTGCGCTCGACCGCCCGAAGAGCACGGTCGCCCATCACGTCGACGTCCTGCTGACCGCCGGCCTGCTCCGCGTCGTGCGTACCCGCCGGGTGCGGGCCATCGATGAGCGCTTCTACGGCCGCACCGCGCGGCTGTTCTATGTCTCGGCCGCATCGATGGACCCCGGCGTCGAGATGCCGCGGGACTTCAACGACTTCGAGGTCGCGGCTCGCGAGTCGGTCCCGGCCTTCGTCGACGGCAGGCTGTGGGCGTTCATCCGGCATGCGCGCCTCTCGCCGGATCAGGCGTCCGAGTTCTGGGGGCGGATGGCCGAGCTGGTCGCCGAGTTCGACTCTCTTCCAAGGTCGGGCGACACGACATACGGCTTCGCGGTCGGCATCTACCCGACCGACCACCCCGCTCTGCCGCCCACCTCATGAGGTATGCCGCGTGGCCGGCTCCCCGGCGCCGCCTACCGGGCTCGCCGGAGCCGGATCGCCAGGGTCATGAGCCTCCGCCCGGCGGGCCGCCCGGAGGGTCGAGAGAGCCGGTGGGCGCCGTCAGCAGTCGCCCGACGAGAGCGGTCAGCTGCTCTGGCGGGACGCCCGTGTCGCCTCGCAGCACCCCGTCGAGGATGAGCCCGTCGACGCACGCGACGAGCGCCCGGGCCTGCTCGGCGGGGACGCCCACGGCGACCGCCTGCCCGACCAGCACAGCAGACTCGCCCCCGATGCCGACAGCAGACTCTCTGCCCGCTCTCGCACGCCCGCTGCCACCGACAATCCTGAAGTGCATTGCACACCCAAGTGCAAACTGTTACGTTTATATCCGCAACTTCGGCCGGCTTCGTGAGGGTGGCTACCCATGGCAGTTGAGACAGGCGTTCGTCGTGTGCTCACGACCGAACGCGAGGCCGAGCAGGCGCGCAGCGTCCTCGATGATCTCCGCGGTCCCGAGGGAGCGCTGAGCGTCGAGCGCGCTGGCCGTCGGGTCGCCCCCCTGCCGCCTGAGGTCGGCAGGATCCTGCAACAGGTGCTCGACGTGATGGCCGCTGGCGGCACGGTGACCGTGGGGATGATCCCTGATGAGGTGACCACGTCGACCGCCGCAGGAATGCTCGGAGTGTCTCGGCCCACCTTGATGAAGATGATCAAGGAGGGGTCGATCCCCTCCCACAAGGTCGGCACACATCACCGTCTCAAAGCTGAGGATGTTCGCGCCGCCCGCCGTGCTCGCCGCGCTCGTGAGCGCGCAGCATTTGATGCGCTTCGTGACGAAGACGATCGCATGACCTGAGTGGTGTCGCTCCCTCGTTGTAGGTTCCACGTATGCGAGGGAGTGGCCCATCAGATGTCTTCGTCGATTCGAACGTCCTGTATTCGAAGACGCTCCTCGACTGGGTGGCTCTGCTCTACACCGACCGCGAGATCGAGGCTCCGTTCACCGTCTATTGGTCCGACGATGTCATGGCCGAGGCGATGTACCACCTCCGCAGGGACAACCCGCACTGGTCAGGGGCGCGCATCGCTCGCTTCCGGGAACGCCTCCAAGAAGCCTTCGAGATCGGTCATGTCCGCGACTACGAGATTGACAACTCTTACACCGGTCCCGACACTCATGACGCGCACGTCCATGCCGCCGCATCCGCCTGCGGTGCCGACTATCTTCTGACCTGCAATGTGGCTCATCACAATCCGGGGTGTAGTCGGGGTCTGAAGCCACCGGTTTCGAGCAGG
>ERZ795053.4330-NODE-4330-length-15449-cov-4.618877_pt1 | contig 15449 bp, 12 predicted proteins | sample MGYA00375137_ERZ795053 | MGnify/ENA primary metagenome ERZ795053 (study PRJEB30182, sample SAMN05720284) | activated sludge metagenome | isolation source: Anaerobic digester | place: Hong Kong | collected 2014-12-17 ...
GGTTTGCCGAGGCGGAGGATAACGGCGTCGCCGAGTTGGGCGCCGATTTCGTCGGCGAGGGCGCGGTTGAGAATAGCCTTACTGCCCCGCGGCATTTCGCCGGCGGTCGGGCCGGTCGCGTGCAGGGCCCAGAAGCGATCGTCGACGCCGAGGATGCCGACCTGGTTGGCGCGGGCGTGCGAGGTGGCGTGGCTGACGCCGCCGCGGAGCATGATGATCGGTGCGAGCGCCTGGACGGAGGGGTTCAGCTCGTCGGCGAGGGCTTCGCGGAAGAAGCGGGGGCCGGTGACGACCTGGTCGACGCGTCCGAGGCGTCCGAGGGCGTTGGCCTGGAGGCTGGCGCGCATGGAGTCGCCGACGAGCAGGGCGCCGGTGAGGGCGGCCCCAGCCGCGATGACGCCGAGGGTCACGGCGAGGTGGGCCCGCCAGTGGTACACGAGGCTGCGGCGCAGGAGCAGGCTGCGGTTCATGGGTTACTGGCGCTCCAGGCGGCCGTCCGCGAGTTCCCAGCGCTGGGCGAAGCGTGCGGCGAGCGTTTCGCTGTGGGTGACGACGATGAGGATGAGATCGGAGCCAGCGTGGAGCTCGACGAGCAGGTCGGCGACGCGGTCAGCCGTGCGGCGGTCGAGGTTGCCGGTGGGTTCGTCGGCGAGGAGGAGTCGCGGGCGGTTGACGAGGGCGCGGGCGATGGCGACGCGCTGGCGTTCGCCGCCGGAGAGTTCCGCGGGGCGGTGGTCGCTGCGGTCGGCGAGTCCGACGCGTTCGAGCAGTTCGCGGCCGCGGCGGGGGGCGGCGGGGTCGGCTTCGCCGGCGAGCGTGGGGAGCAGGACGTTTTCGAGCGCGGAGCACTGGGGCAACAGGTGGTGATCCTGGAAAACCAGGCCGACGGTGCGGTTGCGGAAAACGCCAAGTTCCCGGTTGTCGAGGGTGAACGGGTCGCGGCCGTCGATCTGGAGCGCGCCGGAGGTGGGCGGCTCGAGCGTGCCGAGGATATTGAGCAGGGTGCTCTTGCCGGAGCCGGAGGGCCCCATGATCGCGGCGGACGCGCCGTTTTCGAGCTGGAGCGTGACGCCGGCGAGCACGGTGAGCGTGCCGCTGCGGGTGGCGAAAGATTTTTCGATGGCGCGTGCGTCGAGCATGGCGCGGCTCCTTGGTGGCTGCGTCAGGTGCGTCCGGTCAGTTGAGAATACAGGGTCCAGGTTTGTTCGGCCATGATTTCCGCGGTGAAGTCGCGGGCCACGTTTTCGCGTCCGGTGCGCGCGTGGTGCGCGTGCAGGTCGCGGTCGTCGGCGAGTTGCGCGAGCGCGCGGGTGAGGGCGGACTCGTCCGCGTGGTCGTAGAGCAGGCCGCCGCCGGTGGCCTCGAGGAGTTCGGGGAACGAGCCGTGGCGCGGCTGGACGACCGGTGTTCCGGCGGCGAGCGCTTCGAGGATGTAGAACCCCTTGGCCTCGGGATAGACGGTGGGGACGCTGAGCACGTGGAGCGATTGAAGAACCGCGATCTTGCCCGCGCGGTCGGTTTCGCCGACGTGGGCGACGTCGTGGCCGAAGCCGGCTGCATGGATCTCGCGGAGCACGTGGGCGAGGTAGTCGCGGTCGGCGCGGGCGAGGTAGCCGCCGATTTTCAGGCGGCAGTCGCAGCCGGCGCGGCGGAGGGCGACGAACGCCCGGGCGAGCCGATCGAGGCCTTTTTCCGGGCAGATTCGCGCGAAGTAGCCGATGGTGAAGGGCTCAGCCGGCGGCGTGGCCGAGGGGGCGAACTCGTGCGCGTGGATGCCCATGGGCACGACGTGCATGCGCTCGGCGGGCAGGGCGAAGTGCGTGACGCTGCGCTTGGCGAAGTACGCGGTGACCGCGATGAACGCGTCGACGTCGGCGCTGCGTTCGGCGATCAGTTCGAACGCTTGCGTGCGGTGGGGCTCGGGGAGGGCGTCGAGGAAGAGGTCCTCGCCGCTGAGCGTGCACGCGATGGGAATATTCAATTCGCGCCGGATGCGTCGCGCCTGGCCGAGGAACATGAGGTTGGGCAGGTTGACGACGTCGGGCTTAAGCGTGCGGAGGTCCGCGAGGAGCTTGTCGAGTTCGCGTTTCTGGCGGCCCTCCTCGCCGGCGAGGACGGAGACGGTCATGGGGCCGAGTTTTTCGGCGCGGGTGCTGCCGGCGGCGCGGCTGGCGGCGCGGAGCAGCACTTCGGCGTCGAGCATGCGCGCCATGACGGCGGGCATAAGGGTAAACAGGCTGGACGCCTGCTGGAGAAAGACGTTGATGCCGCCGTAGCGGACGCGGCGTTCGCCGACGCGGGGTTCATCGACCTTGAGCGGCGTGTACATGGGCCAGAGGTGGACGTCGCGTCCCTGGGCGATGAGCACGGAGGCGAGGCGGTTGTCGCGCAGACAGCTTCCGCAGTACATGCCTCCTGCACCGGCTGCCAAGTACGCGACGCGCATGATGAATCCGTTGTCGTTCGCTCGAGGGAGATCGGCCACGTGCGGGGGATGGTATGGCCCGCCGCGTGGGGGATCGTAACGACAACGTCACGGCTGGGCCAACGGGGCGGAGGCGGCTGCGACAATTATTTACGCGGGGGGCTGCGCACGGTGCGGCATGACGTGCTAAAGTGGGCGTTCCGGGCACAGCCGGGACCGGAATCGGATTCGCCGGTCCCGATCGACACGAACCATATCAGCGAGGTTGCACCGCGCGCATGACCCCTGCGTCCTACGTCGCCGAGCGCTGTACGTCGCGCGCCGAGCTTGTGCGCCGGCAGCGGGACAAGCTGGGCACGATGCTGAACGAGGTTCGGGCGCGCAATCCGTTCCAGCGTGCGCGACTGGGGGATATCGCCTTCGACGCGCAGCGTGATCCGCTGAGCGTGCTGCCGCTGACGACGCGGGCGGAGCTGCAGGCCGACCAGGCGGCGCATCCGCCGTACGGGACCAACCTCACCTATCCGCTGGTGCGCTATGCGCGCTATCACCAGACTTCGGGCACGAGCGGCACGCCGCTGCGCTGGCTGGACACGTGCGAGAGCTGGACGTGGTGGCGGCGCTGCTGGCAGCAGATTTTCCGGGCCGCGGACGTGACGGTGGGCGAGCGGATCGTGTTTCCGTTCTCGTTCGGTCCGTTCATCGGATTCTGGGCGGCGTTCGAGGCGGCAGCCGAGTTGGGAAACATGTGCCTGCCCGCCGGCGGCATGAGCACCGCGGCGCGGTTGCGCTACATCCTGGACAACGCGGTGAGCGTGGTGTGCTGCACGCCGACGTACGCGCTGCGGATGGCGGAGCGGGCGCGGGCGGACGGCATCGACCTGGCGGGCTCAGCCGTGCGGGCGCTGATCGTTGCGGGTGAGCCGGGCGGGAGCGTGCCGGCGATCCGCGGGTTGATCGAGTCGGCGTGGGGGGCGCGGGTCTACGACCACGTGGGCATGACGGAAATCGGCGCGTGGGGGTTCGAGGCCACGGCGGAGCCGGGCGTCATCCGGATCCTGGAGAGCGAGTTCATCGCCGAGGTGATCGATCCGGCGAGCGGGGCGCCGGTCGCGGAGGGCGGCGCGGGCGAATTGGTTTTGACCAACCTGGGCCGGTGGGGCAGTCCGCTGATCCGCTACCGCACGGGTGACCGGGTGCGCCTGGAGGTTCCGGAGGACGGCGGGGATACGCCGTTCGCGCGGATCGCGGGCGGCGTCGCGGGCCGGGTGGACGACATGCTGTACATTCGCGGCAACAACGTTTTTCCCTCGGCGGTGGAGGGGATCATTCGCGGGTGCGCGGGGGTGGCGGAGTTCCGGTTGCGGGTGCGCCGGCGGGACGCGATGGACGAGTTGGCGATCGAGATCGAGCCGGAAGCGGACGCCGACGGTGACGGGCTGACCGGGCGCGTGGCAGCGGCAGTGCGCGATCTGTTGCACTTCAGCGCGCCGGTGGTCGCGGTGGCGCCGGGTACGCTGGCGCGGTTCGAGATGAAGGCTCAACGGGTGATACGCGAGTTGGAAGAGTGAGGCGATAGCGCTATGACGATGCGAAACGTGCGGCAATGGATGGTGATTCTCGGGTGCGTTGCGGCTGCGCCGGCGCTGGCCAGCGACTGGCCTTCGTGGCGCGGGCCGGACCAGAACGGCTTCAGCCGCGAGAACGCGCCGGTGATGGAATGGTCGCCGGAGGGCAAGAACCTCCTTTGGAAAAACGATATTGGCGGGCGGACCACGCCGATCGTGCTGAACGGCCGGGTGTACACGATCACGCCGGTGGGTTCGGGGCTGAACCTGCAGGAGCGGGTGGTGTGCGTCGACGCCGAGACGGGCAAGACGATCTGGGAGGACCGCTTCAACGTGTTCCACACCGATATGGTGGAAAACCGCGTGGGGTGGACCGCGCTGGTGGCCGATCCGGAGACGGGCAACATCTACACGCACGCGACGGGCGGCGAGTTCATCTGTTACAACCGCGACGGCAAGCGGCTGTGGACGCGTTCGCTGACCGAGGAGTTCGGGCGGATCAGCGGGTACGGCGGCCGGTTGCACACGCCGTTCATCGATCGCGACAAGGTGATCATCAGTTTTCTCAATTCGAGCTGGGGCCCACAGGCCAAGCCGACGCACCGCTGGCTGGCGCTGGACAAGAAGTCCGGCGAGGTCATCTACTGGGCCGCGCCGGGCGAAGCGCCGCTGGACACGACGTACGCGTGCCCGGTGGTGACGGTGATCGACGGCAAGCGGATGATGATCGCGCCCGCCGCTGACGGCTGGGTCTACGGGATGATGGTGGACACCGGCGAAAAGGTGTGGGGCTACAAGCTGAGCAAGCGCGGATTGAACACTTCGCCGGTGGTGGATGGCAAGTACGTGTACGTCACGCAGAGCGAGGAGAACTACGGCAACAGCAAGATGGGCTCGGTGCTGTGCATCGACGGCTCGAAGACGGGGGACATCACCGAGTCGGGGACGGTGTGGCGCAACGACGGCTACACGGTGGGCTACTGTTCGCCGACGATCCGCGACGGCCGGCTGTACGTGGTGACGAACGATGCGGAGCTGATTTGCTTCGACGGCAAGGACGGCAGCAAGATCTGGAGCTACGACCTCGGCCGCGTAGGCAAGGGGTCGCCGGTGATCACCGCGGATGGCGTGATCTACGTCGGCGAGCAGACCGGGATTTTCGATATCCTCAAGGACGCGGGCGACAAGTGCACGTCGCTGAGCACGTACGAATTCCCCATGCGGCCGGAGAAGGGCGTGGACGAGTTCTACGGCTCGCCGGCGATTGCGAACGGGCGGGTGTACTTCCAGGTGCGCTCGGGGATGTACTGCCTGGGCAGCGGGGACAGCAAGACGGCAGCCGTTGCCGACGCCGCAGCGGCGGGCGACGGTGACGCGCAGACGGCCCTCGAGCCGACGCTGCGCATCCGGCCGGCGGAAGTCACGGTTCACCCGGGCGAAAGCGTGGAGTACACCGCGGACGTCGTGGTGCCCGCAGGCTCTGGCGATCAGCCGGATGCGGGGGCGATCAAGCTGGCGGCGGGCGGCGTAGCGGGTTCGGTGTCCGGCACGACGTTCACAGCCGCAGACGCGGCGACCTACAGCGCGGGGAAGGTGAGCGGCAAGGTGGCGGCGCCGGACTGCAGCGGCGAGGCACGCGTTCGGGTGATTCCCAAGCTGCCGATCAGCGTCGATTTCGAGGACATGAAGCCGGGCACGGTGCCACCGGGCTGGATCGGGTGCGGCAAGAAGGTCACGATCGACGAGCACGACGGCAGCAAGGTGCTGCGCAAGATCGCGGACAAGAAGTTTCCGTCGCCGCCGTTCATGCGGCTGAAGACGTACATGACCATGCCGCTGGAGACGGGGTACACGGTGCAATGCGACCTGCTCAGTCAAGCGAAGAAGGGGCGGATCAAGCCGGACATGGGGCTGGTGAACGCGCGGTACGATCTCGTGGCGGTGGGGATGAGCAAGGTGCTGCGGGTGGAGTCGTGGTCGGCGATCCCGCGGCTGCGGGTGGAGGTGCCGTTCGTGTTCGAGCCGGACACGTGGTACACGATGAAGTTCACGGTGCAGCCCGAGGGGGAGCAGGCACGGCTTTTGGGCAAGATCTGGCCGCGTGACGGCGCGGAGCCGGCGGACTGGATGATCGACACGCTCGATCCGTGTCCGAACCGGGAGGGCAGCGCCGGGCTGTACGCGTACAGCGTGGGCACGACGACGAAGAGCGACGGGCCGGAGACGTACTTCGACAACGTGAAGGTGTATCGCGAATCAGAGCCGCGACCGTGAGGGAGCGGACAAACCCAGCACTGAAGTGCCGGGCTGCATTCATGGCGTCCCTGCGGGACGAAACCGATGCAACGCTGTTGCATTGAAGGCTGTACAACTGAACTTCGAACGCGAGGTTGATCATAATGACGAAGACGATGCTCATCATGCTGGTGGCGGGACTGGTCGGCGGCGCCGGCGCTGCGGCTGATCCGCTGTCGAAAGCGCAGAAGGGCGACTGGCCGATGTGGGGCGGGACGCCGGATCGCGACATGGTCTCGGGCGAGACGGGGATTCCCGCAAGGTGGGACCTGGAGAAGGGCATCAACATCGCCTGGACGGCGCCGCTGGGCTCGCAGACCTACGGCAACCCGGTCGTCGCGGGCGGCCGGATCTTCGTGGGCACGAACAACGACGGCCACCTGCGCAAGGGGATCGAGGGCGACAAGGGCGTCGTGCTCTGCATCGACGAGAAGACCGGCAAGCTGCTGTGGCAGATGACGCACGACAAGCTGCCCACCGGGCGCGTGAACGACTGGCCCGAGCAGGGCGTGTGCAGCACCGCGTGCGTGGTCGGCGATCGCGTGTACTACGTGAGCAACCGCGCGGAGCTGGTCTGCGCCGATGTCGAGGGTTTTCACGACGGCGAGAACGACGGGCCTTTCACCGATGAGCAGTACACCGACAAGATGGACGGCGACATCATCTGGACCTACGACCTGATCGAGGAGCTTGGGTCTTTCCCGCACAACCTGGCGACGTCGTCGCCGGTGGTCTGGGACGGCATCGTCTACCTCAACACCTCGAACGGCGTCGACGAGGGGCACCTGGATCTGCCCATGCCGGATTCCCCGGATTTCGCCGCGATCGATGCGAAGACCGGCAAGCTCGTGTGGGAGGCCAAGGCGGAGCACAAGATTCTGCACGGCGGGTGGTCGTCGCCGGCGGTGGGCAAGATCGGGGGTGAAATGCAGGTTGTTTTCGCGGGTGGGGACGGCTGGGAGTATGGTTTCGAGCCCAAGACCGGCAAGCAGCTCTGGAAGTTCGATCTCAATCCGAAGGACTCGGTGTGGCAGTTGGGCGGGCGAGGCACGCGGAACAACGCGATCTCCACGCCGGTGATTCACGACGACAAGGTGTACCAGTGCGTCGGGCAGGATCCGGAGCACGGCGAGGGCGTCGGCCACCTGTACGCGATCGATGCGACGAAGCGCGGCGACATCACCGAGAGCGGGAAAATCTGGCACCTCGGCGGCGACGACTTCCACCGTTCGATGTCGACGTTCGCGATCGCCGACGGGCTCATGTACGCGTCGGACCTGAGCGGCTTTCTGTACTGCCTCGACCCGGCGACCGGCAAGGTGTTCTGGAAGCACGATACGTTTTCGGCGTTGTGGGGTTCTCCCTATCTGGTGGACAACAAGGTCTTCCTCGGTGACGAGGAGGGCGAGGTGGTCGTCCTGGCCCACGGCAAGGAGGAGAAGGTGCTGGCGACGAACGACATGGGCAACGCGGTGTACACGACGCCGGTCGCGGCGAACGGCCGGCTGTACGTGACGAACCGCCGCATGCTTGTGGCGATCGAGGAGGGAGCTAAGCTGAAGAAGGAGGGGAAGTAGGGCCGGGGGCATTGATGAGGTGGTGCCGAGATGGCGTTGCGTTTGCGGCCCCGGCGGATGCCGTGGGGAGACTACGGGAACATTCTCTGGAATGGAATGGGCCGGCACCTGCCGCGAATCCGCGGACTCATGCAGCTCGAGCGTACCGGTCCGTTCATGCCACCGATCTCCGAGCCCGGCGGATTCGTGGTGTCAGCCGAGGGGCGCCGCTTGTGGGAATCGGTGAATCTGCGCGGTGTCGACTTTCGCAACGTACGCAAAGCCCGCATCGTGCGGCTTGACTGGCACGATTGGGATCTGGACGCTCCGGAGCCTCGCGAGTATCCGCGGGAAGGCGAGCCGGAAGGGTATATTCTCAATCGCCGGCACAGTTGGAGTGTCTCGCGGCAACTGGGACCGGCGTGGGAAATCTGGTCGGTGGATACGACGGAGTTGTCGGGCGGCGGAGACGAGCGCATGCGGGCAATCCGCGACCACTTCGCGGGCAACGCGGAACTTGACGTTTTCCGTGATGGTGAGTGGCGTGCGACGTACTGCTCCGACAAGGCAGGTGAGAAGCTGGCGCGGGTGTTCGGCGACCTGATCAGATTGGAAGCCGTCTGAGCCCGCCGTGCATTCGCGTTCAGTGGCTCGCGACCTGGGTGGCCCTGGAGTGTCTTTAGTGAGTGTGCAATCAGTCGAGTCGGATCTGCAGAAGAGTGTTGCCGAGGCGCGGGCGCGGTTGGATGCGCAGGTACGCGAGGTGGTGGCGTGGCATTTTGATCCGCAGACGGGGGCGCCGTTCTGGATCGAGTATGCGCAGGGGCTGGGGTGGGACCCGCGGAAAGAGGTGCAATCCTACGCGGATCTCGACAAGTTTCCGTGGTTTCAGGACGAGTGGCTGCGGGGCGGGCCGGTGCGGCGCTGGGTGCCGCGGGCGTACGCGGATCAGCCGGTCTACGTCTTCGAGACGGGGGGCAGTACCGGCATTCCCAAGTCGCGGATCAACATCAGCGATTTCCGCACGGACTACGAGCTCTTCAGCCGGACGCTCGCGGACGACGCCTTTCCGCGCGGAGCGGACTGGCTGATGCTCGGGCCGTCGGGCCCGCGGCGCCTGCGGCTCGCGGTCGAGCACCTCTGCCAGCACCGCGGCGGGATCTGCTTCTGCGTGGACATGGATCCGCGCTGGGTGGTCAAGCTGATCAAGAGCCGCCGCGTGCGCGAGATGCACGAATACAAGGAGCACGTGGTCAACCAGGGGCTGACGCTGCTGCGGGCCCACCCGAACATCCAGTGCATGTTCACGACGCCGAAGCTGCTCGAGGCGATCTGCGAGCGCGTCTCGCTGGCGGACGCGGGGATCAAGGGCGTGTTCTGCGGCGGCACGCAGCTCACCCGGCAGTTTCACCGGTTCGCCCGGGAGGAACTGCTGGAGGGCAAGGTGGCGTTCGTGCCCACGTACGGCAATACCCTCATGGGGCTGGCGTGCCACAAGCCGTTTGACCCGGCTGACGGGTACTCGGTGATCTACCACGCGCCGGTGCCGCGGGCGATGACGCAGGTCGTCGACCCCGACGAGCCGGACCGGGTGGTCGATTACGGCGCGGTGGGCCGCGTGCGGCTGACCACGCTGACGAAGGAGTTCTTCATGCCGCGGTTCCTGGAGCGCGACGAGGGTGTGCGCACGCCGCCGTGCGCGGCGTATCCGTGGGACGGCGTGGGGGACGTGCGGCCGTTTTCGGGTTTCGCGACGCCGATCGTCGAGGGGGTGTACTGATGCGGCATATCCCTATTCTGCGCGGCGGCGAACCGTATACCAGCGTGGAGACAACGACGCTCGTGCACCACGCGACGAGTGAAATTGTGGCCGAGGTGAGCCAGGCGAACAGCGGCATGGTGCGCCGCGATATTCTGCACATGGACGACCGCGTGCTGGAACGCTTCAGCGTTCGCGAACTGATGGCCATGAGTCGCAAGGCGGCGGACCTGTTCGTGCACGCCGAACTGCCGCTGGGCGACGGCGTGCAGAGCTTCGACGACTACATCGCAGAGCTTTCGGCGACGACCGGCATGCCCGTGGGGTATTGCCGCAGGAACGCGGAGAAGATCCGCAAGGTGCTGGACGAGATCGAGCCGATCGTCCGCGGACTGACGCGCGGCTTCGACCTGGCGATTCTCGATACGGGTTACGGCACGCACGCGGGCGGCACGCTGAGTTTTTTCCGCGAGGGGCGGCGTTTCGGGGCGGTGCTGCCGAGCAACTCGCCCGGCGTGCACTCGCTGTGGATTCCGGCGATCGTGCTCAAGGCGCCGGTGGTGCTCAAGCCCGGCCGCGAGGAGCCGTGGACGCCGTACCGCATCATCGAGGCGCTGGCAGCCGCGGGGGTGCCGCGGGCGGCGTTCGGGTTCTACCCTACCGATCACGCGGGGGCGGGCGAGCTGCTCCGCAGCATCGACCGCTCGATGCTCTTCGGCGGCGGGGCGACGATCGAGCCGTATCTTGCGGACCCGACGGTGGAAATCCACGGGCCGGGCTACAGCAAGATCGTCCTCGGGCCCGACGTGGCCGACGACTGGTCGGCGCACCTCGACGTCATCGTCAGCTCGATCGAGGCCAACGGCGGCCGGTCGTGCATCAACTGCTCAGCCGTGTGGACGCCGCGGAACGGGGAGGGGCTGGCGGAGGCGATCGCCGGCGAGCTGGCCCAGCGGCGGGCGCTGCCGACCGACGATCCTGCCGCCACGCTCGCGGCGTTCGCCAATCCTGCGGTGGCCGAGCAGATTGACGCCGCGATCGCCCAGGGGCTACGGGACGGCTCGGCGATCGATCACGCGGAGCGGCTGCGGGGCACGCCGCGGCTTGCGCGGATCGGCCGGTGCGCGTTTCTCCAACCGGCGGTGATCTGGTGCGGCACGCGGGAGCACCCGCTCGCGAACCGCGAATTCCTGTTTCCGTACGCGTCGGTCGTGGAATGCCCGGTTGCGGAGATGCCCGAGGCTATCGGCCCGTCGCTGATCGTGACGGCGCTCACCGAGGACCGCGGGCTGATCGACGCGCTGATGGCGAGCCGCAACGTCGACCGCCTGAACATCGGCCCGGTGCCGACCTGGCAGCTCAGTTGGGATCAGCCGCACGAGGGCAACCTGTTCGAGCATCTCTACCGCCAGCGGGCACTGCAGATTCAAGCCGCATGACCGCGTCGAACCCGCCGCTTCCGGAAGTCCTGCAGCAATCGCCCGTGCGCGTGATCGCCGGGGCGGGGACGCTTGCGCAGCTCGGCGGGTTGGCCCGGGCGGAAGGGGCGACGCACGTGCTGCTGGTGACGGATGTTGGAATTCGCAAGGCCGGTCACGTCTCCCGGGCGGAAGCGAGCCTCGCGGAGGCCCGCGTGGCGGTCACGGTGTTTGACGGCGTGGCAGAGAACCCGATGACGGAGCACGTGGCGGCGGGGTTGGAACTGGCCCAACGGGAGCACATCGATTTCATTGTTGGGCTGGGGGGCGGTAGCGCGATGGATTGTGCGAAGGGTATCAACCTGCTGCTGGCCAATGGGGGAGAAATCAAGGACTACTGGGGCGAGAACAGGGCCAAGAGGCCGATGCTGCCGATGATCGCGATGCCGACGACCGCGGGCACGGGCAGCGAGGGCCAGTCGTTCGCGTTGATCAGCGATCCGGCGACGCATCAGAAGATGGCCTGCGGCGATCGGCGCGATCCGCGGGCGGGCGGCCTGCGTCCGCGGGTGGCGATTCTGGACGAGGAGCTCACCGCGACCCAGCCGCCATCGGTCGCGGCGGCGGCTGGGATCGATGCGCTCGCGCACGTCGTCGAGACAGCCGGGACGACGCGGCGCAGCGACGTTTCGCTGGCGTTTTCGTGCGCGGCGTGGCGCCTGATCCGCGGCGCGCTGGAGCGGGCCCTGCGAAGCCCATCTGATGCCGCCGCCCGCCGCGACATGCTCGTCGGCGCACACCTGGCGGGTTGTGCCATTGAGTATTCCATGCTGGGGGCCGCGCACGCCTGCGCCAACCCGCTGACCGCCCGCTTCGGCATCATCCACGGCCGGGCGGTCGGCGTCATGCTGCCGCACGTCATCCGGTTCAACTGCGCCGGCGGCAGATATCACTATGCCGCGCTGGACATGCCGGCTGGGGAACTCGCGGACTATTGCGCCGCGATGCTCTCAGCCGCGGGCCTCGCCCCGCGGTTGCGGGATCATGGCGTGGCCGAGGCCGACCTGCCGGAACTCGCCGCCGAGGCGGCCAAGCAGTGGACCGCGACGTTCAACCCGCGCAGCGTGGGCGCCGCCGAACTGGCTGATATCTATCGGCATGCGTGGTAGGCCGAATGGCGTAGTCGGCCGAGCCCCACGCGTTTCTTGCCTTGGCACTTCAATCGCCCGGCAGGGCGGGAGAGGTTCGCCAGGGGCGTCAGCCCCGGGATAGTGTAATCCCAATGAGTCGGAGCCCTGGCAAGGGCGATACTCCGGGGCGCGCCGGTCGCTGGAGAGTGCCGCCCTTGGCAGGGCTCAGTGTACGTTCGCGTGTGCCAACCACGGGCTGGCGCCGTCTGGCTAACGTCTTCGGCCCTCCGGGCCGCGCCCGTGGCACCATGCCGAGCGTGCATTGCGATCCAGGATCCGCCATGGTGGTTCAGCCAGCGTGTGGGTGTTGGTGCGATCCGTATCCGGAGCGCAAGCGACCGGGCCGAAACACGGGCTGGACGGCAGGCATGGGCCGTCGAGCAGTCGCTTCGATCGCCGCGACCCGACGTGTTCGTCACTGTTCGCCGTGGATGGGCAATGTGCGCACCCGTATTCGGGCGTCGTCAAAAATGACGATCGCGCCGTCTTCAAGATCGTTGGCGATCGTGGCGAGGTTCGCTTGCAGGATCCGGAGCAGACCGGCCGGCGATTTGTGGCGACAGCGAAAAAGCAGAACCGAGGGCTGACGTTCACGGCGTAGCGCCAGGATGGCCGAAAAGTCCGTGTCCTGGGCGACGAGGACGCGCTGGTCTCTTGCTGCGGCGACGAAGATCGTCGGGTCATCCGCTTCGGCTAGATCCAAATCGCGCACGTGGATGGCGTCGTGACCTAACTCGCATAGGGCGGTCGCCATCCGTGGGGACAGGCTATTGTCCAGGAGGAATCGCATCATCCAGCCTGAAGCGGGATGGCCCTTTCGCGGACCGCCTCGGCGGCGTAGGCGAGGGCCTGGTAGATGTCCTTTGCCTCGAGGTCCGGGTAGTCGGCCAGAATGTCAGCGACCGACTGCCCCTCAGCAACAAGCCCAACGACGGTCGCGACCGGTATGCGCAGTCCGCGAATACAGGGCACCCCGCCCATCTGCTCCGGACGTACCGTGATGCGATCAAAGCGATTCATCGTTGACAGTCCCACTTCGACAGACTCAACCGACGTTCATTATATGCTTCCCGCATGGTGATCGCGAATAGAAAGCCGTGCTTGGCGCTTCTCCTCATTCGGAGAGGTTCGCGGTGCCGGCGGGTTGGACTCGCCCGTTGTGGGGCTGGTTGTTGTCACTCTGGTTACCACCTCAGCCCGCTCGCTGGCGCTCGCGGCTCGGAGCGGCGGTGCAATACTCCGGTTGGTGTATTGCGAGACCGCGATCGTGGGTCCGTGCGGCGTCCGCTCCCTTACGGTCGCGGCTCTGTTTGGGCGCGGGCCTTGCGGCGCTTCCACGTGCGGGTGATGAGCCAGCCGGCTACGACGGCGATCACGAGCCACGGGGCCAGGACCACCAGGCCGTAGACGATCAGGCCGAGCGATTCGTACAGGCCCGCGAGTCCGTCGCGGAGGTACTTGCGGAACGAGCCGCTGGCCCGGTCCGGCTCGGGCGTCAGCGCCGCTTTCTCCGCCAGAATGACCTCGATCACGCCGAGCGCGTTCGGGTCGATCCGCGACAGCTCGCCCAGGCCGATGCCGCGGATCTCCCGCGACGACACCTTGCCGAGCTTCTCCAGGTCCGCGACAGCCGCGTCCATCTTGCTGGCGGTTATCCCCAGGCTGAACCGGCCGACCCAGGTGCCATCCGTACGCTGGCTGCTGTTGGAGGCGAGCACCTGGATGTCGCGGTCGTCGACGAGTTTCGCGAGTCGGTCGCGGGCCGGGGCGAACTTCTCGACCTCGATGACCATGCCGCCGCTGGGGATTTGCCGCTGCGGCTCCGCGAGGGTGAGCGCGAGCGTGCAGGGGGTATCGGCTGACCCGCCGACGATTCGGCCGGTTTCGCCGGTGAGTTCGCGGGCGGTGACGCGGCCGAGCGTTTCGACGCGGCTGACGAGTTCGGCGAACGCGCCGGCCGGTACGCGGATCTGGATGCTGGCGCTGGCGGAGCCGTCGTCGCGCTGCGTCGTGCGGTTGGCGGCGATGGTCGCGCCGAGCGGCGCGATCGCGTCCTCGAGCGTGTCCACGGCGTCGGCGAGGCTGGGGATCTGCACGGTTACCGAGCCAGCCGGCAGGTCGCGCGTACGTTCGAAGAGGGTCAGGGCGATGTCGCAGGGGACGCGGGCCGCCCACGGTGCGGCTGCGCTGGCGGCGTTCCAGTCGCGGACGTCGCGGCTGTCGACGCGGCCGAGGCCTGCGATCGCCGCCAGGGCGTCGCCGAAGCGGTCGAGGTTGACCTTGAGGCGGTACTCGCCGGCGAGCGAGCCCCGGTCGCGTTCCTTGATTTTTCCCGAGACGAGCCGGCCGTCGAGTTCGGCGAGCGCCTTCGTGAGCGCGTCCGCAGCCGGTCCGAGCTCCGGTACTTCGACCGACAGGCTCGCGGAGGGCACGACGCGGCCGGGCTCGCGCAGCTCGAGGTTGATCGTGGAGAGGGCGACGCGGTCCGCCAGCACGCGCAGTTGCCCCTCGATCTGCTCGATCTCGGTGCGGACGCGGTTCATCTCCTGCTCGACCTTGAGCAGGTCGTCCATGCGGTCGACGAAGGTCTTGGATTTCACCAGTTCCATCAGCCGCTCCTCGGTGATTTTGAGGGCGGCGCTGCGGGCCTCGAGGTCGACGTACTGGGCGGTGACGTCGGCGGACTTGACGTCCTCGCCGGTCAGCCGGCCGACCTGGCGCAGCGCGGCGAAGAGCACCTCGAAGTCCGCGGGCGCGACGCGAATGGTGATCGTACCAATGAGCGCCCCCCCGGCTGACTCCTTGGTAGAGGCGTCCGCGAGGTAGCAGTCGAAGCGGGCGAGGATGCCGTCGACCTGCTGCACGGCGGCGTCGTAGTCGTCGACTTCGGTGGTGAGGGATCCGGTCTTGATGATCTTGGTCTTTGCGGGTCGCGCGGTCGCGGCCGGAAGCTGAGCGCCGCGGGCCTGGTCAGCCGCGGCTGGCTGCTCGGGCGCTTCCTTCGGCTTGTCCGCCTGCAGCTGATTCTGATCCGCCGACGCGTCGGCAAGCTGCGTGCCCGCGTGCCAGCGATCCAGGCGACTTTGCCTGTTGGTCATGAAGAGGACGTCCAAGTCGTCAACAAGTCTGTCTCCATCGTAGGCATCCCCTGACGGTGTGGGCGGGTTGGAAGTAGCGCCACGCTGTGTCCCCGTCAGGGAAGTGTCACGTTTACTTCCTGGTAGCGCTGACCGAGAGT
>ERZ795053.4331-NODE-4331-length-15446-cov-6.530505_pt1 | contig 15446 bp, 12 predicted proteins | sample MGYA00375137_ERZ795053 | MGnify/ENA primary metagenome ERZ795053 (study PRJEB30182, sample SAMN05720284) | activated sludge metagenome | isolation source: Anaerobic digester | place: Hong Kong | collected 2014-12-17 ...
AGATCAGCGTGGTTATCATATAAATCGAAATCTAAAATTGCAACTGGTGGGCCACCATCAGAAATGGTCCAAGCACAAGGGATGTTCATGAGTTCTAATATACCATTTTGAGAAGCAGGGTCATCATAAACTGGAGGATTAGTACATTGACCATGTAGATTATACCCAATCGAACAAAAACTCAAAATAAATAAGATCATAAAAGAATTTAAATTTGAAATAAAATAGACTGATTTTTTCATTTTTAATATTTTAAAAGTTAAAGAAATTGGCTGCCTGGGTTAAGCTATTTGACAAAGATAATGATATTATACATAATAACTTGTATAATTATTCAATTCTTTTAAAGAAAAAAAATCCAATATCGCTTATAGGCATACTTACAGAATAAAATAATTATGAGGAATATCCGAAACTATTTGATACTCCTCATAATTGCCAATTTCTTAGATATTAAAGGGATTATAGTTAGGCACTACAAGAGATGCATCCTTCATCCATCGTGCATACGGCTCCTTCTTGCAAGTCCATGACTTCTGATTCGTCCATGGCTTGTATTCTTTGATGTTTCTCTCCAAGAGTAAACTTAATCGGATCCACCGCCGCCTTGCTTCTCATGTAGTACATTCCTGTCTTAAGCCCTTGCTGCCAAGCATAAAAATGCATACTTGACAATTTTCCAAAATTAGGATTCTCAACAAAGAGATTGAGACTTTGGCTCTGACATACGTATGCCCCTCTGTCTGCTGCTTGATCGATAATGACCTTTTGGCTGAGCTCCCAAACTGTTTTGTAAAGAGCCTTCAAATCATCAGGAATACTGCCAATATTCTGGATACTACCATTATTGGCCATCAATAGTTGACGAGTATCTTCATTCCAAAGATTGAGTCCGATTAAATCTTTCAACAAATGCTTATTCACCACGATGTATTCTCCAGACAAGGTTCTTCTAGTGTAAATGTTAGAAGTGTACGGTTCGAAGCATTCATTATTTCCTAATATCTGTGATGTACTTGCTGTCGGCATAGGTGCTAGGAGTAAACTGTTTCTCATTCCATGATTTTGAATGTCCGCTTTCAATGCAGTCCAATCATATCTTGAAGAAGGTTTCACATCCCAAAGATCAAACTGTAATTGCCCTTGGCTCGCGGGCGAACCCTTGAAGGTTTCATAAGCACCCAGTGATTTTGCCAATTCACAAGACTCACTCGCTGCGGCATAATATATGGTCTCAAATATGTCAATGTTCAATTGTTTGGCTTCTTCACCATCGAAGGCATATCTCATCAACATAAAAGCATCTGCCAATCCTTGAACTCCGAGTCCGATGGGTCTGTGTCGCATATTCGACTTGCGGGCTTCAGGAATGGGATAATAGTTGATGTCAATGATTTTATTTAGGTTTCTTGTGGCTACGCGGGTCACTTCTTCGAGCTTGTCAAAATCAAATGTCCTAGTATTTTCATCCACGAATTTAGGCAAAGAAAGTGAAGCCAAATTACAGACTGCCACTTCATCTTTATCTGTATATTCAATGATTTCCGTACAAAGGTTGCTTGACTTTATAGTACCCAAATTCTTTTGGTTAGACTTTTTGTTAGCTGCATCCTTATATAATATATAGGGTGTTCCCGTCTCTATCTGAGCCGTCAGAACTTCAAACCACAAATCTTGAGCCTTGATTGTTTTTCTGGCTTTACCTTCCGTTTCGTATTTATGATACAATGCTTCAAATTCGCCACCATAGGTATCGGCAAGTCCCGGACATTCGTTAGGACAGAAAAGAGACCAATTTTCATTGTTTTTTACTCTTTCCATGAATAAGTCTGGTATCCAAAGTGCATAGAATAAATCTCTTGCCCGCACTTCTTCTTTGCCGTGGTTTTTTCTCAGGTCGAGAAATTCTTTGATGTCCGCATGCCAGGGTTCGAGATAAATTGCAAAGGCACCTTTCCGCTTACCGCCACCTTGATCCACATATCTTGCCGTGTCATTAAATACTCTTAACATAGGTACGATGCCGTTCGATGTTCCTCCTGTACCTTTAATATAGCTTCCTTGAGCTCTGATATTATGTATTGACAATCCGATACCGCCCGCTGATTGAGAAATCTTAGCGCAACGGCTCAATGTTTCGAAAATTCCTGAAATACTGTCCTCTGTCATGGACAACAAGAAGCAAGATGACAATTGTGGTTTCGGTGTACCGGCATTAAAGAGGGTCGGAGTAGCATGAATAAACCATTTCTCAGACATGAGATTGTAGGTTTCTATGGCTGCTTCAATGTCTTCACCGTGGATTCCAACAGCAGTTCTCATGAATAGGTGTTGTGGTCTTTCTACCACTTCACCGTCCATCCGTAGCAAATATGATCTTTCTAAGGTTTTAAAGCCAAAGAAATCGAAGTCATAGTCTCTGTCATATATAATGGCAGAGTCTAGTTTTTGTCGGTATTTTTTAATCGTTTTTAAGGTGTCCTCACCGATAAGACCGGCGGATTCACCTGTTTTAGGGTCGATATAATTATATAAAGCCGTCATCGTCGCCGAGAATGACTTATTGGTATTTTTATGTAGATTGGAAATGGCTATTCTGGCTGCCAGGATTGCATAATCCGGGTGAATCGAAGCCATTGTCGCAGCGGTTTCTGCTGCTAAATTATCAAGGTCGGTGGTTTTTACCCCATCGTATAATCCCTGAATTACTTTTTTCGCTATTTCGATACTCTCAACGTATTGAGGATCTAATCCATAACAAAGCTTTTTAACTCTTGCCGTTATTTTGTCAAAGCTCACATCTTCTTTCCTTCCGTCTCTCTTAGTTACTTGCATAGTCTGTTTGTTTTAATACTCGTAGGTTTTACTATTAATTATTTTATAATGGCAATTAAATTGTATCTATTAATTTCTAAAAATCTGCATCTAGTGTGAATACTTGTTTTTCCTTGTCAGCCATCACTCCTGACTTTTGGTAATCGCCTACCCTCTTTTCGAAGAAATTGGTTTTCCCTTGAAGGGAAATTAAATCCATCCAAGGGAAAGGATTTTCCACGTTGTACACTTTGCTCACACCCAAAGAAGCCAACAAACGATCAGCCACAAATTCAATGTATTGACACATGAGATCCGCATTCATTCCGATAAGGTTCACTGGAAGGGCATCGGATACGAAGTATTTTTCAATTTCCACCGCATCCATAATAATTTCTTTCACTGTGTCCTTTGATAATTTATTGACAATGTGATTATTATACAATAAGCAGGCAAAATCGCAGTGCATTCCTTCATCTCTAGAAATAAGCTCATTGGAAAAGGTCAAACCCGGCATAAGTCCACGTTTTTTTAACCAAAAAATAGAGCAAAACGAACCGGAGAAAAATATGCCTTCGACCGCGGCAAATGCGATCAATCTCTCCTGAAAATTGCCCTTATCTATCCATCGCAATGCCCAATCTGCTTTTCTTTTGACACAATCTAAAGTATCAATAGCATTAAATAAGAAATCTTTCTCTTTGGGATCTTTGATGTAGGTATCAATGAGTAGAGAGTAAGTCTCACTGTGGATATTCTCCATCATGATCTGAAAACCGTAGAAAAATTTTGCCTCTGGATACTGAACCTCAGAAACCATGTGCTCGGCGAGGTTTTCGTTGACAATACCGTCGCTGGCTGCAAAAAAAGCAAGGACATGTTTGATAAAATGTCTTTCATCGTCGTTGAGTTTTTTGTCCCAGTCAGAAATATCTTGATGTAGGTCAATCTCCTCAGCGGTCCAAAAGCTAGCCTCTGTCTTTTTATAAAACTGCCAGATATCATCATGCTTAATAGGGAAGATGACAAATCGGCCGGGATTTTCTTGTAACAAAGGTTCTGTGTTGTTCATTTTCTAGGTTTTTTGTCAGGTTGTAAAACATATTACAACTTTAATTAATATAATTTTTTACCGATAAAAAAACATCGAGAAAATCATAATTAATCATCTCAATGATAAATATCTCAAGTCGGCATATTTTGGTTTATAGAGGCAATATATTATAAATGGTTTGAATGTGTTTTCGTGTCACAAATTAAAAGAAAATTTAATTTGATAAAAAATCATTTTTTACAAAGTTATCCACACCGTGTGGATAAATGTCACAAGCCTTTATAAGTCAATATATTATATAATTTTATTATCTAATCCGTTGTGGATAACTTTGGCAAATTTATTTAAAACTGATTGTAAGACAATATTTAACACATTATCAATAATACAAATATGTCAAATTATTTACATAAGTGAATTTAAATTGATTTGGTCTTTCCCCATGACCAAAAGAATATAATTTTTGAAATTAACAAGATTGAAAAATGCCTACTTTTTATCCTCAAGTTTTCTAAAAAACATGATAAAACCGACACCTAAAATTAAAGAAATGACAATGGCGAAATAAAAGCCATAAGAGCTATCCTTAAATGGTATATGTTCAAAATTCATCCCATAAAAACTCGCCACCAATGTCGGAACCATGAGTATGATGGTAATGATAGTCAATCGTTGTATAAATATATTGAGGTTATTGGAGACAATACTGGCATAGGCTTCCATCGTACCACTCAGGATATTGGTATAGACGTTGGACATTTCGAGAGCCTGACTATTGTCAATCAATATGTCTTCAAACAACTCCGTAAGATATTCATTTTCGTTAATCTTCAGTACGTCAGTACGCTTCATTTTCAGATTTAATAACTCGTTGGTACTAAGTGAATTAACAAAATAAACCAAACTCTTTTCTATTCTGAGTAATTGTTGAAGTTCCTTATTTCGACTACTGTTATACAATTCCTGCTCGATGAGATTTCTCTTTAGATTCAATTTTTTAAGACATTCCAAAAATCGAAATACATTTTGCTCAAATAGTTGTAAAACGAAAAGTTTGCTATCTGCTGGATTAAAATTTCGGACCTTATCGTCCATAAATTTTTCGATGATGGGATTTTCTTTTGAAGTGATGGTCACTATGTGTTGCCCTTGCAAAATGATGCCCACAGGCACAGTAATATATATAGAATCCATCTCTCGGTGGTCTTCATTAAGAACTGGAGAATTAATCAAAATATATAGAAAATCATCTTCCCGCTCAAATCGTGACCGCTCATCAATATCCAAAGCATCAGTAAAATAATCAACTGGAATATCCAATTTCAATGCTAACTCATCAATCTCACCATGCTCAAACGGAGGATACAAACTTATCCAGTTGCATTCTTCCAGATCATTGACCTGCCGAAGAAAATTGTCCGTTTTTACATAATAATTTAACATACTCTCACACTATTTATTCACCTGCAGAAAACGCTGCAAAACTACCAATATATCTTGAAAACTGCGACTTTATGTTTTCTAATTGTATCCGTAGCATTCATCTTCAATTATAATACCAAATATCTCACTTTGAACCGTACCGACGTTCAAAAATATGGCTATACACATAGAGCAATGCCCATAGTCCCACACCACATACGATCACAACAAGACTCAATCCAACCCATGAATGCGTAACAATTGCCCAGATACTGGTCATCAGAACACTTAAAAATCCCATTCCTAAAAATACCGAAGCTCTTACCGAAGACTTGAATTCGTTTTCCCTTACCAACATTTTAGCCATTAACCATCCTAAAAAAATAGAGGGCAGATAAAACAATAATGCCAATAATGCCAATGGTGCCAAAATCAGAGATAAAAGCAATTGGTACCATTTGCCTTTAATTTTAACCATTTCATTTTCTAATGGATATAAACTATTGTTATTCTTTTGCTTATAATTATTGATTATCTCTAATATATTATAGAATTTATTTGACTTTTGAACAATCCTATCCGATTTCTCTAGCTCTCCGATAAGATTTTCACAACTTTTTCCGAGTGCCTGCGGTCTTTCTTTTTCATCAAACACCAAGGGCCGCATCGATTGAAAAGTGTCTTTTGTCACTACATCGAGTAATCTTTTTTCATCCAATTGTCCGTCTTGGTAATACGCTTTGAATGAAATAGGGTTTCCTATATTAAGAAAAACATCAGACCTAAATTTTTTCCCATCCGTAAAGTTGATTCCGGAAGGCAATATCTGGATATCAAGAGACTCATCGCTTTTAGTAGCTTGGTATGCCATCCGAGCCATACCTTTTTTAAAAGGTCTGAGATACTTGACAGCCTCAGTGCCTCCCTCAATAAAAATAATGATGTGTCGACTCGCTTTCAACTGATCGACGACCGTCTGGATGGTCTTTTGATTGTTGCGGAGGCTGGCAAAACCATCTTTAAATCGGTATATGGGTATTTCATTTGTCGCCTTCAGAAGAGGTTGTAGGAACTTGTTGTCGTAGAGGTCGCCTCGCACTAAAAAGCTTAAATCTCTTGGCCAAATACAAGCCATGATGATGGGTTCTAGAAATCCATTTGGGTGGTTGCTGGCAATCATGACCGGTTTGTCAGTCGGTATATTTTCCAATCCGCTGATATATATGCGACGATAGTACAATCGAATCACAATATTGGCCAGAACCCTTAAAAAACTATAAAACATCTGATTTTTATGAAGATTTTTATAGCCGGCGAAATTAACGCATTTTCTATCATTCTCTCAGTGATGAAACTATTGTTTTAAATTTGCAGGAAATATTGTCACGAATTACAATCGATTCATGCAAAAAAATGCGAAAACTCTAATTACGATTGCCGGTCCTACCGCTGTAGGAAAAACTGGATTTGCTATTGCATTGGCAAAAAGGCTCGGAGCAGAAATTTTTTCAGCAGATAGTCGGCAGGTTTATCAAGAGTTGAACATCGGTGTGGCAAAACCTACATTGACGCAATTAGAAGAAGTAAAACATCATTTTATTGGTAACATCTCCATCCATGAGCCTTATGATGTCGCAAGCTATGTGGATGAAATGAATGAGGCCTTGAAAGCATATTTTGAACATCATGACGTAGCGATACTTTGTGGAGGCACCGGTTTATACATTGATGCTCTGCACAATGGAATAGATACCATGCCGGATATTCCCACTCACATTAGAGAGCATTATCAACAATTATTAACTAGTGAGGGTCTCGAACCTTTGCAAGATGAGCTGCGTAACAAAGATATCGAATACTACAATGTAGTGGACAAACAGAATCCTCGACGGGTGTTGAGAGCTCTTGAGGTCATTGCGGTGAGTGGTGAACCCTTTAGTAATTTTAGAAAGAAAAATGGAAAGGGGCATGATTACCGTAAGTTAAATTACCTCTTAGAAATGGATCGCGAGCAATTGTATCATCGAATCAACTACCGAGTAGAAACCATGATAAACCAGGGACTACTCGAAGAAGTTAAAAATCTAATGCCCTACCAAAATCTTAAAGCCCTTCAAACTGTGGGGTACACGGAACTTTTCGACTATCTGGAGGGGAAACACAATCTCGAAACAGCTGTGGAATTAATCAAAAGAAATAGTCGCCGATATGCCAAGCGACAAATGACTTGGTTTAGGAAATATGGCAATTGGAAGGTATTCAGATTGTAAAAGATTACCAGTAAAATGACCATGGTACTTTCGTCCAAAAACCAACTTCGCTTTTCCATTCAATGCTTTTCCTTTATACGATCAATCCAAAAATAGTCGCTCAGGCTAGGGTCTAGCGAAAGTTTTTCTCCGGTCGTTAGATTTGAAATGGTATTGTAATCATGGTTCTTGTAAAAAGGACTGTTAAAATACGGGTGAATATTGAAGCCCAAAAGCTCTATCTCTCCGATTTTATGGGAAGTTAGGAACTCATCTTGTAAATGATATTTCCTGATTAGAAAATTTGAGATAGAATTAAACATGGCTGCATATCCTACACAATTGGCTTTTTTTTCATTGAATAGGTCGTTAGTGTCATTGGAAGAGTAACTCCATGTAAAAGTCAGCGTTTTTGTGGTAATCTCCTCTGCAACATCTGCAATTTCGCCTATGTTCATTTTCTTCGCAATTGATTTTTCTTCTATTAATTCGATTAACTTTGGGTTAGTGATTTCTATTTCCGGCCTCTCGCCTATCTCTTTGTACTCCACTAAAAATCGATAAATCCAACCACGAAATAAGAAGAGAACTAAGCAAATAATTCCAATTCTTTTTATGGCTTTAATCATATTTGAGACTTTCTAATACAATTTAGATTAAATATAATGTATTAATAATCAATATTATATTACAATTTTCAAATTTAAAGCTTCATTAAAAACTCCAAAAACCTCAAAGTAAATAATAGCAAGCTCTTCCAGTATTTTAAACTTAGATGCCATTTCTATTTTCATTACCTTTTTTGAATAATCAATATTATCATAACCTAAAATATGAAGTGTTGATTTTGAGTCATTCACTAGATAATTTTCAAGTTTAACATCGTTAGAATTTAAAAACCGAAATTCTATCTCATCACCCACAACTTCTAATTTTAAATATATTTTATTCCTTACAATTTCAAATTCTACCAGCTTAATATCATGACAAAGTAATCTTTCAAGAATTTGAATGATTTTATCATCATCTACCCATTTCGTCTTTGATTTGGATTCTAATTCTTCTAATTCTTTTTCCGCTTGTATGATTCTTTTTCTTGACACTTCGATCCAGTGCTGCTCCATATTTTTTCGAAGTTCATCATCTAAAAGTCTCATTTCTGAACCCACGGATTGAAGTTTAATATTGCCGTTTTCGACAATTCCTCTTAGTCGGGATTTTTTTTTATAATTTGGATCTTCAAGGCTTTTAAGTGTATTTAATTTTTGCACTGAATATATCCAAGAATCTCTGAAGACTTTTGCTCCATCAAAATCTAATTCTAAAATGCATTTATCCATCTCAGATTTCAGATAATCTACTTCACTTTGTTTTTGCTCAATTAATAAAGATAAGTTGGACTTCATTGGTTGCTAATTAAACGCCTAAAAATATTGAATAAGTATCTAAAATCTATTATTTGAATAATATTTAGACGCTTAGCCCAATCCGATAATTGAATAAAAAATTTAATTAGAAATTATCTCACCCCTTTATTTCCAATCTATCCGGACCCTTGATATAAACGAATCTCTTTGTTCTTAGCATGTATTCATAGTTCTCAGTATCTTTGCAATCGACAAGTGATAAATTTAAAATTCAGATATAGAGAATATGCAGTTTGATAGTCAGAAAGTAGAAAGTAAGTGGAAGAAAAAATGGAAAGAACTAGGTACCTACAAGGTGTCCAATGATTCTCCAAAACCCAAGTTTTATGTCCTCGATATGTTTCCTTATCCTTCGGGTGCCGGGCTTCATGTGGGACACCCACTAGGATATATTGCTTCCGATATCTATGCCAGATTCAAAACCATGAAGGGCTTCAATGTGCTGCACCCTATGGGTTTTGATGCATTTGGTCTGCCAGCCGAGCAATATGCCATACAGACGGGGGTACATCCTGCCAAATCGACGGCTGACAACATCGCCATGTACAAGTCTCAATTAGAAAATATCGGATTTAACTACGATTGGTCTCGTGAAGTCGTCACCTGTGACCCTACTTACTACAAATGGACACAATGGATTTTCCTCAAGTTGTATGAACACTATTACGACATAACGAGCAATACGGCAAAACCAATAAGCAATCTCATCACCCACTTCGAACAATACGGTAACATGGATTTGAATGTTGCCAATTCTTATGATTCAGAATTTTCTGTAGAGGAATGGAACACCAAATCTTCGCAAGAACGAGAAGAAATACTCATGAACTACCGATTGGCTTATCGAAAAGATGGATTTGTCAATTGGTGTGAAGCTTTAGGTACCGTCCTTGCCAATGACGAAGTCAAGGATGGACTGAGTGAGAGAGGGGGCCACCCGGTAGAACGCAGAGCGATGAAGCAATGGTCACTTCGTATCACCGCCTATGCTGAAAGATTACTAAATGGCTTAGACACATTAGAATGGAGTGATGCCCTCGTCGCCATGCAGCGCAACTGGATAGGTCGGTCAGAAGGAGCTCAACTATTTTTTTCTGTTGTAGGAAATGGTGATAAAATCGAAATATTCACGACAAGGCCGGACACAATATTTGGAGCAAGTTTTATGGTTTTAGCACCGGAACATGAGTTGGTAAAAGATATCGTTACCCTAGATCAAAAACAAGAAATAGATGCATATCTCGACTACGTGAGCAGCCGTTCGGAAAGAGAGAGGATGTCAGAAACCAAGGTAGTTACGGGGGCATTTACAGGTGCCTATGCCACCAATCCATTTACAGAAACAAAAATACCCATTTATATATCTGAGTATGTATTGAAAGATTACGGTACTGGAGCCATCATGGCCGTGCCTAGTGACGATGAGAGAGACCATGCTTTTGCCACGAAATTTAATCTACCGATAATCCCAGTAGTGGATAAATCCGACTACCCCAATGCCGGTATGCAGGATAAAGTGGGTATCATGATTAACTCAGGCTTTTTAAATGGTATGAAGGTCAAAGAGGCGATAAAATTGATGTATGCTGAAATCGAAAATCGTGGCCTAGGTAAAAAAGTCGTGAATTATAAACTTCGCGATGCCAACTTTTCTCGTCAGCGATATTGGGGAGAACCTATACCAATCAAATATGACAAAAATGGCACCCCTCACGAAGATGATAAAGATTCCCTGCCTTTGGAATTACCCGAACTCAATGATTTCCAACCAAGTAGTGGAGGCAAATCCCCGCTCGCCAGAGTCACCGATTGGGTAAATACCAAAGATGGAATGGAAAGAGAAACCGATACCATGCCAGGTTTTGCGGGTTCGAGTTGGTATTTTTTGAGATACATGGATGCTCATAATGATAAGGCTTTTGCCTCCGAGCAGGCTTTGAATTATTGGCGAGATGTGGATTTGTATATTGGTGGTACAGAGCATGCCGTGGGGCATTTGATGTACAGCAGATTTTGGCATAAATTTTTATACGATTTGAATCTTGTACCAACTGATGAACCTTTCAAAAAACTCATCAATCAAGGGATGATTCAAGGGGTGATAGAATACATTTATCTAAGTAAAGAAAAACAAAACGGTAAGTCAAGATTTGTTAGCAGCGATCTCGTCACCGATGATGAAGATTATGCTAAGATACCTGTCCACGTTGATTTTGTTAGTGACTATGGCAGTCCAAAATCTCACCTAAATAGTGAAGGCATTCAATCTTTTTTAGACTGGAGACCCGAATATAAAGGCGCTATTTTTGTTAGTAAATCTGACGAATTTGACTCTGCAGCGGGAATTCCGAATGGAATGAATTTCTACACGGTTTCAGAAGTAGGCAAAATGTCGAAAAGATACTTTAACGTGGTCAATCCCGATGATGTCATCGCACAGTATGGAGCCGATTGTTTCAGAATGTATGAAATGTTCTTAGGACCTATTGAGCAATCAAAACCATGGGATACCAAAGGTATAGATGGGGTTTCGAAATTTTTGAAAAAATTCTACAATCTATATCTTGAAAATGATGCTCTCATTGCCACCAATGACCAACCTACCGGGGATGAAATGAAAGCGCTGCATACTGCTATCAAGAAGGTCAATGAGGGTATTGAACAGTTTTCATTCAACACCTGTGTGAGTAGCTTTATGATTTGTGTAAACGAATTGAAAAAATCATCTTGCCATTCTCGTGAAGTCTTAGAGCCATTGTGTAAGTTGATGGCGCCATTTGCACCATTTATGACCGAAGAAATCTGGGAGCAACTGGGTCACAGTACCTCTGTCCATCACGAGGATTTTCCGCAGTATAATGAAAAATACCTTAAGGAAAGCACGATTCTCTATCCCATCTGTATCAATGGGAAAAAGCGAGACGAAATCAACCTAGATGCCGACCTAAAACCTGCAGATATCGAAGCTCACGTCAAAGGAATGGATCTAAGTAAGTGGATGGATGGCAAAACACCAAAAAAATTCATCATCGTGCCAGGTAGAATGATAAATATCGTAATCTGATGATGGAGAAAAAGAAAAATTGGTTAAAAGGTATTGGCTGGGTCGCATTTTTATTCTTTCTGATTAAGGGATTGATATGGATCGGGGTAATGGTGGGCATTTCGAAGTGTGTGACAGAGTGATAGGAAATGGATTAGGATGATGATCTTTGTGCTGTCCTGAAGTTTTAAATCCATTTTTAAAATTATAATTAAACTCTAGTTATCTAGAAAGCAATAATTACAGCGATTTAAGTCAAAAGGGACATTTTCTACAAATGACTATTAAACTCACAAATTTTAACCTTATCGAACATGACTTAACGATGATATTTATAGATTACGGGCTTGTAGAACCATACACACCTCCTTCACCTCCAGCGCCAAATCCGAATACATGACTATTCAAATATTGATAGAGAGACATATCTTCTGAATAATTGAGTTCTTTTTCAACCTGCTTTTTGCCACTTTAATACTTTCTGGAGAATTGTAATTTAGCGATGATATCTCCTTGTACGACAATCCCAATTTGATTAGTAGACAAAGCTTGACATTATTGGCACTTAGGTCAGGGTGCAATTCCCTAAGTTTACTGACAAATTCTTGATTGGTCTGTAAATACTCCTGTTCAATGTTGTCGACAATGTCTTCATTTATCGAGCTATCAAGTATGTGTAAGAATTCTCTTTTTCGTTTATTTTCAATATCCAATGCCAGAATTTCTTTTTTGAGTATATCCAAGCTTTTATTATTAGAGGAGAGAATAAGCAATTTATTTTTTAATTTATTTTCAATGACTTGATTCTTGCCATTCAATTCCTCTATTAGTTTTATTTTTGCTTGGTTTGCAACTTCCAATTCTAGATTATGTCGCTTTTTCCGTTGATAAAAATGATAAAATAACCAAGCAAAAATACTTGTAAAAACCAAGCCCAGCACGGTAAACATTATACCCCATGTTAATCGTTGATTTCTATAGTTGAGTTTTTCAGTCTTTAATTGCTCCTCCTGCACTTTAAATTTGGCATTCATGTCCGCAATAGCCACATCTTTTGAATTGGTGTGATATAACGACTGCAAAGAATCCTTGTATTCAAAGGTAGTCACAGCCTCTTTGTAACGATTTAAACTTTTAAGGGTGGTTATTTTTTTATTTAATAAATTAATATGTTCGGATAGTCCTTGGATTGGAGAGTTAATACATATTTCGATTGCTTTATTTAAATATTCCAAACTGTTTTCGAAATCATTTAGGTCTTGAGAAGCGAGTATTTGAGCCACACATAAATAATATATTTGTCTTACATAATTTGCGAGGTCAGAATTAATATTCTTCTAGGAAATAAAGTGTGATTCCGCTTGTTTGATGGCCTTAGAAATATCCGCATCTATCCAATCCAATAGTTCAGCATACAATAATTCCAAAGAATAGGCATTCGACTTATTAATTATATGATCAGATTGTTTTAATACATTCAAATATTGCTTGATTTTATCCCGTTGCTCCAATACAACAGGCGGTGAGTAGCAGTCGTGAAGAAAGAATAAGTAATTAGCAATCGTATAATGTAGTTCTTCCTCACTATCCGGTATTTTTGTAGATAACTCAAACGCTTTTTTAAAATATTCTTCTGCTTGCTCTAAAAAACCATTCTCCCCATAATGAAGCGCTATTGCACCATACAAGAATATAAGTTTTCTGTGATTGAATTTTAAATATATAGGCTCAGCTAAATAAAGTTCTAAAAATAGATTTTTTGCATTTTCTTGTTCAAATCCATAGATTATTGCTGTCAAAAGATGTTGATGTGCTTTTAAAACAGACTTTTCTGATGGATGAAGCTGTTGTAGAAAAGCATATAATAACTGACCATCATAGAGAATATACAATTGCAACCCTAAATCATAAGTAAGGTCAGCTATTTCAATTTCTGAAAGTTCTTCCCCATGGTTGCGTAATAATTGTTGGATTGCGGCTATCGAGGTCTTCGGTCGCACACAATTATTAGTACGATAGATTTCAAGTAATTCATCTTTATCCCTTGATTGGATATCAACCTCTTGCTCAATTCGTGTGATTAGGCTATCTACATTTGGCGATCTGGAAGAATCCCGCGTTTGATCCCGAGCAGTTGTATTGTCAGTCGCCAGGATGAGTCATAATATCCATGTAAGAAATTTAAAAGTCATGATCCATTACTTAAGTTAACTTACACCATAAACATTGATATTGGATCTAAATTCTTGATTAGAATTAATCAGATTGAGGATATTTTTCTTCATTTGGTTAAGTTTTTTGATTACTTGTAATCATAACAAAAGCATGGTTCTGGAGGGATGAAAGTTACGCCTTTTATGAAAACCAACCAAATATTCGGAATAAATTTTCTGATGATGATTAAGATGGTGGTCGATTTAATTCTAAATATTGGCTTAATCAGTCTTTTCCAAATTTCTTAATCAGAGCTAAAATCAAATTCTCTCTGTTGTGTCAAATTTTTTAGCCATATCACTGAATTTAAGAAACTGATGGCGAGTTCTACTTTGGATTATAGACACAGGCTTCATGCTGGGTCTTGCAGCCCACATGAAGCCTTATTTATGGCGGTTAGTTGTTTCTATTTTTAATTTATTTGACAAGTTTTTGTACGTCAATTTTATAAACATTTGGGTCAAATAGTTCCATATATAATTCTGGTTTGGGTAATTTAGTAAAGCCATACTTTTCATAAAGCCAATCAGCTGTTGATGTCAATAAAATCCATCGTCTTAATCCTTGTAAGTTTGGGTGTTCAATTACAGCGTCCATTAGCTTCTTTGAAAGTCCTTGTCCACGAAAAGTTTCCAAAACATAAATGTCGCCTAAATATGCAATAGTCGAAAAGTCAGATATAACTCTTGCAAATCCAATTTGTTTGTCATTATGAAATAGCCCAAAGTTTAGGGAATTGTCAACAGAAGTTTTTACTCTTTCAAAAGGAATGTTGTCACTCCAACCTGAATATTTTGATAGGAAGTCGTGGATTGCAACAATATCCATTTTTGATTTATCTGTAGTAATTGTAAAGTCGTCAAAAGTGATTTCAATTATTTTCATTCCGTGTTAATTCTTATTTTAGTTTTAGTCTATTGGGTCGGTTTTTTACAATGGCCAACTCAATGAAATACAAACCACCACCCGCATATTCAATCTAAAACAAGTGATTAAATTCGGCGGTGTACTCATTTAAGCATGTTATCTTTGGTGATAAGGGTATTCCTTTTTGAGATTGTCTTGTTATTTTTTATCTAAGGTAGAGATATTCTGAGAAGGATGAGTGATTTTTGAAAGGATTTTTAAATTTCTTAAATAACGGAATCCACTAATGTCTTGTACTTATGGCAACAGAAATCTGTCCTCGAGTTCTACTCGAGACTTAGCACAATCCCGAGTAG